>ODAI011844824.1_pt1 | contig 52994 bp, 40 predicted proteins | sample 1539321 | NCBI WGS metagenome assembly ODAI01 (sample SAMN02144231, study PRJEB22623) | gut metagenome | biome: sheep rumen | host: Ovis aries | place: New Zealand
CAGTCACAGTCACGGTGATGGTGTGGCTCTGTCCGTCGTAAGTGCCAGTGTAACCCTCTGCGCTTACAGTCATGGCAGCAGTGTTCACGCCGATAGCATACTGAGCCGTCTTCACGGCGTAGGTGTAGTTCTTGCCGTCAACAACAGTGGCAGTGATGTTAGCATTGCCCGATCCTACGATGTGTACCAGTCCGGTCTCGGCATCGACGGTGGCCACTTTCTCGTTGTCCGATTCGTAGGTCACGCTACCGTCGCCCGTCACGGTCAGCGGGTTGGTGAAGTCAGCATCTCCGAAGGTCTTGCTGATGCTTGCCGTCTCATAGCTGATGGTGGCGGCAGCCTTGCTGACGGTGACGGCATACTGGTCCTCTTTCGTCACGTAGGTGTAGTTGGCGCCGTCGGCAACCTTGGCGATGATGTTGGCACTGCCGGCAGCCACGATGTGTACCAGTCCGGTCTCGGCATCGACGGTGGCCACGCTCTCGTTGTCCGAAGAGTAGGTCACGCTACCGTCGCCCGACATTGACAGCTCGTTGGTGAAGTCTTCATCCCCGAAGGTCTTGTTGACAGCCGTTGTCTCGTAGCTGATGGTGGCAGCAGCCTTCTGGATGGTGAAGGTCTTCGTCACCGAACCGGCATACAGGTCGTCGCTACTCTTGGCGGTGATGGTCACCGACGGCGCGCCCTCGTCGGTAGCGAGTGCGGCATCCGTGTTGTTGCTGTAGCTGAGGGTATAGACAGTGCCCTCTGTCAGCACCGTATTGCCGTCCTTCACGGTGACGGTCGGTGTCAGAGGCTGTCCCGTGTAGGTAGCGTCTCCGATAGTGACGGTGATGTCCTCATTGTCCATCAGCTTCTTGTAGGTGAAGTTGACCTCTGCATTGGCGCGCTGCATGGTGAACGTCCATGTGTTCTTGTTGGCAGGAGTCAGCGTCAGATTGTCCAGCAGGTCGATATCGCCTGCGCGGCGTGGAGCCTTTGCCATGGCGGCATACCACCGTCCGCTGGCAGTTCCCAGGTCCCAGCCCTGGTCAGGTGTAAGAACAACGGTCACGGTCTCACCTTCCTTTGCAGTGGTGGCGTCTTGGTTCTCGCCCACTATGAAACTGATTTGTCCGTGAGCTTCAGCCCCGTCAGCCTTTGTCAGACTGAAGCTGGGAGCATCGACGGCGCTCGCGGTCATTGCCGCGAGAGCCAGTGCTAATATTGAAAATATCTTTTTCATATCCATTTAATCTTTAATATTTAATCTTTAATGTACCACTACCTTCTTGCCGTTCTTGATATATACACCCTTCAGGCTTGGCTTGCCTTGCAGACGGCGTCCGTTCAGGTCGTACCATACACTATTCACTTCTTCACTATTCACTAGCGAAGCGTCAATGCCCGTGGTCTCGCCGTTGCCGCGATGGAGCCGGATGTTCTTCGGGTTGCCGTTTGTCTTCGGAATGCTGAGATAAGCCTTGTTGGCGCCGATTGCGATTTCATTCATTACCCAAACGAACTGCTTGCCGTTGAAGGCGTAGTTGTCGGTGGTAGCGTTAGAAGCGGGGATGACAGTAGGCTGCATTGTGCCGATGAATCCGTCATAGACATCCAGTGCCAGGTTAGGCTCTGCATTGGCAGGGATGAGCAGGAAGGTCTTCTCCTCGGTGCCCTTGTTATAGACGAGCAGCGGTGTTCCGCTTGGAGCCGTCTCGATGGCGTTGCTGAGTATGGCCTTGTCGCCGCTTACGCTTGTGATGGTGTAGAGCTCGGCGTCGGTAGAAGTCTCGGGATCAGCATAGAGAGGCTCGTCCTCCATGTAGTAGGTGACGTACTCGCCGGCTGGGATGACCACCTCGTAGCCCTGGAAGAGCTGGAACTCGTTGCTGTAAATGGTGCCGTCGTAGTTGCCCGCGCCGGTAACCTTGTAGCGGAAGGTGCCCACGCTGAGTTTGTCTTCATTGCCGAGATCTGTCCACGTATCTCCCTCGCCTTTCTTCTGAACCAGCAATGTGAAATCGGTATTGACGGTGAGGTCGATGGGATGCTGTTCATCGAGGTCGTCGGAGACAGAAACCAGTATTTCTTTATCGTTTACTGGCACGTAATCGTCGCCATCCTTCTTGATGCGGATGCGGTAGCCGTCGCTGCCGTCGCCCACTTCGGCGCTCATCTTCACGCTCATGTCGCGCACCAGCTCGTAGTTCACCGTCACATCGTCGGTCGGCATCAAGAACGATGCCTCGGTGAAGGTGGCGCCTTCCTCAGCGGCGTCGGTGGTCACTTTGATGGGGGGAGTTGAGACTGTAACAGTGATTTTCACATCTTTGGCAGCTTCATAATTATTACTGCCTGCGTATGAAAATGTCATTGTTGCAGTGCCTTCAGCTTTAGCTTCAATAATATAATTATTACTATTTTCCTTTTTGGTTATAGAAGCAACAGAAGCGTCACTTGATGAATAGCTTATCACGCCTGCTTCACCAGGAAGTATATGAACATCAAGTTCAGTACTTTCACCAACACCCATATTAATTGAAGTAGAGCCATCATAATAAATAGTAGGTGTCGCTTTGTTTATTGTGAAATGTCCATCCCGTTTAAAGGAACCGCCTCCTTCTGGTGTAAACTCGGCAGACCAGGTATGATTTCCCGCATCTAAAGGGTCAATTCTATCCATAAACATGTCACCATTAACGGGGAAAGTGCCCTTTAAATCACCATCGACGGATAGGTAGAGCGTACCTTTAATTTCTGCCTCAGGATCCGTCATATTCCTAATCTCACACATAAATCGTGCTTCATCAGGAATATAATTATCGTAGAAGTCGACACGAATAGTATAATCCGGATCTTGTGCCCATGCGCCCGTGGCTGCCGTGAGTAGCAGCGCGAGCGTCATTATATATCTTGATATTGTTTTCATATATTGTATTCTTTTTATGTTATACCTTTTATATTATATACGCGCGAGAGTGGGATTAGCGGTTATCGATCACTGTACCTGCGACAGCCTTGCCGCCGGTACCGGCAGAACATCCATTATCATCGCTGCCGGGAGTGTAGGTACCGTTGCTGCCGTTGGTGGCTGTCCATCCTCCGGCGTTGACGGTCACAGTGCCGCTGATGGCTGCTCCGCCGTTGCCTCCGTGATTGTTATAACCGCCAACTATCTCGGACGTGTCGAGAATGCCGCCGTTGCCGCCCGTGGCAGTCACGGTGCCGCCGTTGACGGTCACATTGCCGTTGATGGCCACGCCGCCAGAAACCCCTATATTATTTTCAATGTCAAGCCAACTATCAGTAATAATGAGACCGTCGCCGTTGCCGCCTTTGGCGTTCAGTGTTCCGCTGGTCAGCACCAGCATGCCGGTGCCAGCAACAGTTGAAGCAGTGCTGTTGTTCGTGCCGTTGATGTTCATCGTGCCATTGCCCTCGACGGTGAGCGTTGCGCCTTCGGCGAGGCTGATGCCCTTGTTCAGGGTGAGCGTCTCGCCGTCGGTGAGCACGAGCGTCACGTCGCCGCTCACGGTGATGGCGGCGCTGTAGGTCAAGCCGCCTGCGGGAACAGCATATTTGCCTGCCGTCCATGCGGTCATGGTGTTGTCAAGCAGCGTATAAGCCGGAGCCGCCGCCTTCTTCACCTCGACCTTGCGGAACTTGTAGCCTTCCTTGGCGGTGACGGTAACCTTCGAGTTCATCTTGACGCCGGTGAGATTGCCCTTCGCGTCAACCTCGGCAGCCTCGTCGCCGACCTTCACGGTAGCCTTGCCGGCCTCGATGGTGTTGTCGTTGGCGGCCTTGAACTGGATGTCGAACTTGTTGCTGAGCAGGGTGACCGTGATGGGTTCAGTGCAGATTTCGGAGTCGTTGAAGGTGTTCTCGGCAGTGGCCTTCTCGCCCTCGGGGGTGTCGGCGCCCTTGATGTAGTACCATACCAGGACTTCGCTACCGATGGTGATGTCCTTGGCTGTGGGCACGTCGGCGCTAAAGGCATCGAGTGCGGGGGCCGTAGCCTGGTTGGTGCTGGTGACGGCATACATCACGGTGCCCTGCGGGTTCCCGGTCTCGCCAATCTTAGCTACTGTACCGGCATTAACGATAGCATCGGTGCTCTCGGCATAGACGCCCTCAATGGCTGTCGGCAGCTGATCCACATTATCGACTTTGGCCCACTGAGCCACAGGAGCGTAGATGGGAGCAATCTCCACGTCGTAGGCGGGCATGGTGAAGTTGCCGGTCTTGGTCGAGGCGTTCCACTCGACGGCGAGGGGGGCTTCGGCGGTGCCGTATACTTCAATCTTATTCACCGGGTAATCGCCTTTTACGCCATCGACGTCATATCTTTCGCGTGACACATTACTGTCGTAAGCCTGTACGGCCTGGAAGGGAGCCGCAGTATCCTCGATGTTGCTGAAGTTGCTGCTGAAGAACTTGACGCTGGTGATGGTGACACCAGCGACGGGGGTGACTTTTATCGTGCCGTTGCCGGCCCAATCGTAAATGCCATCAAAGTTGCCGTCGAGGGTGACGGTGGCGATGTTGTCGAAGGTCTTGCTGCCGCTCTGGAAGTCTGCGCTTGCCGTAATGGTGGTCAGCAGCGTCCCGTCAGCCCACGCGCCCGTGACTGCCGTGAGTAGCAGCGCGAGCGTCATTAATATTTTATTTCTCATATTGTTCATATCTTTATGTTGTTTATACCTTTTATATTATATACGCGCGAGAGGGGTTAGAAAGCGAGCACTGGGCGAACTTTAAGGCCACCCGTCTTAACGATGTTGTACCAATACTGATTTGCGAAGTACCATACGAAGTCGACTTCATCAGTGTTCTCCGTAGCAGACCAATTGCCGTCAGATATTGCCGTACCGCCTGCGCCTGTGATATAGGCATTCACATTGTCGTCGTAAGTAGTGCCGTCGCTGTCACCAGTCTTCGAGCCGAGGTTGATGAATATCGCCTCGTAGTCGCTCTTCTGCGCCACGGCCCAGTTCGACACGGTGGTCTCGCCCAACGTGGTGTAGCTTGTCAGGTTGGTGCCACGGGCAGCATCGTCGGGCAGCACTTTCAGCGTGGTGCCGGCGTAAGAGGCAGACGTCCAGCCGTCGATGGTGTTCCATGTCTGCTGCGGTGCGTCCTTCAGGGCGAGAATCAGGCCGTGACCGGTCTCCGTCACCTTGCCCAGGATGCCCACTGCGGTGCAGCCGTCGGGAACAGCAGTCTTAGCGTCGTGCAGATGGCCTGCGGCGCACACCACCTTGCCATAGTCTTCAGCGGTGGCGGCAGAGATCAGCGGGTACGTGACAGCCTTCTTCTTCTCCACCTTCACGCCGATGACTTTCTTCTCGCCGCTGTAGGTGACGGTAACGGTCTGCTTAGTCTTGGCAGGATTAGGTGTGGCGCTCCACTCGTTGAGGTTGGTACCCTCTACGAAGGTGACGTTGTAAAGAATCTCAGCGAACACGGCCGTATAGGTCATGTCAGCCAAGCCAGACTCGATGGTGACTTCGCGAACGGGGTTGGTGTTGGTCTGGTCGTCCTCCCAGTACAGGAACTTGTAGCCCTCGGCAGGTGTAGCCGTCAGCGTCACGGTGGCAGTCTTGGCCACGGTGAATGTGCCGTCGCCGTTGACAGTCACGCCGTCGGGAACGGCACCCTTGAAGAATGTAATCTTGTTGACACTGGTGGAGCAGCTCTGGAGCGTGAGGCTCTTGGTGGCTTCGCCTTCCCATACGGCGCTCTTGCCCTCGATGGTCCAATTGTCATTAGGCAATATGCTAGGGTTATATTCATCATGATCTTTAACCATCGTGAATTCGATGCGGCTGAAGGGGGCGCCTGTGGTGCTGAAGGTAACGGTAGAAGTATTTGACGACTTGTAAACGATGAAGAAAAGACTATTCTTATAGTCACCTTCGTAAGTGTACTCTCGGATATTTGCATTCTCGGAGCAGGTCATAGTGATGTCATCTACGGTATGTACCTTGGTATCCGCCGTCCAGCCCTTCCATGTGTCAGCCGTCCATTCCACTTTGCTTTCGCCGGAAACCTCTACGGTACCCATTGCATTGTCGTTGGCAGCCATCGTCACCTTGGTAGGCTCGTACTCCACCTGCAGCTCGACGTTGCTGGCGGGCATCTTGGCGAGCGTCCACGTCTTGCCGGTCTCGTCGGGGGTCAGTTCCAACTCGGTGGGCTCGACGGTGTAGTAGATCTTAGTAATTGATTTCTTTTGAAAAACATTAGCTTTCGACATCGGATAATAATCTGCAATATCAGCTGTTCCATTTACGAAGGGAACATGATAAGCGTTGTCGTCACCATCGAATGCATAGATGAGCATAGCATTGCCTTCTGCGGGTGCGCCCGTCCATGCCTGGGCCTTAGCCAAGGTTGAGGTATAGAAGCCTGGCAGGTCGGCAGCGGTCACTGGGCTATATTCGTCTTCCCATTCTGCGGGCACCTCGAATTCCACTACTTTGAGCGAACTTTGCGCCCACGCTCCGCCGACTGCCGTGAGTAGCAGTGCGAGCGTCATTGTTAATCTTTTAAATTTTCTCATAATGTTATTGTTTTAAATTGTTTGATATTGTCTTTACCTTATATTATATATACATACGTGAGACAAAACAGAAACCGCCGGGCATCCTGTTGCGGATGTCTCGGCGGAAATTTTTCTTCTGAGTAAGCGTTTTATTCTCTCAAACCACGATTTCGTAGATGTCGCGGCTCATCAGCTCGTTGAATGACCTGAGAAGTTGCTGCCTGTTGGGATTGTCGTTTTTGAAGTAGATGGATACTAACAGTTGGTAGTAGCCCTCACGGGCCTCAGCGCTACGCGACGACAGGGTGCCGTCGTTGTAGAAGTCGAACCAGCGGTTGAACAGCACGCGGCGTTTCTCCTGTTTGCCGTCAGAATTGTCGCACACCATAATCATCGCATTCTCTACCTTTTCGAAGAAGCGGCGCAGAATGTCAATGACGGTAGCGGCTATACGGCGGTCGATGCTGTGCGGAGCAGTGCCCTCACGCTCAATGTTGAAAGAGTAGGTGTTCACCATGTCGGGATAGAGCACGTCCATGGGAGTGAAATAGAGGTGGTATCTGATACCGTCTCTGTTGACGAACTCATAGTTCAGTTCGACTATTTCCTCGTAATCATACGGGAGTAGCGAGGGTGAAGCCATAGTCCTTTGTTATTTTCTTCATTTCCTCATGGTCTGCCCCACGCTGGATACACTCTCTCATGGCTCGCTTGTATTCTAACAAGCGACGGATGGGATTCTGTCTTGTTCTGTCTTTTGCTTCCATAATCGTATCTTTTTTACGTTTTACGGTTGCAAAGATACGATTTAGCGAGCAGAAAACCAAGATTTTCTTGAGTTTTTTCGAGCGTGAGTATCTTCGAGGCAAAGCCTCAGAGATACAACTTTTCCGCGAGAACTCCAATTTTCCCCTCAGAATTTTATTTCCGCCCTCCCTGCATTCTGCTCCCCGCCCTCAACAGGGAGGGGCAGGGGGAGGGTCTTTATTTCCGCTTGTCTCAGTATGTTAAAGATCGCTTGTTTTTTGTCTTTTAAGACCTTTTGGTAAAGGTGTCGTTATTAGGTAAGGCTCCTGCCTTGCGGCAGAAGGTTCTCTCCTTTTTGGTGTACAAATATAATAAATTCCCCTTGAAAGAACGACAATCAAAGGGAACCTACCGGTAATTTTTTACGATTTTGAAGCAGATTTTACGATTCCGAAGCTATCACAGCCCCAAAACGCTACTCCAACCCTACTCAGCGAGGAGACGCAGCCATTCCGTCGCCGTTGTATGCATGACCTGCTTGAAGGCACCGTTGAACGTGCTGTAGCTGCGGAAACCACTATCAAGGGACAGCTGCTGAATGGACAGGGGCTGGTGCGCGGCGGCACGCTCCTGGCAGAGACTGACGAAGTGGCGGATACGCAGGTCGTTGATATAAGCGTTGTAAGTGATGCCCTGCAGGGCGAAGTGCTTGCTCAGGTACGAGCGGTTGACGCCAATCAGCGTGGCCAGCTGCGTGAGGGTGAGGTCGTACTGCAGATAGAGCTGCGGCTCCTCGCAATGCTGCCTGAGCAACGGTCCGATGTTATTGCGAACGGACAGCGAGGTGTCAGCCTCTTCCGTCTCTTCCGTAGCGATCATCGTATCCATCGCATCGCTATCGTCGATGGGTGTAGCGTCTGCGACGACGATATTCTCCGATGAAATGGGAAGATTTAGGTCCTGTAGCGTCTCCACGCGCCATAGCAGATGACCGATGAGCAAGAGGCCGCTCACCTGAATGATGTATTGGTAGGTGATGCTGCCGTAGCCCGTCACGTAATAGACGATCAGGAACATGATGACCGCCAATACCAGCAGGCTCTGCCACACCTCCTTGTGCTCCAGGTCGGCATAGTTGTCGCGCAGCCAGCGGCCGTACTGTCGCACCTCGCGCACCATATACACCGTAAAACCGATGACCGCCAGCAGGATATAGCCCTGCATCCACGGCAACAGGGCATCGCTGCGGTTAGTAATGTTCACCCCCATCATAATGACGAGCGGCGCCACGGCTAGCCACACGGGGCACAGCGGCCGGCGTTTGTCTTGCAACATGCAGAGCATGACGACAAGGGCCACGGGGATGGTCAGCAGACAGTCGAGCAGTCCGCCGATGAGCGTCCACCGTTCAACAGCCTCGCCATCGGCCATCATGGTTCCCGGAAGGTACCACACGTGGCCCAAGGCGATGACCGCCAGGAACGCAGCCGCCCAGCGCCTGAGCCGCAATGGCGGCGTGACGTCGGCGGCAAAGGCGTTGCCCCGCCGGAACAGCAGGTAAACACAGCCCAGCGCCGCCAGCACTGTGACGACGGCATAAAGCATCCCAAATATCGCATCTTCCAGTATCTGTTCGTACATATCGTTAAGCGTTTTTGGAGTAATTCTGCCTACAAAAATAGCGAATTTTCCCTAATAACCCCTCTTTTCCCACCTTAATATATGTTAATCGAACCAAATGCGTGCACAGCCTTACCAAATAAGTGGTACTCCTCAAAGTATAAAAAAAAGAGGCATCCCCAGCGGATGTCTCGGCGGATATTTTTTCTTTATGAGGGAGGAACAGTTGGTGGCTAAGCCTCAGGCGAATCAATGAATACAGAATTGAACCTGCCTTCTCCTACATCTTTAATGACCTTAATCATAGTTCTTCGAGGTGTCTCATGGCCTGCTCCACGGTCATAGCCGGTGCCGTCTCGGCCTGCTTCATGCTACGCTTAATGGTGCTGGCCAACTTGTAGGCCTGCTCCAGTTTCTGAATCCTGTTCCAGCGGCGTGTGCTCATGCTGACGGTCACCCGTCTTGATGTCCTCTCAATAATTGCTTCCATAATCGTAACTTTTTACTTTATACAGTGCAAAGATAATGCAAATCGAGCGAAAAACCAAAGGAAAATTTGTTTTTCTTTGTATTTCCGAGATGCAGCCTGTCTTCGACCGGAGGTCAAAGATAGTGTAAATCGAGCAAAAAACCCATCATTTTTCCCCTTAATATATGTTAATCGAACCAAATGCGTGCATGCCTTACCAAATAAGTGGTACTCCTCAAAGTATAAAAAAAAGAGGCATCCCCAGCGGATGTCTCGGCGGATAGTTTTTCTTCGGTGCGGGGGGGGGGATGTGCTACTCTGTCTGCGAAGTCTGGTTCTTAGGTTCGCGACGGGTGTCCCAGAAGGCTGCTACATGAAGTGTGTCGTCCTTAACGTAATAGACCACCTTGTTCAGTCGGCGAACGATGATGCTGCGGTAGGTCTGTTTGCGGTGCGCAAAGAGTGGGTCGATTTTACCCATGGTGGGCATGTCGGCCAGCGAGAGTACTGCCTTCTCTACATCGTCCATGAACTCCTGACGGACTCGCTCACCAAAATCGCGGAGAACATATTCCTCCACTTGATGCAACTGTGCTGCTGCCCGTTTGTGCCAGCGAATCTTCATAAGGCTACGGTTTCACTGCTGGGATGGAACACTTCGTCTTGGGTCAGAAATTCGCCAGCCTCAAAGGCAGCCTCTGCCTCGTCGAGCATGGCATTGATTTCGTCCATGGTGTAGGGCTGCATGGGCGGCGTGGTTTTCAAACTGTCGATGATGATTGATACCAGCTCCAGTTTCTGGCTGCCATTAAGGTCTTTTGCCATGTTCCATACCTTTGCCACAGGTGATGTCGTGCGTCTTGTCGTTGCTTCCATAATCTTCTTACGTTTGGTTCTGCTGCAAAGCTGCGGTTAAGCGAGAGCCATCAAGCTTCCTTGAATGGCCGAGCGTGAGCAGCTTCGCACGCTTTCTGCGTGCAAAGATACGATTTAGCGAGCAGAAAACCAAGATTTTCTTGAGTTTTTTCGAGCGTATGTTTCTTAACCCTTAACCCTTAACTCTTAACCATTAGTAGGAGGCGGTGCAGGGAATGCCCGCAGCTATCACGCGGTCGCGAATGGCGTCGAGCTGTTCGTGGGTGGCTTTCTCCAATCCCTGTGCGGGTGTCTCGCGGTCAATGGTATATACCATGACCTGTTGCGGATGGATGCTTTTCACCGCTTCCAGCCAGGGGCCTACAAACTCTTCTCCGGTGTTGTCAACCGACACCATCTCTCCTTCTCTCCATACTCCTCTCATAAACATCGTTTGGATGATGATGTGGCCGTGGAAGGCTTTCATGCGTTCGATGATGGCGTTGACGTCGTAAGTACCGTTGGGACGGTCTATTTGGCGGATGTATGCCTCGTCCACTGTGTCCAGCTTCAGGATATTGTCATCTACCCGCATCAGGGCGTCGTGCACCTGCTGGCGATGGATGAACGTGGCGTTTGACAGTACGCACACTTTGGCTTTCGGACAATACTGGTCGCGCAAGCGGATGGTGTCGTCGATAATCTCGGCGAAATGCGGATGACTGGTAGGCTCGCCATTGCCGGCAAAGGTCAGCACGTCGGGCAACTGCCCACCGGCCTGCATCTCCTGGAGCTTAGCCTCCAGCTTGCAGACCACCTCCTCGCGGGTAGGCATGGGCAGGGTGGGGCGGCGCTCCTCGTTGAAGCCGCACTCGCAATAGATACAGTTGAACGAACACATCTTGCCGTCGGCAGGCAGCAGGTTGATGCCCAGCGAAATGCCCAGACGACGGCTGTGGATAGGACCGAAAATCGGTGAAGGATAAATTATTGTACTCATAACGACTGCAAAAATATAAAATTTCTCTGATATATCGTCTCTTTTTCATTTTTTATTATTACTTTTGCAGTCGTATTACGTAATATGAATAATGAGTAAGAAGAAGAAAAAGGCCCGCAACCGCCGTGGTATGCAGGCCGTTACATTGTGTATAAGCACTACGATGGTGCTCGTTTTGTTGGGCATGGTGGTGTTTTTTGTGTTGTCAGCCCGTAATTTGTCGGCTCATATGAAGGAGAACCTCATGGTCACCGTGATGCTGAAAGATAGTGTGTCGGTGAACGATGCCCATCTGTTCTGCCGTGACTTGTATCATCGCCCTTATGCGCATAAAATAGATTATATTAGTAAGGAGCAGGCTCAGCGCGAGCAAATCAAGGAGCTGGGCAGTGATCCCACGGAGTTCTTGGGTTTCAACCCCTTCCCTGCCACCCTTGAAATCCGGTTGTCTTCCGACTATGCCAATAGCGATTCGCTGAAGTGGATAGTCAAGGAGATTCGGAAGGACAGCAGGGTGAGTGATCTGACGTATATGGAAGACCTTATGGACAAGGTCAATTCCAACCTGAGGCGTGTCAGCATCGTGCTTTTGATATTGGCTTTGCTGCTGACCTTCGTGTCGTTCTCGTTGATAAGCAATACGGTGCGCCTGAGCATTTATGCCCGCCGATTCGTCATCCACACCATGAAGCTGGTGGGAGCATCCTGGGGCTTTATCCGTCGTCCGTTCATCAAGCAGGCTATCGGTGTCGGTGTCGTTGCAGCCCTGTTGGCTAATGGTGTGTTGGGCGGAGGCATCTATGGCCTCTACCTCACTCAGCCGGGCATGCTCGACATTGTGACATGGGACGTGCTGGCCATTACTGCTGCTGCCGTGTTCTTGTTCGGCATCCTTATCACCGCTTTCTGTGCATGGCTTGCCGTGAATAAATTCCTGCGTATGACGGCTCATGAGTTGTACAAGATTTAGCGCTACGCTAGTGAAGAGTGAAACGGGCTTCGCCCTAGTGAATAGTGAAACGGGCTTCGCCCTAGTGAAGAGTGAATAGTGAAAAGTGAATAGTGAAAGATATGGATAAAAGAGATTTTGCTTTCGATAAGGTCAACTACATTCTGTTGGCTCTTGGTATGGGGGTGGTGGTCATCGGCTTCCTGCTGATGAGTGGTTCAGGTTCTTCTGAGACGGCATATAACCCCGACATTTTCAGTGCCCGTCGCATCAAGGTAGCTCCCGTGGTGTGCCTCCTGGGCTTTGTGTCTATGATCTACGCTGTGGTACGCCGTCCTAAGGACGATGGTCAGCTGCCTGGAACAGAAGAAGAGAAGGAGGGGAAGGCATGACGTGGATAGAGACCGTTATAATCGCTATCGTCGAAGGACTGACGGAATTTCTGCCTGTGTCATCTACGGGGCACATGATAATAGCTCAAAACCTGTTGGGCCTCACTCCTGATGCACTCAATGAAACGGACAAGGCCTTTGTTCATGCCTTCACGTTTATTATCCAGTTTGGAGCCATTCTCTCGGTGGTTTGCCTCTACTGGAAGCGTTTCTTCGTGTTCGATAATACGCCGGCTCCTGCAGGCAGCAACCTGTTTCAGCGTTTGAAGCACCGTTTCTATTTCTACTGGTTGCTCATCGTCGGCGTGATACCAGCCATTGTGATTGGACTGCTGGCAAAGAAGTCGGGACTCCTTGACTGGCTCCTCGACTCTGTTCTCGTCGTGGCAATCATGCTGGTCGTAGGTGGTGTCTTCATGCTCTTCTGCGACAAGTTGTTCAATAAGGGTAGCGATCAGAACAAGGTGAACGAGAAACGAGCCTTTAACATCGGTCTCTACCAGTGTATCTCTGTCATTCCCGGTGTGTCGCGCTCTATGGCAACCATCGTAGGCGGTATGACTCAAGGACTGACGCGCCAGCGTGCTGCTGAGTTCTCGTTCTTCCTGGCTGTTCCCACTATGGCAGGTGCTACGTTGTTAGACCTGCTTGACCTGCTGAAAGAAGACGCCTCGTGGGCTACCACTCATAACATCACGATGCTCATCCTGGGCTGTGTGGTGGCTTTCATCGTGGCTTTACTCGCCATGAAGTGGTTTGTGGCTTTCCTTACTAAATATGGCTTCAAGGCCTTCGGATACTATCGTATCATCGTCGGTGGCATCATCCTTGTCATGTTGCTCACCGGTCACTCATTAGCAATGGTTGATTAAATGAACTTTACAGAGGGCGAATATATCTATGTCAACAAGCCTTATCGGATGACTTCATTCGGTGCTTTGGCTTTTGTCCGTACTCGCGTGTCACGCCGTGTGGGTGTGAAACGGGTGAAAATAGGACACGCCGGCACGTTGGACCCGCTGGCTACTGGCGTACTCATCCTCTGCACGGGGAAGAAAACCAAGGAGATAGAGCGTCTTCAACTACATACTAAGGAATATACGGCAACGCTCCAGCTAGGTGCCACCACACCAAGCTATGATATGGAGCACGAGGTTGATGCGACCTATCCTACTGCTCATATTACCCGCGAGCTTATCCTTCAGACCTTGGAACAGTTCAAGGGGGATATCCAACAGGTGCCACCCGAATATTCCGCCTGTAAGATAGGAGGAGACCGTGCCTACGAGCTCATGCGCAAGGGAAAGGACGTGGCGTTGACTTCCAAGACGGTGCATGTCGATGAGATAGAACTGACCGACTTCGATGCCGAGAAGATGCTGATGAGCATCCGTGTCGTCTGTGGCAAGGGCACTTACATCCGTTCCTTGGCGCGCGACATTGGACGTGCCTTGAACAGTGGGGCTTATCTCACCGCTCTTTGCCGTACCCGTGTGGGCGATGTCCGCATCAGCGATTGCCTCACCATCGACGCCTTCCCTGAATGGCTCGACCAACAAGAAATCGAAACAACAAAATAAAAATGCAATATGCATTATTAACTATGCATTGAATCTATGAAGCTGTCACAATTCAAATTCAGATTACCTGAGAATCTGGTGGCCTTGGAACCACCCCACCGTGTGTTCAACAACGAGGATGGCACGGTAGAGAAAGTTTATCATCGTGATGAATGCCGCCTGATGGTGCTCCATCGAAAGAGCGAGAAGATTGAGATGTTCGAGAAAGATGCCGATGGCAACGATACCGACCGTTTCCTGACCTTCCGTAACATCATCGACTATTTCGATGAAGGCGATGTCATGATGCTCAACGATACCAAGGTATTTCCCGCCCGTCTCTATGGCACGAAGGAAAAGACCGATGCGAAGATCGAGGTGTTCCTGCTCCGTGAGTTGAACGAAGAGTTGCGCCTGTGGGATGTCCTGGTGGAGCCAGCCCGTAAGATACGTATTGGCAATAAGCTCTTCTTCGACGAGGATGGACCGATGGTTGCCGAGGTCATCGATAATACCACCAGCCGTGGACGTACGCTGCGTTTCCTTTACGACTGTCCTCACGACGAGTTCAAACGCGAGCTGTTTGCCCTGGGTTCTGCTCCGTTGCCCCGTTATATTGTCGATAAGCGTGAGGCTACACCTGACGATACGGAGAATTTCCAGACTATCTTTGCCAAGCACGAGGGTGCTGTTACCGCTCCCTCTGCCGGCCTGCACTTCAGCCGTGAGTTAATGAAGCGCCTCGAAATCCGTGGCATCAACTTCGCTTTCCTCACCGTGCATTGTGGACTGGGCTGCTACGACCCTATTGAGGTGGAAGACCTTACCAAGCATAAGATGAGTTCCGAGCAGATGATTGTCAACAGCGAGGCTTGTGCTATTGCCAACGAGGGCAAGGCTGCCGGTCACCGTCTCTGTGCAGTAGGCATCAGCGGCTTGCGTGCCTGTGAGTCTGCCGTAGGTACCGATGGCATGCTGAAGGAGTACGACGGATGGACCAATAAGTTCATTTTCCCACCCTATGAGTTTGGTTTTGCCAACTCGCTGATAGCCAATTTCTACCATTCCGAATCCACCATGTTGATGGCTACTGCTGCCTTTGGAGGATACGACTTGGTGATGAAGGCCTACGAGATGGCTGTGGATAACGGCTATCAGTTCGGTTGCTATGGTGACGCCATGCTTATCTTGGACGACTAAGTGAAGCCGTGAGGAATCGGGTGCAGCATCATGTATATCTCGGGCTGGGGTCTAACCTCGGAGACCGTAGGCATAACCTGACGGAGGCCATCCGTCTTATCGGTGAACGGGTAGGTGAGGTGGCGCGCCAGTCGTCCTTCATCGAGACAGAGCCGTGGGGCTTCCAGTCCGACCATGCATTCCTCAATGCCGCTGTGCTCTGCCTCACCGAAAAGACACCACGCGAGGTGTTGCAACTCACCCAGCAGATAGAGCGTGACTTAGGAAAGACTGAGGCGCATGCTACGAAGAGGGAAGAATCGTCTCTCACCTCTTACCATAATCGTCCTATCGACATTGATATCTTGCTCTATGACGACTGGACCGTCGATGAGCCCGATTTGCAGATACCTCATCCTCTCATGCACGAGCGCGACTTCGTGATGATACCGTTAAGAGAAATTACTAACCAATATTAACACAAACTGCGTATGAAAAAACTAATCTGTTTACTGATGATTGCCGTGGGTATCACTGCCCATGCACAGAACCCCTACAAGAAGTTCACCCAGAACCTCCCGTTCAAGATGTCCGAGGTGAAGGCTCCCGTCATCCCTAACCGTCAGGTCAACCTACGCGACTTCGGTGCCGTAAACGATGGTGTCACCCTTAACACACAAGCCTTTGCCAAAGCTATTGATGCACTATCGAAGCAGGGTGGTGGACGCCTCGTCGTTCCCCAGGGGGTATGGTTCACCGGACCCATTGTCCTCAAGTCAAATATAGACCTCCATCTTGAGGTAGGTGCCGTTATCCAGTTCTCTGGCGACGAAGCGCTCTATCCCATCATCAAAACCTCTTTCGAAGGACTTGACACACGTCGCTGTCAGTCGCCGCTGAGTGCTAATGGTGCCCAGAACATAGCCATCACCGGCAATGGCGTTATTGATGGCAACGGACAGTACTGGCGTCCCGTTAAGAAGTCGAAGGTTACTGATGCCCAGTGGAAGGAGATTCTGAGCCGTCCTGGTGGTGTAGAGATGAAGAAGGGCTACTGGGTTCCCAACCAGGGCTACGTACAGGGAGAGCAGGGGGCTAATATGAACGTGCCCAATGCCCAGACGGAAGCAGAGTGGAATGCCATCAAGCGTTTCCTCCGCCCTGTCATGATCTCTCTCGTCAACTGTAAGAATGTGCTCCTCCAAGGTGTTATCTTCCAGAACTCACCCGCTTGGAACATTCACCCTCTGATGTGCGAGAACATCATCCTTGACAATGTACTGGCTCGTAATCCTGCCTACGCACAGAACGGCGATGCCCTAGACCTGGAATCTTGTAAGAATGCTCTCATCGTTAATTCCAAGTTCGATGCCGGCGACGATGGCATCTGCATCAAGAGCGGTAAGGACAAGGACGGACGCCGTCGCGGTCGTCCCTGCGAGAATGTCGTTGTCAATGGCTGTACCGTCTTTGCCGGTCATGGTGGCTTTGTGGTAGGCTCTGAGATGAGTGGTGGTGTTCGTAACATCCTTGTGGAGAACTGCCAGTTCCTTGGCACTGATGTCGGTCTCCGTTTCAAGTCCACTCGCGGTCGCGGCGGTATCGTGGAGAATATCAATATCAACAACGTTTCTATGACGGATATCAAGACCGATGCCATCACCTTCAATATGTACTATGGTGGCAAGTCGGTTGCTGAGATGCTTGCCGATGGCGACAACCCCGACAATCAGACCAAGATGCCTGTCAATGAGGAAACCCCCATCTTCCGCAACATCAACATCAAGAATATTGTATGCAATGATGCCGGACGCGCCATGGAGTTCAACGGACTTCCCGAGATGCCTATCGATGGCATCACCCTCGAGAATGTCATGATTCAGGCTAAGAAGGATGCAGTCTTTACCAACTGCCAGAATATCAAGAAGAACAACGTTGTTGTCAAGGTTGTGAAATAATCACGGCGAAATACGTGTTGAAAGTAAATGAAAAAAGAGGGTGTGTATGCACCCTCTTTTAGTTTTGTCGTCGTATCGATTACTTACGCAGGCCGAGAGCCTTGATGAGTTCACGATAACGATTGATGTCCTTGTTGTAGAGATACTTCAGGAGTTTACGACGGCGACCTACCAGCTTGGTCAGCGAACGAGCGGTACCGAAGTCCTTGTGGTTCTTCTTCAGGTGCTCGGTGAGGTGCTGAATGCGATAGGTGAACAGGGCTACCTGACTCTCAACAGAGCCGGTGTCTTTGGCGTCCTTGCCGAACTGGCCGAAAATCTCAGCCTTCTTTGCTTGATCTAAGTACATAATTTGATGATTTAAATTGTTAATATTCACATCTTTCGGATGCCTACCACCATCATCACCCAGTGGGGTACATCTTCAAATGCGGCTGCAAAGGTACAACTTTTTCTGTTATCGTGCAAGTTTTTCGCTGAAAAGTTGTAATTTTGCACCCGAAAATAGAATTTTCGGTTGAGAGTCACCCGAAATCATGTAATTTTTAGTTATGCAGGATATAAGGAATATTGCGATTATCGCACATGTGGACCACGGCAAGACAACGCTCGTGGACAAGATGATGCTGGCAGGCAACCTGTTCCGTGAGGGCCAGAACCTGTCGAGCCAGGTGTTGGATGCTAACGACCTGGAGCGTGAACGAGGCATCACGATTCTTTCGAAGAATGTTAGTATCAATTGGAAAGGAACGAAAATCAATATCATTGACACCCCGGGACACTCGGATTTCGGTGGTGAGGTAGAGCGTGTGCTCAATATGGCCGACGGCTGTCTGCTGCTTGTGGATGCTTTTGAGGGCCCCATGCCCCAGACACGCTTCGTATTGCAGAAAGCCCTTCAAATAGGATTGAAGCCCATCGTGGTGGTGAACAAGGTGGATAAGCCTAACTGTCGTCCTGAGGAGGTCTATGAGATGGTCTTCGACCTGATGTTCTCGCTGAATGCTACTGAGGACCAGCTGGACTTCCCCGTTGTCTATGGCTCAGCGAAGAACGGATGGATGGGTGAGGACTATAACAAGCCTACAACGGACATTACCTATCTGTTGGATAAGATTATAGAAGTCATTCCTGCTCCCAAGCAGATAGAGGGCACTCCCCAGATGCTGATTACATCACTGGACTACAGTTCCTATACTGGTCGTATCGCTGTGGGTCGCGTCCATCGCGGACAGCTGAAAGACGGCATGCAGGTGACCATTGCCCACCGCGACGGTAGCATGGAAAAGACGAAAATCAAGGAGTTGCACACCTTTGACGGTATGGGTCATGCTCGTATTGACCAAGTAGATTGTGGTGATATTTGCGCCGTGATTGGTCTGGAGAAGTTCGAGATTGGCGATACCATCTGCGATATAGAGAATCCTGAGCCTCTTCCTCCTATTGCCATTGACGAGCCTACGATGTCGATGTTGTTTACCATCAACGACTCGCCATTCTTCGGTAAGGAGGGTAAGTTTGTGACCTCACGCCATATCAACGACCGTCTGGAGAAGGAACTGGAGAAGAACCTGGCCCTGCGTGTAGAGCCTTTCGAGGACAGTACCGACCGTTGGATAGTTAGTGGGCGTGGCGTGCTGCACCTCTCGGTGCTGATTGAGACCATGCGTCGCGAGGGCTACGAGTTGCAGGTGGGGCAGCCACAGGTGATTTATAAGGAGATAGACGGTCAGAAGTGTGAGCCTATCGAGGAGCTGACCATCAACGTACCTGAAGAATTTGCCTCGAAGATGATTGATATGGTGACACGCCGTAAGGGTGAGATGACGTCGATGGAAAGCCAGGGAGAGCGCACCAATATTGAGTTTGACATTCCCTCACGAGGCATCATCGGCCTGCGCACCAATGTACTGACAGCCAGCCAAGGTGAGGCTATCATGGCTCACCGCTTCAAGGAATACCAGCCTTATAAGGGCGAGATAGAGCGTCGTGTGAATGGTTCGATGATAGCCCTCGAGACGGGTAATGCCTTTGCCTACGCCATTGACAAGTTGCAGGATCGCGGCAAGTTCTTCATTGATCCTGGTGAAGATGTGTATATGGGTCAGGTGGTTGGCGAACATGTTCACGACAACGACCTTGTGGTGAACGTCTGCAAGGCCAAGCAGTTGACCAACGTGCGTGCATCGGGTACGGACGACAAGGCCCGCATCATCCCGAAGGTAGTGATGTCGCTGGAGGAATGTTTGGAATACATCAAGGAAGACGAACTGGTGGAGGTGACTCCCAAGTCGATGCGTATGCGTAAGATCATCCTTGACCACGACCAGCGAAAGAAGAATTCCATAAAGCGCGGATGAAGCGAAGCTTGAAATAAAAAGAGTTTTTCAAAGCAGACTCACCACACTCACCTAAGAGAGCTTAAGTGGTTGAGTATAAAGGATTTGGCGTGAATGAGACACTCACCTGGGGACTCACCCAGTGACTCACCCACGCCATCACCTTTTTTATGCCGTTTTCTTAGGCACTACCTTGTAGTAATCCACTCGCGCGTGACTAATCGTTTCGTAGTCCAGCTCTTTCATGGCTGCTTTCAGGTGTACCTTAGCATTCTGATTGATTTTCAACGAAGGGTATTCATTCCAGATGACGTTTAACATCTGAGTGCAAGTCATTGGTTTCACCTCTTCCGTGTCCTTCGGCTTGCGGAAGCAGGAGTTGATGAGCTCTGCCATATCTTTCTGTTCGACATAGTTCTGGTTCAATTCCTGAATCCTTGCCACCTCTTCATTGTTAAACCAGTAGGGAGCCTTCAGCTCTCGCAACTCGTACAACACTTGGGCATACAGCTGGTCGTAGTTGATACAACCTGCATTGTCGAGATACTGTCCTGTTGGAATCTGGATGCAGATGTATCGACGACTGCCTGTGGCATCCGTCAAGGGATGCGGATTGTTCGTTGTAGAGACAAACGAGGCATAACGGGCTCGATCCTCTTGTACACAGCCAAAGATAGGGCGTCCGTTCACCTTACTCTTCGACAAGGTCTGCTTCAGCGAAGCATGCTGAGAAGGACGAATGGCATCCAACTCATCCAGGTTCACCAATAAGTTGTTGGTCAGCGCCATATCCTTGTCAAACTTGTTGGAAAGGTTCAGATGGTCCAGATAGTACTGTCGCAGATGCTCAGGCAACAGGCGTCGCAGGAAAGTGGTTTTTCCGCAACCCTGCGCTCCTATCAGCGTAGGCACCACCTCATTGCCGTGAAGCGTGTCCATCTGGAGCCAGTGAGCCACTACGGAACGAATCCAGATAGCCAGGAACGAGAGCTGTTCTGTACTGATGCCGGGAATCCTGCCAAAGAGGTCTGCCACATAGTTGTGCCCGTCCCATTTAGGGAGTGAGTTTAGGTACTCGGCGATGGGGTCGAACTTAGGCACCTCGTCAGAATCCACATACATCTTGATGTCAGCCTGTGGATTACCCATTTCCTCGTCAGCATTCTCCTTGGCACGTAGGATGATGCTGTTCAGCGACTTTTTGGTCAATGGTACGAACTCGCTCATAGTCCCATCAGCCTGCTTCATAGCATACTCCACCTTTCCGTTCAGTACGTTCTGTCGGAACATGTAATTTTCCAGAAGAAATTCCTCGATGTTTAGCATTTTCTTTACGGAGGCATGCATAACCTCACCCTTTACAAGTAGTTCTTTACTCATAGCATGAATGGTTTTTATTAGTTATTGTAATGTTATCCCTGACGTGTTTTTCATGAGTTTCAGTTTTAGCTCATGATGGTTAGTCAGTTTCGTAGGTGCAAAGGTACAAAAAAAATTAAACGCTTCCAAATTTTTTACTCAAAACTCGGCTTTTTTCTGCTCCATTTAACACACTGTTTTTACAATTAATTGAAATTATCTTACGATTTTACGAATGCGAAAAAATCCCGTTTTTGCTACTATACTATGAAAAACTTTTTCCCTAGGCAGGGAATATTTTTTTTCTAGTGATGTAGCAAAAACGGGATGGTGAGCAAAGAAAATTCATGCAATCAAAAAACTTTACACGTTTTTGCTGTATTTTCTGATAATGATATGGGTGAGTCTCTGGGTGAGTGTCTGTTCCTCTTAACTTCTTTGTTTTCAGTCTGTTATCCCCTGTTGGGTGAGTGTGGTGAGTGTTTTTTGCAAATTCGCCTAAAATAAACGGGCGAAAGCGTTGGTACTTTCACCCTTTTTGTTTATCTTTGCAGGCAGAGAGAGTTTTTTGGACTATTGTAATTGAACGGACAATGGTAGTCCCACGTTTCTACAGCATCTTTTGGACTATAAATATAAAGTATAACTGACAAAACAACTGATTATGAAGAAGATTCTTTTTTCTGTAGTGTGCCTCATGATGGTAGGCATACAGAGTGTGATGGCGCAGGTTGGTATCGCAGCATTGCACCATGAGGGTAAGGTAACTGTTTTTGGCGAGGACAAGTTAGCGAATGCTATTGAAGCTTCAGTAGAAGGTGATTCTATCTATCTGAGTGAGGGCCATTTCTTAGGTAACATCACCGTCAACAAGGCTATACATCTTATAGGTTCTGGTCAGGGAACGATTATTGATGGTGATGTGACTATCAGTATTGATAATACCCCGACGTTGGAGGGTTATCTGCTGACAGGCATGCATATTATCGGTGACATCATTCCTAATAAGTCACTGAATGGCCTAAGAATCAGTCTGTGTTACTTCACGAATTACGGAAGAAGTAAATCTGGAAATGCTTCTGATCGAATAACCGTTTCTGATCTATATATTGAAAGGAGTCATTGTACGAAGACTATGTATCTTGCAGAGGTTGAAAGTGGCAATCTTTATAGCTGCAAAATATATCAAGTTTATAATTATTATCAAACAGGACGAACCACGCTGAACCATTGCAATTTTTACTCAGATGTTAATAGTCATAATAGTTTGGGCTATTTTGCCATTAATTGTATTTTTAGAGAGCAAATGACTACATATAATTCATATCAGAACTGTCTAAGTGGCTATGAATCATATCCGTCTACCGCAGAAAATTGCTGGACAGGAATGAGTGGCAAAATTGATAATGTAGAATTATTAGATGACAACCTTAATTGTTCCCTGTCTGATGAAGAACTGCGGACAAGAGGTTATATCGCTACAGACGGATCAGTTGTAGGAATTACAGGCGGTGATGCACCATTTACGTTGGACCTTGCCACACCTAAGGTTTTGGAGCATCATATTGAGGTAGATAAAGCTACCAGAAAACTGAATGTAACTTTGAAAGTTGGAGTAGAATAATTATCAAATGTACGCTTATGCGAAGACATTTATTATTAATAACCGTACTGCTATTAGCTGCATTGCAAGTCGCAGCTCAGTCAATGCGGGGATATGAGTATTGGTTTGACACAGACTATGAGGCAAGAAACGCTATCACGTCAAGTCAGCCTGACGTATCCTTCGAGGCTGATATAAGCGGTTTGCAGGCAGGACTCCATTACCTGAACTTCCGTGCACAGGATGATCATGGTACGTGGGGAGCCTTGTCACGCTTTATAGTCTATATGACAGCTGACAGTCGAGGCAGTGCAGACATGGTGGCCTATGAGTATTGGATGGACTCTGACTACGACACTCGTACCATTGTGTCAGGCACTTCAGTCAATTCTCCATTGTCTGTTGATATAAGTAATTTGCAAGTAGGATTGCATTACTTTAACTTCCGCGCTCAGGGTAGTGATGGACAATGGGGAGCCTTGTCTCGCCATATAGTCTATTTGACTGCTGACAATCGAGGCAGTGCAGACATGGTGGCCTATGAGTACTGGATGGACTCTGACTACGACTCTCGTACCGTTGTGTCAGGCACTTCAGTCAATTCTCCATTGTCTGTTGATATAAGTAATTTGCAAGTAGGACTGCATTACTTTAACTTCCGCGCTCAGGGTAGTGATGGACAATGGGGAGCCTTGTCTCGCCATATAGTCTATTTGTCTGAGGCTTTGTCAAACGTGAATCTTTCGACTGTTGAGTACTGGATAGATAACGATTCAACAAATGTGAAGAGCCAGTCAGTCAATGGCAATACAATAGTCATTTCGGCAGACATCAGTCGTTTGAGCGAAGGAACACATACTATCAATATCGAGGGAATCTCTAACAACTTTACTCGTTCCTTGCTAGGCAGCTATGAGTTTGTTTACGACGATATCCCACAACCAGATGCCATCTTCGAAAACGGTGTGTTAACCATAGGTGGAAACACAACGATGACAGAAGCTGTGGAGTATGTTGGTGGACAGAGTGTTGTAGCGGAGAGAGTTGCTGCTGTTGTATGGAATAGTAGTGCAGAGTTGACTAATAGCGACCTGCAAGGCATTACGAACCCCAACCTGCTGGTTTATGTCAACGACGCATCGCTGGCACCTTCGAACGTGCAGAACGTAGTCATCAACGGAATGGCGAGGGAGATTGTGCTGACAGACGTAACAGATGGTAATAACGATTGGTACGCACCACAGGCATTCGTGGCAGAGCGCATCAGCTATACGCGCAACTTCACTCAATCTACGACGAAGGGTGTGAGCAGAGGATGGGAGTCGATAGCATTACCATTCGATGTGCAGACCATTCAGCATGAGTCGAAGGGCGTGATAGCTCCGTTCAACAACTCTGCAAGCAACAAGCATTTCTGGTTGCGCAGACTGACAGAAAACGGATTGCAGCCTGTTACGGGCATCGAGGCGAATACACCTTATGTCATAAGTATGCCTAACTCGGAGGAATACACGGATGATTACAACCTGAATGGACGTGTGACGTTCTCTGCACAGAACGCCAGCGTACCTGCAACGACGGCGAAGGTGCTGGCTCTGGCAGATTCGAGCATCGTAATGGTTCCTGCCATGCAGCGTCAGAGTCGCTCATCATCGGTATGGGCTCTGAACGTGGGCGAGGTTCGTGGACAGTACTTCGAGGGTAGTGTGTTTGAGCGTGACTATCGTACAGTCCGTCCGTTCGAGGCTTATACCGTTCATCGTCAGGAGAACGGTCAACCTGCTCCTCGATATGTGCCTATCCAAGAGATTGCAGGTGTCACGGGAATTGAAACCATTGACCGTGAACCATTAACCCTGAACCAATGGTATGATATGCAGGGCAGGAAGCTGCAAGGACAGCCCAAGCAGAAGGGTGTATATATCTCCAAAGGAAAGAAAGTGGTTGTAAAATGAAGTGAGAATATACAAACAATGGATGGATAGATAGATTTTTCATGTAAATTCTTGGTCGTTTTATCTTTTTTAACTATCTTTGCCCCCAAATATGTGTAAGCAAATAACTATCATGATATGAAAAAACTGTTTCTACTGAGTGTTGTAAGCCTGATGGCGATGTGCATATATGCACAGAACATCAAAGTGATGAAGTTCGAAAGGTTGGAGAAAGATATGACTGCCAACACACACGGAACTCAAAAACTGGACCAGAACGGTGAGAAGGCTGCCCTGATCAAAATCCAGGCTCCTGAGCGTGGATTTACCTTCGATGGCGGCTCACTGGGTATTGTGGCAAGTGAGGAACATGACGGTGAAATCTGGCTTTATGTGCCTCGCCGTGCCAAGAAGCTGACCATTCAGCACAAAGACTACGGTGTGTTGCGTGAATATTATTATCCCATAACAGTAGAGGGTGCAAGAACTTACGAGATGTATCTGGACATCGGTATCGGTCGTTATGTCACCATCACCTCGCAGATGGCCAACTCGACTATCTATATTGACGGTGAGCCTGTGGGACAGTCGCCCGTCAATCACAAATACCTGAACTATGGACGCCATACGGTACGTGCCTTGAAAGACCGCTTTGAGGGCGAGACCACCTTTATGATCACTACGGAGGATGCGGCAGGGCTTCGACTCATCAACGTGGAGCAGCGTGACATGTCAGACCACTTCGGTGACGTGACGGTAAAGGTGGACAACAATGCTGAGATATGGTTTGAGGGCAAGAACGTGGGTAGCGGCTCCTGGCAGACCCAGTTGCGCGAGGGCTCTTATGTTGTAGAGACGCGCAAAGCCGACTGTGACCCTCAGAAGACCTCGTTTACGGTGGTGGCAAAGAAGCAGAACAACGTACAGGCCGCACAGCCTACACCCCATACGGGTCGCTTGAGCCTTTACACCCGTCCGCGTAATGCCATTGCCACATATAACGGTGACAATGCCATCGACTTGACGGAGGCACAGACACTTCCTGTGGGAACCTATCAGATAAACTTGGCGCGTAAGGGCTATGTCAGCAAGAGCGGATTGGAATATACCGTGCGCCATAACGAGACAACACGCGACACCATCACTATGGAGAAGGTACGTTATATCAAGCCTCAGTCGTTCTATTTCGGTGCAGGATATACCATCTCTTCACTGGGTGGCATCACTGCATTGGCAGGTTTGACCTATCGCAGTTTTGACCTACAGGCATCCTATACGTTTGGCTTGCAGAAGTCTGAGGAAGTGGCCTGGTATTCTACCGATGGTACTGATACCTATTTGAGTTCCATTACCTACAAGCGTTCGAAACTGGCCTTTAAACTGGGTTATCAGTTCGAGCTGACAGAGCGACTGGGCATTACACCGCAGGTGGGCTATGAAATGGAGCGACTCTCCGGAACGGTGGCTCAGGGTACGAACAACTATGGCGACGGTGCCATAGCCAACTGCCTGTCGTTAGGTGCCAAGCTGTTGTGGGCACCTATCGAGCGCGTCTATATCTTTGCCAATCCGGCTTACTCTATTGCCGTGAACAAGGACGATAACTTCAAGCGCATTGCAGACAATAGCGACATCTCGGCTGGTGGCTTCATGGTAACCCTGGGTGCCATCTTCAATTTCTAACCATTACCTTATTAATATTAAAGAAACAACGATATGAAGACAAGAAATATCATAGCCATACTGGCTGCATTACCCATCGTGGCAGGATTTACAGGTTGTAAGTCGGACGAAGAACTGACAGCCAAGCCCGCCAAGGAAGTGTTGGTGGTTGAAGAGGGCCGTAGCGTTGAGCTCCGTTCGGGCGATGAGCAGAAGAACGTGACGGTGACTGCTAACTGTAGCTGGCAGATGAGTGTGATCAAGGACCTGAACAATCCATGGACATCGCTGACCGTACAGCCACAACGTGGAACAGGCAATGGAACGTTGGTTATCCTGTCAGACCAGAATACATCGATTTTCGACCGTCTGGATACCATCCTGCTGGTTTCTGACGGAGGCCTGCGCCAGAAGATAGCCCTTCGCCAGAAAAGTGGAGACCCCACCATCAATATCTCGCAGAAGACGATGTCGTTCAGAGCAAAACCCACGGAAGCCAGCCTGCTGTCTATCAACAGTAATGCAGGGTGGACTATCCAGACACCTGCTGGCATCAACTGGCTGCATATCGATAAGACATCGGGTGCTACGGGTGCTACGGTGTTGAACATTTCTTGTGACCCTGTGATGTCGGATGCGCCTCGTGGCACTTCGTTCACTGTGCTTTATGGTACAAGCAGTGCGGAAGTGCAGGTAGTTCAGGAGGGAATGAACAGTGACGATATCTATATGTATGTTCCTCAGGATCAGACTAGTTTCAACGCAGAGGGCGGTGAACAGATGATTCGTGTGGAGAGCAATGCGGAGTGGAATGCCTATATTCCTTCATCGGTATCTTGGTTGCACTTGGAGAGTTATGACAATCCTGATGAGCCAGACCATCACCATTATAACGGCTACGTTTCTACAGGTGCAGGAAATGGCGAGGTGCGCATTTACTGCGAGCCGAACTACAGTACACAGGCCCGTCTGACTGCTGTAGTATTCATCAGTGGCACAAGAAATCCCAAGCAGTGCATCGTATTGGTGGAACAGAATGGTGTAGGTTCTCCTGTGGCTCAGACTACCGTGAGCGACTTGACCTCGATGTATGTGGGCAACACTGAAGCAGAGTTCCGCTACAGCTTCGTTTCCGACGAGGAGGTGATAGACTATGGACTGGTATATAGCCGCACCAACAGTATGCCGACTCGTCAGGACGAGGTGGTTACCGTAGGACGTGGTGGTACTACCCGAAACGTACTGGCAACATTGCAAGGCCTGGAGCCCAACACCACCTATTATGTTCGCGCATACGTGCTGAGCAGAACGGGACAGGACAACTTCATCTATAGTCCTAACGTGGTGACTATCCGAACTTCATCGTCAACGACAGAGCCTGGCGAGAGTGACAACCCCGATCCACGTCTGGCTCCGAGAAAATAACTAAGAATAAGGACCCTTTAATTAAAATATTATGAAAAAGAGTCTATTAATCATATTATGTACCCTGATGTCCCTGATGTCGTGGGCACAGAACAGGGCAGACGGTACGGCAGAACCCTATGCTGTGTTGAAGGGCGATACATTGCTGACCTTCTATTATGATGACCAGAAAGCAACGCGGAATGGCATGGACATTGGACCGTTTAGTTCTGCAACGGCTCGTGGTTGGCATTCGGCGCGAGAGACGATTACGTCTGTGGTGTTTGATGATTCGTTTGCCAATTATGATGCCCTGACCAGTATGAATATGTGGTTTTATGGCCTCACTCACCTTACATCTGTAACAGGTATCAGCAACTTGAACACAGCCAACGTAACGTCGTTTCGTAGTACATTCAGTGGTTGTTCGTCGCTGACAAGTCTCGACCTGAGCAGTCTTAACACATCGAAAGTCTTGGAGATGAACTTCATGTTTGAAGGCTGTTCTTCGTTAACCGACCTTAAGGTAGGCTTCTCTACGGAGAGCGTGACCACTATGGCCAATATGTTCTTGGGATGTTCCTCGCTGACCACGCTCGATCTGAGTACATTCAATACGGCCAGCGTTAAAAGCAGCATGGATTATATGTTCTCGTCGTGCTCGGCACTGACCACCATCTATGTTTCCGACTTGTGGACTACTACAAATGTCACTACTGGCAACGAGATGTTCAATGCCTGTCAAAACCTTGTAGGCGGTCAAGGCACTTCTTTCAGTACCAGCCATCGTGCCTTGGACTACGCCCACATCGACGGAGGCGAGAACAATCCAGGCTATTTCACGGATAAGAATGCGGCAGGTACCTTTGATATTAGGGTATCTGTATATGGAAATGGTGAGGTAAGTGTGGGTAATTTGCCTGATGTTATTGTTGATGGCAAGTCAGCAGTGGCAAGTGTTGACGCAGGTGGCTCACTGGAAATGTTCTTCTTCCCGGGCGAAGGCTATCAGCTTGACTCTTTAATGGTTGATGGTATTAACGTAACGGCAGATGTCGTTCCTGCTACAGAGCAGTCAGCTGCATCTTACACACTGAACAATATCAATGCTGTACACAATGTCATAACGTTCTTTGGTGAGAAAGCATCATACAACGAGGCTTATGCTGTGTTGGTAAGTGAAGATGGTGGAAACATTATGTATGCAACGCTTTATTATGACGGTAATAAGGCTAATCATACAGAGGGATTTGCTGTCGTAGGTCTTGATGAGATGTTGCAGAATCAGGCTTGGATGATGAATCGCGGTAGCATTCAGACAGTTACCTTTGACGAATCATTTGCTAACTGTAATCCAACCAGCACAGCCTATTGGTTCGCATTCTGTAATTCTTTGACAGCAATTAATGGTTTACAATATCTGAATACTGAGTACGTAACCAACATGGAATATATGTTCCATATGTGTCCTGCGTTGACCTCAATAGATCTTAGCCACTTCCGTGCAAAGAGTCTTACCAATATGAATTCTATGTTTGGTGGATGCTCATCGCTGACTTCACTTGACTTGAGTGGCTTCTTCACCTTTACCGTAACCAATATGAACTATCTGTTCTCTGGTTGCACCAATCTGAAGACCATTTATGTTAACAAATACGATTGGAGTACAGAGTCTGTTACTGCTGGCGATGGTGTCTTCGAGAACTGTACATCGCTCGTTGGTGGTGCTGGCACAACCTTTAACGACAGTCATATCGACTATACCTATGCCCGTATTGATGGAGGTCCAAACAGTACGACACCAGGTTACTTTACAGACAAAGATGCTACTAGCAAGGTGGCTACTCCGACATTCTCGTGGAATGAACATACCCTGACTGTTAGTTCTGCGACAGAGGGCGCTACAATTGTATATAACAATTTGAAGGAGAATCCTGTTATGGTAGAGGGTGAAGGTATACTATTATACCAAACATACACTTACACAGATCCTCTCACGATTATAGAGAATGCCGAACTGCTCTTCTGGGCTCAGAAGGATGGAATGGCTAATTCCGACTCGATAACGCTGAACTATCCGTATACGGCATGGGTGGCATTGACGGATACGCTGACTAAAGCAAAGGGAATATATGATTTGGCTCTTAATAATGCGAATGTTCCTGACCAGATGAAGTCCGAACTGGCGAGTGCTATTTCCGTAGGTGACTCTATCTATCAGGTGCGTAACTCTTCAGTGGATGAAATCCAGAGTGTAACCAACCGTATTTCTGTCATAGCAAACGAGGTGGCTAGCCTTATCAGTGCTGAGGATGAGCCTTATGCTGTATTGAGCGACAACGATACCGTCCTGACTTTCTATTATGACAAGCAGAAAACTGCACGTGGCGGTATTGACATCAACACGCGTAGTTGGGATATTGAAAATGGAGAGACACCACCCTATGGCGGTATCACCAAAGCCGTCTTTGACGCATCGTTTGCCAATTACCGTCCTACCAGTACGGATTATTGGTTCCAGGGGTGCCGTAACATGACAACAGTCGAAGGAATGGAAAACCTAAACACGTCTAATGTTACTAGCATGTGGGCTATGTTCGACTGGTGTGGTAGTTTGGAAAGTATTGACCTTTCTCACATGGTCACATCAAATGCAGTCTATCTAGCCTATATGTTCAATGGCTGTTCTTCGCTTCGGTCGCTTGATGTGAGTGGGTTTAGCACCGAGAAGGCCACCGATATAGGTGCCATGTTCCGTTATTGTTCTAAGTTGACGACTGTTGACGTGTCCCACTTTAACACTTCTAAAGTAACGAGTTTTTGGGGACTTTTCGCTGAATGTTCTTCGCTGACCTCGCTTGATGTAAGCAACTTCAATACAGGCCAGGCTGAGAACATGGCTTATATGTTCTATGATTGCAATCAGTTGCAATCCTTGAATGTCTCGAACTTTAACACGTCAAATGTTATTGACATGCTTGGTATGTTCGGTGGCTGTTCTAGCCTGACGAGCCTCGACCTCTCCAGCTTCAACACGCAGAACGTAACTAATATGACGGCTATGTTCTATGGCTGTTCAGGACTGACAAGTCTTAACTTAAGTGGCTTCAATACGTCTAATGTTACTGATATGCAGAATATGTTCTCAGGTCGTGATATGTACTCAGCATGTCGTAGTTTGACAAGTCTTGATTTGAGTAGTTTCAACACGGAAAAAGTAACAGATATGCATGGCATGTTCTCTAGCTGTTCTAATCTGACAACACTTGACTTGACCAATTTTACTACTCCGAAGGTTAGAGATTTTACCAACATGTTTATTGGCTGTGAAGCTTTGGAGACTATCTATTGTGAGAATAACTGGGATTCTTCCAGCTTGGATGACCAAGGCACCAGCAATAATATGTTCTATGGTCTTACTAAACTTAAGGGCGGTGCGGGTACAACCTATTCAGATGAACATACGGGTCCAGAATATGCCCGTGTTGACGGAGGTCCTAATAGTACTACACCAGGTTACTTCACAGATAAGAATGCCCCGATTACGGTTGCTGCTCCTGAGTTCCGTTTCGAAGGCGACAATGTCACGATGACAACTGAAACACAGAATGCCAGCATATTCTATAAAGTGGCAGAACTGCCTTCTATGGATGATGCTGTGGTGGAAAGTGTAGTGAATAGCTTGATAGTGACTGCTGACGGACAATCTACTTACTACGATCAGCCCTTCGAACTGAAGAAGGCTGCTGTGGTAAAAGCCATTGCCATCATCAGAAATGAGACTGCTACTTTCGTTTCCGACACCACTACGATGGTCTATGACTACGAGGCATGGGTGAATCTGAAGGCTGCAGTGGAAAGTGGTACTGACCTCTACGGTCGTGCTCAGGGCAATCCCAATGTGGATACTCAGTTGTTGGAGGATTTGCAGTGGGCTTTGAACGAGGGTGACATGATATACAACCAGCGTGCCCAGATGGACAGCTTCGAGGCTACCCACTTCACACAACGCATCAATGAACTTTGTGCTCAGATTGAAGCTCAGATGGCCGCAGAGGATGAGCCTTATGCTGTGCTGAGCGACAACAATACCGTCCTGACGTTCTACTATGATAAGCAGAAGAGTGCTCGTGGCGGTATGAGTGTCGGACCATTCAGCTATTATAATGATACTCCTTGGTTCTCAACTCGTAACACGATTACAACGGTTGAAATTGATTCCTCATTTGTCAATTGCATATCGCTGACCTCTACTGCTTACTGGTTTGCAGACTTGCAATATCTGACAACTATTACGGGTATCGGTTATTTGAAGACAGACAACGTAAAGAGTATGGCTGGTATGTTCTTGAGATGTCACAGCTTGCCAAGCATTGATGTTAGCGGATTCAACACTGCTAACGTCACCACGATGGAAGCTATGTTCTACGAATGTCAGTCGCTGACAACGCTTGATGTCAGTGCTCTCAATACATCGAAAGTGACGACCATGGAGATGATGTTCCAAAGTTGTACAAACTTGACCACTTTGGATGTAAGCACCTTCAATACATCAAGTCTAACCAACATGCTCCAGATGTTCTGCAAATGCTCTGGTCTGACAACGCTGACTTTGGGAAATTTCAATACGGATAAGGTAACAGCCATGTCTGGATTATTTGGTGGATGCTCATCGTTAACTAATATTGACGTGAGTAGCATCAACACCTCGATGGTTGATAGTTTCTTCTTGATGTTTGACGGTTGTTCATCGCTGACAACTCTTGACTTGAGCAACTTCAACAGTGCTCATGTGTCTAACATGGTCCAGATGTTCTATGGCTGTACCAATTTGACTTCAATCTATGTAGGCAGCGGATGGACAACATCAGAGGTCACAAGTAGTGAAAATATGTTTTTATCCTGTACCAACCTTAGGGGTGGTGCAGGCACAACTTATGATGAAAATCATGTGGATGTAAGCTATGCACACATTGATGGTGGTGAGGGCAATCCTGGCTACCTTACCGATAAGAATCCGGTTGAGGTCTCTTATTATGATAATGTGCTTTATGTTAGCGGTTCTACCACACTGACAGAGGCTATGCAGAAGTTCGGCACCAACAACGTGGTTGAAACGATAGCCGCTATCGTATGGAACAGTAGTCAGGCAATCTCGACATCGGAACTGCAGGTAATCACTAATCCTAACCTGCTCATCTATGTACAGGATGCATCGCTGGCTCCTGCCAACAGGGATAACGTTGTTATCAACGGCTTTGCCAAGAACGTGGTACTGTCAGATGTGACATCAGGCAATAATAACTTCTATTGTCCTGAGGAATTCACAGCAGAGGCTATCAGTTACACCCGTAACTTCCAGCAACAGACGGAGATAGGTATCAGTAGAGGATGGGAGTCTATCGCCCTGCCGTTTGACGTACAGACCATCATGCATGAGAAGAATGGCGTCCTTTCTCCCTTCGGTAGCAGTGAGGGTGGTAAGCCATTCTGGTTGCGCCAGTTGTCTGACAATGGTCTGGTTCAGGCTATTGAGATACATGCCAACCGTCCGTACCTCATCTCGATGCCTAACAGCACTGACTATCCAGCAGAATTCAACCAGCCAGGTCGTGTCACCTTCTCGTCGCTCAACGTGAGGGTTCCTGTCACAGAGGAAGAGGCTGTAGCAATGGCTGATAGCACTATAGTCCTGATTCCAACATTCCAGCGTATGGAACAGTCCGACTGGATTTATGCACTGAATGTGGGTGAGACTCGTGCCCAGTATCCTGAGGGTAGTGTCTTTGAACAAGGGTTGCGAGCCGTCCGCCCGTTCGAGGCCTTTACGGTTCACAACAATAATCAAAGTAACCCGGCTCCTCGCTATATCGCTATCAACGAGATTGGCAATGGAACTACGGGCATTGAAAATATCGTCATCAAGGATGTTAATGCACTCGGCGACCGTTGGTACTCCCTTGATGGACGCCTGTTGCAAGGAAAACCTGCTCAGAAGGGTATCTATATCCACAATGGAAAGAAGAAAATTATTAAATAAAGAATGAAGATCAGAGAGTATCTTAAACAATGGACTGGCAGAGGGGTGGCTTTAGGCGCACTCCTCCTGCTGGCTCTGACTGCATCTGCACAGAGTTGGGAAGAGGTCAGAGAGGACGATGACTATATCTATGGCGAAGGCTGGGGTAGTACGGTGGCAGAGGCAGAGCGTCAGGCTCTGGCAAACCTGATTGGTAAGATTGCCACCAACGTGTCGGGAGAGTCGCATAGTTCGCTGAAGACACAAAACAGCAATGGTAAGCTGGACGAGGAGTCACAGTTCTCGCAGACGGTGAGTACCTATTCACAAGCCACACTGACTAACACCCAGCAGAAGGTGTTGAAAAATGAGCCAGATGCATACGTAGTGCGATGGATTAAGAAGTCGGAGATAGAGAAAATCTTCGAGTCGCGTAAGCGTAAGGCCCTCGACCTGATAGAAACGGCTGTGCGTGCCGAGAAGAAAGGTAAGGTGGACGATGTGTTACGTAACTACTACTGGGCACTGACACTCCTAAAATCGCTGCAGTATCCTAACGAGGTGACCTATACCGACGAGGACGGAAAGGAACATGTGTGCACCAACTGGTGTAAGGAGAAGATAGACGATACTTTCTATGAGCTGAAGACTATTTATGACAGCAGGGATGGCAACGACATCCGACTGGCTATCACCTACAAGGGAAAACCCGTGAACAGTGTCGATTACAAGTTCTGGGATGGACAGACGTGGAGTGCTATTTATAGTGCTAAGGACGGATGGGGTGTTCTGGAACTGGCTCCTGGTTTTAGTGGCTCACAGGTACAGATGAAGTACGAGTATGAATATGCTGGAGAGGCTAAGATTGACAACGAGGTGGAGATGGTGCTCAACGCCGTGAAGGGTACTCCCATGCCCAAGGCATATACCAATGTGATGTTGGAGAACAAGGAGAAGAAGAAGGAACGTGAGGCCCGTGTGCAGATGATGCAGACCCAGTCGTTCACCACCAATGAGGTGGCGATAGCTCCTCCCAAGGCTATGGAGAAGCAAGCCAATGCTTACAAGGCTGCAATCGAACGTTTCGTAGGTGCCGTAAAGACTAAGAACTACGACTCTGTACGCGACCTCTTCACCAGTGTGGGATGGAGCATGTTCAACAAACTAGTGCGCTATGGAAAGGCTAAGGTGCTCGACTCTCAGAATATCCGTTTCCTGGAGGATAACGGACATGTGGTAGAACGAGGATTGCGCATGTCGTTCTCCTTTGCATCGGGTGGGCGTGCCACTTTTGTGGAGGATGTCGTATTGACATTCGATGTAGAGCAGAAGATTCAAAACATTGCCTTCGGTTTGGGAAAGACTGCAGAGGATGATATCCTGAACAAAGGAGTATGGGAAGAAAAGTCACGTTTTGCCATTATGAACTTCCTCGAGAACTATAAGACGGCCTACGCCTTGAAACGTCTCGACTATATCCGTTCTATCTTCGATGACGATGCCGTCATCATTACGGGTTCGGTGGTTAGTAAGGCCAATAATGTAACAAACATGGAGAATCAATCGTCTATTAGTCAAGAAGGAAATCACATCATCAAGATGAATCGTCAGACGAAAGACGAATATCTGGCTAACCTGAAGCGTTGTTTCGAACGTAACGAGTTTGTAAACATCCGTTTCTCGAACAATGATGTCAAGAAGATGGGAGAAAACACAGGTGAGACGTATGGCATCCAGATACAACAAGACTACTATTCGTCAACGTATGGTGACAAGGGCTATCTGATGTTGTTGGTGGATATCAATCAACCCACTAAGCCACTTATCAAGCTGAGAACGTGGCAACCGGAGAAAGATCCCGACTTCGGACTTTACGAGCCAGGAGACTTTTAATTAAGATATTTATTAATTCTAAAATGATAAAACTATGAAAACAGTAAAATTTCTAGCTGTATTGATGATGCTTACATTGTCAATGAGTGCAATGGGACAGAATGCCATGCAACAGAAACTGAAGGAAAGTAAGGCAGCCTTGAAGGAAAAAGCATCGAAGGATGCCAAAGACGAGGCTAAGCGTATGAAGAAAGAAGGGTGGACTGTTTCACCTGGAGCTTTGCCGTTGGAGAAACAGATAGACCGCTACTTTGCATTCATTCAGCAGGTTGACGATGAACTGAACCCACTCTATCTTCAGGGTGAGGGACGTGCTACTGCAGAGAGTTTTGCTGCTGCACAGATGCAGGCTACAGAACTAGCTCGTCTGAATCTGGCCAGCTCTATCGGCACAGAGGCTACGGGAATCATCGACAATATGATAGCCAACAAGATGTTGGCTGACGACCAAGCTGCGTCTATCACCACCTATATTTCTGAGAATAAAACCATCTTCTCTCAGAAGTTAGGTCGTGTACAGACTCCACTGGTTGCCACTCGTCAGCTGAAGAATAAGAATAAGGAGGTGATTGTTCGTATGGTAGCCAAGACTTCTTCTATTCAGGAAATAGCTAAGGATGCTATCCGTTCTCAATTGGAGGCAGACGGCAAGGAGTTGAGCGAGGAATTAAAGGCTTATTTCGGTAAAGATTGATGGCTAAGCTCTGGAGATACTTCGCCGTGACGGTTCTCGCTTTTTCTATCGTGGGAATATACGTGCTGGCAGCTTTCAACCTCAAGGTGTTCAATCCAGTGGCTGAAATCCTGGAAGACTATTCGTTTACCGACTTCTATTATAAGTTGTTAGATACAGGTGAACGGGAGACCAGTCGTATCGTGACCATTGTCGATATGACAGAGTTGAGGAAGCGCCGCGATTTTGCCCAACTGTTTATGGAAGTGGATGCCCTGCATCCCAAAGCCGTGGGTGTCGATGTAGTGTTCGAGGGATATAAGGAAGAAGACCTGGAAGGCGATTCCCTGTTGGCTGCGACAGTCTGCCAGCTTCATAATTTCGTGTTCTCCTACAAGATTATCGAAGCAGAGAGCATGGAGGGCGAGACGGTTCACTCGTTCTATACCCCCAACGACAAGGTTAACGAGGGCTTTACCAATATGCCCCGTCAGTTGTATGGGGGCATGAAGCGTAGCGTGAGTATCGGACGTGAGGTAGGAGGCAAAGTAGTCCCCTCGTTCATCAAGAAAGTGGTGGATATCTATGCAGGGCAAGAGGTAGTGCCCCTCTCTGATAAGGATGTCAATATCAATTTCTCACCGAAGTATTATCATGTGGTGCCCTATGACTCCATCATGGAGTATCGTGACCTGATAGAGGATCATCTAGTGCTCATTGGTGCTATGACTGAGGAAGGCGACATGCACTATACGCCACAGGGAAAAATTGCAGGTGTGGAGTTGTTGGCATACGCCGCAGAAACGATGCTCCGTCAGACTGAGATAAGGCATGCTTCAACAGGTGTCACTATGGTGGCATCATTCATCATCGTTTTCCTGTCTGTGATATTGTTGTCCCATTACAAGGCCTTTACTACTAGGAAGAAGACGTTGTTCCGCGTTATCTTCGGAGCTTCGTTGATACGTGGTTTGTTGATTGCAGGTTGGTTGTCGCTGATTGTCTGGGTAACTTTCATTCTCTTCTGTAGTTACAACTATAGCATTAGTCTGGCTATTGCTATGTCGGCTATTGCCCTCATCTACATGGCAGAGAACCTGTATGACACCATCTATAACATTATCGTGTTTAAGAAAGAAGAAAAGAAAAATGAAGTGTAAGAAAATAATTGCGTTATGGCTTCTCTTGTTCATTCCTTTGGTGGCGATGGCCAAGAAAGAAACCGTTTCGTATGTCGTTTCCAAGGTAAGTGGCGGTGTCGAATTAGTGACTCCCCAAGGTAAGCGAAAACTGGAGAAAGGCGATGTGCTCACGGGTGATGCGACATTGAATATCTCGTTCAGCGGTTCTTTGACGCTGTTGGCTCAAAATGGCGACAAGCAGTATGTGCTCAATGCACCAGGAAAAGGAAAACTGGACTCCTTTCTGGCAGATAAGCGCAATACGGTGCTGACGCTCACCAAGGACTATGTTAAGTCTGTTGTTGCCCAGCTTCGTAAAGATAAGACAGTAAAGGCCCGTCGCCATAGTGATCCTGCTACCGTTACGCGTGAGATTATTGTCAAAGACTCGTTGATGGCAGAAGACTCACTTGTGGTCGAGAAGACCGATACCATTCCATGTAATCGTGAACATTAAAATATCAGAGCTATGAAAAGGTATTTGATTTTTTTCCAATTGCTGATGTTCGTGCTGGTTGCACCAGTACAGGCTCAGACGCAAAAGAAGAATTTCCGCAAAGACTTTGAGGACTTCAAGAATAAGGCGAAGAAGGAGTATTCTGATTTCCGCAAACAGGCTTTTGCGGAGTACACCAAGTTCGTTCGTGAGGCGTGGGAGGAGTTTGGTGCCGAGCCCCCTGTTCAGATTCCAGAGGAAGAGAAAGTAGAACCAATGGTGGTTCCTGGCTATGAGGAGGAAACGGCAGGATTCTTCAGTAAGCTCTTTGGTGGTGGCGATAAGAAGAAAAAAGATAAGAAAGAGGCAAAAAAGGCAGAGAAAGAGAAACAAAAACGCGAGAAGACTAACAACCAACTTGCTGTCTCAACGGTTATTGCTGCTCCAAAGGCTGCTCCTGTTCAACCCCAGCCTCTGTCAAAGGTCGTTCAGAGTAGAGATGCCAATCCTTATATGACGTTTGACGTGTTTGGAACACAATGCCGTGTCCGTATAGGCGACAATTGCCGTTTCCGCTTGAATGGTTTAAGTGGTGATGAGATTGCTGATAAGTTGAACGAGTTCCAGAAGTCGCAATATGATAATATGCTTTACGATTGTCTGGAAGAGCGCAAGACTCATAACTTCTCAGACTGGGCTTATTATCAGATGTTGCTTGCGTTGACCAATAAGTTCTATGGCAATCATACCAACGAGGCAACGCTCGTCCTGGGTTTCCTTTTTTCGCAGTCGGGGTATAAGATGCGCTATGCACACGATGGCAATACACTCTACATGATTGTAGCCAGTCAGTATAATATGTTCGGTAAGTCGTATTTCTATGTGGATGGCGAGTGGTACTATTTGCTCGATAATATCAAGGATGGTGAGAAACTGAACATTTGTAAGGCTAAGTTCCCCAAGGAGAGCCCACTCTCTCTGCAGATGTCTGCTCGTCAGAACTTTGCCAACAGCCCCGTCAACGAACGTACCATCACGTCGTTGCGTAATCCGGATTTCAGTTTTACAATAAAGTCGAACAAGAACAGTATCGATTTCTATAATACCTATCCATGCTCCTATACCGACAACAACTTCATGACACGTTGGGCTAACTATGCCAACACGCCTTTGGAGAAATGGTTGACCGATCAGATATATCCTGGTATGCGGGAGAAATTGAAAGGACTTACACCTTTGGAGGCTGTGCAGGAGCTTGACTGGTGGGTACAGGGCAAGACGGATTTGAACCGTAGTAATCCTAATCAGGAATGTTTCCTCTATGCTTATGACGAGTCTGTATGGGGCTTTGATCGTAACTTCTTTGGGGAGGAGAGCATCTTCTATCCTTATAACGACTGCGAGGATCGTTCCATCCTGTTGTCTCATTTAGTCCGAGACCTTGTAGGCCTTGATGTTGTTCTGGTTTACTACCCGGGCCATTTGGCAATGGCTGTTAATTTCCCCAATGCCGTGGAAGGTGACTATATCTCTGTCAACGGACGTAAGTTTACCATCTGCGATCCCACCTATATCGGATCTGACGTTGGTGAGACTATGCCTACCATGAAAGGGAAGGGTACCCAGGTTATTCTGTTGAAGCGAGACATTTAATATCAAGAAAAAAGGGAGAGAACATCAGTCTCTCCCTTTTTTATGTGTACTATATGCGAATCAGACCTGCAACGATTCCACAAAAGATTTCGTGGTAAGGAAAGAGTTTTGGGCAATGGTGTCCCAGAAATTGTGGTACTGCGAGGCATCGGTGTCGCGAAGGGGGATGTCGCTGATAACGCGGAAGGAGACAAAAGGTACCTTGTTGATATAACAGGTCTGGGCGATGGCACATGACTCCATATCGACGGCTTTGGCCTCGGGGAATAAGTCGATGATGCTGCGCATTTTCTCCTTTGTGTCAACAAACCAGTCGCCGGTGACCACAAGCCCGAAATGGGTATGAAATGTGGAGTCAGGGATAAGCGAAGAGAACTGCCTGGCTTTCTCCAACAGGAAGGGGTCTGCCTGGAAACGGGCGGGTAATCCTTGAACCTGCCCGTATTGTGTCGTGTCATCGATAGCCCTGCCGCAATACACGTCGTGATAACACAGCTCTGTGCTAATGATGACATCCTGGACATTGATGTCGTCGCCATTGCCTCCTGCACACCCACTGCTGATGATGACATCAGGGTGGAATTCATTAATCATTTGCTGGGCTCCCAAGGCTGCATTCACTTTGCCAATACCACATTTGCGGACGAGAACGTCGCCATTGTTGAAAAGTTGCTGCAACTGTTGCAGTTCCTTGTCCATAGCCACAATAATACCTATTTTCATGCTTTTTGTCTTTTTGTGGGGGCAAAGATACAAAAAAAAGAGAAATGAGAAATGAGAAATGAGAAATTATTCGTAATTTTGCCGCAAAATTCGATGAGAAAATGATGAAAAGTTTGAAGCAGTGGCTACCCGATGTGTTGGTAGTGGTGTTGTTCGTGGGAATATCGTTTGCCTATTTCTTCCCTGCAGACATTGAAGGACGCATCCTTTATCGTCACGATTCGTCAGCGAGCAGAGGTGCCGGTCAGGAGTTGCACGAGTATCATGAGCGGACGGGTGAAATACCCCGATGGACGAACGCGCTCTTCGGAGGTATGCCTACCTACCAGATGGCACCATCCTATAATAGCGGCAACATTCTCCAGAGCGGTATTAATGCCTATCATCTGTGGCTGCCTGAGAACGTATGGTATGTCTTTGTCTATCTGTTAGGCTTTTATATCCTGTTGCGGGCATTTGATTTCCGTTGGTATCTGGCTATGCTGGGTTCGGTGATATGGGCTTTCAGCAGTTATTTCTTCATCATTATTGCAGCTGGACACATCTGGAAGGTGATGGCACTTGCCTATCTGCCTCCTATGATTGCGGGTATTGTGCTGGCCTATAGGGGGAAATACCTGTGGGGACTTGTCGTGACTGCTGTCTTTGGGGCCTTCGAAATCAGGGCTAATCACGTACAGATGACCTATTATTATCTGTTCATTATAGCTGGTATGGTGATAGCCTACTGGATAGAGGGCTTGAAGAAAAAGGACTATCAACATTTGTTCAAAGCTACTGGTGTCTGCGTGATAGCTGCTGTGATAGCTGTATGCCTGAATCTCTCAAACCTATATCATACGTGGCAGTATAGCAAAGAGTCGATGCGTGGTGCCAGTGAACTGGTGAAGAAGAATACGGAAAATCAGACCAGCAGTGGTTTGGATCGCGACTACATCACGCAGTGGAGCTATGGTATTGATGAGACGTGGACTCTGCTGGTGCCTAATGCCAAGGGTGGGGCAAGCGTCCCTCTATCAGAGAGCAAGACGGCTATGAAACATGCAGACAGCTATTATACCGGTATCTATCAGCAGATGGGGCAGTATTGGGGTAATCAGCCGATGACGGCTGGTCCTGTTTATGTGGGCGCCTTCGTGATGATGCTGTTTGTGCTGGGATTGTTTATCGTGAAAGGTCCCATGAAGTGGGCCTTGTTGGTGGTGACTATCTTGTCTGTGCTCCTTTCTTGGGGACGTAACTTTATGCCGTTCACCGATTTCTTCCTCGACTATGTACCCATGTATGCCAAGTTCCGTACGGTGGCTTCCATTCTTGTCATAGCAGAGTTTACCATACCCTTGCTGGCCATGCTGGCGCTGAAGAAAATCGTGGATGAGCCTGAGTTGCTGAAGCGTAAGGCGAAATGGCTCTGTGTGTCATTTGCCCTGACGGGAGGCATTGCCCTGCTCTTTGCCCTGATGCCAAAGTTCTTTTTCTCCGACTTCATCAGCTATAATGAGATGCAGGCATTGAGTCAGATTCCTGCTGAGCAGCTGACTCCTTTGTTGCAGAACCTGACGGAGATGCGTGTGGCCGTTTTTGTGGAAGACTGCTGGCGCTCGTTCTATATCATTCTGGTAAGTACAGGTGTGCTCTTGTCGATGCTTTATGGTAAGCTTAAGAAAGAATATGCCGTTGGTATTATTCTGATTATCTGTTTGGTGGATATGTGGACGGTTAACAAGCGCTATCTGAATGACGGCATGTTCGTACCTCAGACGGTGCGCGAGGAACCAATCGCCAAGACGCAGGCCATTGACCATATCCTGCAGGACAAGTCGCTCGACTTTCGAGTGTTAAATCTCGCCACATCTACTTTCAATGAGAACGAGACATCATATTACCTGAAGAGTATTGGTGGTTACCATGCTGCCAAGTTGCGTCGCTACCAAGAGTTGGTGGATGCTTATATCCAGCGTGAGATGGGTGATGCTATGAGTGCTATTGCGAAGGCAGCAGGTGACATGACTAAGGTAAATGGCGATAGTGTCTATCCTGTGTTGAACATGCTGAACACGAAGTATTTCATCCTACCACTTAATGGTGGTCAGTCGGTTCCTCTGGAGAATCCATACACTTATGGTAATGCGTGGCTGGTGGATAAGATAAACTATGTGTCTAATGCCAATGAAGAGTTAGATGCCATTGGTACGTTGAACCTTCGTCGTGAAGCTGTAGCCGACCAACAGTTCAAGGATGTCCTGGGCGAAGCTGTGGTGCAAGACTCCGTGGGAGTGGTACGTATCAAGGCTTATGAGCCCAACATGTTGACCTACGAGGTAGAGAGCGACAAGGGTGGTATCGTGGTGTTCTCAGAAATTTATTATCCTGGATGGACGGCAACGGTTGATGGTGTCGAACAGGAATTAGGTAGGGTGAATTATGTGCTTCGTGCCCTTTCGGTGAAACCTGGAAAACATGAAGTAGTGCTTAGCTTCTTCCCGAAGAGTATTGACCGTACGGAGGCTGTTGCGTATGTGTCTTATGCTATTCTGTTGGTTATCATCTTGATGTTGATATGGATAGAGTATCGACGGAGAAAGGGTGGCGCTTCCGCTAGTGAAAAGTGAAGAGTGAAAAGTGAATAAAGAATAGGGAAAAGGGATGAAAAAACTATTATCGTTACCACCTAATCTGGTGGATTGTTTTCACGATGTAACGGGACTTTCCCGTGATGAGTATTTTTGTACCAACGACCCTGTGGGCCATAAATTGGGGTCGGGTGGTGGAACCACCTGGTTGCTCCAACAAGCTCGTGAATGGTTGAATGGTGAACGCTGCATCGTGCTTCATGCCGGTGGACAAAGCCGGCGTCTGCCTTCCTATGCGCCTAGTGGAAAGATTCTCACTCCTATTCCCGTGTTCCGTTGGGAGCGTGGTCAACGACTGTCGCAATCACTTTTGGACTTACAGCTGCCCCTTTATGAACGGATGATGTCACAAGCTCCAGAGCGACTGACCACCATGATTGTCAGTGGTGATGTCTATATCCGTGCCGCTGAGCGTATCGGACAGATTCCTGATGCTGATGTGGTGTGTTACGGTTTGTGGCTGGATGCCTCCATCGCAAAGGATCATGGTGTGTTTGTCAGTGACCGCCGTACACCCAATGTGCTGAAGATGATGCTTCAGAAACCTAGTACTGAGCAGTTGTCTGAACTCCTCAAAGATCATTTCTACCTGACGGACATCGGCATTTGGCTGCTTTCTGATCGGGCGGTTAAACTGCTGATGAAGCGCTCCACAAAGGGTGTCGGCCCTATGAACCTAAGAGAATACGACCTCTATAGTGAGTTCGGATGCACTTTGGGCACTCACCCGACGATTGACGATCCCGAGCTGCATGAACTCTCCGTAGCTATTGTACCTCTGCAAGGTGGTGAGTTCTACCATTTTGGTACTTCCGGTGAGATGATTTCCTCGACGATGGCCATTCAGAATATTGTCAACGACCAGCGTGACATCATGCATCATGACCGTAAGCCGCATCCCAGCATCTTTACCCAGAATACCGTTTGCAAGGTGCCGTTTGCAGAAGAGAATCAGAACATATGGATTGAAAACAGTTGTATTGGTCCTCGATGGAAGCTTACCCGCGACCATATCGTGACTGGTGTGCCAGACAACGACTGGGTGGTAAAGCTGGAACCAGGTCAGTGTATTGACATCATACCAATTGGGGATACGCAATATTGTGTTCGCTGTTATGACATAAACGACAAATTTGCAGGGGCCGCACAACAGGAGAAACGCTTCCCTGTCGTGGAATCTCTGGAGAAACTTGTTGAATTGGTTAATCTGGTGGGACTACAAGGGCTTGCGCAATACGCAACCACATTCCTTTCTGCAGAAGATATATCCAATGTAGCCAACCTACGCAGGCTTTTTGCACAGCGTAGGGAGTTCCGCAGCCGTAACTGGCCTGCATTGGCGCGCAACTGGCAACATAGCGTGTTCTATCAACTTGACTTGGACGATGCCGCCCGTGAGTTCAGCGAGATGCATTTGCCTCAGCCGGCGGCACTGCCCGTTGAGGCTCCTTTGATGACGCGCATCCATGATTGTATGTTCCGCGGTGACAGCGAGGGCGCTTTCTCGTTGTTGCGCGAAGGACTCACCGCTGGCGTGCTGGCGTCTAAGCAGACACCTCATCTCTCTGTTTATCCCGACCAGATTGTATGGGGCCGTTCTCCTGTTCGAATTGACTTGGCAGGAGGGTGGACGGATACTCCTCCCTATTGTCTGATGGAAGGCGGTTCTGTGGTGAACATAGCGATTGAACTAAATGGTCAACCGCCTTTGCAGACCTATATCAAACCATGTAAGGAACCCCACATCATCTTGCGTAGCATTGATCTAGGAGCGATGGAGGTGGTGGAGACCTATGAACAGTTGGCTGCTTATAATAAGGTAGGATCGCCTTTCTCCATTCCCAAGGCCGCTCTTGTGTTGGCTGGTTTCCAACCCGGATTCTCACAAGAGACCTATCCGTCACTGCGTGCTCAGTTGGAAGCCTTTGGGTGTGGCATCGAACTGACATTGCTCTCTGCCATTCCTGCAGGAAGTGGTCTGGGAACCAGTAGCATTCTGGCAGCTACCGTCTTGGGTGCTGTTAATGATTTCTGTTCGTTGGCATGGGATAAGAACGAGATAGGTCACCGCACCCTAGTCCTGGAGCAGTTGCTCACCACAGGAGGCGGTTGGCAAGACCAGTTCGGCGGAGTGTTGGGTGGAGTGAAATTGCTTGACACCCAGCGTGGCTTCGATCAGAACCCCCGCGTTCGTTGGTTGCCCGATGCCGTCTTTACACAGCCCGAATATGCCCAGTGCCATTTACTTTATTATACGGGCGTTACGCGCACAGCCAAGAAGATTCTGGCAGAAATCGTGCGCCGTATGTTTGTCAACCATCATCAGCAGTTGCTTCAGTTGCGTGAGATGAAAGCACATTCTATCGATATGTATGAGGCTATCCAGCGTCAGGACTTCACGGCAGTTGGACAACTGATTGGAAAGACGTGGGAACAGAACCAGCGCATTGATAGTGGAACCAATCCTGACAGTGTACGCCGCATAACAGCCCTTATCGACGACCTTTGTCTGGGTTATAAGTTGCCGGGAGCCGGAGGTGGTGGCTATCTGTATATGGTTGCCAAGGATCCGGAGGCTGCAGCTCGTATCCGCCAGATACTGACCCTCCAACAGCCTAATGCCAATGCCCGCTTTGTGGATATGACGCTGTCGAAAACGGGCTTACAGGTGAGCAGGAGCTGAAGAAGGAAGAGGTAAGAAGTAAGAAGTAAGAGGGAAGATGGAGTTTAGGACGATTGTTGACATACCCCGACCAGGTTTTGAGATACAGCCCTGTGAGGAAATACTTTTCGTAGGGTCGTGTTTCGCAGATGAAATAGGTCAACGCTTTCGTGACAATGGTTTTCCTGTCACCGTCAACCCCTATGGGGTGATGTATAATCCTGCCAGTATTCTGCATACCATAGAACGCTATGAGCATGTTCCTCGTATCGTTTTTCTGACCTTGGGAACCAATCACGTCTATCGCCTGAAGGAGACCGGGGAGATTGTTGACAATTGTGAGAAACGTCCTCAGTATCTCTTTCAGGAGGAACAGCTTTCCATTGACGATTGTGTAGAATATCTGCAAAAAGCCATTGAGGTGCTTCGTCAACGTAATCCGGAGGTGCAGGTTGTCCTGACTGTCAGCCCCATTCGTTATCGTAAGTATGGCTATCACGATTCTCAGCTGTCGAAGGCTACCTTGCTGCTTGCCATCGACCAACTCATCCATCATCCATCATCCATCCCCCTTCAGACATCAGACATCAGACATCAGACATCAGACACCCCCCTTCATTACTTCCCTTCTTATGAAATATTGATGGACGAGCTACGAGACTACCGCTTCTACGCTTCTGATATGCTTCACCCATCAGCACAGGCTGTAGATTATATCTGGGAGCGGCTGGTAGAGACCTGTTTTTCATCTGGGGCGAAACACTTCTTGGAAGAATGGCGGCCCTTGCGCCAGGCGCTGGCCCACAAGCCTTTCCACCCCGAAGCCCCCGAATATCAAGCTTTCATGGATAAAACTATGTTAAAACTAACCGAGCTACGCAAAAAATACAGTAATTTTGCCTTATAGATAAGGCGAAAGTACTCACGCTCGATAAAAAAAGAATAAATTCTTTTGTTTTGTGCTCGCTTAATCGTACCTTTGCATTATGAATTATACCATAGAAAAAATTACGACGCTCATAGGAGCCCGTCGAATCGGTTCTGCCGATGCCAGAATAGGATGGCTGTTGACTGACAGCCGTTCCCTTTGTTTCCCCGAGGAAACTTTGTTTTTCGCATTAAAGTCTTCCCGTAATGATGGTCATCGTTATTTGGCTGACCTCTATAGACGAGGTGTCCGTAACTTTGTGGTATCCAATGTGCCGGACCAGCCGGAGGCAGATGCCAACTACCTGAAGGTTCCCTCTCCACTGGCCGCCTTGCAACGACTTGCCGAGCGCCATCGTGATGAGTTCGATTGTCCTATCGTGGGCATCACCGGCTCGAATGGTAAGACGATGGTCAAGGAGTGGCTCTACCAAGTGCTCTCTCCTCAGTTTGCAGTAACCCGTTCGCCCAAGAGCTATAACTCTCAGATTGGTGTTCCATTGAGCGTATGGCTGTTGAATGAGCAGACGCAGGTTGGTCTTTTCGAAGCCGGCATCAGTGAGCCGGGCGAGATGGATTCCTTACACGATATCATACAGCCTACCATTGGATTGCTCACCTCTCTGGGTACTGCCCATCAAGAGAATTTCCGCTCCATGGAGGAAAAATGTATGGAGAAGCTTCAGCTCTTCAATGGAGCTAAGGTGTTAGCCTATAATTCAGATGACGACATTATCAGCCGTTGCATCCGCCGTAGCGGATATCAGGGTGAGAAGATAGGGTGGAGTCGTGAGAATATCTCAGCTCCGCTGTATATTTCCAGCGTATCTAGTCCTGCTGGTGAAGCTGGTCATACAGGCTCAGCTAGCATGACCACCGTATGTTACACTTACAAAGGAGTGCGTGGCCAATACCAGCTGCCCTTCTACGATGAAGCCTCTCTACAGTGCTCCATAGCCTGTGCTGCCATTGCCCTCTATATGGGTGTTTCTCCTGATCAGTTGGCTGAACGGATGGCTGTTTTGGAACCTGTTGCGATGCGTTTGGAGGTAAAGGAGGGACAGCGTGGTTGTACGCTCATCAACGACTCCTACAACTCTGATATCAACTCGTTGGGCATAGCCCTCGACTTTATGAGTCGTCGTGTCAACGACTCATGCAATTTCACGTTGGTCCTCAGCGACATCTTCCAAAGTGGCATGCCCCCTACGGAACTCTATCGTGAAGTGAGCACCCTCTGTCAGAAACGCAACATCAACAAGCTGATAGGCATTGGTCCCAATATCACTTCCCAGCGTGCCGTGTTCTCCGTTGCCGAGGAATATTTCTTCGCTACCACCGAGGAATTCCTCCGTAGTGATGTGTTCCGTAACCTGCACGACGAGACAGTGCTCATCAAGGGTGCCCGTCCTTTTGGCTTCGACCGTATTACAGAGCGCCTGGAGCAGAAAGTCCATGAGACCATCCTGGAGGTCAACCTGAATGCGCTGGTCAACAACCTGAACTACTACCGCTCCTTCATGAAGCCCGAAACCAAGCTGGTCTGCATGGTGAAGGCTGATGCTTATGGAGCTGGTGCCGTGGAGGTTGCCAAGACCTTGCAAGACCATCGCGTCGATTATCTTGCAGTGGCTGTTGCTGATGAGGGCGTGACCTTGCGTCGCAACGGCATCACACAGAATATCATGATTATGAATCCTGAGATGACAGCCTTTAAGACCATGTTTGATTACGATTTGGAGCCGGAAGTCTATTCCTTCCGTCTATTGGATGCACTCATTCAGGCTGCCGAGAAACAGGGTATCACGGGGTGGCCTGTGCATATCAAGCTGGATACAGGTATGCACCGCCTAGGCTTCGATCCGGAGAAAGATATGGACGAGTTGATTGCCCGTCTGCAACACCAGAATGCCATTATCCCACGCTCGGTATTCAGCCATTTCGTAGGTTCTGACAGTGACGACTTCGACAATTTCTCGACCATGCAGTTCGAGAAGTTCGACAAGGCCAGTGCCAAACTTCAGGCCGCCTTTAGCCATAAGATACTAAGGCATATATGTAATTCTGCAGCTATTGTGCATTTCCCGGAACGCCATCTGGATATGTGCCGATTGGGACTCGGACTGTATGGCTATGACCCAATGGGTGGAGACTCAACCGGCCTTCAGCCTGTCAGTTCTTTGAAGACCACCATTCTCCAGCTCCGTCATGTACCTAAGGACGAAACGGTGGGCTACAGTCGTAAGGGGGTCTTAAAGCGCGACTCTGTGATTGCCGCTATTCCTATTGGCTATGCTGACGGACTCTCCCGTCATCTGGGCCGTGGTGCCGGCTATTGCCTGGTGAATGGGCAGAAAGCCTCTTATGTGGGTAATATCTGTATGGATGTCGCTATGATTGACGTCACGGATATCCCTTGTAAAGAAGGAGATATCGTTGAGGTTTTTGGCGACCATCTGCCTGTTAATCTGCTCAGTGACGTGCTCGACACCATCCCCTATGAGGTGCTTACAGCTGTGAGTGGTCGTGTGAAGAAAGTGTATTTTCAAGACTAAAGTTTGGTCAATAACAAAATTATTATTAACTTTGCAGCCAAAGTGTCTTTCGATGATGCTTTTAAGGCAGACTACACTAAAATACAAATAAAACTAATCTGATGGAACAAGTCTTTAGCTACATTATCAGTTTAGGTGCATCAGTCATGATGCCCATCCTGTTTACTATTATCGGCCTGTGCATAGGCATGAAGTTTGGCAAATCGCTCAAGTCGGGCCTCTATGTGGGTGTCGGTTTCGTGGGACTGGGCATTGTGACGGCCCTGTTGACCAACAACTTCGGCAGTCCGTTGTCAGAGATTTCTCGTCTTTACGACCTCCAGCTCGGCGTGTTCGACATGGGATGGCCTGCCGCTGCCGCCGTAGCCTATAACACGGCGGTAGGTGCATTGATTATCCCTATCTGTCTGGGTGTCAATTTCCTGTTGCTCATTACGGGTTGCACACGTACTGTGAACATCGACCTGTGGAACTACTGGCATTTTGCCTTTATCGGTGCGGTAGCCTATTTCGTGATGGGCGAGAGCCTGGCGTGGGGCTATTTTGCTGCTATCGTGTGTTACATCATCACGCTGGTGATGGCCGACCTGACAGCAGACAAGTTCCAGGGATACTACGAGGATATGGACGGCATCTCCATCCCACAGCCTTTCTGCCAGAGCTTTACCATCTTTGCCATTGGCATTAACTGGTTGCTCGACCGCATTCCTGGCTTCTCCAAGTTGGATATTGACGCCGAGGGCTTGAAGAAGAAGTTCGGTGTGCTGGGCGAGCCTATCGTGCTGGGTGTTATCGTAGGCGCCTTGATAGGTGCTGTTGCTCTGCTGGACATCAAGAAGGTGCTCTTCTTGGGTGTCACGATGGGTGCCGTGATGGAGCTGATACCCCGTATCACCAAGCTTTTCATCGACGGTCTGAAGCCCATTGCAGAGAAGACGCAGGAGGTGGTTCAGAAGAAGTGGGCCGGCAAGAAGGTATATATCGGTATGTCGCCCGCCTTGGTGATAGGTCATCCTACCACCCTCGTGGCTTCGCTCATCCTCATTCCGCTGGCCTTGCTGATGGCCGTTGCCCTCCCCGGCAATGAGTTCCTGCCGCTGGCCTCGCTCGCTGGCATGTTCTATGTCTTTGTGATGGTGCTGCCCTATACCAAGGGTAATGTGGTGAAGACCCTCATCATCGGTATCGTCACCGTAGGCATCGGTCTGTGGTTTGTCACCGATATGGCTCCTGCCTTCACACAGGCTGCTCAGACGGTCTATGCCCAGACGCAAGACCCTGCCGCCCACATTCCCGAAGGTTTCCAGGCTGGTGCCCTCGACTTTGCCTCCAGCCTTTTCGGATGGGTCATCTACAAGTGTGTTGACAGTCTGGCCTATGTCGGAGCCGGCGTCCTCACCCTGATTACCATTGCGATGGTGGTCTGGAACCGTATGCGTATTGCTAATGAAGAGAAAAACAAATAAAATACAAACTATGAAGAAGAAAACTATTCTGGCGATAGCAGGAGCGATAGCTCTCTCGCTTCCCACAGCCCATGCTCAGGAGGCTGACCGGTTCGTTGGTGCTCAGCACGTGAAGTTCCAGACAGCCTGTCATCCTGAAGATGTAAAGCATTACGACACGAAGCTGCTCCGCGAGCGCTTTGTGATGGAGAAGGTGATGTCGCCCGACTCCATCCTGCTTACCTATTCTCATTACGACCGTTTCATCTTTGGTGGCGCCATGCCCGTCAATACCACGCTGAAGCTCGAGAACTTCTTTGAGTTGGGTTTGGATGTTGACAAAGATATCAAGGAGAAATATTTCATGTACAACCGTGAGCTGGGTGTTGTCAACTGCGGCACCGGCGACGGCGTGGTGATTGTTGACGGCAAGGAATATGCCCTGTCTCCCAAGGAGGCCCTTTACATCGGTCGTGGACACATTGCCAAGAACAAAGACGTCAACAAGTCCGTACAGTTCCGTTCCAAGGATCCTAAGAATCCTGCCAAGTTCTACCTGAACAGTGCCACCGCCCATCAGCACTACAAGACCCAGTGGATCACCCTCGACGGTCGCAAAGGCTCGCTGAAGGCCGCCGTATGGGGTCCCGTAGGTTCGCTGGAAGAGTGCAACAACCGTACCGTCTATAAGCTCATCGTCAACGATGTGCTGGAGGAGGGCCCCTGCCAGTTGCAGCTGGGCTTGACACAACTTAATCCCGGTGCTGCGTGGAACACGATGCCCCCTCACACCCACGGTCGTCGCATCGAGGCTTACTATTACTTCAACCTGCCTCAGGAGCAGACCATTGCCCACATCATGGGTCAGCCCGAAGAGAGCCGCGTAGTATGGTTGCACAACGACCAGGCCATCATGTCACCTGAGTGGTCCATGCACGCTGCTGCTGGTACATACTACTACACCTTCATCTGGGGTATGGCTGGCGAGAACCTCTATTACAACGACAAGGACAACATTCCCGTCATTGACATCCGATAATAACTAAAAAAAAGATACTAAAGAAACTATGAGTGCAGTACAAACTACCAAGATGTCCAATTTCCGTTGGGTCATCTGTGCCTTGCTCTTCTTGGCAACCACGGTCAACTATATGGACCGCCAGGTACTCTCACTAACCTGGAAAGACTTTATTGCTCCCGAGTTCCACTGGAATGACAACGACTATGGTACCATCACCGGATGGTTCTCCATCTTCTATGCCATTGCCAACCTCTTCGCCGGTAAGTTCATCGACTGGATGGGCACCAAGAAGGGCTATCTCATTGCCATCTTCGTATGGTCAACAGGTGCCGTGCTGCACGCTGGATGCGGATGGGTGGCTATGAACATCGAGGGCTACGACTCTATCGAGGCACTGCGTCTGGTTGAAGCCGGTTCTGATGCCGCAGTAGCCATTGCCACCGTGTCGGTATGGCTCTTCCTCTCCTGCCGTATGATTCTCGCCTTGGGTGAGGCAGGCAACTTCCCTGCAGCCATCAAGGTGACTGCCGAGTATTTCCCCAAGAAAGACCGTGCCTTTGCCACCTCTATCTTCAATAGCGGTGCTTCAGTAGGCGCGCTTGCAGCACCTGCCACCATTCCCCTGTTGGCCCGTGCATGGGGCTGGGAGATGGCCTTCATCATCATCGGTGCACTGGGTTATGTATGGATGGGCCTGTGGATATGGGCTTACGAGAAGCCTGCCAGAAACAAGCGCGTCAACCAGGCTGAGCTCAACTATATCGAGCAGGATGCCGACATTTCTGACGTACAGAACAAGCAGGAGGCTAAGGAGGAGAAGACCATTCCTTTCTGGCAGTGCTTCAAGTACAAGCAGACCTGGTCATTCATCGTGGGTAAGTTCATGACCGACGGTGTGTGGTGGTTCTTCCTGTTCTGGGCACCCGCTTACTTCTCCGATCAGTACGGCTACACCTCCGACTCAGCGATGGGTATCGCCCTTATCTTCACGCTCTATGCCATCTGTACCGTGCTCTCTATCGGTGGTGGCTATCTGCCCAAGGTCTTTGTCGAGAAGTACGGCATGAACCCCTATGCCGGTCGTATGCGTGCCATGTTCATCTTCGCCCTGTTCCCCGTGCTCGGTCTGTTTGCCCAGCCTCTGGGAGCGTATAGCGCATGGTGGCCCGCCATTCTGATTGGCTTGCTCGGTGCCGGTCACCAGTCTTGGTCAGCCAACATCTTCTCTACCGTGGGCGACATGTTCCCCAAATCGACCATCGGTACCATCACAGGTATCGGTTCTATGGCCGGTGGTGTAGGCTCGTTCCTTATCAACAAGGGCTCCGGTATGTTCTTCACCTGGGCTGACGGCCAGGGTGCTGCCTTCCAGATGTTCGGCTTCGACGGTAAGCCCGCCGCCTACATGGTGGTGTTCTGCATCTGCGCCGTGGCCTACCTCATTGGCTGGTGCATCATGAAGGCGCTCGTACCAAAGTACAAGCCTATCGTACTGGAGTAAGTAAACGCTATATAGCATAAAAAATCGGGTTACCATTTGGTGACCCGATTTATTTTTATTCGCCTTTACTTCAATGTTGTTTTATCGTTTAAAATTACACCGTCTCCGATTCCC
>ODAI014308395.1_pt1 | contig 52966 bp, 43 predicted proteins | sample 1539321 | NCBI WGS metagenome assembly ODAI01 (sample SAMN02144231, study PRJEB22623) | gut metagenome | biome: sheep rumen | host: Ovis aries | place: New Zealand
ATTGGTTGCGTAGTCTTTTACCTGAACTTTGTTCTGGTCCTCTTCAACTTTCTGAATGTTTACAACTGTAATTTCAGCTTTACCGGTAACTCCCTGCTGGCTCTGATTTGTACGGAACTGTTCCATAAGTTCTGTTTTACTGTTAGCAGTATTTATAGAAAGTCCGCGAGCTTCAAACTCCTGCTTTGCCTGTTCCAATAAATCCAAGCGGTCAACAATAAAATAAAACTTGGTAACTTTATTATGCTTTGCAAAATAATCTGTAAGTATTCGGGTAAGATAATATGAAAGAGCGGTTTTTCCAGAGCCTTGTGTATGCCAAACAATTCCAGATTTCTTTCCATTTTCAAGCGCGTCACGAATAGCAAGAGCCGCAAACATCTGCTGATAGCGCATAATGTGCTTCTGGTCAGTTACTTCAATTTTGCCATCTATTTCGCGTTCAGATTTTACATAAGCAATTCCATATTTCAGAATAAAGAGCAATCGTTCAGGGCTGCACATAGAAGTAAGAATACGGTTTGTCGGTGTATAAATATCAAGGTTCGTCTGAAACTCTGGAGACTGCTTGATTACCTGACAGTTAAAATCTGTAAGAATCTCTTTTTCAATTTCCTGGTCTATCGGCTTATAATGATAATTTGCATTAAAAGTTGGTATAGGCTGGGCAGTAAAATTATCTTCTCTAAAGCAGTTAAAGAAAGCTTTTTTTCGCGCGCCAGTACAATAAAAAGCCCCTTCAATTGGAACAATACCGCCAAGTGCAGAATATTCCATATTATTAGAAAAAATCATCAGCTGAGTGATGTTTATAAAACGACGGAATTTTTTATTAGGTAAGCGGTCATTATTCATGCGGTTAGCTTCCGCAATCATGCCTCCAACGTTGTTAGTTTTCTTTACTTCAATAAAAACAAGCGGAAGTCCGTTTATAAAAAGAGTAATATCTGGGCGGAATTCATCTTCGCCATTACGACAGGTAAACTCTGCAGTGCAGTAGTAATCATTGTTATTAGGATTATCAAAATCAATTAGTTTATAAGGAGAAACAGAAATTAGGCGTTCATAAAACTGCTTTCCTAAATCATCATCGTTCAGCTCTTTTTTGATGTCACTAAAAACAGCAAGCCAGTCGTCTTTCTTTGAAGGGTTTAAGCGGGCAAAAGCCTTTTGAAATTCATAGAGCAAAATGTTTGTGTCTGCATCAAAACTTGTGCCTGCTGTTTTCTGAGACTGACCTTCTGTACCAAGATGATACAGTTTACCGATATAAGTGTAGCCAAGCCTTGTAAGGTGAATAAGGGCTGGCATTTGAACACGAGTTTTTTCGTTATATATTTTGCTCAATTTTTGACCCCATCGTCATAGAATACCATAAACTGACCTAATTTTCCACAATATTATACAAAACGGTCTGTCGCAGCGGACAAGGCTTATTTTATGGGCCAGGTTATGCTGGCGGAGGGGGAACTTTTGACGCTTTCGACGATTCTACCCCTGCTGGACCAGTACAAGAACACGCCGCTGGAAGGGGCTTTACGCCATGCCAAGAATCCGAAAATGCGAAATCACTGAAAAATCTTTTTCGGTTCCAAGAGACTTTAAGATTGAAAATCACCTTGACCCAGAGATGGGAGTCTGGAACAACAGCGGAGACTCTTTTACCGTGGAAATTGAATTTGAAAGCAGCCTCAAGACTTTCGTGACCGAGCGAATCTGGCACAAAAATCAGGTTTTGCTGGAAAATGCCGACGGCAGCGTCTACCTTTCATTTAAGACGAATCAGATTGACCAGACCGTGGCATGGGTTTTGAGTTTTGCAGGCAGGGCAAAGGTTTTAAATCCGCCGGAACTTAAGGAAGAAGTCGCAAAAGCCGCCCAAAAGATTCTAGGCAAGGCGGCTGAAAGTTAAAAAATCTTTGCCCTGCTCTTTTTAATCTCACTCCGAATCTTCTTTAATTTAAGTTTTCGCTCCTTGCTGGCCTTGGTCGGCTTTGTCTTTTTCCGCTTTTTGGGAACATAAAGAGCATTCACAATCCGACTTTCAAGCCTGTCAAAGGCAATCTTCCGGTTTATTTCCTGAAAGCGCTCATCGTCCACCGAAAGAAAAATGCAGTCCTCTCCGTTGATAATCGCACTCAGTTTGAGCCGTAGCCGCTCCCGCTCCTCATCAGTCAGTCCGCCCACAAAACTGATCGGCAGGGAAAGATGCACCTTGGTGTTCACCTTGTTCACATTCTGCCCTCCCTTTCCCCCGCTCCGGGAAAAAGTCACCTGAGTATTATTGACGATTGATTCATGCAGTTCGCGTGCGTTCATTTTCTTTCCTTGCCTGAGTATTGTGACGCAGAGAGAGGAAAAGCGCAAGGGAGAAAGCCCCTGACAAATCCCGTAAAAAACGCTAGCATACAGATATGAATCTCGCATCAATTCCCCACTACACTTCACTGGCAAATGCCCTTGTCTCGCTTTTTGGCACTTCAGTAAAAATAACCCGCACTGACCGCCTTTCTGGCGGCGACATCAACAAGGCCTATGCCCTCACGCTGACCACAGGCGACCGCATTTTTATGAAGGCAAACGCAAAGGAAAACGCCGCCTTTTTTACCGCCGAGGCCGCCTGTCTTTCCGCAATCGCAGAGACTGGAGCAATCGGCACGCCGCACCTTCTCTGCACGGGAACGGACGACGGTGAGGAAGTTGGCTACAGTTTCCTTCTTATGAACTTTATCGAAAGCGGCAAAAAAAGAGCCGACTACTTTGAGACCTTTGCCCGTGAACTTGCCACCATGCACAAGGCTGACACAAAATCATTTCTCCCCCTAGAATCCGCTGAAAATGCCGGCACAAAGCAATTCGGCTTCTTCCAGAATAATTTTATCGGAGCGAGGCCTCAAGACAACACGCCCACCGCAGACTGGATTTCCTTTTTCCGCGACAGGCGGCTACTTCCTCAGTTCAAGGCCGCCGACCGCTATTTTTCTGACAGCGACCGCAGACAGAACACAAAGCTGCTCGACCACTTGGACAACTTCCTAACCGAGCCGGAAAAGCCCAGCCTTCTCCACGGTGACTTGTGGGACGGCAATGTTCTTGCCAACAATGAGGGCAAAGCGATTTTGATTGACAGCGCCGCCTATGTAGGGCACGCCGAGGCAGATCTTGCCATGACGGAACTTTTCGGCGGTTTTCCCCCTTCATTCTACGCTGCCTACAAGGAAGCGCACAAAATGCAGGCTGGCTATGAAGACCGCCGTGACCTCTACAATCTCTACCACCTCTTGAACCACCTGAACATGTTTGGCGCGAGTTACCTGACTCCCGTGCAGAGCATAGTGGCGGAGTATGTGGGGTAAGTTCAACTTGCTGACAAGGAAAACAAAAATTCCCTCACACAAAGGGAATCATATAAACCGGCAGACAGAAAATGACGCCATCTTTTCGGAATTCTTTCGTATAAGCCAGGAATCGCTCGCCAATCTGCTTGGAAAATCGCTGGGTGAACAAATCACCACAAAACCCACAAAATCCCCATACAAAGCATCGTTTTCTTTTCGCTGATTTTTCTGCTATACTTTTCCCATGAGCACATCCTCTCTTGCCGAAAAAATCACACACCCCATTCCGCCAGTGTGGAACAGTGAAAGCAGGATTCTTTTGCTTGGAACCATGCCCTCCCCCGCCAGCCGGAATGCGGGATTTTTCTACATGCACGCCCAGAACAGATTTTGGCGGGTGCTACCCGCAGTCTTTGGCGAGAAAATGACATACACGAACAAGGGATTTTCCACAGCAAAAGCGGCCATGCAGGAAAGAGCCGACCTAGCCGCAGCGATTAAAGAAAGGCGGGATTTTCTAATTCGCCATCATATCGCCCTCTGGGATGTGCTTGCCTCCTGCGAGATTGAGGGGGCAGCGGACGCAAGTATTAGAAGCGCAACGCCCAATGACTTTACGAAGATTTTTGAGCAGAGCAAAATCCGCCGCGTTTTCTGCACGGGAAAGACCGCCTTTGCCCTCTGGCAGAAGCACTGTGCCGACACTTACGAAGAACGCTTCAATCTAACAAGCCAATGCCTTCCCAGCACCAGCCCCGCAAATGCCGCATGGTCACTGGAAAAGCTGATTGAAGCATATTCGGTTTATATTCTATAAGATAGTTTTAACGATTACTCTGAATGTTTACAGGCAGAGCCCATTGGACTTGGGAATTTGCAAATTTGATTTTTGAAAACAAATCCTGCAAGTGAACGTTTTCTATAAACTGAGGAAAGGGAACTATTACTTTTTTAATTTCGTCATCTGCTTTAATGTAAACATAATAACGCCAATGCCCGCCAGCCCTTGCCGTAAGCCGGATATACACGCGGGAAATTTTTACGATATCCCCGTAGTCGATTTTTTCTTTTCCAGCAAAACTTCTTACTTCAAAATGAGACTCGTCATAAAGAATGGATTCCCGGCTTTCAACTATGATACCGAATAAGAACAACAGGATAAAAAAAACAGAAATTATAATGGGAATTATTCCGGCCTGCAAAAGACACATCGCAATCAAAGCGCAAACGCAACCTCCTAAAAGCAAACTGTTTGCAACTATGCCGACAATGTTTTCTTTTTCCATTCCAATTTTTTGCATCTATGATTCTTCCTGCCCTTTACTTCCAGCCTTCCCAGACTTTCTGCGCCATGCCAACAGTGGCTTCGGTTTTTCCGTTTCGGCAGACGGGCTGTTTTAAGAGTTTAGCCTGGTTTTCAAAAAGTTTTTCTTCTTTTTCGCTGTCGTCAAGATAGGCGATGCTTGAGTAATCCTTTGATTTTGTGTCGGTCAAAGCCTCTATTGCCGCCGCCCGGCTTCCCTCTGATTTTGCAAGGGCAGAAAGAACGGAATCGAACTCGCCAGAGGACATCTCTTTTTCTTTAAGGTCGATGAACTGAAATGGAACGCGCCGCTCCTTAAAAAAACGCTGGGCCGCCTTGCAGTCGAAATTTTTGTTTGTGCCGAAGATTTGGATCATTGGGAATTGCCTCTTAGTTTTCAGAATATGCCCGCTCAATAAGGGACTTTGCTTTTTGAAAATCAGCGCTCTCTTTTATCGTCAGTTCAACATCGCCAGTTCCCCAATGGCCGACATTGGAAGCGTCACGGGAAAAACCTGTCTCATAAGAAATAGAATCAACTGGAAGTTTTAAATACAGAGTGATTTTCGAGGGAGAAAGTTCAGCGCAAATGATATTCTTCATTTTCTTAAAAGCCGTGTATAACTTTAACTTTGTTTCGGTAATATCATCGCCAAGCGCAAGAATATAGTTCCGAACATCATCATATAAGTTCTTGATTTTATCAGGCACACTTTCATACTGTTGTTCAAAAGTCTTGTCATTCGATTTTCTTTTTTTGTTTGCATCTGCATTCTCAGAAGAGATGCGTATGACATTTTCATTCACCTGCTCAAACATCAACAAATCGCCTTCAAACTTTCTGTAGCGAATCAAAGTGATATTTCGGTTCATCTGCTTTATGGCTGACTCATCGTATTTTGTAAAATCATTAGCTATGCAGATAACGCGGGGCATTGACCAGTCAATTTGTTCAGCAACTTTTGAGCCGACTTTTTCAAGAACAAGCAATTTAAAACTGTCCTTGTGGTCAAGAAGCCAATCCAAGTAAAAGAGACCTTGATTTATGACATTTTCTTTTACATCTCGTTTGTATTCAAAAATGACCGGACAGAAATTTTCATCAATTCCGAGGCTGTCCATCCTTCCGCCGTTTGTCGTGGAATATTCACTTGCCAAAAAAGTTATTTCAAAAAAGGTTTTCATATTGCGTTCGATGACAGTCTGAAGTTCTTTTTCCAAATTGACTGTCCCGCTCTGCAATTCCTGAACAGAACCTTTTATGTTGAACAATTTGATGTCAGCCATAGCAACCTCTGAATTAAATTATACGCTAAGTATAGCGCATTTTGGGAAAAACTTATATAGATAAGGTGACATAGCACCCCACCCCTACACTTTCAGCGCCGCCCTCCATTCCCCTTCTTTGAATCCAGTGCAAACCGCATCATCGGTCACCAGAAGGGGGCGTAACAGTAGACTTTAGTCATGTGAGGGCTCCTTGTATTGGGGGATGGGGATAGTGTAGCATGAAATGGATGAAGTTTGCATGGGTTATAGAGCGGATTTCATGAATCTCTGAAAATAGGTGGGCAAAAAACGCTTCGTCAAAAATCAGACCGTTTTCAAGCAGCGGCTTATCCAACACACGGGTCGCCCACTGCCAGAACTCAACAGCCGCCTGAGAGTTGACTTTACATCAAACCGCAATGACGGCTTTTAGGCCGTAGAATTTGTATTGATATGTTTTCCCGTTATCGGCAACTTGTGCAAAATTTGCACAAGCTAAATTTTCCCAGACTCCGCCGGATTGCCGAGTTAATGTGAGGAAATCTATTGTGTTGTTGCGGATTTGCAGGGGTTTGGGTTTAGTCATAGCTTTTTTCTCCATACCTACAATAATAGAACATTATACCACAACCCCACTCTTTTGTGGGGAAAACCTCAGTCCGCTCGCAAAAAACACGGCGAGAATTCCCCAAACCATCGGACGTTTTTGGAACTTTGGCCGGGTAAAGCTTTCGTTCTCGTCAAAGGGCTTTGAAAAGCCGGAAGATGTGGATGCCTCAAGCATAACTGCCAAGCGCATTCTGTTCACGCCCAGCAGCGAGCTAAAGAGCGAAATCGAAAAGGCTTCCTTTTCGCGGGTGTAGATTGAATTGATGTAAAAATGTTATCCCCACCTGAGGAGGAATCTTCGGGCGGGGATATTTATGTATAAACAGAAAATTGTCCCCAAAAAGTCATATGCCGCTCAGAAAAATCTCCTTATAATTCACCTAAAACTTATTCTAAGGAGCTGTCTTATGAAAATGAACATTTCAAACATCTACATCGCCCACAAAAGCGAAACTTGCTTTTCAAAATCGGGCAATCCACTTTCTGTTTATAGGAATCTTTCAGAAGCTCAAGAAAGCGCAGATTATCAGTATACGCAAAGTGGAATCGCGCTGACAGCATATCAGTGTAAAACTTGTGGAAAGTATCATTTAAAACCGACAGAGTTTTACTGTGAAAAACTTTCCTCAACCTGTTCTTGCACCGACCACAACGGTAAAAAGAAAGATGCCTACCCGACTGCACAAGATGCCGAAAAAATGGTAAATATAAGAAAACGCGCAGGCATTGCGCTTTTTGTGTACAAGTGTCCGCAGGGAAACGGCTATCATCTTACGAGTAGCAAGGGGTATTAAGATTATGGAAACACAGTATGGAACAATCAGAATCGGTCAGATAGTGAAACTCTTTGCTGATGGAATAGGACATGATGCTTTGCTTGAATCAGTTCCAGAAAAAGAAAAGGCAAGCACAAAGAAAATAATTCAGCGTCTTGAAAAAGAGGATGGAATCAGAATAGACACCCTCAGACAATTTGAAATGCTTTTAGTAAATTTCTGCAAATGGGCAATGGAGCATAATTTTATGAATAAGGCTCATAACTACATTATTCCTACGCTTTACTATGATTTGCTCGCCTTAATAACAAACACAAATCCTTATAATAATCCAACTCAAAATGAAGTTGAATTACAGGTTATGTATTGCATCGCACTTATATATAGAGAAATATACGACTATCTTGAAAAGAAAGAAGGAAAGGATTGGGGATATACTCTTCAACTGACACTTGGAATGTTTGATTTTTGGAAACCTACGAATTACAGCCAAAACATTAAACTCATTCCTGATTGCTTTGCCTTTATATTTGATGAAATTAAAAATCCTAAATCAGATTTATTTAACTACTGGAATTCATTGAAAGATGAAAATGACAATACTGAAAAAACAACAAGAACAAATTATGCTAAATCTATAAACGACTGGATTGAAAAAGGTGCAACACCGTCATGGAAAATCATAAAGACGATTTTCGCATCCCCCTGTCCAGAAAACATTGAATTCAAAGAATCTAAAAGCAACTACTATCTTTTTAAGACAAATTTATTCTTAGGATTTTTCTTTTCAAATTTCTTCCGAAGTCTCGAAGAACAAAACTTGGTTTCATTAAAATTCAAAGATATTGTTCAAGACGGACTTCGTTGTTTTTATCGGTATGTATTTGTTGTAAAAGATTTTCGAAAATATCACGACTGCGAATTTCAGAATCCTATGTTTTCGCTTATGCGTTTCCTTGTCTTGCCGACAAACAAAAGCAAGAATCTGATAAGTGAATATATTTATGATGCGTTTGATAAGGAAATTGGTCTTACACCAGCTGAAATGTATGAGTGCCATTCATTGTATTATATTCCGCTAAAAACAATACATTTTCCAGTAATAGAAGAAAAAGAGCTGCAAAAAGAACTAAAAGCATATCAGATAATTTACGAAACTTTTATGGAACTTTCGACATGGAAAGGGTACGGAATGTATGAGAATAAAATCATAACTGAAAAAGAAATGGATTTCATATTTTCCCAATTTGATTCGGTTTTAGACAAATGCAGGAATTTCTTCTATAATTGGTTCAAAGGAAAATATCATGTTCTTTGTCATGAGTTTGAGACAGGTCTTGATTTTTACCGAAAAGCATTTGAGCACAGATATTTCGGCGGAAAATATCTCAGTCAATATCTTTCAGAATTTGTTGCTTTGATGCAGAAAATCAATGTGAAAAAGACGGAATTCAATCATATTCACGAGTGGGCCAACGCAATTCGTTTATATATCGATAAAATCGATAATGTCGAAGAAGATAAAATCGCAATTCAAAATTCTTTTGATGAAGTTTTTCCAGAAGAAGCATTTATAAAGTAAATGCCCCATCATTCCGCTAACCCACATCCTATTATTCCGCTAATTGTGGATTGTTCCGATACATGCGATAAAAACCTTACAGAAAAAGGGGAGAAGGAATTTAAACTCAAACTTACAAAAAGGATATCAAAAGTGCTCGCTGTCTCATTGAGTCAGTCGACCACAAATGTGGGCACAGGCTGTTGGACAAGTTGTCAAAGCGTGCCAGTAAAACTCTACAAGGCTATCAGCAGAACATTGACTGCCTATTGCAAGAATGCTGATAGTAGGCAATTTTCTAGGCACATTTCCCGAATCTGTCGTCTAAACAGCATTACATTTCTCATTGCTCATAGAAAAATAGACACTTGTCGCTTATAATGTAGTTTACAAATTTCTCTTCACAACCTTTCAATAGCATCTTCAGCAACATTATCATCTTTGAATGGTCAGAAACAAAATATGATAATTTATAATTGACTTACAAAAAAATCTGTATTATATTTCAATTAGTGGTGAGTCCTACCCTAAGTGGAATCTTTAAAAGCAGTGTACCCTACTGTGAGTGGGAACTTTAAAAGCGGAGAGTCCTGCCGTCAAGTGGAATCGATAAAGCCGTTCAGTTCGCTGAGACGGCTTTTTTTGTGGGTAAAGATGGAACAGGAAAGATTAAAAGCCAAATTGCAGCAGTATGCTGAAAAAGCGGTGCAATGATTTTAAGAAGCTCGAAAGAGTTTTGGAAAAACTGTTGCAAAAGAAATAGAATCACATAATACGAAGTTCGTAACCGACGCCCTCAAGGAAGCCAAAGCCGCCGGAGTAAAAAACATCGCCGTGGAATGTGAAGTTACGCCAGACACCCTTTTGGCTAAAGACGAAATCGAAGTCAAGGTGTAAAATAGGAACTTCAAAAAACTGAAGTTTTTCGAGCTTCTATATAATAAATCTTAGGCAAGCGAGCTTGCATTGGAGAAAAAATGGCAGAATCTTTTAAAACAGAAATTTTTGAACTTGACGGAAAAAACATCAGCATCACGACTTCCGCCACAGAAAGCCTTCCCATCGTCCTCGTGAACACATTCGCAGGCGAAGCCGATTCCCTTTGGAAAGAATGCGCCTCCCTGGACTGTCCGCCATTCACCCTCGCCTGCATTTCCGGCATGGACTGGAACGCCGACCTTTCTCCCTGGGAGATTCCGCCCCTCCGCAAAAACGAGCCGCCATTTTCCGGCAAAGCAGATTTCTACCTTGCCTTCATTGTCAGCCAAGCGCTCCCCGCGATTTTACAAAAACTTTCTCCGCCGCCATACATCGCCCTCGCAGGATATTCCCTTGCAGGCCTCTTTGCCCTCTATGCCGCCCACAAAACAAAAGCCTTTTCCCGATTTATAGCCGCCTCTCCCTCCGCATGGTTTCCCCGCTTTGTTGATTTTGCCAAGACCACGCCCTTTGCCACAAAGCCCGACAGCATCTATCTTTCCCTTGGCGACAAAGAATCAAAAACCAAAAATCCCCTGCTGGCCACCGTCCAGAACAATGCGGAAATCCTCGCCGACTTTTACAAAACTCAGGGAATCAAGACAATTTTTGAGTTGAACAAAGGGAACCACTTTGCAGACAACCAAGCGCGACTGGCAAAGGGAATTAAGTGGATTTTGGGGGACTGACTACTTCCCCCGTCCATACACGCTCAGTCCCACAAGCAAACATCCCTGAATATAAGGAAGCCCCCGCTCGTTCAGATATGCCAGCAATTCCTCGCTTTCTGCGCCGGGCTGAATTACGATGCATTTAAAATCTTTTTTGCATTCCTTTATGAGCGCAAGCCCCTTGGCCGGATTGACGCACAAGTCGATGATGTCAATTTCGCCGGGGATGTCGTTAAAACTAGCCAGTTCCTTGCCCACGGCATGTACCGTGTAGCCCTGAGCCAAAAGACCATGCTTGATTTTGTGGGCATATTTTTCTTCGTTCAGCGTGTCGCCCGCAACCGCAAAGACTCGCTGCTCCATGATTTCTTTTAAGTCCAAGCCTACTTTACCTCTACGACACGAATGTCTTCGCTCAAATCCTGAGCAAGACCAACTCTTTTTCAAGGGGAAAAATTCTACGGGATTTTTGGAGATGGGGGGAATTGAACCCCCGTCCGAAAGTGGAAGCCAAATACATCTACATGTTTAGTTATGCGAGGTAGTTGTCGGGAGCAGGTAGCAGCATAACAAGCGTCTCCTCCGTATTCTGAGTAAAAGTCCCGCGCGCACCCCAAAAATTACGCGCAGCAAGTCCCTGTTTGTGACGGAAGTCGTAAAGTTAGGAACAGCACCCTACGAGTTCCGGCTCAAGCTATGCAGCGAGAGCTTCTGCGAAAGAAGCCTCTTCGACTTCTTCTTCTTTTCTTTCGAAAATTGCAGTTATTGTTTTCTCAGTTTTGGGAACCTTGACTCCCACATGCCGTAAGTGCCTTGATCACAATCGTCGAAACCGGTGCACCCCCGTCTGTATTTCTTCATAAATATACTGATGAAAGAGCTCAAAGTCAAGATTCTTCTGGCGCAATTTATTTTCTACGGGCTTTTCGCCCTTCGCTCACGCTCATTGCTACACTGCGTTTCGCAACTACGGGGCTACAATCCCGGCGCGGCATTCACACTAGAAAAAACATGGGTAATGGCGGCTGCAAGGGCATCTGCGGCGTGGTCAGGTTTCGGCTCAACCTCAAGATTCAGGAGGATTTTCACATACTGCTCCACGGTCTTTTTGTCGGCGGTCTTAGTTCCCGTGACGGCGTATTTTATCTGATTGGGGCGGTACATGCTCAAAGGAAGGGCTTGCTGGCTAAGGCACATGGTCACCACCCCCTTAGCCTCGGCGACAGAAAGGGCGCTAGAGACATTGCGGGCAAAATAAAGCTCTTCCATGGCGGACTCTTCCGGCTTAAATTCAAGCAAAACAGACAGCAAGCGGTTATAAATCGCCAGCAAGCGAGTTCCATGCTCTTCGGTGGAAGGAGTTTCAATCACGCCATAGCTTACGAGACGAATATTATTTCCTATTGCATCGATTATGCCAAAGCCTGTATGGGCAAGGCCAGGGTCAATGCCAATTACACGCCGTTTTTGCATCTTTTTAGATCAACTTGCGGTTACAAGAAACAGTCTCCCAGCGGGAACACGCCATAAAACTCGCGGTGAGCAAAGCTCAAGCGAGTTTTTGCCGCAACCCCGCTTCCGCCTGTTTCTTGCTTTCACTATTTAATAAAAAAAAAGCTACAAGAAAACTCTCGTAGCTTTTAACTTCAACTCTTAAATAGAATCAGTTGGCTTAGGCCTCTGGGTCGAAGTCGTCTGGGTATTCTACTGTGGTCCAAACATTCTGAACATCGTCGTCTTCTTCAAGGCGGTCGATGAGCTTCTGGACTTTTGCAGCTGTGTCTTTATCGACTGCTGTGTAAGCCTGTGGAACCATTGAAACCTCGGCAGAGAGTGTTTCCCAGCCTTTTGGCTCAAGAGCCTCAACGACAGTCGTGAAGTCGTTTGGAGCTGTCGTAACGGTGATGATTCCGTCTTCGCTTACGATGTCTTCAGCACCAGCTTCGAGAGCGGCTTCCATAACTTCGTCTTCTGAAACTTTTTCTGCGTCGTATTCGATAACGCCTTTGCGGTCGAACATGCGGCTTACAGAACCAGTTGTTCCCAAGTTTCCGCCTGTTTTTGTGAAGATATTGCGGACATTTGCAGCAGCGCGGTTGTGGTTGTCTGTGAGAACCTCAACGAGAACTGCAACGCCACCGGCAGCGTATCCTTCGTAAACCAATTCTTCGAATGTGCCGCCACCAAGCTCACCAGTACCCTTTTTGATTGCTCGCTCGATGTTGTCTTTCGGCATTGAGGCAGCGCGTGCCTTAACGATAGCTGCACGAAGGCGTGGATTAGCGTTTGGATCTCCGCCGCCCATGCTTGCTGCGATAGAAATTTCTTTAATCAATTTTGTGAACAATGCGCCGCGTTTTGCGTCTGCTGCGCCCTTAGCATGTTTAATGGTCGACCATTTATTATGTCCAGACATGGAACACTCCTATAGAAACACCGCGTTAGCGGCGTCGCATGGAGGCGACGGATTTGCAAGATTTTACCGACGGTAAAATCTTGGCCGTTTTGTGACTTACAAGGATGTAAGGCACAAAATGCCTCCTACAAAATAAAATTACAAAATGAATAATAAAGGATATCACAAATAGAAAATCGTGTAAATATCTTCTATTTGCCTATCTTTTATCTGCCGAAGCCTTTAAGCAAGCTTCCGGCCACATTTGAAGCCGCCTTTCCTGCCTCAGAATTACCAAGAGCCTTTGAAGCCGCGTCTTTGGCCGCATTCGTTGCAGCCCCTGTCAGCTGCTTCTGCAATTCAGCCTTTTTAGCCTCAAGCTGTTTATTTAGTTCATCTGTAAGACTTTGAGAATCCTTAAGTTTTGACGCTATATCATTAAAATCACCAAATTTGCCAGTTAATCCCGCCGTGTATGAATTTAATTCCTCTGTGACTTTTGCGATAGCTTCCTGCTTGACAGAATCTAGTTCTTGGGCAGCAAGTTTTTTGAGCGCCTCCATAATCACCTTATCCGCATCAGTTGATATATCCAAATCAAGACCTTTCTGCTCGCTAAAGCCTGCATTTGCGCTCACATTCATCGCTTTTACGGCAGAAAGTGCACCCGAATAAATTCTATTCGCAAATTCAGGAGTAATCGGATTATTTGAAATAGTCACAGGACTCATGGAAAGAGCCGCTCCCACCGTAAAGCTGTAATCTGCATCTGCCGTTAATTTCGCAGTCAAAGAAGTCGTTCCAGCAAATGACGGGACTCCCGGTTTTTCAACCGGCTCTCCGAAAGACATGTTGACCGGGAATTTATCTGCCGAGTAGTTTCCGGCTATAAGCGGCTCCTTACTTGCAGAGCGGGCATCAATCGTAAGGCCTGCATTGTGAGTCCTGCTAGAAGCCGTATACACGCCCTTTGCAATGAGCGGTTTTCCAACCTTATCCATATCGCTTGAAATATTCGTGACAAGCAAGTCAATTCCAGTTCCGCTTCCATGAAGATTTTCAATAAGAAGTTTTGGTACTCGATCCGCACGCCAATATACATTTCGGCCAGCATATCGTTTTGACTCCTTCCGAGCCTTTTTCTTTTCTTTTTTAACAGATTCTTTTGCCTGATCCGAATCAGAACCGTTGCTCTTCATTGACGAAGCATAAGAGATTGCCTGTTTCAGATAGGGATAATACTTTCCCAACATTGAATATGCAAAATCATCAAAAATTCCAGAAAGCACATTTTTAGCATTTGAGACTGACAAATCTGGAATTTGAGACTGAATAAGCGCTTTGTCACTTGCAACAGCCTCCTCAACCTTTGCCTTCAATTCACTGACTTTGTTTTTATCTGAATCAAAAGATTTTATGGTCGAATCAACAGAGTCCCTTACTTTTTTGCCACTGTCAAGCGCGGACTGAATACTGGTAATCGCATCTTTTATTTCTTCAGGAGTCTTCAGACTTTTTGCATCAAGTTTCGCGAGTTTTTCAGAATTAGCCTTAAAAGTTTCGACATCCCCTTGGAGCTCAGCAGGTTTTGATTGCCAGACTTCCAGCATTTTTTTGAGTTCAACCTCAACTTCTTCAGCAACAGCCTTTGTTTTTATGTTTTCTTTTACATTCGCAATAAGAGCCTGCGGGTCATATTTTGCAAGCAGTTCCGTGATGCTTTCTTTTGCTCCATCAAGAGAATTAGCCGAACGGGCCTTGAGAGCATCATAAAATCCAGTCGAATCGTTTTTTTCTTCTTTTTCTTTTGCTGACTTTGGTTTGACCGGAAGCGCACCGCTTGTCTTTCGGTCAGTATTGAGGGCAATTCCTGTTATTTCGATATTTTGTACATGGAAGCGTGCCCGTAAAAGCTGAGTAAGATTGAAATCCAGGTCGAGTTTGTCAAACTGGAAGATATTTTTCATTGGTGAATCGGCATTTGCTTGGGCAAGATTTCGGACAGTAAGGCGAGCGCCAAAGATTTCGACATTCACGCTTTCAATATCGCATTTTGCTCCGAAAATCCCCTGCATGGTAGAACGAATTGCCATTTTTGCTACTGGATTCTTAAAAATCGTGACGGTGATTCCGATAACGGCGATAAATACGACCACCGCTATAAAAGGGAGCAGCTTAATTCTGCCTTTATTCTTTTTGATATTCTTTGCAAGGAGCTTGAGAGATTTACGCTGCTTTTTCGGAAACTGATAGTCACGGGGAACCCGAAGTTTTTCAGTTTTTCCCTTCGTGATTTTTTCTGAGAACATAGACTGAATAAGAGCCTTATCCTCAGGAACATATACTTTTGAAAGAAGTTTATCGAATTTTTTTTGTGTATATGATTTTTTAAAAAGCCCTGGAAGTTTTTTTATGCCGAGCATTTTCTCAGGTTTCTTTGCTTTTTTTTCTTTTTTTGTTTCTGTTTTTAATTTTTCATTTTCAGTTTTCATCTTACTCGCCTCCTACCATACCTGCGATTTTACTGAGCACAGGAAGATTTGAAATAAGTTTCGCCAGTTTTGAATGACGAATTGCCGCTGCAATATGTTTGCGCCAAAGAGAGACAAAAAGCCGACCAAGGAAATAAAGGGGAACATATAATACAATGCCGCATAAAAAAGAGCCTGCCACAACAGAATTATTGAATTTTGTAAATCCTACAAAGGGGATTTCAAGAAGAGTGCCAAAAAGTCCCGAAAATGCAGGAATCGTTAGGAAGGAATATCCGACAGTATCAAATAAAGCGTCCATCACCGGCGAGAAAGTTGCCCCGATTAAAATCATGATAACATACATTGGTTTGTTAATTCGGATAAAAAGGATGAAAACAAAAAGCAGCCACCAAAGGAGATTGTCTTTAGGCATGAGTCCAAGAAGAATTCCACAGGAGAAAGCATGGGCAATTTCTCCGGGGTTTACATTCGCATTCAATGCTTTGAATAAATTTACGATTGATTTTATCATGACGACATTGTATCACACAAAATCTTTGTGATACAATAAAAAAAGGCGAGGAAATCATGAAAATTATCGCAGAAATCGGAACATCCCACGGCGGAAATTTGGAAAAAGCCAAGCGTCTCATTGACTGCGCCGTAGAAAGCGGAGCGGATTATGTTAAATTCCAGTGGGTTTATGCTGACGAGATTTTGCATCCCGACACAGGATTCGTGAAGTTGCCCACCGGAAAGATTCCTCTGTACCAGCGTTTCAAGGAACTGGAAGTGAAGCCTTCTTTTTTTGAAGAATGTTTGAAATATACCCACGAAAAGGGCGCGCTCTTCATGTGCTCTCCCTTTGGCATCCGTTCCCTTGAAGAATTGCTTTCCATTAAGCCGGACGCGGTAAAAATCGCCTCTCCAGAGCTGAATCACATTCCACTGCTAAAAAAACTTGCCGAATTACGGAAGAATCAAGATATTCCCCTGGTCATTTCCTCTGGTGTCTCCCATCTTTCTGACATTGAAGAAGCCCTGTCAATTTTAGGCCGGGAGAATGTCACTCTCCTGCACTGCATCACAAGCTACCCTGCCCCGGAAGAAGAATATAACCTAAAGCTGATTCCAAATCTTTCACGGGTTTTCGGCATTCCCTGCGGAGTAAGCGACCATTCCCTTGACCCGGTTTTAGTTCCCTCGATAGCGGCGGCTCTTGGCGGCACAATGATAGAAAAGCACATCACCCTTTCAAAGGAAACAGACGGCTTGGACGACCCGGTGGCCTTAACCGGCGAGCAATTCTCTCTCATGAGCCACTGTGTACGGCAATGCGAGGCGGCTTTCCGTCAGTACGGCAATGCAAGAGATTACATTTTAAATCAGCTGAAGTCTGAGTACGGAGAGCGGGTGGAAAAAATCATGGGCGACGGCGTTAAAAAGCTTGCCCCTGCCGAAGAAGCCAATTACGGCCGAACGAACCGAAGCCTTCACCTCATGCGCTCAATGAAAGCCGGAGAAGTCATTAATATAGAAGATATCGGTGTCTTGAGAACCGAAAAAGTCCTTTCCGTAGGCCTGCATCCCAGATTTTTAGACAAAGTGATCGGGGCAAAACTCACACGCGATGTAGAGAATGGAGCGGGCCTGCAATGGGAAGATTTTACAATTCATAATTGATAATTGCGAACTGCTAATTGCTATTTTTCTCGATGGTGATTTTTTGATTTTTCCTTTATAATTAAAGAATGATTTGCAAGAGACGATTTTTTCAGATTTTTGCCATAATTTCTCTCGCTTTACTTTCTTCTTGCGGAACGACAAACTATCTTTCCAAAAATGAAAACTCTGAAAACACGCTCTCACTCATTTTTGCCGGTGATATCATGGCACACACTCCAAATTATAAAAACACAGATTATGCCCGAATTTGGCGCGATGTTGCGCCCCTTGTCTCCTCCGGGGATTTATCTTTTGCCAATGTGGAAGCTCCCGTAGCAAATTCACTTCCATGGAGCACCTACCCCCAGTTCAACATGCACTCTGAATATGTGGAAGCGGCCATCGCTGCCGGATTCAATGTTTTCTCACTGGCAAACAATCACACCAACGACCAGTACCTTGAAGGAATCAAAGAGACGAAAAAATATTTCGACAGTCACAAAGGGATTTGGACATGCGGTCTCAAAGAAAAATCAGGAGATGCACTCACTTATAAAATCATCGAAAAGAAAGGATGGAAAGTGCTTTTTGTAGCGATTACAGAAATTCTAAATCAGAATGACTATTCCTCTTACATCGATTACTACCCTTCCACCGAAAAAAAACGGGCTCAGCTTATGGAAGAACTCAAAGATTTGCAGGAAAAGTCAAAATGTGACCTTTTTGTCCTGTCGATTCACACTGACGAGCCTGAATATGTGCTTAAAATCACCGAAAATCATCGCAATTTCTATAAAAAGCTCATCGAAGAATGTAAGGCAGACATCATCTGGGCAAATCACCCCCATATCGTAAAACCTTTTGAAGAGACGGCGGCTTCAAGCTATTACACAAAAAACCTCGGTCAAAAAGAGCGAAAGGCTTTCATCATGTACTCAAACGGAAACACAATCTCGGCCCAGCGCACGAATCCCCAATTCACTGCCCCGGAAACAGCCCGCGACAACACCGGCGACGGCCTGATTCTAAAAATGAAGGCAGAAAAAAAATCAGACGGAAGCGTCATTTTCTCAGGATACGAGCCACATTTGATTACGACTTACATCACCCCATCATGGCAATTTGTCATCAAAAAACTGGACGATGATTTCATTAAGACCCTTGACCGGGCAGAAATCGTAAACTGGGCTAAATATCTGACAGAGCGGAAGAAACTGATGGAGAAAGTGCTGAACCCATAATTTATTGTAAACTTCACTGTTTTCTTCTATAATTCTCCTATGTCTATCGATTACAAAAAACTTCCCGTTTATGAACAAAAAGAAAAGATTTTAGAGTGCTTACGAACCAATCAGGTGATTGTCGTTCAGTCACCCACGGGAAGCGGAAAAACTACCCAGATTCCGGTGATTCTGCATGAGGCCGGCTATTCAGAAAACGGCGTTATTGCCGTCACCCAGCCCCGCAGAATCGCTGCCCTTTCTGTCTCGGAATTCATCGCAAAACAGCTTAAAACTTCTTACCCCGGTCTTGTCGGCTACAAAATGCGCTTTGAGGATAAAACCGACACAACGACAAAAATCAAAATCATGACCGACGGTATTTTGCTTCAGGAAATGAAGCTGGATCCATGGATGACAAAATATTCGGTCATCATGGTGGACGAGGCCCACGAGCGAAGCCTTAACATCGACTTTGTTCTGGGATTGCTCAAGCGAGTCCTTGCCGCCCGCCCGGATTTTAAGGTGATTGTCTCCAGCGCGACCATGAACGCTGAAGCCTTTTCCGCCTATTTCGGGAACTGCCCCATCGTCACCATTGACACCCAGACTTTCCCTGTCACCATGGTCTATGACCCGCCGCTTAAAGGCCAGCCCACCACCACGGCAACGGCCACTGGCTGCGAGTATCTTCTTTCAAAAATCGAAAAGACCATTGACCGCGTTTTGGACAACCACGAGGACGGCGACATCTTAGTCTTCCTGCCCGGCGAAAAAATCATAAAAGACTGCATGAAGCGTCTTCAATACTCAGATTTTCATTCTAAGATTCACATTATCCCTCTCTACGGACGCTTACCAAAAGAAGAGCAGGAGCGGGTTTTTGACAGCGCTCCTTTTGGCAAAAAAAAGGTCGTGCTTTCCACAAACATCGCCGAAACTTCTGTCACGATTAACGGAATCACAACGGTCATTGACTCAGGACTGGCAAAACTCAATTTCTACAGCCCCAAGACTTTCACTTCAAGCCTGAACGAAACGCCGGTCTCAAAGGCAAGCTCTAACCAAAGGCGGGGCCGGGCCGGACGCACTCAGGCTGGAACCTGCTACCGGCTCTACAGCCGCAAAGATTTTGACAGCCGCCCGGAATACACCACCGAAGAAATTTACCGCACTGATTTGAGCGAGGTCGTTCTCCGTATGAGCGAGCTTGGCATCACTGATTTTGACAACTTTGACTTTATCTCACCGCCTCAAAAAGAAGACATTCGGGGCGCGGTTGAAACATTGAATCAGATGGGTGCCCTTAACGAAGACCACACACTTTCTTCTATCGGTAAGCTCATGGTTGAATTCCCACTGGAGCCTCGCGTAAGCCGCATTTTGGTCGAAAGTATCATGCGCTACCCGGAAGTTCTTGAAGAGACCGTGATTGCCGCCGCCTTTATGAGCACTCACTCGCCTTTCATTCTGCCGCCTGGAGAAGAAAGCGACGCCAGAAAAGCCCATCACGCATTCCGTGACATTCAGGGAGATTTTGTCTCTTATGTAAAACTCTTCCGCACCTACCAGTCAATGAAAAATCCCCTGCGCTTCTGCCAGAATAATTATCTTGACGAGCGGGTTATGGCAGAGATTGCAAACATTACGGCGCAGCTTGAAGAAGAAATCGGAGACTTAGGGATTCCAATCGGAAGCGGCGGCAGCATGGACGACTATCTTTGCTGTATCGCAAGCGGCATGATTCAGTTCGTATGCGTTCGTGAAGGCCGGGAAAATTACCGTTCCCTCACGGCCGAGCACATTTCCATTCACCCAGGCTCTTCAATGTTCCGGACGGATCCCCTCTTTATCGTAGCCGGGGAAATCGTTCGCACAAGCCGGACTTTCGCCATGTCGGTCTCACCGCTGACAAAAGCACTGCTGGCAAAAATCTCCCCGGACTTGGAAGCAAAACTCAACGCCATGCGGGGAAAGCGAAGCCGAAGCCTCACAGGAAATCTTGAATACAAGGGCTCAACTTTCAGCGCAATCAAAGGAAAACTTTTGGGCCGGGATGACGGTCACTTTGGCGGCAGAAAAGCAAAAGAAAAGAACGAAAACGAAATCATCATCGGCGGAGAAATCTTTGAATTTGAAAAGCAAAAAGGAAAGAAAATGCTTATCCTTCCCTACAACAAATTCAAGGCAGCCCTCCAAGCCGAAAAAGACACAAATAAGATGGCGGCCTTTGCTCCCATACGCTCAAAAGTCCTGCTTCACGGAGCGGGATTACTGGCAGGTGAAAAACTGGAGCTGGTCTCTAAGGTCGTAAAGAATTTAAATCTCAACCCAATCGATGAAAAATCGCTGATTAAAAGGAATTTTGACATTCACGAGGAAGGCTCGGCAGACAGACTGGTGGGAGAACTCCAAAAAGTCCTTAGAATCACCATGTCAAAAAAGACAAAAGAATATGCCTTCATCGCCCTCTTTACCGACGGACGGGGAACTTACTGGTTCAAGATGAGCCGGGGATTTGCCACCGCCCTCAACGAAAGCCTTTCTAGTCTGGAAAGCCTCGTGGACGAGCAAGTGGACTTCTCCGTAGACGGCAAAGAGAGAATCAACGCCGTCTACAGAATGTTGAGCGGATTGTACGAGTAAATCCTACTTCGACAAACTTCCGCTGGTGATGCACTTTCCGCTCTTTCTGTCAAAAAGCAGAATGTTGCTGCCAGTGAAGTTTATCGCGTGCTTTGAGCCAATCTCAAAGGTTACGCCGCCAAAGACGACGCTGGTAAGAAGATAATCTTTTATCTTCAATTTAATTGTTGACTCAAGGCCGGTCGGCATGGCACCGCAAATTTCCGCGCTGAACATGCCCTTTTCGCCAATCTGAATGAATTCAGGGCGAACGCCGAGAACGAAGTCCCCGTTTGAAAGGGCAGCCTCTTCTTTTTCGGCAAAGCCCTGCTCGTCATTTACGCGGGCAACCGGGTATTTAAAGACTTCATCTTTGTTGGCCTTTTCCACATAGCCTTTTTCCTGGGAGAGAAGCCTCTCTTTTTCCTTTTCCTGCTCAATTCCCTCATCACGGCTCTTGTACCAGTCTGCCAGGCTGAAATTTCCGCTTGGCGTGAAGGTGATTTCCTCGCCGTCGAAGACTTTCAGTTTGAGAGCGCCGGAGGAATCCTGCTCGCCCTTAGCGTTGATGAAGTTAATTGACGGATTTCCTACGAAGTCGGCGACAAAGAGATTGTTTGGATGATTGTAGACCTGCAATGGCGGCTCGTACTGCTGCAAGACTCCGTTGTTAATCAAGCAGATTTTCGTTGCAAGGGTCATAGCTTCCATCTGGTCATGGGTTACATAGACGAAAGTGCTGCCAGTCTCAATGTGAAGGCGCTGCAACTCATATCGCATTTCAAGGCGGAGTTTTGCGTCAAGGTTTGAGAGAGGCTCGTCCATAAAGAGAACGCTGGGCTCAGGGGCCAGGGTTCGGGCGATTGCCACACGCTGCTGCTGACCGCCAGAAAGCTCAGCCGGATAGCGGTCCATGAACATGCCGATTTTAACGACACGGGAAACTTTTCGCACCGCAAGGTCAATTTCTTCTGAAGTAAGTTTGCGCTCTTTTACAAGGGGCTTTCCATTTTGAATAAGCTGCCAGTCTTCGGTGAAAGAATTTCCCTTTGCTTTTTCGGCTGTGACGATTGAATCAACCCTTGCCTTCAGTTTTGCCGCCTGCTCGTTTGCAACGCCAGTGCTGTCGCTTGAAGTGTGCAAACCGTAGCCGAAAATCTTCTTTGCGCTGTACATTGAAATCTCAAAGGTGTCGATGAGCTTCATTAAGGCTTTTTCTTCATCGATTTTTCCGTTTTTATCCTTGCTTTCTTCGATGACAGAGACGATTTTGGCAGGTTTTTCAAGGATTTTTGCGATTTGAGCGGCGATTTTTGCCTCCCAGTTGTAGACCGGCAAATCCTCGCAGATATTGCTCAAACCGAAAGAAATATTCTTGTAAACAGTCATGTTTGGCCAGAGAGCGTAGTTCTGGAAAAGGAAGCCGACTTTTCTCTTGTTGGCAGGAATATTGATTCCCTGCTCGCTGTCATAAACCACCATATCACCGATTTCGATTCGGCCGCTGGTTGGAGTCTCAAGGCCCGCAATCATGCGGAGTGTGGTCGTCTTACCGCAGCCGGAAGGACCAAGCAGGGTGACGAAAGCATTATCGTCAATGAGAAGATTCAATCTATCTACGCCGTAGAATTTTCCCCAGCGTTTCGTAACATTAGTAAGTTTTATCTGTGGCATTATTTTCCTCCTACACCTTTATCAATGCTGGCACCAGTGAGTTTGTTGATGAGCGCATTGAAAATAAGGATTGTGACAATCAAAATCAAGTTCATTCCGCTAGAGAAAGCATACAAGCCCATCTCGTCGAAATAGTCCATTGCCGTAGTCATAATCTTGAACTGGTCGCAGAGCAGCATGAAGAGCGTGAGCTCGCGCAGACAAGTCATGAACGGAAGAAGGAAGCTTGAAATAATCGTGCTTTTCTGAATTGGTATGATGATTCCGAACATTCGCTTTACCCAGGGAATATCCTGAATGATGGCGGCTTCCTCGATTTCACCTGAAATTTGCAGCATGGAATTTAGGGAAGCGCGGCTGGCAAAAGGAATGTATTTGACCGTACCAGTGAGCATTAGGATAAGGAAAGTTCCGCCGATGGAAAGAGCTTTTCCGAAAATGAGGAAGGCAACGCCCACCGAGAGAGACGGCATAAGATAAGGAAGGAAGGCCACGGAATTTACATAGGCAGCGGCCTTGCTCCGGCGATGCTTACTGACCGCATATCCCACCAGAGTTCCGATAGTGCCGGCGCAGAGAGCGCAAACCACGGCCACATAAAGCTGACCTGCAAAGGCTTTCCAAATCTGCACATTGTGAAGCATACCCAGCTGACCGAAAAGACCGTATTCGCCCTGAGTGTCCGAAGTCGTCCACCATTTTGTGGTTAGATGAGAAAAATCCCCGGTCTTCAAGAAGCTGTAATCCCCAGGATTCGGAAGGAAAGTCTCAACGCCGAAAGAGAGAATGGGGTAAATGCTGGTAAGGAGAGTGAGCACGATAAAAATACAGGCAACTGCATACTTTCCGACCTTTCCAAGATTAGCCTTTGAAATCTGACCTGACTTTCCGGTAACCGTGGTGTAATTCTTACGGCTGGAAGTGCTGGACTGATTGAGCATGAGAATGGCCACGCCGAAAATCATCATGATGACGGCGATAATGCTGGCCTCTCCCGCCCTTGCGCTGGACAAAGCCACATATTTCGTTGAAAGAGTGGTGAGTCCCAAATAATGAGGAACCGGGTAACTTCCCATGGCGCTTCCGAAAACAAGAAGAATCGTAGAGAGAATCGCAGGCTTTACCAGCGGAAGGGTAACGCAAAGGAAACTCTTCCATTTTGGCGTGTCGAGAATCGTTGCCGCTTCCTCAAGGTTTGCGTCCATATTGCGGAAGATACCGCCAATCAGAATGTAAGCGAAAGGCGCATAGTGAAGACCAAGGACCACCGCACTGGGGAAAAGTCCCTGACACCACCAAAGAGGCATGTGAATGTTAAAAAGCGAGGCTAAAAGTCCGTCTGCACCGTGAGTGACAGCATTCGAGTTGAAAGCATTTCGCCAAACCATTGCCAGAGTCCACTGAGGCATGATATAAGGGAAAATAAAAATCGAGCTCAAATACTGCTTGAATTTGAGATTCGTGCGCGTTACGAGGTAAGCGAAAACACCGCCGTATACAATAGAAATAAAACAAGTCAAAACCGCGAGGATAACCGTGTTCAGCAAGGGAAGCCAAAGGTTAATCCGGGCAAGTTTTCCCGTAAACAAATCAATCCAGTTGTAGAGCGTGTACTGGCCTTCCTTTAAGCCCGTTCGCACCGAGTCAATTGTTCCTGCATGAACTGCAACAGTGTCCTTTGCAAGATAGACAATCGGCGCAATAGTGGTAATGGAAAGCACAATACCGAAGAGAAGCAAAATCACATTCTGAGGCTTGGAGAAAAAAGTCTTAACTTGATTCATTCTCTGCTGCGACAGATAGGGTCTTGCCATAGTTATCGTCTGAGCCATGTATCGTCCTTTTGTTGAAAGAAATGCCGCGATAAAGCCGGCATTATAAAAAGATTCCCCGAACTAGTCGGGGAATACTGACGAAAGCCCCGCCTAAAAAGACGGCAGGGTTGATTTATAAGAGATTAGCGTCCGCCGCGAAGTGAATCAATCCAGTCACCAAGCTCGATTGAGACTTCCGCGCAATATTTCGGGTCTTCGATTACAAGAGCTCCGCCCTTCTCGCTTGACCACCATTCAAAACCACGGTCGTTCTTAACAGGGAAGTCACTTCCACCGGCTGTGCTGTGGTGATATTTTGCCTCGTTCTCAGCGGCAAGGATCGGGTTAGCAGAGTAACCGCCCATATCTTTACCCCATGCAGCAAATCCGTCAAGTTTTGTTACCATGAATGAGATGAAAGCACATGCTGTCCACGGATATGGAGAAGAATCCATGACTTCAAGGTAGTGGCAATATCCGTAACCGCCGATACCTTTGTAGCCGTCGTTGTAAGCGGCAACAGCAACATTGTTTACAGAAGATTCGTTTGTCTCGGCGACAGAGCGGAGTTTTGAGTAAACAATGAGGGCAAATTCGCCGGCAGCAGATTTTGAGACAAGCTCGTTACAGATTGGGCCGTCATCAGTCATAGCGTTGTAGTTCTGAACCCAGAGTTTTGTCCAGGCAAGACCATATTTTGCGTTTGCGCCAGTGATGCCGTAATTCTTTGCGACAGTAGCACATTCGTCGATTGTTGGCTGGAAGAAGGCTTTTTTGTCTGCATCCAAGGCATCGAAAGCGTTTTTGAGCCAGGTTGAGTATTTGTCAGAAGAAAGCATGTAGAGGAAGTTCTTTCCTACAAGCTCTGAGTTGACATCCATGTACATACCTTTTGCGCCATTGTAGACGAAATCCCAGCAGTTCTTGAAATCAGCGCCGCCCACAGTGTTGAACATAAAGACCTTGTTCAGAGTCTGCAGTGACAGGAGTTCAGGATAATTCTCTTTTGAAAGTTTGTTTGCCTCTGCCCACTCTTTCGGGATGAATGTGCGGAGAATTCCCGTATCCATCATCTTTGACTGAATCTGATTTCCGTCCTGAATCAAAGTCATGAAATATTCAGGATTGGTAGACTTGTAATCAACAGAAAGTGTGGTGAAGATTGAGTTGTTCTTTGGCTGAGACCACTCAATTGTGCCTTCATAGGAAGCGTCAAGGGATTTAAGGTAATTGATGAAAGCAGCACCAGCCGTTTTACCACGGCTTGAGTTACCAATTCCCTTGATTTTTGCAGATTTTGACTCTTCGATAGCCTTTTTACAAAGCTCATCAAAAGACATTGTCTCTGCCTGCTCGATGATTTTCTGAACCTCAGATTTTTCTGCAACGGCAGCTTTTTTTTCGTTGCATGACATGCCCAGCATAGCCAAAGCGCCCAAAGTTAAACAAATAAGTGATTTTTTCAAAATAATACCTCCTTTATTTTGTCCGATTAGCAGCAATTTAACCGGAGATTATTTATTCGTTCAATTTCTATTCTAAAACGAAAATTCAAATTGTCAAATAAAAAATCACTCAAAAAAAAAGGAATTGTTAAAAAACAGTTTGGAATAGTGAAAAAAAAACTTACTTTGCGTCACCGATTCCCGCACCAGGGTCACTTACTTCTGGCTTCGGCGTTTTTTTCGTATCTTTTTTTGCTTTTTTGGCGGCATCAGCTTCTTCCCGCTCCTTGTCTTTGGCTTCTGTCTGTTTGTCCAAATCCCGTCCAAGCAGGCGGGCAGCCTTGATTGCCAGCTGGTTTTTATTTTTTGCGTTAAGGTCTGCTTTGTCTGCCAGGGCATTCACTTCATCATTACAGTTTGAATAACGCCCTCTCGCCCACATATCAAGGCCTGTTCCTGTGGTAGAATTATCCTTGCTTTTAAGATATTCCAGGGTAACATCGGCGAAGGCAGAATTTTCGTATTTTGCCATTTCTTTTCCCAAGGCGTAACGGAGCTGCTTTCGTTTGTCGTCTTTGACAGTTTCTTGGGCAAGAGCAACGATTTCACTTACGCCCCGCCCCTCTTCAAGGAGAACTTTCGCCACGCGGGACTTCTGTGCGTCAGGAACTTTCTTTTCGGTAATCTGAGAAAGAAGATATTCATTTCCCTTTGAAGTGTTGAGCTTTGCAAGAGCGGTGATAGAGTCGTTTTTGACGACCTGCACCGGGTCATTTTTAGCGCGATAGATTAAATACTCATCGGCAGTTTTGACATCGTTTTCTTTAATTGCAGTGATTGCTTCCTGCCGGACTTTGTAGTGAGAATCTTTCAAGCCCTGAATCAAAATATCATCAGCTTCTTTATTCTTAAAATGCTTGATTCCCTTAATCACATACTGTCTTAGATTCGGATTCTCGTCCTCAAACAAATCAACAAGGACTTCCTCGGCCTCAGGCTTTTCCATTACACCGATTGCTTCGGCACTGTACATGCGGACAAAGGCATTTTCATCCTTATCTTCGGCATATTCCACCAGTTTGTCATAGGTCTCCAGGGCATGGAGCTGCCCCAAAACGCGGACAAGACTCTGCCGCTGGGCAACGGTCAAATCATCCCGCTCCAGATATTCGGTTATGTAAAGGGCTTCATTCGCCCCGCCGATTTTTCCAAGAGTCTCAAGAGCTCCGGTAAAATATTCCTCATTGTCGCTTTCAAGCAAAGTGATAACCGCAGGAGAAGCCTCTTTTGTTTTTGCCATCTGAATGTAAGAGAAACAGGCATTTACTGTAGAAGATTTTTCGTCATAAGGGTCGTTCAAAACCATGACGGCGTAATCTTCAAGGCAGGGGTCTTCGATAGTTTTAAAATAATTGAGGATTTTTTCCCGTAAGGCAAGGGATTTTGTCTCCTGAAACAAATCGTAGACTTCATTGACAAAGCGGACATCTTTGTTTTTGGTCATGGTATCCAAAAGCTCAGAAATATCCTCTTCAAGACCGAATTTTAGGATGTCGCCGTTTTTTTCATTGGCTTCGGGGTCTGTATTATTGAGTTCAGCGACTTTATCAGAGTCAGGAGATTTTGGTCTTTTTGCAGAAGGCACATCGCTCACCCCCGCAAGTTTCTCGCCCAGAGATTTTTTTGCGCTCTCTTCCGCTGGTGCATCCGCCCCGGAAACAGCGTCAAAATCAGCCTCCTGTGCAAAAGCACTTCCAATGAGAAAAAATCCTGTCAAAAATAAAACCGCTCTTTTCATTTAATCATTTCCCGTTTTCAGTTTGCTAGTTTCCATTTATTGGAATGGTATCGCTTCAAGAAATTCGTTCTATATTCTTCAAACCTGTTTTCTTGGATAGCGTTACGGATTTCAGCCATCATATTGTGAAGGAAATAAAGGTTGTGATAGCTTGCAAGCATGCTTCCCAAAATTTCCTGTGACTTAAAAAGATGGCGGAGATAGGCTCTCGTGTAGTTTTTGCAGACCTTACAATTACATTCAGGGTCAACTGGTGAAAAATCACGGGCGAACCTCTCTTGTTTTATCGGCAGATTTCCGTCCCTAGTGAAATAACTTCCGTTCCGGGCGTTGCGGGTGGGAAGAACGCAGTCAAACATGTCGATTCCAGAATGAACGGCGTCAAGGATATAGTCCGGGGTACCGATTCCCATTACATATTTTGCCTTTTCTTTGGGAAGGTAGTTCACGGTGAAGTCAAGCATTGAGGCGAAAAGCTCTGGCGGCTCGCCGACGGAAAGCCCTCCGATGGCTATTGCAGGAAGATTCATCTCGCTCACGAACTGGGCTGACTGAATGCGCAGGTCCTCGAAAAAGTTTCCCTGCACGATGGGAAGCAAAATGCCCTTGTAGCCCATGTCACACTTACGAATCCATTCCTCTTTTGCCCGTCGAAGCCAGTTTTTGGTGATTTCAAGGGCGTGAACGGCTTCTTTTTTGTCAACGCCGAAGCCAGTGCAAACATCAAGCTGCATCTGAATGTCGGAATTGAACTGGGCCTGAATGTCAACGACCCGCTCCGGTGTGAACATGTGGCGGCTTCCGTCAATGTTTGAAGAGAAAAGAGCCCCCTCTTCGGTGATTTTCCGCAATTTTGAGAGAGACCAGACCTGAAAGCCGCCGGAGTCCGTGAGGAAATTCCTTTTCCAGCCAGAAAAACCGTGCAAGCCCCCCGCCTCTTCGATGATGTCCGGCCCCGGACGCAAATAAAGATGATATGTATTGGCCAGGATAATCTCAAAACCGATTTCTTCAAGGTCGTCTTTTGTAAGAGCCTTTACAGTAGCGTTAGTTCCCACCGGCATAAAAACCGGCGTCTGCACGTCTCCGTGAGGAAGATGCAAAACTCCAGTGCGTGCTTTTCCGTCAGTAGACTCGTGCCTAATTTCAAAAATATTCTCAATCATTTGAAGAATTGTATCATAAATGACCGCGACTGTCATTGAGCGGACGAAGACTAGTCGTCAAGTGCCAGAAATGATGTTTAATTAAGTTCTAGCATATCGTAAAAATACCGCCGCTATTATGATGAACATGAAGACAGGGAACCAGGCACCAGAAAAAGGAGATATATATTCAAACTTTGCAAGCAGCATCGTTATCATTTGCGTGATATAAAACAAAACAGCCGCGCTTATACAAAAAGCCAGACTTGTGAGCATAACATTTTTCCGAGTCTTACCGCTCAACCCAACCGATAAAAAAACGACTATGAACAGGATAAAAGGAAATGAAAATTTCTTGTAGTAAAGGCTTAGTGGCTCTGCGAATGGCAAACCTGATTTTTGCAAATGCTCGATATAGACTTTCGCAGTGGCAGAATCAACCGTCTCAACACTGATTACATTATTTTGAAAAGTTTCAGGAACCTCCGTAAGTCGCTCAAGATTTTCAACTGATACAGGTTCTGCCCTTATGCCATCATCACTTTTTTTGTATTGCACAGCCCCAGATAAAATCCATTTTCCATCACGCCAAGAGGCAGAATCCGCATGAATGACAGCATTCAGAGTCTTATCAGTATTCCTTAAAACAACAAAAAGAGATATAAGTTTTTTCGCATCGTCATCGTAATATTCAGCCTTGTATGCAACATTTCCATTCTCGCTAAGAATGACGATTTTATCATTGTTTAAATCCTTGTCTCCTTTCAAAACCATTTCCTGCTCAGCTGTTTTTTTGGCATAAGTAGGAACGACAACTTTATCATCAAAGAAAAAAAGGGCAAAACTCATTAAAAAAGCAAAGATAAGCAAGGGAGCTGTGAAGCGTAATAAAGAAATTCCCGATGCAAAAATAGCAATCAACTCATTGTTCGCATACAAATCACTTAAAGTGTAGGATACGGCAAAAAGGACGGCAATAGGAGTCGCATACCACAGGCACTTAGGAATATACAAAGCCATAATCCGAAAAACAGTCTTTCCGGGTACAGCATTTGATATAAAACTCCATAGATTCATCATTAAATCAACCAGAACAAGGACAAGGGCAAAAAAAACAAGGGCGCCTATAAACAGAGGAATCACTTTTCGAAAGAGATATTCAACAATTTTCATTTACGAAGCAGCCTCATATAAAAGATGATTCCGGTAAAAAATATTATCAGATTCGGAAGCCACATTACAGACACTCCGTACATACCAGTTCTAGAACTGAAAATTTGACCTACGATACTAACAGCCCAATACAAAACAGAAATAAAAAGACCGATTATAAGCCCAATTGTCTGCCCATTATGTTTTCCAAAAATCAAGGCCAAAGGCATAGCCAAAAGGGCAAAGAAAACCGAGCCAAATGGAACGGAGAATTTTTTTGCCATTTCAAGATTATAACGATTTTTCTTTTTTTCGCTGGCTTCAGAATCCTGACGCAAAATTTTTATCTCCTTGTATAAATCGTAAGAGGTCATCTCACCAGGAATGATAATATGATCGTTTTCCATAAGGGAAGACTCAAAAATATTCAGTTCGACAGACTGCGAAGTAAGAACTTCATAATTGTTTTTTTTGTTTTTTTCAAACATAAGGACACTCGCATCATTCATCAGCAATCTCATGAGAACGCCAGGAATCGTTGACTTTTTGACAAGGGAATCATCCGCAACAATTATCCGCTGACCACCCTCTTCATCTGTATCAAAAAAAATAAGGTCGCTGACATTCTCACCAGAAACATCTCCGATAACCAAGGTCTTGTCATTCGTCCTTTTGATTGAATGGGGCTCAAGTTCAACCGCAGGATTTGATGTGATAATCGAACGATACAATTTATTGTAATTTATTTTTCCAAGCGGAAGAAGATAGTCATTTACAAAAAAAGAAGCAATAGAAATCAAAAAACCAAGAATAAGAACAGGTCGGAAAATAATACGATAACTCAGTCCGCTCGCCCTAAAAATAAGGATTTCATTTTCAGAAGCCAATCGACCTAGACACATAAGGAATCCAACAAGAGTGGCAAAAGGCGCCGACTGCGCAATAACCATAGGAAGAGAATAAGCGATGAGGCGCAATACATACACGACATGTACATGTTTTCCAAGAATATCCTTTGCGGCAAGAAGGATTTGATTAACAAAAAAAACCATAAAAAAGAACAAAAAGGCAATAAAAAAATATAAAAAAAGTTCTTTCATTATATATCTGAAAAAAACATGCCTGTTTATTCCAGTATCTTCCTGCATCGAGTCGCCGATATAGAGCGATGCCTTTTCAAGGTGACATTTTTTGGCAAATAAAGACAGGTAATGGGCTGCAGTATTTAAAAAATTAAATTCACTGTATTTAAAAGCAATAAGGCGACAGTATTCCTCAAGTTGTTTTTTTGCATTACTGCGAAGCCATGTTCTTCGGTAATAAATAATAGAGACAAAAATTCTTTTTACGGGATATAAAGCTCGTAATCGCCTTACTTTTTTGAGATAGTCTGCTTTTTTTTCTGAAAGAAAGCCTAGCAGCTTCCAGATAATCCCCAGCATCTTGTTTTAGTTTTTACCAGTAGAGCCAAATCCGCCACTTCCTCGTTCAGTCTCATCAAGTTCAGAGACAAGCTGGAATAAGCCGATGGTCACTGGAGCAACTACAATTTGCGCAATTCGGTCACCATTTTTAACGACAAAGTCTTCATCTCCGAGATTGATAAGTATGACTTTTACTTCGCCCCTGTAATCTGAATCAATTGTTCCGGGAGTGTTAAGAACAGTTACGCCATTTTTCGCGGCCAAGCCTGAACGAGGACGAACTTGAATTTCAAAACCTTGAGGAATTGAAAAACAAAGCCCAGTGGGAATCATTGCGCGACAGCCTTTTTTTATCACGACATCTTCAGAAAGATAGGCACATACATCGGCTCCTGCAGCCCCGCTTGTCTTATACTCAGGAACAATTGCACCCTGAGAAGCAAGACACTTAATCTCAACTTTATTAGTTATACTCATATTTCTAAATTATAGCTTAGAATTGGAAAATAAAAAACCCCACATTTCTGTGGGGTGCACTTCAGGTGCAAATCAGCTTTTATTTCTGAGCTTCGATTGCGTCGATGTAAGAAAGATTAAGGCGACCCTGCTTGTCGACTTCAAGGAGCTTAACAGGAATCTGCTGGCCTTCTTTGAGCACATCAGTTACCTTTTCTACGCGACCGCGAGAAAGTTTTGAGATGTGACAGAGGCCTTCTTTTCCCGGCAAGATTTCAACGAATGCGCCGAATTCCATGATTCTTTTGACAGTTCCGTTGTAAATTACGCCGACCTCAGGATCCTCACAGATGCCTTTGACAGCAATTTTTGCTTCTTCCGCAGATTTTCCGGTTTTGCCGTAAATCTGAACAGTTCCGTCGTCCTCAGTGTTGATTGTAACGCCGTACTGAGCGCAGAGAGCCTTAATGTTCTTTCCGCCAGGACCAATGAGAGCACCGATCTTATCGGGAGCAATCTTCATGGTGAGGATTTTCGGTGCAAAGGGGCTGATTGGCTGAGGCTTATCGATGCACTTCTCCATGATTGACAGGATGTGCAAGCGGCCTTCTTTTGCCTGAGCAAGAGCCTTTTTCATGATTTCAGTGGTAACGCCGGCAATCTTGATGTCCATCTGGAAACCAGTGATACCGTCTTTTGTACCGGCAACCTTGAAGTCCATGTCGCCCAAGTGATCTTCCTCACCCAAAATGTCAGAAAGAATCTCGTAGCGGCCGTAAGGATTGTCGCCCTCTGGCTCTGTAATCAAGCCCATTGCGATACCAGCGACCATCTTTTTCATTGGAACGCCAGCTGCCAAGAGTGAAAGACAGCCGCCACAGGTTGAAGCCTGGCTAGATGAGCCGTTTGACTCCAAGATTTCAGAAACCACACGGATTGTGTAGGGGAATTCTGACATTGGAGGAATCATCGGAGCGAGCGAGCGGCGAGCCAAGTTTCCGTGACCGATTTCGCGGCGGCCTGTGGTAAGGCGGCCAGTCTCGCCAACAGAATATGGCGGGAAGTTGTAGTGGAGGATGAAGTTTTCGCTTCGCTCTCCGTCGATGTCGTCAAGAACCTGTGCGTCAAGGGCAGTTCCCAAAGTGGTGACAGCCAGAGACTGAGTTTCGCCACGAGTGAAGAGAGCCGAGCCATGTGGCCGCGGCAGGACATTGACCTCACAAGTAATTGGGCGGATTTCGTTGCATTTGCGTCCGTCAATTCGCAAACCTTTGTCAAGGATTGACTTACGGAGCAAATTGTACTGAATGTCATCGAAGCAAGCATCGAAGAGCTTTTTCTGGATTTCGTCAGAAAGCTGCTCTGCGTGATTTGCAACGACCTGTTTTTTAACCTCAGAAATTGCCTTTCCTCGGTTCATTTTGCCGTCCTGAAAACAAGCCTTTTCGAGAAGAGGAGTTGCCTCAGCAATAATTGCTTCTTTATTCTCAAGCTCAACATTAAGAGGAGCGAGAGGAAGCTTTTCCTTGCCGCATTTAGCAACAAGCTGCTCCTGGAGTTCACACATTGCCGTGATGAAGCCCTGAGCCTTTTCGAGAGCGCCAAGCATGATGTCTTCTGAGACTTCATTTGCGCCACCCTCAACCATAGTAAAGCCGTCTTTTGTACCGGCAACTACGATTTCAAGCTGAGCCTTTTCCTGCTGCTGGAATGTCGGATTGATGACATACTCGCCGTCAATGTAAGCGACGCGGGCAGCGGCAACCGGGCCATGGAAAGGAATGTCAGAAATTGAGACTGCCGCACTTGAAGCGATTACAGCCAGAATATCCGGCGGATTGATTCCGTCTGATGAAACACAAGTCGGAACAATCTGGATTTCACGGCCAAAGCTTACTTCAAAGAGAGGGCGCATAGGTCGGTCAATGAGGCGGGAAACCAAGATTTCCTTGTCCTTTGGTCGTCCTTCGCGTTTGATGAAACCGCCAGGGATTTTGCCGGCGGCATAGTATTTTTCGTTGTATTCAACTGTTACCGGAACGAAGTCCAAGCCTTCTTTTACTTCAGAAGAACAACAAACTGTAGCAACGATTGCGGCTCCAGCATACTGAGCGTAGACACAACCGTTAGCCTGTTTGCCGAGTTTTCCTGTTTCGAGAATAAGTTCTTCGTTACCGATTTTGTAAGTTACTCGATTAATAGCCATTTCTCACCTCCGAGACTTATTTGCGGAGGCCGAGTTCTTTGATAAGTGCACGGTAGCCTTCGAGGTCTTTTCTCTGGAGATATTTGAGAAGAGAGCGGCGAGCACCGATGACTTTGAGCAAAGCGCGTTTGCAGTTTGTGTCTTTCGGGAAGTTCTGAGTGTGTGTTGTGAGCTGTTTGATTCGCTCAGTGAGAAGAGCAATCTGAACTCGTGTGTTACCTGTGTCGGCCTCGTTTGCGCCGAATTTGCTGACTACAGCAGCTGTTGTTTCTTTTGTAAGTGCCATTACTTACTCCTTAAAAAATAAAATTTTCCTGGCTTATAAGAACTGAACTGACCGAACAAAGCCACTGATTAAATTATCAGAGAATGCGAGGCGAAGATTCCCATTCTCTAATGTACAATCAGATATGGCAGCACGGTCGTTTTGTGCTTCACCAGTTTTTTGACAAAAATCAGCGAAAATCACCCGGACTGAGTAATTTCCATTGGGCGGCAAGAGCTGCGCGCCTTTTTTTACAGAAGAAATGAGCCTTTCTCCCTCACGCTTCCATGCCCAGCCAGTGCAATCAAGCTCAAAGGGCTTTAAGAGCATGGTTTTGACCTGAGCGAATTCTTTTGCAAGAATGCATTTTCGGATTCGGGAAGAAGAAACCCTCTCACCATCAAGGATTACCGATTGAACAGTATCGACCGAAAAAGCAAGCTCTTCTGCATATTTTTTGATATCTTCCATACCGGTAGAGCCTTTGTAGCCGCAGTGGAAATCAGTGCCTTCAGCAAGATACTTGAGGCCGCAATTCCTTACCAGCAAAGAAAGAAAATCATGTCCTTCAATTTTAGCGAAATCCGAAGAAAAGTCAACGATAACGGCAAATTCAAAGCCCGCTTCTTTCAGATTTTCAATTTTTTGCGAAAGGGAAACCACATCCCCCTCATACTCTTTAGGATTTTTATATCCTCTGAGAGATTTCGTGAATGTGAGCACGCCGGGAACAAGCCCCTTCTCTTTTTGGGAAAGAACCGCTTCAAAAAGCGCGCGATGGCCTAAATGGGATCCGTCAAAACTTCCGATGGTAAGGGAAACGCCTTTATCTCGAAATTCAGGATTGAATTTTCCCTGAGCGATTTGTTCCCATGAATAGATTTTCATTTTCGGCTCGGAATGAATCACAAATCCGTAAGAAAATTTTTCGCGATTATTGAGGAAAGAACGGGTAATAACCCCTGCAAATTTGTAATCAGGATAAAAAACAGCGATTTCCTTTTTTGAAGAATCAGAATTAAAATCGCGGACAAAGGCCGACGAACGCAAAGGTCGGCCATTATTAAAATCAGGTACGGCCTTGCTTGAAAGAAGGAAATTGTCCATGCCGCAGCGAGATGCCAAATCCGCCGTCATGGGAATAAGGGATTCAGAAGAAATATGATCCTCGTCAAGGGCAACTTCAAGACTGAAGGGCCCAACCCTAGTGCGCCGCAACTCTTTTAAATGAGCCACAGTACCGCATTTTTCGGCAATATCCCGCGCAAGGGAGCGGATGTAAGTTCCTTTTGAGCAGGAAACTTCGATAAGGGCAAAATTCTCATAAAAATCAAGCAATTCTATAGAAGAAATCGTGATTTTACGGGCTTTAAGCTCAACGCTTTTTCCTTCCCGGACTAAATCACTAGCCCTCTTTCCGTCAACATGAAGGGCGCTGTAAGCCGGGGGAATCTGTTCAATTTCACCCAAAAAACTTGGCAAAACGGCAAGAACTTCTTCTTTTGTGGGGATTTTTCCGTTTTTTATAATTTGACCAGTGGGATCTAAGGTATCTGTCTCTGAGCCAAATTCGATTAAGGCCCGGTAAGATTTGTCAAAATTTGTGATATGGGGAACTAAATGGGTAAGATGGCCGACAAGGACAACTAAAAGTCCGTCGGCAAAGGAATCAAGCGTGCCCGTGTGACCGACTTTCGTGGTTCCAAGAGCGCGCTTAACTGAAGAAAGAGAAGAGAAACTTGTTTTTCCGGCTTGTTTTTTTAGCAGAAGCAGGCCGGAAATCTCGTTATTCGCTTTCTTTTTCATTCTGAGCAGCTTTTTCCTCTTCTTCCAGGCGATTAAGTTTGTTCACCATGTCAAAGCCTTCTTTTATGCTGGTATCGACCACAAAAGTAAGCTTAGGGAATTTATAAATCGAAAGTTTTTTTGCGATTGAAGACTGAATAAAGCCTGCGGCAGAATTAAGTCCCTCAACACCTTTTTTTACCTGCGACTCGTTCAAAAATGAAGAGACATAGACTGTGGCATAGGCCAAATCCCGCGCAACCTCAACACGATTAATCGTAAGGAATGTTGAGACACGAGGATCTTTTACCTTTTGCAGCATAATCAACTTGGAGATTTCCTCGCGGATTTGCTCTCCAAGCTTGAGCATACGGAATTCGCCCATAGACTACTCCTCAGAAGAAGTTTCTGTGCCTTCGCTGGCAGCCTTAGCGGCAGCTTCCTTTTCTTTAGCGATTGAGTCACCCAGTTTTCGGGCAATCTCAACATACTCGAAGACTTCGAAAATATCGCCTTCCTGAATATCCTGCCAGTTTTCAAGACCGATACCGCACTCAAATCCGTAAGTGACTTCTTTTGCATCGTCCTTAAAGCGTTTGAGAGAAGTGATTTTGCCAGTGTATTTGACGATTCCGTCGCGGATAAGGTTGACGGAACTTGTTCGTTTGACAACGCCTTCCGTGACATAACAACCAGCGATAACGCCGACTTTGGGGACACGGAAGGTATTTCGGACTTCCACCTGACCGGTGACTTCTTCTTTTGTATCAGGCTTGAGCATTCCTTCCATTGCAAGGGTGATTTCTTCGACACACTTGTAAATGATGTTGTATTTTCGGATATCGACCTTTTCCTGCTCGGCAAGAAGTTTTGCCTTTGGAGTCGGGCGGACATTGAATCCGATAAGGATTGCGTTTCCGTCGGCGGCGGCCAAAGTAACATCCGATTCGTTGATTGCACCTGCAGAAGAATGAATTACATTCAAGCGGATTTCCGGAGTAGAAAGTTTTTCGAGACTGGTTTTGAGGGCCTCAGCAGAACCCTGCAAGTCAGCTTTAATGATGACTTTAAGTTCTTTAATTTCGCTTGCCTGAATCGTTGAGACAAGGTTTTCAAGATTGACCTTTTTGACAGCCTTGGCAGCCTCAAAGCGCTTGAGTTCCTGTCGTTTGGCAGAAATGGCACGGGCATCCTTTTCGCTTTCTGTGACCTGGAAGGGGTCGCCAGCATTAGGCATATCGTCAAGACCGAGAACCTCAACAGGCATACTCGGAAGGGCTTCGTTGACCTTTTCGCCACGGTCATTGAACATAGCACGGACACGGCCTGAGTAAATGCCAGCGACAAATGGGTCGCCGACCTTAAGTGTACCGCTCTGAACAACTACAGAAGCCACAACACCTCGTCCCTGATCTACGCGAGACTCAATGACTTTTCCTTCTGCGCGGGTATCATACTGGGCTTTAAGCTCAAGGACTTCCGCCTGCAAGAGGATTGCGTCAAGAAGGTCGTCGATTCCCTGACCTTTGAGGGCAGAAATCTTAACATACTGAGTGTCACCGCCCCACTCTTCAGGAGTAAGCCCCTGATTTGAGAGCTGAGTCATGACATTCTCAGGATTTGCGTCTGGTTTATCAATTTTGTTGACTGCAACGATAATCGGAACCTTTGCATCCTTTGCGTGGCTCAAAGCTTCGAGAGTCTGAGGCATAACGCCGTCATCAGCCGCGACAACAAGGACTACGATATCCGTAATCTGAGCACCGCGGGCACGCATCATAGTAAACGCTTCGTGACCAGGAGTGTCAAGGAAGGTAATCGTTCCCTTTTCTGTATGAACCTGATAAGCACCGATTTTCTGAGTGATACCACCGGCCTCGCCAGCGGCAACATTGGTTTTTCGGATTGCATCCAAAGTCTTAGTTTTACCGTGGTCGACATGGCCCATAACGGTAACGATTGGCGGTCGGAATTTAAGATTCTCTTCCTGTCCCACATCATGTTCAATGACAGTCTCGTCGTAAAGCGAAACGAGATGGACTTCACAATCGTATTCAGCGGCAAGAAGAGTTGCCGTATCACTGTCGATTGACTGGTTGATTGTGACCATCATACCCATTCCCATGAGTTTTGCGATGATATCACCAGCCTTAAGATTCATTTTGCGAGCCAAGTCAGATACAGAGATTGACTCCATGATATCGATTTGTTTTGGAACTACTGATGCAGGAGTCACCTGCTTCTTCTTGTAAAGCTCCTCTTCATCGAAGAGTTCCTCTTTATCCTTGCGATTATAAACTTGTTTTTTGCCTTTAAATTGCTTTTTACCAGCCTGAGGCACGGGCATTGGAGCCGGGGCAAATCCTCCACGGGGAGCAAATCCACCGCCAGATGGACGAGAGCCTCCAAAGCCCGGACGATTCCCTCCCTGACCGCCAAAACCAGGCCGTCCGCCATTGTTATTGAACCCAGGCCGTCCCTGACCGTTGTTGAATCCGCCACGGTTAAAGCCACCCTGAGGACGATTCCCGTTCTGACTGCCGAAGCCACCACGGTTAAAGCCCCCCTGACGGTTATTATCGCGCTCACGATTCTGGTAGCCTTCGCGAGCCTGAGCCCCCGTAAAACCACCGCTTCGCTGCCCATTCTGGCTATAGCCAGTGCGATTATTATTGTAGCCACCACGATTATAACCGTTCTGTCGTCCGCCAGAAAGATTTCCGGCTTTTACATTCGGACGGGCAGTATTAAGTTCAAATGATTTTGAGTTGCGAGACGCATCTGAACGAGGCTTTTCCGTCTGTTCTGAAGATTTTGAAGCGGCAGAAGAAGCAGGAGCAGACTTTTTAACAACGACATGAACGCCGTTTTTTGACCGCTCTTCTGAACTTAAGTCAGCTTTGCCTTCACCGCCCGCAGGATTCTTCTTTTTAATGACAATTTTCTTTTTTGCCGGTGCAGAAGATTCTGCTTTAGCACTCTCTGCAGCAGTCTCAGGCTTTTTTTCTTTTTTTCGTAAAACAAATTCTGGTTTTTTTTCTGCTTCTTCCGCCATATTCCTCTATTATCCTCTTAAAATCCTAAGGAATTCTCTTATTCCTCGTCCTCTTCAAATTCGAATTCTATACCGCATTTCGGGCAATGCGTCATATCAAGCGTGATTTTTGCACCACACTCAGGGCAGAAATACTCTTCCTCAGACTCTGCTTCTGTTTCTTTTTCTGACTCAGCAGCTTCCTCAGATTCTTCTTCCTCTACAAATTCGACATTACTATGAACAATCTTTGAGACTTCTTCAAGTTCTTCTGAAGTAAGGCCCTCAAGATTAGCCAACTCTCCGTTTTCGTAGGCTTCGATGAATTTTTCGATATCTTCGTAGCCAGCCTCCGCCAGTTTTGCTGCAACTTCCTGATTAACACCTGGAAGGTCAGCTACGACAGAAATCTCATCAGGCTCAACCGTAGCATTATTACTGAACAATTCTGCGGCCCGTCGAGAAGTGATTTCAGTTAAATCAAGTTCTGCAGCCTGTTCTTCCGTCTTAACATCGATACTCCAGTCGCACAAGCGGTTTGCCAAGCGGACATTCTGACCGTTTTTGCCGATTGCCACAGAAAACTGCTCGTCATCAACGATAGCAAGTGCTGTTTTTTTCTCATCATCAAGAATAACGACGCGGTTAACTTCTGCTGGAGAAAGGGCATTCTTAATGAAAACGACAGGATCGTCAGAATAACGGAGAACATCGATTTTTTCACCTTCAAGTTCACGGATAACATTCTGAATACGCATACCTTTTGGACCAACACATGAGCCAACAGGATCAACATCTTCTTTAGTGGTAGCGACAGCGATTTTCGTACGGTATCCGGCATCACGCACAATTCTCTTAATTTCAACGGTTTTATCCTGAATTTCCGGAACCTCAAGTTCAAGGATAGACTGAACGAATTTCGGGTCACTTCGGCTCAAAACAAGCTGCAATCCAGAAGAAATTCGTTTGAGATCAACAATAAAAGCCTTAATTCGGTCATTTTTCTGGTAAACCTCACGAGGTGACTGGTATTTTTTGGGAAGGACACCTTCGACCTTTCCCAAATCAACATAAATGTTGCCATTGTATTCACGCTGGAAATAACCGATAATAATCTCGCCAACCTTGTCCTTATACTCGTTATAGAGTTTATCTTTAAATGATTCATTCAAGCCTTTGTGAGTTTCCTGTTTTCCAACAGAGACAGCAGAACGATCAAATGTTTTTGGATCAACGATGATATCGATTTCATCACCCAACTCACACTCTTCAGAAAGCTGTTTCGCTTCTTCAAGTTCAATCTCTGTGACCGGGTCATAAACGCCGTCAACGATTGTCTTTCGTGACGCAACCGTAACATCTGACATATCGTCAGCGAAAGTAACAATGCAGTTGTCCGCAGTACCAAAAGTACGCTTGTAAGCTGCCCGCAAAGTGTTTTCAATAGTCTGTTTGACCGAATCCAATGAAAAGCCTTTATCCTGAGTCAATTCACGGATTGCCTCTGCCATTTCTGACATACTGCCATCTCCTCTTCTGTAAAACGATGTTTACAGATGAATAAATTTTGCTTTAGCTATATCGTCAAAAGAAATCTTTTTTTGCTCAGCCGAGCCGTCTTCTTTTGCTTCTTCCAACATGAGTGATTTATCGTCAGCAGATTTTAATACTCCGCCAACCCAATCTGTGACTCTTTTGTCATAAACGCGAATTTCACGTCCCAAGAACAGCTGAAATTCCGCCGCATTCTTTATATTACGCTCCATTCCCGGCGAAGTAAGCTCCATGTATGTATTGTCTGTGCCAAGAATTTCTTCAAGAGCCGGAAGCAGAACTTTATGCACACGGGAACAATCGTTTACACCGATATTCACACCTGCATCTTTTCCTGTAATCGTAGCGAGAATCTGCGTAACCCCATTCTGAGGAGAGATTTTAAGCTCCACAAGATGGAAGCCAAGCTGGCTCACGATTTTTTCACATTCTGTATAATGCGGATAAGAATCCAAAGGAATATAATCCATACGCTCCCAATGCACCCCTCAACAAAGAGGAAATCTTCCTAAAATAAAAATGGACTCGTTTCTGCGAGCCCATTTAAATATTTCTATTAAAATGTTGAGATTAGGATAGCGTTTTTCAAAATTTATGTCAAGATTTACGCTTCCAAACCATACGATTTTCTTCGATTACATAATCAATCCGGCCGTTTTCGTACAAACCTGAGAGATATGAACGGAGAGTGCTTCCAATCAGGCAGAACTGGCTGGTTTTCAGGACGATTCCGCTTCTGTCTGCCACGGATTTTAAAAGCTCTTCGGTCGTTTTAGGGCTTTTAAGCTCGTCCACAATCATGTCTTCGGTCTCAAGGATTGCAAGTAAATTAAGCTCGGCAATTCCCTCAATATTATCCACGATGTCACCGTGCCCCGGAATGAAAAAATCCGCCTCAACAGTCTGGATTTTAAACAAGGATTCTTTTGTTTTCGTCTCGTCCAGAAGATACTGAATCCAGTGCTTTCGTATTGAATTGCGGCCAGAAAGCACATCGCCTGCAAACATGACCTTTTTTCCGTCAGTGTCAGTGAGCAAAAATCCCACCTGATCCACATAATGCCCCGGAAGGGAAATCACTTTAAGGGAAATCTCCCCTTCCATGCAGTGAAAGAAAAACTCTTCCTCGCCGTCAAAAACTTTCTGCACTCGGCAGGGATTTGCCAGAAGATATTTTGAGCGCAAGTCATGAATGGGAGTTCCGCCCCAAATAAGCTGAGTTTCAATCGTAGGATATTCCATAAGATAGGCCTCGCCCCTTGAAGCCCAGACTTCGCAGCCTGTCTCCCGCACGAGGTAGGAATTTCCCCCGCAATGGTCGGCATGGGAGTGGGTGTTGATAATCGCCTTAAGGGTCGCATCAGGAAAATTCGCCTTGATAAAATCAAGGATTCTGGCTCCTGTAGTCTCGTCGTTTCCTGAATCAATGAGGTAGACGCAGTCTTTCCCCGCCCCGTCAAAAAATCTGATAAAACCGATGTTCGTCGGCATGGAAAGATAAGAAATATGCTCGCTCAAAGTCACCAGTTGCTCAGTAGTAACAGACAAATTTTAACTCCTAATCGATAATTGCTCATTGCTAATTATCAAAAACTCTTCCGAATGTCCGTGATAATCAGCTGAGGAGTCTCAACGCCGTTGAAAGTGTTTCGGCTCACCTGATAAAGCAGGTCCACCGTGTCACCCTTGTCAAAATCCCGGCCAAGACTTTCAGCTCCGCCCCAGAACATGGCAGGCCACTTAGTCCGCCCCAAATCAAAGGTAAGTTTCAAGTGCTGACGCTCGGTCTTTCCGATAATCATGGCATCTGAAATGCGGAGATTTTTGCTCATGAAGGTAAGCTCACGGTTTTCCTCACCATAAGGCTCAAAATCATCCACAATGGCAAGCAAATCCGGCTTCAAATAATCCGGGGGAATTTCCGCATCCACATTAATCTGCTCTGACTCCGAAGAAGAAAGCTGAATTTCAGGGGCGAATTTGTCCAAAGCGGCAAGAAATTCATGGAGGCGCTCTTTTTTGAAGGTAAAGCCCGCCGCATAAGCGTGACCGCCGTAACTCACGAACAAGTCCGCCATCTTATCCAGCAGGGAAAGAACCTCAAATCCCCGGCAGCTCCGCATGGAGCCTATGGCATTTTCGTCAACAAAGGTAATTGCCATGGCAGGTATATCGTAAATATTCACGAGTTTTCCCGCAATCGTTCCTGAGACCCCCCGGTTAATCCTCTGCTCGCCTGAATCATCGATTATCACGCAGAGTTTTCCCCCGTATTTTTCGATGCTTTGCCTGGCTTGCATGGCGGCAAAATTCCAGCCCTCGTTGCCAAGTTCCTTGCGCTGGTTATTCATCTCGATGATTTTCTGGGCGATTTCAGTCCTCTTTGAAGGATCCTTTTCAAGGAAAAGCTCAAGGCCTATTTCTGGCTGACCAAGCCGGCCTGTCGCGTTCAAAGCGGGATTTATGTTCCATGACAAATCGGTCGCCGTAATCCTCTTTCCCAGCAAATTCTGCATCGAAAGAAGTTCCTTTAAGCCATCCCTTGCCCTACCCTTGTTCATTGACTCGACGCCGTGACGGATAAAGATTCGGTTCTCGTTTTTAAGCGGCATGATGTCGGCAAGAGCCGCAAGAGCCACCAGCTGCAAATCCCGTTCGTTGGCTTTTTCGTTCTGGGGAAACTGCCTTGCAAGCTGGGCATTCATAAAGGTGACGAAAATATTGTAAAAAGCGTTGATTTCTGAATTCTGAGAAGGATTGTAGCGGGCAAGTTTTGACTTTGATTTTAAGAGTGAAAGGCTGGCATTTGCCATAGAGGGAATGAGTTTTGCCACTTCAGGGCGGATATCGAGGAAGTTGAATTCCGCGCCATTTCCGAAAACCTGCGCCAAAAGAGAAGCCGTAGATTTTTCATCCCAGACAAAAATCTGCTGACCGCGCAAAAAATCAATCAGTTTTGTAGAAGAAAGGGAAGTTCCCGCCCTGACAGTCTCAGTAAGAGAGCCTTTTTCGACCAAATTCTGCAATTTAAGGACTTCAATCTTACATTCCCCGCTGTTTTCAGACAAAGAAGCCGTAAGAAGGGCGATTTCATTCTTGTAAAGTTCGCTTGCCGCAAAGCGGAGGGCTGTCACCACCTTGTAAACCACGGCACAGCCAGAAATATCTTTGAAAGGATATCCGCTGTCCTCGCATTTGGGATTTACGATAATGGCAGGGCTGGGAAGAACTTCCGGCGGCGTGTGATGGTCAAGCACGATTACATCCATGCCCTTTGAGGCAGCATAAGCGATTTCTTCCACATTGGAGATTCCGCAGTCCACCGTAATGACCAGGGAGCCGTAGTTTTTCTCAAAATCATCCACGGCATTTTTATTGAGACCGTAGGGGTCGGTTCCGCCGGGAAGGCGCCATGAGACATCAATTCCGATAGAAGTAAGATAGTCATAAAGAACAGTGGTAGCCGTAATTCCGTCAACATCCCGGTCACCAAAAATCAGGACTTTTTCGCCCTCGTCTTTGGCCTGCAATATTCGGTCAACGGCATCTTCCATATTATTGAAAAGAAAGGGATTGTGGAGGAAACGCAAATCGTCCTCAAGAAAGAACTGCACATCCTTCCCTTCAGTGATGCCCCGCCGTGCGAGGATTGAAGCCGTAAGGGCATTCACCCCAAAACGGTCATACAAATCCCCCACATCAGCGCGGCTTATATGTTTTTTAATCCAATTTTTCATTATTTATCCACAGATTAACACAGATTTTCACAGATAGGATAACACAAAACGAAAAAAGGATAAACATATATTTTAGAGTAGAAGACTCCAGAAGAGCTGTGCGCGCATGGCCGCATGATTTTATCCGCGTCCATCTGTCCAGCCGCGCTTAAATCTTTCCGTCAGCCTTGTCTTTTAAAATCAAGCTGCGAAGGGCCTCTACCGCGACAGTTATCGCAACCTCGGTGTCGTGAGCCTGCTTGTTGGGAAGACCTTTTTTTGCCCGCTCCTGATTTGCCACCACGAGGAAGCATGAGCCGACCCGCACTCTGAGGAAAAGACCGGCAATAAAGAGAGCCGCGCTTTCCATTTCGCTTGCAAGACAGCCCATGCGGAGCCATGCCTGCCATTTATTCTCAAGCTCGTAGCTCACCGGCATAATCTCAGGCTCGTGCTGACCGAAAAACGAATCCTTGCACTGAACCACGCCTACATGATTTGACACATTAAGTTTTTTTGCTGCTGCGGCAAGAGCGTTCACGCAATCTATGTTGGCTACTGCCGGATACTCAATTGGAGCAAATTCCCGGCTGGTGCCTTCCATACGAACGGCGCCCGTCGCAATAACGATATCGCCGCCCATTACATCTTCCTGCATACCGCCGCAAGTTCCAACTCGAAGGAAAGTGTGGGCGCCGCATTTGGCAAGCTCATCAATGGCGATGGAAGCCGAAGGGCCGCCGATTCCCGTTGAAGTGACAGAAACAGGCACTCCCTCAAGAGTTCCGGTATAAGTGACATATTCCCGGACATCAGCCACAAGTTTTGCGTTGTCAAAGTGTTCTGCAATCTTTGCGCATCGTTTAGGATCTCCCGGCATAATGACATATTTTCCGATGTCAGCTGGCCCCACTCCCGTGTGATACTGTTTTCCTGAACCTTCTGTGTAATCAACCATAATTTCCTCCTATTTTTCGTTTTCTCGCAGAGCAAGCAGACTTCCGCAAGAAATCTATAAAATCCCTACGCCGCTTTCAAGAGACTTGAGCTTAGTTCCGCAAGCCTGCTCGATAAGGGAGTATGAAAGAGCCTTCATCTCAAGGAATGCAGACTGAGAGATGACGATTTCCCTTACCGCCTTGGGACTAAGGCTCGTCACCGCCTCAAGGTAAGTCAAGGCCGCCTTTGAGAGCGTGAAATCCGCCTTTCTATCTCCCGAAGCGCAATCCGGGCAGACAAAGCCGTTCTCCAATCTGGAAAAGCTGTATCTCCATGATAAGGCATCATCCGTGAATTTTCCAGCATGAAGTGAAGAGCCGCAGGAAAGACAATTCGCCGTGTCTGGTTTAACGCCCAAAAGAGAAAGATAACGCCACAAAAAGCGCACCAGCCCCAGCCTTGACTCCTCTTCCCCGGAAAGCTCGATTCCGTCCAAAAATCCATTTAGGATTTTCCAGCTTTCGGCGGGAGAGCCGGCGCATTTGGTCTTAATCAGAATTTCCGTGGCAAAGGAAGCGGCATAAGTCTTAAAAAGATTTTCCCTGAATGAAAGATGATAATTCTTAACATCAAAGTCAGTGATTTTCGTCTGATTTTTCACTTCGTCCCGGTAGAGATACAGAATCCCCGAATTCATCGGAGAAACAAGGGAACGGAGCTTGGATTTAGGCCCGCCGTAAAGCGTCGCGAAGAAAATCCCCTCCTCCGGCGAAAAAATCGTAACCCGCCGGTTATTTTCGCCACTCATGGCCACCGAGAGAATCAAAGCTGAAGTAGAAAAATTTCTCATAAACCGAAACCACAGCTAATTGCTAATTATCTGAACTCCCGCGCTGGCTCCGATTCGGCTGGCACCAGAGTCTACCATGGCCACGGCCTCTTCCCAGTTATGGATTCCGCCGCTTGCCTTTACGCCCAGACGCCCGCCCACAGTCTTTCGCATGAGGGAAACAGCGTGAGTCGTCGCTCCGTTGGGCAGAAGTTTTCCGTCAGGGCCTTTTAGAATCGCAAAGCCCGTTGAAGTCTTGACGAAATCAGCCCCTGCTTTTTCGGCACACTCGCAGCATTTAATTATTTCTTCATCAGAAAGATAGCAGGTTTCAAGAATCACTTTGAGGATGATTTTCGGGTCTCCGGGAATCATCACATCGTTTACCGCACAGCGCACGGCATAAATCTCTTCAAAAACATCGTCCCATTGTCCGTCCTTGACAAGTCCCAGGTTGACGACCATATCAACTTCCCGCGCTCCGTCATAGACTGTCACTCCGGCCTGAGCCGCCTTATCATCAATGGTATTTGCCCCCAAAGGAAAGCCCACAACCGTGCAGACTTTAACATCGCTTCCGGCCAAAAGTTCCGAAGCCAGAGGCACATAAGAAGGATTCACGCAGACAGAGGCAAAGCCGTATTCCTTAGCCTCAGCGCAAAGTTTTTCAATATCGGCCTTTCTCGCACAGGGATTCAAATTCGTGTGGTCAATCATAGCCGCAATTTTCGCAATATTCTCAGAGTTCTTTTCCATAAGAAAGATTTTAGCACGGGTGGATTTTTTTTTAAACCTCGGATCATCTGTTAGCCTACTCTAATTCGTTCGTTAGCCTTGTCTAATTCGTTCTTCAAACCCTTGTTTTTCACATTTTCCGATATTACAATGACATCATAAACCATTTTTAAGAGGTACAAATTATGGCAATGAAAATCGATCCAAGCGTTTGCGTAAACTGTGGAACTTGTGAGCCGGACTGCCCGGTTGGAGCAATTTCAGAGAACGACGGACACCGCGAAATCGACGCTGGAAAATGCGTAAGCTGCGGAACATGCGCTTCTGAATGCCCAGCTTCAGCAATTTCTGAGGCATAAGTTCATTCTTTATAGCAAGGCTGCCACAAGGCAGTCTTTTTTTTTTCATTTTTTTGTTTTACAATAAGAGCATGTTTATTTTGCTGCTTGTCATCTGCGCGCTTGTATGCTCGCTGTCTGCCTACCCACTCTGCTTTTTCGCAAGGAACTTCCAAGCCGCCTACACTTTTACCGTAAGCGCCCTGATTCTCGCACTTTTAGCTTTTCTTGTCTTCAGGCAAATCAAAAAGCAGGGTGCAAAATCAGCCGTCTTTTTTTCGGTCAAATTTTTAATCATCTCCGCAGGAATCGCCGCTTTTTTCACCTCGATTTTCTCAGGAAGGCGCGTTCTTGCCCTCATTTTTCTTGCCTCAACGGTGGCAGCCTTCGTTTTAAGCTCACATTTTCTCAAATCCAACAGGCAGGAACTCGCCTCAGAATCAGCATGAAGTTTTTTTTCCATTTCTGGCGCAAAATTTTTCTCTCTGCCGCCCTTCCGCCCTTCGCTCACGCTCACTGCCTGCAGCAGCTTCGGGGCTACACGGCGGGGCGGTATTTTCTCTTTCCCCTCATTTTTCTCACAGTTTTTCCGCTTTTTTCCCAAGATTCATCAGAGCTTCCCTTCACCGGGGAAGAGCCCCCTTCAGCGGAAGCTCTTTTTATCACCAGGGAATCCCTTCCCCGTATCGGAAACCCAAAATTCGTCTCTCCCCGCACAGCCAAAAGCGATGAGGAGAGGGAAATAATCTCCCGCGAAAACGGAATCTGGCAGCAATACCAGAAAGACATGGAAAGCTACCGAAAAATCAAAAATCTGCCCTCAAATTTTCCGCCCGAAAAAATCCGCGACAAGCCGGCTTCACTTTTTTACACTTACAAAGTCGTAAGCGACAAGGAAAAATATCTGGACACTTTCCACGGACTCTACGCCCGCTTCCAGACAGGTCAGGGCAGCCTCGCCACAATAAACCGCATTTCATCGCCGGAAGACCTTCACGCAGGCATGGAACTGATTCTCCCGGTCCCGCAAGGGCTTTTCATCCCCAAAAAAGCCGAGTCCGCCCTTGAAATCCTACTCCAGAAAGAATACGCCCCCTTCATCACAGAGAAAACCACAGTCTATGACATCGACGGTCAGGAATTTTACTTTCTCCCGGACCGCACATTCTCCCCCACGCAAATCGCCTTCTTCCACGACAAGGGAATGCAGCTTCCCTTGAGCAAAAAAATCATCACATCTGAATTCGGCTACCGAACCAGTCCTGTTTCAGGCACATGGAAATTCCACGCCGGAATCGACCTTGCGGCCCCCATCGGAAGTGAAGTCTACGCCTGTAAAAGCGGAATCGTCATCACCGCTGAGCAAAATCACCCTCTCTACGGAAAATACATCGACATAAAGCACAATGGAAACACCGTAAGCCGCTACGCCCATCTCTCAAAAATACTCGTCAGTCCAGGTCAGACCGTCACAAGCGGCGAGGTAATCGGCTTAGTGGGAACCACAGGAGCCTCCACCGGCCCCCACCTGCATTTTGAAGTCAGGGAAAACGGAACTCCCACCGACCCGGCAAAACAAATTCGGAAATTTTAGGTTTTTTCTGTTTTTCAAAGGCTTTTTTCATTTTATTTTCAGCAATTAGGGGCTTTATCCATAGAAAAAAAACAAAGCCTGTACTATACTAAGAGACAGACGGTATATGCAGAGATTTTTAAATTCGCCGCTAAAGAATTGCAAATTTTTTCTCTCTTTGGGCGCCATTCTTTTGGGAGCCACGCTTTCTCTATCCGCAGAAAATTTCCGTATCAGAAAACTAGTTCCAATCACTTTCACAAACATTGACGAAAAAATTACGGTTTCATCAGGCATAAACGATGCCCTGTGGATTACGCTTCCCTCAGACTTAACCTATGTCAGCGGAATTGAGCTCACCCTAAAAGTTCCTGAAGATATCGTTACATGGCGTGATTCAGTCGCATACATGCTCTACGAAAAACTCGACCCAATTCCCAGCGAGAAAAAGAAAAATTATCATGGGGAAAGAGTTTACCTCAATACAATTCCGGGCAATTTTACCCTAACCATTTATGTCCCGATTTCCTCTGACTTTTCAATCAAAGACAATCCTTATTCAGTAAAGCTCCCCTTGTCAGACAATTTCAAAACAAGTCTGGCTCAAAATTCAAAGCAGACAGGCATATTTCTTCGTTTCATGATGGTCATGAAGGGTGTTCCAGAATCTCTTGAAAATTCTATTCTAGAAATAACAGCAAAACCCGTTCTAAAAAACAAAGGTTCTCTCACTCTTTCAATAACTCCCCCATCAAACGAAGAAAAAAAATATTCTGTTTTCATTGATGATGTGCCTGCAAACGATTACTCTCAAAAAATCCTCACGACCGGGGAGCATCATCTTTCAATTGTCAGCGATTCATATCGAAATGAGTTGCGTACTTTCCGCATTGAACAAGCTAAAAATACGGGCGTTTCCGTCAAACTAAGGGGAATTGAACCACTTATAAAACTTCTCTGCCCACGAAATACACAAGTCTATCTTGACGGAGAACTTGTCAAAGTTACAAACGAAGCAATTGTCGTCACACAGGGAGAACATACAGTAAATTTCATTCTTGGCGACTACGAAATAATAAAAACCGTCTCAGCAATGAACGGACGAACCTATTCTGTAAACCTAAATATTGACGCAACCATCACAGAAGAAAATTAGGGCATCATTTTCAATAAAATTAATTCAAATCTCTAAAGATTTCTGCCTTTTATAGCGATAATATAAAAGTCGGGCGCGCAATTATCCCCTCCCACCCATTGGCGCCCGACTTGCCTGATGGGCAACTGGGCTGTCGCAAGACAGCCCTTTTCTTTTAAAAACCCATTAACACAGTGCCTTTACAGAAGTTTTGAGAAATTGTATTCTATAATAAATGAAAAAAACGAGCAAATTTACAATTCTTATGATTTCAGGGCTTTTTTTCTTTGCGGCCGTTTTTGGCGCATCTCTTGGATTGGCCCTCTCAAATACAAAATTCATAATAGACAACGAAAACTTCACAGAGTTTGACACGGCACTCCCAACACGAATCCTCGACATAAACGGTGAGCTTATCACTGAATTTGCCAGCGAAGAAAAACGAGAAATTATCAGCATCAACCATCTTCCCCAGCACATGATTGATGCCCTCGTTTCTCGCGAAGACCGAATTTTCTACACTCACCACGGCTTCTCAATAAAAGCACTTTTCCGTGCCGTTGTAGGTCAGGCCCTACATCTTTCTTTAGGAGGTGGCTCAACTCTGACCCAACAGATTGCGGGTACTCTTTACTGTGACCGAACAGACAAATCATACAAACGAAAGCTCAAGGAATTGTGGTGGGCAATTCAGATGGAGAGACGATTTTCAAAAAATGAAATTCTTGAGCTTTATCTAAACAAAATTTACTTTGGAATGGGAACATACGGTGTCAATGCGGCAAGCAAACTCTATTTCGGGCATGATGCCAGTGAAATAACGCCAGCAGAAGCCGCTCTCCTTGTCGTTCAGCTCTCAAATCCAGCCCACTACAACCCATTCGAGCATCCTGATCGAGCAATGGACAGACAACAGTATGTTCTTGCCACTATGGTCGAGTCAGGCTTAATCACAGAAGAACAAGCAAATACATCTTTTGACAATTATTGGGCTAATTTTGACTATACCCGCACTGGAAACACGGCAATCGTCACACGAGACGACAATGCTCCCTGGTTCTCAGAATATGTCCGTCGAGAACTCGCAGGTATGGTATACGGAACAGATGATATTTATTCATCAGGCTTTACCGTCAACACTACGCTCAATCTTAAAAATCAGATTGCGGCACAGAATACGATGGAGCATTACATTGCCTATGCAAACCGCACTTATCAGCGAGGAAACAGCGAACGAGAAAACGAAGCGCTCAAAATATACACACCGCTTACAGAGCTTCTGACACTAACTTTCAATCTTGGAGAGTTAAAATTCTCTCAGCAGAGAAACGAGGTCATAGCGCTTTCAACTTATACAAAGACAATCAACCCTATCGTTGATGTCATGTCTCTTGTGTGCGGAATTGATTCCCTAAAAATAAGCGTTGCAAATAGGGCGAATGCTGTGGCTAAATCAAATGTAGGAAAGAATGTCATTGAAGGAACAATGATTGCCCTTGAGAACTCCACAGGTTACATAACCTCTCTTGTCGGAGGAAGCAAATTTGACGGCGAAAATCAGTTCATACGAGCAGTTCAGGCAAAACTCCAGCCCGGCTCCTCTTTTAAGCCACTTTACTACAGCGCTGCCATAGACTCTAGGCAATACACTCCAAGCACAATTATTTCTGACACTCCAATCGTATTCCACACTGCAGACGGAAAGCCTTACATTCCACAGAATTTCCGTGGTGAATGGAAAGGTGATGTAGAACTTTGGTACGCACTGGCTCACTCAATGAATGTTCCATCACTAAAGATTCTTGATGGAATAGGATTTGATACAGCTATCAACAGGGCAATTGAATTACTCGGAATTCCAGAAGAAGAAGTCCCGAACAGAGGTTTTGTACCAGGCTACCCAATAGGACTCGGCGTATGTTCTGTCCGTCCAATTGAAGTAGCCCATGCCTATGCAATTTTTGCAAATGGAGGAAAAGAAGTTATTCCTATAGCTATTCGCAGTGTCGAAGACAAAAATGGAAATGTTTTCTTAAATCCGGAAAAAGATGTCCGCCAAAAGCAAATTGCAAAAGGCGCGGCGACACAAGTTATCACACCTCAAACAGCCTATGTAATGACAAAGATTCTTGAAAACACAGTAAAGTCTGGTACGCTTGCAGGTCCTACAGGAAACGGCTCGAAATTTACATACAGAAACGAAAATGGCAGAAAATATACAATTCCTGCAGCAGGAAAAACCGGAACAACACAAAACTGGGCAGATGCATGGGCCGCATGCTTTACACCTTATTACACATCTGTTTTCTGGTTCGGATTCGATAAACCAGGTCAATCACTTGGCTTAAAACTGACAGGTTCAACTCTTGCAGGCTATGCAATGGCAAGTTTTATGCAAAAAGCCCACGACGGACTGCCTTATAAGAATTTTACAGCACCAGCAAGCGGGACTGTTGATGTCACAGTTTGTTCTGCAAGCGGCAATCTTCCAACAGATGACTGCAATGAAGGAAAAATCACGCTTACATTCCTTGAAGGCACACAGCCCACAGAATTATGTACGGTACACTCAGGAAACTCAACAGGACGACTTTTAGGACTATATCGACTTGAGCAAGATTTGTATCGTGCAGGATTTGCCAGTGACCTTATCATAAGAGATTCTACACCACTTTCGTTTGACTTAGAAGGAAACAATATTTTCACAAATAATACAGGCTCATCAATTTATGACTTCCTGAAAGAAGACGAATTCGGAAACGCTCCTGATTACAATTACTTGTTAGACTAGGAAAATTAAAAAGATTCTTCTCTATCCCTATAAGTCATTTTTATCTCAGCGAACACGAGCCCCCTGCCGGCCTACGGCTTACTGACGCGCGGCCGTCTGCCACAGCCGCCGCTCTGACCTGCCGCCCCCCGGCCTCTCCCCGCAGGGGGCCATTTAAAACAAAAAAAAGCCGGCGGCTGCCTACTTTCCCCCGGTCTGGAGTATCATCGGCGTAGGGGCGCTTGACTTCCGTGTTCGGAACGGGAACGGGTATATCCACCCCACCATGGCCACC
>ODAI014713981.1_pt1 | contig 52926 bp, 36 predicted proteins | sample 1539321 | NCBI WGS metagenome assembly ODAI01 (sample SAMN02144231, study PRJEB22623) | gut metagenome | biome: sheep rumen | host: Ovis aries | place: New Zealand
AAGAAGATTGTCGATCGCCGTGAGCCGGTGATTTGGGATATCCTTGAGAATGTGATGAAAGGTCATCCCGTTCTATTGAACCGTGCACCTACGCTTCACCGTCTCGGTATTCAGGCATTCCAGCCTAAGATGATAGAGGGCAAGGCTATTCAGCTCCATCCTCTGGCATGTACTGCATTCAATGCCGACTTCGACGGCGACCAGATGGCTGTTCACCTTCCATTGTCTAATGAGGCTATTCTCGAAGCGCAGATACTGATGCTTCAGAGTCATAATATCCTTAATCCGGCCAACGGTGCTCCTATTACCGTTCCTTCTCAGGACATGGTGCTCGGACTTTATTACATCACGAAGATTCGTCCCGGTGCAAAGGGCGAAGGTCTTACTTTCTATGGTCCCGAAGAGGCAATCATTGCCCATAACGAAGGTCGTTGCGACCTCCATGCCCAGGTGCGCGTGATGGTTGACGACATCGACGACGGCAAGCCCGTTCGCCACCTTGTCGAGACCTCTGTCGGACGCGTCATTGTCAATGGCATCATTCCGAAGGAGGTGGGATTTGTGAATAGAATCATTTCCAAGAAGAGTTTGCGTGACATCATTGCCGATGTGATCAAGAATGTTGGTTTTGCCGAGGCTTGCGAGTTCCTCGACGGTATCAAGAACCTTGGTTATCGTATGGCTTACCTTGCCGGTCTGTCGTTCAACCTCGACGACATTATCATCCCTGAGGCGAAGAAAGATCTCGTTGCCAAAGGAAATGAGGAGGTGCGCCAGATTACGGAGAACTACAACATGGGATTCATTACCGACAACGAGCGTTACAATCAGGTAATCGATACATGGACTCATATCAACAACGACCTCGGAAATGTGCTGATGAAGGAAATGACCGAGGCCGACCAGGGATTCAACGCCGTGTTTATGATGCTCGACTCTGGTGCGCGTGGTTCAAAAGACCAGATTCGCCAGCTTTCCGGTATGCGTGGTCTTATGGCAAAGCCTCAGAAGGCAGGTGCCGAGGGCGCTCAGATTATCGAGAACCCAATTCTCTCGAACTTCAAGGAGGGAATGTCGGTGCTCGAGTACTTCATCTCTACTCACGGTGCGCGCAAGGGTCTTGCCGACACGGCTATGAAGACTGCCGATGCCGGTTATCTGACTCGTCGTCTCGTTGATGTCTCTCACGATGTTATTATCAATGAAGAGGACTGTGGCACGCTTCGCGGACTGGAGTGCCGTGCGCTGAAAAACGGCGATGAGGTTATCTCTACCCTCTATGAGCGCATCATCGGCCGTGTGTCTGTCCACGACATCATTCATCCTACTACCGGCGAGCTTATAGTTTCTGCCGGCGAGGAGATAACAGAGGCTATAGCACAGATTATCGAGGAATCGCCCATAGAGATGGTCGAGATTCGTTCTGTGCTCACCTGCGAGAGCCGTCAGGGAGTCTGCATGAAGTGCTATGGTCGCAACCTTGCAACCCGACGCATGGTGCAGAAGGGCGAGGCAGTAGGTGTCATAGCAGCTCAGGCCATTGGTGAGCCGGGAACGCAGCTTACGCTCCGTACGTTCCACGCCGGAGGTGTTGCTGCCAATGCAGCTGCCAATGCCAGCATCGTAGCCAAGAACGATGCCATGCTTGAGTTCGAGGAGTTGCGTACCGTTCCGTTCGAGGACGAAGGCCGTAAGTGCGAGATGGTTGTAAGCCGTTTGGGTGAGGCTCGCTTCATCGATCCGCATACCAAGATTGTCCTATCTACGGTGAACGTTCCTTACGGATCTTCGCTCTTCTTCAGCTCCGGCGATGTTGTCAAGAAAGGCGAGCTAATCGCACGTTGGGATCCATTTAATGCCGTTATCGTAACAGAATATGCTGGTACACTCAAGTTCCATGATGTCATCGAAGGCGTTACGTTCCGTGCCGAGACTGACGAGACTACCGGTCTTACCGAAAAGATTGTCACCGAAAGCCGCGACAAGTCGAAGGTGCCGACATGCGACATTATAGACTCTAATGGTGAGATTGTCGGAACCTACAGCTTCCCAGTGGGTGGACACGTTGTCGTAGAAGACGGTCAGACAGTTTCTACCGGTGAGACGCTTGTGAAAATCCCGCGTGCAGCAGCCAAGGGTGGTGACATCACGGGAGGTCTCCCACGTGTTACCGAGCTCTTCGAGGCTCGCAACCCGTCTAATCCTGCCGTTGTCAGCGAGATTGACGGCGAGGTTACTATGGGTAAGGTGAAACGAGGCAACCGCGAGATTGTGGTAACGTCGAAGACTGGCGAGCAGCGCAAGTATTTGGTGTCGCTCTCTAAGCAGATTCTCGTTCAGGAGCATGATGCCGTTCGTGCCGGAACTCCTCTGTCAGATGGTGTTATCACTCCTACCGATATCCTTTCCATCAAGGGTCCGACAGCCGTTCAGGAGTATATCGTCAACGAGGTGCAGGATGTTTACCGTCTGCAGGGCGTTAAAATCAACGACAAGCACTTCGAGATAATCGTTCGCCAGATGATGCGTAAGGTTCAGATTAATGATCCGGGCGACACAATATTCCTTGAGCAGGAGATTGTGGATAAGCTTGACTTCGGCGAGGAGAACGACCGTATCTGGGGAAAGAAGGTAGTTGTAGATGCCGGCGACTCGGAGAACCTGAAGAAGGGTCAGATAGTAACAGCGCGCAAGCTCCGCGACGAAAATTCTATGCTGAAGCGTCGTGATATGAAGACTGTACAGGTGCGCGATGCCGTTCCTGCAACGTCAACTCAGATTCTTCAGGGTATCACACGTGCAGCTCTTCAGACCAAGAGTTTCATGTCGGCAGCGTCTTTCCAGGAGACGACGAAGGTGCTCAACGAGGCAGCCATCCGCGGCAAGGAAGACCGTCTGCAGGGTATGAAGGAGAACGTAATCTGCGGTCATCTTATTCCTGCCGGAACTGGTCTGCGCGAGTTTGAGAAGCTCATTGTCGGCTCGAAAGAAGACTACGACCGTATGCAGGCCAATCGCAAGAACGTGCTTGAGTTCTCGCACGTGGTGGCCGAAGACGATTAAGCAGTTCTTAAAAAAATAGCTAAATTATTTGGAGCGGTGGTACAGTCATACCATCGCTCCTTTTAAATTTACTATATAACATACGTTGATACTTTTAAAGTTAAGTAATACAACGGAATAGACACACTGATTTTATCCTACGATTTTCATTCGTTTGATAATTATCCTGGGGAAATAATTCCCGCTGTAAAGGAAGGTAATTTGATTGTATATGATTGGGTTTCTATAACCTATGAAACCGATAGCGATCCAAGAAGATCGGATTTTCCGTTAAGGGTATATAATGTCAGAGTGCAAGCCAACAACTCCTCCATTTTTATTTCTTCTTTTCTAACATCCCTTTTGTCAAGATACCCTCCGAAATCTGTTCATCGTTATCAACCGTTTTCGACATGTACCAATTAATACGCTGATCTATTGGATTGTCGCGGTCTATACTGACAAACCTTAAACTCATTTGCTCTTCAACCTGCCATCCTAATTTGCTCATATAGTTTAATAATGACACGTGAGAATTGAAAACAATTTCCTTTCCGTTTTCGTCAACTAATAAAGATTCGGATGGCATAAACGATATGTGGGTTTTGCTTCTCATCCCATTGTCAATATATACCTCTCCCGACGAATAGTATGAAACCATGCAATAAACCTTATATGGTCTTTGTGCATAACAGATACCACAAATAAAAATGAAGATGACAATAAAGATATTTTTCCTCATAAATAACGCTATTCAATTGTGGTTTGGAAATACTTTTGACGTATCCTCATTGTGCGCCTGACAGGACTCGAACCTGCACGTCGTGAAACACCAGATCCTAAGTCTGGCGCGTCTACCAATTCCGCCACAGGCGCTTTCTTGAGATAAGTGGATGCAAAGTTAGGCATTTTTCTCCTATTTGCCAAACTTTTTTCCGTTTTTCTTGCTTTGTTCCTCAAATAATGACGTTTATTGATGCAGAAGTCCTATTGTTCCGAACGAAACCATTTCCGCGATTACAAAAATGCCGTCGCTCCGAACGACTGCATTTCCTCGATTATAATAATATCATTGTTCCGAACGACAGCATTTCCAAAATTTCAGAATTCCCGTTGTTCCAATCGACGCCAATTCCCAGATTTCAGAATTCATTTCGCAAAAAATTGCTCCCTTATGACTGCTATTGCGCCAGCAGTGTGCGAGCATACTCTATGATGGTGTCGATACCACGTAGGAAGTCGGTGTCTGTAATAGCAATATTATAGTCCGGGTCGATGCCGAACTCCGTCTGCCGACCTTGTGCATCATACATAGGGCACGCTGAGAAACGCACCGTCCACCCATTTGGCAGACTGCTGCTCATGGGCATGCCCGAACCGCCTCCAGTGCGGTCGCCCACAATGCTGACGTTGGGCAGCACCTTCATGTATTTCACAAATTCGTTGGCGGCACTGAATACCCCCCGGTTTGTAAGCACGCATACCGGCTTGTGCCATCTTATGTTGCTCGACGGTACGAGAATCTGTTCCTCCATTGGAGAAAAGTCGGAGTGCCCGGGACCCGTCTTGTGCTGCATAAATCCCACGAGCGTAGGCTCGTGAACGAATCGTGCAGCCAGCCGCTCGGCATAGGTAAGGTCGCCGCCGCCGTTGCTGCGTATGTCGATTATCAGTCCACGGCATGGCATAAGGTCGTAGAGAACCTCGTCGAGGTTGCCTTCGCCTATGGCCGACGTGAACGACTCGTAGCGCACGTAGCCAATGTTGTCGTCGAGTGTGGTGTATTTCAGTCCCGATGCAATTTTGTAGTCGCGACCCAGATATTTGCGCTCCAGTGTGTCGCTGAAGTTGGTGGGGTAGTTGTCTTTCCATTCCCAGTAGCGTCCTAAGTCGGCTGCCGACGACAGATTGACGTGACCGTCGCGCAGTTCGCCGAGCATGTCGGTCATAACCTCAAATAATTCTCTGCTCGACATACGCTCGTCGATGCGGACCTTGTATTTGGCATGAACGGCATTCCAGTCGAGACCGTATTCCTGCTGCTTATAGTCGAAGAAACAGTATTGCTCGTCGATTATCTTCCAGAGTGCCTCGAAGTTGCCATCGGCAGTGTCGCTCATCTCTTCCTCGTTAACACACGATGCAAGACATAAGAGCGAAACGAGAAACATTGCTATTGATTTTTCCATGTTATGTCGAATTTACGTACAACACCTATCATGAAGCGATGGGAGTAGATATGCTGTTTGATATAGTTTACGTCGGACTGCTGGTAGTCGCCGAGATAGCCTGCACGGAGTGAGAACTTGCGATGCACGTTAAGGTCGAGCATCACTTGCTGGCGGAAAGTGGGAGCAGAGACGAATGTGGTGAAGACCACGTTACGGTCGTAGTTTCCGCGTTGGAAAATCTCGTAGTACGACTGTCCGTAGTGGGGCGAGAACATCACTCCGAATAAAGGTAGCTGCAGCTCGTAGTTAAGTGCTGCCTTGCGTCTGAACAGTTTGAAGTGGAAGGTTGCAGCCACCGTTGGCATGATGTTCAGGTGGAAGCGTGCCTGTGCCGGGTTGTTTCCGTTCGATGTGTTGTAGATGAATCCAGCCCCAAGGTTTCCCACGCCTCCGGCTGCAAGTCGGAGCCTGTCGGAGAACAGGTGCCAGCTGCAGAGTTTGCCCCAGAAGAAGTCGTAGGCTCCCTCTATCTCGCTCACATCGTCGTGGCGGTCTTTAACAAACGATATGTTGGCCTGGTGCTCAAGCAGTGTGCTCCAGCGGCGGCCGGCCTTCGAGCGTTCCACGTTCGACAGGAATGAGAGACCGACGCCACTGAAGTGCTCTTTCGACAAGTATGTGTCTTGAAGAAATGTTCCCCCCACGCCAATTGTCTGGGCTGAGGTGACAGTGCGGCTCTCCTGTGCCAGAAGCGAGGTGGAAGAGAGCATCAGCACGACGGCTATTATGGTTTTCATTTCTTTGCGTTTAAGTGTGTGTTACATGTCTTCGTCGTCGAACAGGCTCAGCTGACCTGTCATCTCGTCGATAACCTGCTGGCCGCTCTTGCCCTTGTCTGGGTCGAGGTCCTCCATTTCCATTTCTTCTGTGAGCTCCGTATCCTCGGTCTCTTCTTCCGGCTTTTCTGGGAATCGCGTCGGCTCCAGTTCAACTATGCTTTCAATCTGGAAGGTGGTAATGCGTTTGCCTTTAGCCTTGAAACCCTTAACGGTGATAAACTCTTCGGCATCTATCTCATCGCTCGGGCGCACGGCATCTGCACCGCCGTAGTTCACCTGAATGCGGGGGAATGTGGTGTCGGTGAGCAGTATGAGTTTTGATGCCGGATTGGCGCCGATGAAATTCTGCTTGTTCTTCTTTGCCTCGAAGACGAACCGCTTCAAGTATGGATAGCCGTTGTTGTCGGCATCGAATAGGACGGCGCACCAAACCTTGTTGGCATCGTATTTCTCTATCTTTATGATGTTCGGCTCATAGTGGTTGTTGACATCGAAGTTCGTAGCGTAGTAGTCGCCATTGTTGAGAACCACGAGAATCTGGTCGCCGTCGTAGAACTCGCCAAGCATCGTGCCGTGCTCATCGTAGTTCAGGCGGTTCACGTCGGGATCCCACCATACTTTTCTGCCTCCGAGGGTAGAGTGGCCGTGGCTTTTCAGTCCGATGCGGTTGATGGGCTTCTTTGTCAGCAGATTGCCTTTCGAGGCACGTCCCTTGATGAGAATCTCCGAGAAGTCCTTCTCCATGAAGATGCTCGACGGACGTTTTATCGAGCTGTTCATCTCAAGTGTGATTTTTATTTTCTCTGCCTCGCCGTTCGGATTGGCTGTGAAGTACATAACCTTCGAGCCCGGAGTGCCTTGCGTAAGGTCGTATTCACGGTCGCGCGTTATTGCCGGGACGTTGAAACGCTTGATATAGTAGTAGCCCTTCTTTCCATCGCGATACACCATGTTGTATATTGTGCGTTTGTCGTTCTTCTTGAACACACCGAGCCATAGCACGTTCTTGCCGACGAACACCTTGTCGGCAACTCGAATCACCTTGAACTTTCCGTCGCGATAGAAGATGATGATGTCGTCGATGTCGGAGCAGTTGCACACAAATTCGTCTTTCTTCAGGCCGGTTCCGATGAAGCCGTCCTGACGGTTGATATAGAGCTTCTGGTTTGCCTCGACAACCTTTGTGGCCTCGATGGTTTCGAAGTTGCGGATTTCGGTCATGCGTGGATGGTCGGCACCATACTTATCTTTGAGGAACTGGAACCAGTTGGCAGTCACCTCAACCATGTTGGCAAGGTCGCGGTCGATGTCTGCAATCTCCGCCTTTATGCGGGCCATCAGTTCGTCGGCTTTGTCCTTGTTGAATTTCAGTATGCGTTGCATCTTGATTTCCAGCAGTCGCAGGATGTCGTCCTTGGTCACCTCGCGCACCATTTGCGGATAGAACGGCGTCAGCCGCTCGTCGATATGTTCGCAAACAGCGTCGATATTTGGGGCTTGCTCGAATTTCTTGTCCTTGTAGATGCGCTCTTCGATGAATATTTTCTCTAATGATGCAAAATGCAGTTGCTCAAGCAGCTCGTTCTTGCGTATTTCCAGCTCTTGGCGTATAAGGTCTTTGGTGCGTTCGGTGGAGTGGATGAGCACATCGCTGACTGTGAGGAACTGCGGGCGGTCGTCGCTGATGACACAGCAGTTGGGCGAGATGTTCACTTCGCAGTCGCTGAAGGCATAGAGAGCGTCGAGAGTCTTGTCTGACGATACTCCTGGTGCGAGATGTACGAGAATCTCCACCTTTGCGGCTGTGTTGTCTTCCACCTTGCGGGCTTTGATTTTGCCCTTGTCGATGGCACGCAGAATAGAGTCGATGAGTGTTGCGGTATTTTTGCCGAAGGGGATATCGCGAATGACGAGCGTCTTCGGGTCGAGCTTTTCAATCTTCGCACGCACTTTCAGCACTCCGCCGCGCTGACCGTCGTTGTATTTGCTCACGTCGATGCTTCCGCCGGTGGGGAAGTCGGGATAGAGGTGGAACTCCTGTCCGTGCAGATAGCTTATTGCTGCATCGCATATCTCGCAGAAGTTATGGGGCAGGATTTTCGACGACAGCCCGACGGCAATGCCCTCTGCTCCCTGAGCCAGCAACAGTGGGAATTTCACAGGCAGTGTGATTGGCTCCTTGTTGCGGCCGTCGTATGACATCTGCCATTCTGTTGTCTTTGGGTTGAACACGGTGTCGAGTGCAAACTTTGTCAGGCGGGCTTCTATGTATCGTGCTGCTGCGGCATCGTCGCCGGTGAAGATGTTTCCCCAGTTGCCCTGGCAGTCAACGAGCAGGTCTTTCTGCCCTAATTGTACCAGGGCGTCCTTTATGCTCGCGTCGCCGTGAGGATGGAATTTCATCGTTTCGCCGACAATGTTTGCCACTTTGTTATACCTGCCGTCGTCCATGCGCTTCATCGTGTGCATGATGCGGCGCTGAACGGGTTTGAAGCCGTCTTCTATATGAGGCACGGCGCGTTCGAGGATTACGTAGGAGGCATAGTCCAAAAACCAGTTCTGATACATGCCGCTGAGATGATGTACGGCCGAGGCATCGAATCTGTTTGCAGGTTTGTAGTCGTTCAGAATTTCGTCGTTCTTTATTTCGTCGTCCATTATCGTTTTTAAACAATTTATTGATGTGTGCAAAATTACGAAAAAAATTTGGTTTTTCGCTCATTTTGCCGTACCTTTGCATCCAAATTTGCAAATTTTATGGAATTATGGCACAAGAAGATGTATTTAAAAAGATTGTGAGTCATTGTAAGGAATATGGTTTTGTGTTCCCTTCAAGTGACATTTACGATGGATTGGGTGCTGTCTATGACTACGGTCAGAACGGCGTTGAGTTGAAGAATAATATCAAGCAATATTGGTGGAAGGCAATGACTATGCTTCACGAGAATATCGTAGGAATAGATTCTGCCATTTTCATGCACCCGACGATATGGAAGGCATCAGGACACGTCGATGCATTCAACGACCCCCTTATCGACAATCGCGACTCGAAGAAGCGCTATCGCGCTGATGTGCTGATTGAGGACCAGATAGCAAAGTACGACGAGAAGATAGAAAAAGAGATAGCAAAGGCGCGCAAACGCTTCGGCGACTCGTTCGACGAGGCTAAGTATCTGGAAACCTCGCCGCGCGTGGCAGAGACGAAAGCCAAGCGCGACGCACTGCACGAGCGCTATACAAAAGCAATGCAGGGACCCGATCTTGACGAGTTGAAGCAGATAATACTTGACGAGGAGATTGTTGACCCGATTAGCGGTACGAAAAACTGGACGGACGTGCGCCAGTTCAACCTGATGTTCTCTACGGAAATGGGAGCTTCGGCCGACGCTTCGATGAAAATCTATCTTCGTCCGGAAACGGCACAGGGAATCTTTGTTAATTATCTGAACGTGCAGAAGACCGGTCGTATGAAGGTGCCGTTCGGTATAGCACAGATAGGAAAGGCATTCCGAAACGAGATAGTGGCACGCCAGTTTATTTTCCGTATGCGCGAATTCGAGCAGATGGAGATGCAGTTCTTCGTTAAGCCGGGGACAGAGCTGGAGTGGTTCCCGAAGTGGAAGGAGGCTCGCATGAAGTGGCATCTGGCTCTTGGCTTCGGGGCTGAGAACTATCGTTTCCACGACCACGAGAAACTGGCTCATTATGCTAATGCCGCTACCGATATAGAGTTTAAGATGCCATTCGGATTCAAGGAGGTAGAAGGCATCCACAGCCGTACAAACTTCGACCTCTCACAGCATGAGAAGTATTCAGGCAAGAGCATCAAGTACTTTGACCCGCAAACCAATGAGAGCTACACACCGTTTGTCATTGAGACGTCGATAGGCGTTGACCGTATGTTCCTGTCGGTTATGTGTCACTCATACGAGGAGGAGAAGCTTGAGAACGGTGAGACACGCGTGGTGCTGAAACTGCCTGCTGCCCTCGCTCCTGTCAAGCTCGCGGTGATGCCGCTGGTGAAGAAAGACGGGCTGCCCGAGAAGGCACGCGAGATTATCGACGACCTGAAATTCCACTTCAACTGCCAGTACGACGAGAAGGACTCCATCGGAAAGCGCTATCGTCGTCAGGATGCCATCGGCACTCCTTACTGTGTTACTGTTGACCACGACACTCTCAATGACGGTTGTGTTACTCTGCGCTTCCGTGATACCATGCAGCAGGAACGCGTGAAGATCAGCGACCTTGCTGGTATCATTGAAGACAAGGTGAGCATCACCAGTCTGCTTAAGAAACTGAAGTAAAGTGACATGAGACAAGATGAGTCAGACTATGATCAGACAATCCGATAAATGGGTAAAAAGGCTGCTGCCTTTTTACCTTTTCTCACTGTTGCTCTCGCTGTCATCATGCTCTGAAGTGGACAATACCGTGGAGGAGTATGATAATTGGCTGACGAAGAACACGGTGTTTGTTGCCAGTCTTGCTACCGACTCGATGGCTACCGGCAATTTCGTGAGATATAAAAGCTGGAACTACGATGCATCGATTGCCGGAGGCGACACAGAATATATATATGTTAAAGAGGAGATTCGCGGCTCAGGGACGGAATGCCCGGAATATACAGACACGGTACTCGTGCACTATTCTGGCCGGCTGCTGCCGTCGCTCACCCATACCGACGGCTACCGTTTCGATGCATCGTTTGAAGGCACGTTCAGCCCCGACACCAGTTTGCCGGCAAGGTTTGCCCTTAATAGTGGAAGCCTGATTAACGGTTTCATCACAGCCCTTATGCACATGCATGTAGGCGACACGTGGACGGTGTATATACCATATACATTAGGATATGGCGTTACAACAAGCGGCAGCATACCAGCGTACAGCACTCTGATCTTCCAGATTCAGCTTGCGGAGATAAAGAAACTGAAAGCCGTCACCGAGTAGCTGTTGTGTAGAAAAATCAGTGATTCCAGCTATAAGTCCTTGTGAACTAAAGCTGAAACCACTGACAACAAGAAACGGACGGGTTATCGTATGAACAAAAGTTCGCGGTATTTAGGCAACGGCCAGAGAGCATCGTCAACAATTAGTTCGAGCTTGTCAATCTGATAACGTATGGTATCCATCTTCGGTGCCACGGTGTCGTGATAGGCAATGGCTTTCTTGTGCTCGTTCTCTATTTTGTTCGCAATCTTGCGAGCATTGACGAGTTCCTCTACGCCATGCTCGATTGCTGATATGCGCTCGGCGATTTCCTCAATTATTTTCATGTTACGTGCCGACAACTTCTCCGCCTTGTCAACAGGGAAGACTGCACACATGTTCTCTACATTCTTAAGTAATTGACTCTGGTAGCGTGTAGCCACGGGTATGATGTGGTTCATCGAAAGGTCGCCCATGACACGAGCCTCAATCTGTATTTTCTTGGTGTAGGTCTCCCATTTTACTTCGTTGCGTGCTTCAAGTTCTTTCCTGGTCATTACTCCGAGGCTCTCAAACATGTTGATGCTTGCCGCATCAAGGTAACGCTCGAAAATTCTTGGACACGATGTTTCAACATCGAGACCGCGCTGCTTTGCCTCTGCTACCCACTCGTCGCTGTAGCCATTGCCGTTGAAGCGAATGGGTTTGCATATACTGATGTCTTCGCGCAGAATGTCTATGATGGCGTGGAACTTTGCAGTATGGCCTGTTCCGGCGGCATATTTCGCGTCGTCCTTAATTTCAGCAATGCGAGCGTCAACGCGCTTCTTGAAGTTTACAAGGGCTTCGGCTACTGCAGAATTCAACGCAATCATGGCGCTTGCGCAATTGGACTCGCTGCCCACTGCACGAAACTCGAAACGATTGCCAGTGAACGCAAAAGGCGAGGTGCGGTTGCGGTCGGTGTTGTCGATGAGCAGTTCGGGAATCTCCGGAATGTCCATCTTCATGCCTTGTTTGCCGTCGATTGAGAATAGGTCTTCCTTATCTGATTTCTCAATGTGGTCAAGCAAATCGCTAACCTGCGCACCCAGGAACGAACTGACGATGGCTGGAGGAGCCTCGTTTGCTCCGAGACGGTGGGCATTTGTGGCACTCATTATGCTCGCTTTGAGCAGTCCATTGTGACGATATACTCCCATGAGTGTCTCTACGATAAACGTAGCGAAACGCAGATTTTCTTCGGCACTCTTGCCGGGAGCGTGTAGAAGCACTCCTGTATCTGTGCTTAACGACCAGTTGTTGTGTTTGCCGCTGCCGTTGATGCCGGCGAATGGCTTCTCGTGCAGCAGTACACGGAAACCGTGCTTGCGGGCTATCTTCTTCATCAGCGACATCAGCAACATATTATGATCTACGGCAAGATTCGTCTCCTCGAAAATAGGTGCCAGTTCAAACTGGTTCGGCGCAACCTCGTTGTGTCGGGTCTTGCAAGGAATGCCCAGTTCGAGAGCCTGTATCTCAAGGTCTTTCATGAATGCCTGAACGCGGTCGGGGATGGTGCCGAAATAGTGGTCGTCCATCTGCTGGTTTTTTGCCGAGTCGTGACCCATCAGTGTACGGCCGGTCAGGAGGAGGTCGGGACGTGCTGAGTATAGACCTTCGTCAACGAGAAAGTACTCTTGTTCCCATCCGAGATTTGAAGTAACTTTTTTTACGTCAGGATAGAAATATTTGCACACATTGGTAGCGGCTACATTGACGGCGTGCAGAGCTTTGAGCAAAGGTGCTTTGTAGTCGAGCGATTCACCGGAGTAGCTTATAAATACTGTAGGGATGCAGAGTGTGTCGTCGATGATAAATACCGGACTGGTGGGATCCCATGCAGAATAACCGCGTGCTTCGAACGTTGAGCGTATTCCGCCGGACGGGAAACTTGATGCGTCGGGCTCCTGCTGTACGAGCAGTTTGCCGCTGAACTCCTCTACCATACCGCCTTTGCCGTCGTGTTCGATGAACGAATCGTGCTTTTCGGCTGTGCCCTCGGTCAGTGGCTGGAACCAGTGAGTGTAATGTGTTACTCCGTTCTCGGTAGCCCATTGTTTCATGCCGGCAGCTACGGCATCGGCTACTGTGCGGTCGAGGCGGGCGCCATTGTCAATCACGTCAACCATCTTCTCATAAACATCTTTGGGAAGGTATTTGTACATCTTCTCACGGTTAAAAACCTTTTTGCCGAAATATTCGTAAGGTCTTTCACTTGTTGTTTTTACGTCGAGAGGCTTCTTCTTGAATGCTTCGCCGACAACCTGAAATCTTAATGTCTCCATAATCAAACTTGTTTTAACAATTTACTATTTAACAAATAACAGTTCTGGCACTTCATCCTAACCAAAGCTCTATGCGATGCAAGGCTTGCTCGGTATCTTCGTGTGAGCCAAAGGCTGTGAAGCGCACATAGCCCTCGCCCGAAGGACCGAATCCAACACCTGGTGTGCATACCACGCGGGCACCATAGAGCATCTCTTCGAAAAACTGCCAGCTTGGAGTGGCGTTGGGCGTACGCATCCATATGTACGGTGCGTTCCTGCCTCCATATACATCGAATCCCATTCGACGCAATGACTCTAAGAGCAGGTGTGCATTCTGCATATAGTAGCTGATGGTGTCGTGTACCTGCTGCTTCCCTTCAGAAGTATATATTGCTTCGGCTGCACGCTGGCTAAGATAGCTTGTGCCGTTGAACTTAGTGCTTTGACGCCGGTTCCAAAGTGGATTCAAACGTATGCGCTCGCCGTCTAATGTTGCTGCGGTGAGATCTTTTGGTACTATAGTGTAGCCGCAACGTACACCTGTGAAGCCGGCAGTCTTCGAATAGCTGTGGAACTCGATGGCGCACTTCCTCGCACCACGAATCTCATAAATCGAATGGGGGATGTCGGGGTCTTGGATATATGCTTCGTAGGCTGCATCAAAGAATATGAGCACGTCGTTCTTGAGGGCATAATTCACCCACTTGCGCAACTCTTCTTTTGAGATAACCGTACCAGTAGGGTTGTTAGGATAGCATAGGTAGATGACATCAACCCTACGTGTCGGTAGTTCTGGAACGAAAGCGTTTTCTGCTGTACATGGCATGTAATATACGTTGGACCAGCAGCCGTCTGTGCCTTTGACGCCGGCACGTCCAATCATGGCATTTGAATCTAAATATACGGGATAAATAGGGTCGGTGACGGCAACGGAGTTATCCCAGCGAATAAGTTCCTGAATGTTGCCGGTGTCAGATTTCGCTCCGTCGTTGATAAATACTTCGTCGATGTCGAGATGGATGCCTCGGGGCAGAAAGTCGTTTTTAAGGATAGCTTCGCGAAGGAAGTCGTAGCCCTGTTCAGGACCGTAGCCTCGGAAACCGGATTTGGTTCCCATCTCGTCGGCTGCTTTATGTAAAGCCTCGATAACTGCAGGACAGAGAGGCTGTGTTACGTCGCCAATGCCGAGTGATATCACATCGGCACTTTTGTGTGTCGCCTTGAAAGCATTCACCTTCTTGGCGATGTCGGCGAACAGATAGTTGTTCGGTAACTTAAGGAAGTGCTCGTTTACTAAGGCCATAGAATATACTGTTTAACTATTTAAAAATTACTATTTATATCTCCATCGAAGACAAACTCTGCCGGACCTGTTATATAGACGTGATTGTCGGTCTCGTTCCATTCAATGTCGAGCGTGCCACCGTCCATGATGATGCTTACATTGCGACCGCAACGTCCTAAAAGGGATGAGGCGACGGCTGTGGCACAGGCTCCGGTTCCACATGCCATTGTGATACCGCTGCCGCGTTCCCATACACGAGTGCGGATTATTCTGTCAGAATCTATGCGCGCCAATTCAATATTGCATCGTTCAGGAAATGCCACATGTCGCTCGAGTTTGCTCCCGATTTCCTCAACACGGTCAACTTCATCAGTGAAGATGACGTAGTGAGGATTGCCCATTGACACGAATGTACCTTCAGGTAGGGCGCTCGTAGGGTGATATTGTTTCTCGTAATCTAAACGTGGCTCACCCATATCAACAGTCACGCTTTCCACTTCTCCGTCGCTTACGTGCAATTGGATTGTCTTTATGCCAGCAAGCGTCAGCAACTTGAATTCGGTCTTGCCAGTCAACCCTCGGTCATATACATATTTTCCGATACATCTTGACGCATTGCCGCACATCATTGCTTCAGAACCGTCGGCATTGAAGATACGCATCGAAAAGTCTGCCTCGGGTATCGTAGAAAGCCCAATTAGCACCAGTCCGTCGGAACCGATGCCTTTGTGACGATCGCTCCATAAAATGGCTGCTTTAGTGGGATCATTAATGTTGTTTAATGTGGTATCAACATAAATGTAATCATTACCCGTACCGTGCATTTTGGTGAAGTGTATCTTATTTGTCATATTGTTCTACTTTTATTGTGTCTGCTTACTTTTTGTTTTGTTTGTGCTGCAAAGTTACGACAAAAGGAAAGATTATGCAAGGATTTTGTGACAATTCTTTTCGTTATAATGGTGCTTTGATGATAATTTATAAGAAAAATGTATTGGCCGACTTTCGAGTTGTAAGAAAAAGGATGTAAAGCGTTTCGAATTGAAAGTACGGCGGTGAATTAACTTTTAAAATGATATTCGTAATATGTCGTGAACGGCAGTAAGGTATTAACTTTGCACCAAGGAACGGATTGCATGCGTCTCGTTCTGGGATGTTTCACTTAATATTAAAATGATATGAAAAAGATTGAAGCAATTATTAGAAAAACAAAGTTCGAGGAAGTGAAGGAAGCATTACTTCGTTCGGATATTGACTGGTTTGAGTATCACGATGTGCATGGCATCGGACAGAGCCGACAGGAGCGTATATATCGTGGCGTGCAGTACTCTACGGATGTTATCGAGAGGGTTGCCATCACCATTGTATGCCGCGATCAGTTTCTTGAGCCGACGGTGAAAGTGATCTTGCGGGTAGCTCATACAGGTGAAGTGGGTGACGGTCGAATATTTACGAGCGAAGTAATTGATACATACAGTATCAGGACGGGAGAAAACGGCGATACTGTACTCAGGGACAAGAAATAAACAGTATTAAGTGACAATATAATAATATAAAGGTATGAAAGATTTGTTTTTAGTTTCAACAATAGACGTCATTTCCGGTGTCGATACACTTTGGGTGTTATTAGGAGCAATGCTTGTATTCTGGATGCAGCCCGGTTTTGCCTTGGTTGAGGCAGGTATGACAAGATCGAAGAATACGGCAAACATCCTAATGAAGAACTTCTGTGATTTTATGTGTGGAACGGTTCTGTTTTGGTTCATTGGTTTTTCGCTGATGTTCGGGACGGATCATGGTGTTGCAGGGTGGGACGGATTCTTCTTCCGCTCTAACGGTGGCAACGACAATCTGCCTGTTCCGGCATTTTTCATCTTCCAGACAATGTTCTGTGCTACTGCGGCAACCATCGTCAGCGGTGCTATGGCCGAGCGTACCAAGTTTTCTAATTATCTGCTATACTCCATCCTCATCTCGGCTATTGTATATCCCATTTCAGGCCATTGGGGGTGGGGAGGCGGCTGGCTCGCTGAACTTGGCTTCCATGATTTTGCTGGTTCTTCTATGGTTCATGCGTGTGGCGGCATGCTGGCATTGGCAGGAGCGATGGCCTTGGGACCGCGTATCGGTAAGTACGACCGTGCCCGTCACAGTCGTGCAATCCCAGGCCATAATCTGACTCTCTGTGCCCTCGGTGTCTTCTGCCTATGGGTTGGATGGTTCGGTTTTAACCCATGTTCAGAACTTAGTATTTCAGGCGAGAGTGCCATCCACTCGGCACATGTCTTCATAACGACGAATATGGCTGCTGCCACGGGTGGTCTTGCTGCACTCATCTACACGTGGTTAGTGGATGGCAAGCCCTCGCTCTCTATGGTATGTAACGGCGTGTTGGCCGGACTGGTGGGTATCACTGCTGGTTGTGACTGTGTTGATGTATGGGCTGCTGCAGTTATTGGTGTCATTACTTCTGCATTAATGTGCTATTCGGTTTCGTTTATTGATAAGAAACTGCACATCGACGATCCTGTAGGTGCCATTTCCGTTCACGGAGTAGGAGGTGTTGTGGGAACAATCCTTACCGGTTTTTTCGTTAATCCGGAAATCAACGGTATCGAGACAACCGTTCTCACGCAGACGATTGGAGCATTGGCTGTTTGTGCATGGGCATTTGGAATGGGGCTTGTGATTTTCTACGGACTGAAATATACAGTTGGTCTGCGTTGCGACAAGCGTATAGAGGAGGAGGGCCTTGATGTTTATGAACATGGCGAGGCATGCTACAACTAATTTAATATTTAGAATTATGAAGGCAAAAAGATTTTTCGGAATAATTTTTTTGGCAATGGCAGCACCTGTATGTATTGTCAACGCCATCGCTCAGGATAAATTCAAGGCAACTATTGCGGCTGACTTTGTGAGCAATTATATTTGGCGTGGACAAGACATGGGAAATGTGTCGCTACAGCCAACGCTCGGCGTCGCCTACAAGGGGCTCTCGCTATCTGCATGGGGTAGTGTCGGACTGACAAACTCCAGCGACACCAAGGAGTTTGACCTGACATTCTCATATAGTACAGGCGGATTTAATGTGGGTATCACAGACTATTGGACTAATAACGGTCAAGATCCCAAGAATCGCTATTTTCTCTATGGTGCACATGAAACGAACCATGTGTTCGAGGCTAACGTCGGCTACGATTTCGGTATTCTGAATGCTCAGGTGTATGTCAACTTTGCCGGAAATGACGGCACAAACAAAAGCGATAAACGGGCATATAGTACCTATGTGGAGTTATCAGCACCATTTAGGCTTGCTACTTGTGATTGGACTGCGGCGGTAGGAATCGTCCCGATGGCCACCAGCAGTTATGGAACCACAGGCTTCGCGGTGACAAACGTTTCATTGAAGGCAGCAAGGGAAATTTGTATCACCGACAAATTTGGCATACCATTGTTTGCACAGGTGATTGGCAATCCGTGTTCCCAGAAGGCCTATTTTGTGTTTGGCTTCACTCTTCATCCGTAATGTGACCATGTAATCGTAGCTAAAAATGAGGCAGGATTTTTTCCTGTCTCTTTTTGCCTGATTTTTGGACTTTATATCGCAGGAAATTATTAATTTTGCACCTTGGTATGAATAAACGTTGTAGATTTCATTTAGGTTACCATTTTTTGGCAGTTCTGACGGTGGCAGTATGGGGCGTGACATTTGTCAACACAAAGCTGCTGTTGTCGGCAGGTATGCTTCCGATGGAAATATTCTTTGTCAGATTCATAATAGCTTATCTCTGTATCTGGACTATATCGCCGCGCAGACTTTTTGCCGACAATTGGCAGGACGAATTGTGCTTCCTGTTTTTGGGAATTACGGGAGGCTCGGTCTATTTTATTGTTGAGAATACTGCTCTTCAGCTAAGTCTGGCAAACAACGTCTCGTTCATTGTGTGTACTGCTCCTCTCATTACCATGTTGTTGGCAATCCTTGTTATTAAGAGTGTAAGGGCCAGTGTTCCCCTTGTCGTAGGCTCATTAACGGCGCTAATTGGCATGGGTCTTGTGGTATATAATGGTCATTTCGTGTTACACCTTAATCCCCTCGGAGACCTCTTGGCATTTGCGGCTGCAATTTGCTGGGCTGTATATAGCTTGCTCATCAAGCGCGTATCTTTGCGCTATAAAGCTACGTTTGTTACGCGGAAGGTGTTCTTTTATGGAATTCTGACTGTTCTGCCGTTCTTCATAATGGCATCCTTTGCCGAACTGCCCGGCATTGCACCATGGCGTTTTCCGTTGGCACGAATGACTGAACCGGTTGTTTTCGCCAATCTGCTTTTTCTCAGTGTAATGGCTTCATTCGCATGTTTTCTTTGGTGGAGTGTCGCCGTGAAGAAGCTTGGTGCACTGCGCACGAGTAATTATGTGTATCTGAATCCGGTATTTACAGTTGTTGCCAGTTCGCTGATACTGAGTGAGCCAATGACACTAATAGCATTTGTGGGCAGTGTGCTCATTCTTATAGGTGTTTATATCGCCAACCGTCAGGGTATAGCTCAATGATTATTCTATTGTTGCTGAGACAATCTTTGAATTGAAAGATTGTACTTATGGTTTTGTTTTAATTTGAAAGTATTTTGTGGATTATGCTTTCAAATAGTTACTTTGTGCGAAAATGTAGCAATAAGATTTTCATGGTATGATGCAAAGAGAAAGAAAATACAGTACCTTTGCATGCAGAATGAAAGATTTAGCTAAGAATGATATGACAAAGTGTAGCACAAATGGACTCTATCAAGAACAATATGAACATGATGCCTGCGGTGTTGGCATGATTGTGAATATTCATGGCGGCAAGAGCCATCAATTAGTAGATGATGCGCTTCATGTTCTCGAGAACATGAGACATCGCGGTGCTGAAATAGGCAAGGACGGCGACGGTGCTGGCATCATGCTTCAAATCCCACATGAATTCATACTATTACAAGGTATTCCTGTGCCTGAAAAAGGAAAGTATGGAACGGGTCTGGTGTTTTTGCCTAAAGATGTTGAGGCGCAGCAAGATATTCTTAGCGTCATCATCGAGGAGGTGGAACGCGAAGGACTTCAGCTTATGCATTTGCGTACGGTACCCACTAACCCCGATTGCTTGGGCGAGAGAGCTCTTTCCACAGAACCCGACATCAAGCAGGTATTTATAACCGGTGTGAGTGATGACAAAATAAATATTTTCCCGCGTACATTATATATTATAAGAAAGCGTATTGAAAGGCGCATACATCACAAAGACTTCTATATCTGCTCACTTAGCAACACAAATATTATATATAAGGGAATGCTGTCGAGCATGCAGGTTCGGCAGTATTACCCTGACCTTACCAATCAGTATTTTACGAGCGGACTGGCATTGGTGCACTCGCGATTCTCGACGAATACATTCCCAACATGGTCTCTGGCTCAACCTTTCCGACTATTGGCGCATAATGGCGAAATAAATACCATACGTGGAAATCGTGGGTGGATGAAGGCGAGAGAAAGTGTTTTGAGCAGCGAGGCTTTGGGCAATACCAATGATATCGCTCCCATTGTTCAGCCAGAGATGAGTGATTCAGCCAGTTTAGACAACGTCTTTGAATTCTTAGTTATGAGCGGACTCTCGTTGCCGCACGCTATGAGTGTACTTGTTCCTGAATCGTTCAACGAGAAAAACCCTATCAGTGAAGACCTGAAGGCATTCTACGAATACCATTCGATATTGATGGAGCCATGGGATGGCCCGGCGGCACTGCTTTTCAGCGACGGGCGTTTTGCTGGTGGAATGCTCGATCGTAATGGATTGCGCCCTGCGCGTTACACTCTTACGAAAAGTGGTACGATGGTGGTGGCATCAGAAGTAGGAGTAATGGATTTCGATCCACAGGATATTGCGGAAAAGGGAAGACTGCAACCAGGAAAAATTCTGCTTATTGATACTCTGGAGGGTAAGATTTACTATGATGGTGAAATTAAGCAGCAATTGGCATCAGAACATCCATATCGTCAGTGGCTATCGACGAACCGAATACAATTGGAGAAACTGAAAAGTGGCAGGCACGTGGAGAATTCTGTCGGCGACCTGTTATCCAACGAATTTCTCTTCGGCTATGGTGAGGAAGACATCACGAAGACAATCGTTCCCATGGCCGTCAATGGTCAGGAGCCCACGGCTTCAATGGGTAACGACACCCCGCTGGCAGTGCTCTCAAGTCGTCCGCAGGTGCTGTTTAATTATTTTCGTCAGCAGTTTGCTCAGGTGACAAACCCAGCCATCGATTCCATCCGTGAGAACCTTGTGATGTCTCTCACAGAATATATAGGTCGTGTGGGGACAGGCATACTGAACCCTAATGAAAGCAACTGTAAGATGGTTAGGCTTCCGCATCCGATATTGAACAACACACAGTTGGACATATTGTGCAATATAAGATATAAAGGATTCAACACTCTTAAGTTGTCATTGCGTTTCAGTGACGATATTCGTGAGTCTCTCGACAAACTGTGCAAGGATGCCGAACAGGCTGTTGATGACGGGTACAACTACATCATTCTTTCAGACAAAGATACTGATGGACCATTCATTCCATCGCTTCTTGCAGTATCTGCCGTTCACCATTATCTTATCAGCATTGGAAAACGTGTTCAGACAGCCCTTATTGTGGAGAGTGGCGAGATTCGCGAGACCATGCACGCAGCACTGTTGTTGGGTTATGGTGCTTCGGCACTCTGCCCCTATATGGTGTTCGCCATTCTTGACGATTTGGTTCGGCGTGGAAAGATTCAGGAGGACTATGCTACGGCCGAAGCCAACTATATAAAGGCAGTCAAGAAGGGACTCTTTAAGATTATGGCAAAGATGGGCATCTCAACCATCCGTTCGTATCGTGGTGCTAAGATTTTCGAGAGCATCGGACTTTCTGAGTCGCTATTGAAAACATATTTCGGCACTGACGTTAGTACTATTGGCGGAATAGGATTAGAAAAGATAGCTGCCGATGCCATAAGCCGATGGAATGATAAATTAGAATCGGCGAGTAGCAGTTTATCATTTCTGCCTAATCAAGGTCAGTTCCATTGGCGTAAAGACGGAATAAGACATGCGTGGAATCCTGAGACTATATCTACTTTGCAACAGGCTTGTCGTAAGGGTGATTATCAGAAGTTTAAGGAGTTCTCTCGACTGGTGGATGAGAAACAAGAACCAATATTCATTCGTGATTTCCTAAGCATAAAGCAGCATCCCATAGATATAAGTGAAGTGGAGCCGGTCAGCGAGATTGTGAAACACTTCGTCACAGGGGCTATGTCGTTCGGTGCCCTGTCGAAAGAAGCGCATGAAGCCATCTGTATTGCCATGAACAAGCTTGGTGCACGAAGCAATACTGGTGAGGGAGGTGAGGACTCCGAACGTTTCCATACAGATGTTGAAGGAATTTCGCTATCGTCGAAAACAAAGCAGATAGCCTCCGGTCGTTTCGGAGTTACTACAGAATATCTCGTGAATGCAGAGGAACTGCAGATTAAGGTGGCCCAAGGCGCTAAGCCTGGTGAGGGAGGCCAACTTCCGGGCTTCAAGGTGAATGAAATAATAGCGCGTACACGCCACTCTATTCCTGGAATATCACTAATTTCACCACCACCTCACCACGACATCTATTCGATAGAGGACTTGGCTCAACTGATATTCGATTTGAAGAATGTCAATCCGATAGCCTGCGTTTCTGTGAAACTTGTGGCCGAAAGTGGCGTCGGAACAATAGCAGCAGGTGTGGCCAAGGCAAAGGCCGACCTGATTGTCATCAGTGGTGCCGAGGGAGGTACCGGAGCAAGTCCTGCCTCGTCTATGCGTTTTGCAGGTACTTCTCCAGAAATAGGACTGAGTGAGACACAGCAGACGCTTGTTCGTAACGGTCTGCGTTCTGGGGTGCGCCTACAGGTTGACGGTCAGCTTAAGACCGGTCGGGATATTGTTCTTATGGCATTGCTTGGCGCCGACGAGTTCGGTTTCGGCACAACGGCACTTATAGTACTTGGCTGTGTAATGATGCGCAAGTGCAACCTGAACACCTGTCCGATGGGCGTGGCTACACAGAATCCACGTTTGCGCGAGCATTTCTTGGGGCGCGCCGACTACTTGGTGAACTATTTTTCGTTCCTTGCCGAAGAAGTGCGTGAGTATCTGGCCGACATGGGCTTCCGCTCTCTCAATGATATAATCGGCCGTTCCGATCTTATCGAATCAAAGCCGTCGGTGCTCCATCTCGACAGACTGTTATATAAAGAAGAAGGAGAGATACGATTTACTGGCGACGTTAGTAAACCAGCGGTTCCCCTTGGAATGCAAGGACCTGTGCTTGACCAACAGATGCTGACAGCTGCGGCGAAATCTCTTGGACAACAAGCAGAAACATTGCTCGACTTCACAATCAAGAATACTGATAGGGCTGTCGGTGCGATGCTCTCTGGCACAATAGCAAAGAATTATGGTCATGCAGGTCTTCCCGACGATACCATTCAGGTGAAGTTTAAGGGCTCGGCAGGACAATCGTTCGGAGCTTTCCTCGTGAGTGGTGTGAGCTTCAAGCTTGAAGGCGAGACCAATGACTATTTCGCCAAGGGACTATCCGGTGGACGTATTGCCATCCTTCCCCCTGTGCGTTCCAATTTTGCCGCAGAGGAAAATATCATAGCCGGCAACACCGGACTCTATGGTGCTACTTCTGGCGAACTATATGTAAACGGTCGTGTGGGCGAGCGCTTCGGAGTGCGTAACAGCGGTGCTATTGCTGTTATTGAAGGTGCCGGCGACCATTGCTGCGAGTATATGACCGGTGGGCGCGTGGTGGTACTCGGCCCGACGGGTCGTAATTTCGCAGCTGGCATGTCGGGAGGTGTAGCCTACGTGTGGGACAAGAATCATGACTTCGATTATTATTGTAATATGGATATGGTAGAGATCAATCTCGTTGAGGAATCAAGTCGTCGCAAAGAGCTTCACGAACTAATCCGCCAACACTATCTCTATACTGGCTCGAAACTGGCCCGCGCCATGCTTGACGACTGGCCTCGCTATGCTGAAGATTTTATTCAAGTTGTACCCATTGAATATAAACGTGTGCTGCAGGAGGAGCAGATGCGCAAACTACAACAAAAGATAGCAGATGTTCAAAGAGACTATTGATATGAAGAACCCGAAAGCATTTTTGGAGATAGCGCGACAGGAGGCCGGCTATCGTCCGATACACGATAGGATACACGATTTTGGAGAGGTTGAGCAGACGTTAAACTCGCGTGAACGCCGTCAGCAAGCTTCTCGCTGTATGGATTGTGGTGTGCCTTTCTGCCATTGGGCTTGCCCATTGGGTAACAAGGCACCGGAATGGAATGCTGCTCTTGGCGAGGGCGACTGGGAGCGAGCCTATCAGCTCCTCTCTGCCACCAATCCCTTTCCTGAGTTCACAGGGCGTATATGTCCTGCGCTTTGCGAAAAGGCTTGTGTGTTGAATCTGTTCAACCATGAGCCTACCACTAATCGAGAGAATGAGTGTGCCATCATCGAAGGTGCTTTCCGTGAAGGCTATTTACAGCCGCGCATTCCTCGCCGACGCAATGGGAAACGTATTGCCGTCGTAGGCTCTGGTCCTGCAGGTCTTGCAGCTGCCGATGCGCTCAATCAGATGGGCTATCAGGTGACAGTTGTCGAGAAGAATGAGGCTGCTGGCGGACTGTTGCGCTATGGCATACCCAACTTCAAGCTCAACAAGGCTATCATCGACCGGCGCATCCGTATTATGGAACAGGAGGGGATTTCCTTCCTGTACAATAATGAGGTTTCCACAAACCCTTCCCAAGGAGGTAATGCTGAATTACCAGCTGTCACGTTGGGAGAGACTTTCGATGCCGTCGTCTTAGCAACCGGCACTCCAACCGCACGCGACCTTAATATCCCAGGCCGTTCACTCAGAGGTGTTCACTTCGCCTTGGAATTGCTGGCACAACAGAATAGGGTGCTGGCTGGTTCCGAGATTGCTAAATCCGACCGTATAACAGCCAAGAACAAGAATGTGTTGATTATCGGTGGCGGCGATACCGGCAGCGACTGTATCGGCACGGCTCACCGTCAAGGTGCGAAGAGCGTAACCCAGATTGAGATTATGCCAAAGCCGCCCGTTGGCCCCGACGACCCACAAAATCCATGGCCTAACTTCCCCCGGACGTTTAAGACCACATCATCGCATGAGGAGGGATGCACGCGTCGGTGGAACATCAATACACTCGAATTCCTTGGTGATGCCGATGGCCATCTGACAGGTGTTAAAGTTCAGGAGATTGACTGGAAACCCAATCCCGCCGGCAGACGCCCGTTGATGGCGGAAAAGGGAAAGCCTGAAATCATCCAGGCAGAGCTTGTGCTGCTTGCTATGGGCTTCTTCAAGCCTGAGCATCCCAGCTATCCTGCAAATGTATTCGTCTGTGGCGATGCGGCACAGGGAGCGTCGCTTGTTGTCCGTGCCATAGCCAGTGGACGGCAGACGGCTGCCAAGGTGGATGCGTATCTTTCTAAAAAATAGTAAAATAGAAAACAGCCAAATTATCAATAATATGACAAAGTTTATCTTCGTAACAGGGGGCGTTGTCAGTTCGCTTGGAAAGGGTATTATCTCGGCTTCGATAGGTAAATTGTTGCAGGCTCGTGGCTTCAAGATTACCATTCAGAAGTTCGACCCATATATAAACATCGACCCTGGTACGCTGAATCCCTATGAACACGGTGAGTGTTATGTTACGGTAGATGGAATGGAGACCGACCTTGACTTGGGACACTATGAACGATTCACAGGCATACAGACCACGCGCCACAATTCTCAGACTACAGGACGCATCTATCAGACGGTCATCGACAAAGAGCGACGGGGCGACTATTTGGGACGAACGATACAAGTGGTGCCTCATATAACCGATGAGATAAAGCGTCGCATCCAGTATCTTTCAAAAGACGGCTACGACTTTATCATCACCGAGATTGGAGGCACCATAGGCGACATTGAAAGTGCTCCGTTCTTAGAGTCCATACGCCAGCTGAAATGGGAGCTGGGTAAAGATGCTGTATTTGTGCATCTCACATACGTACCTTATCTGAAAGCAGCGGGAGAGTTGAAGACAAAACCCACGCAGCATAGCGTGAAGGAACTACAGTCGGCAGGTATTCAGCCCGATATTCTTATTCTCCGGACCGAGCGTCATCTTGATGACCATCTGCGTGGTAAGGTTGCTGGTTTCTGTAACGTAGATTTAGAATGTGTCATCCAGAGTGAAAATCTTGACAGCATATACGAGGTTCCGGTAAATATGCAATATCAGGGTCTTGATGCGGCAATATTGCGTAAGATGCAGATCCCTGTCGGAGAAACACCGAAACTGGGACCTTGGAACCATTTTCTGGAATTGCAGAAGAATGCCAAGGATGAAGTGCATATCGGTCTTGTGGGAAAATACAATCTTCAAGATGCCTACAAGAGTATCAGCGAGAGTCTCTCCCATGCTGCTACATACAACAATCGCAAGTTGAAACTTACTTTCATTAATTCCGAGGAGTTGGTAACATCTGATAACAGTCTGTTAGAGCGTCAAGACGGCATCGTTATCTGTCCTGGATTCGGACATCGCGGCACGGAAGGCAAAATTCTTGCAGCAAAGTACTGCCGTGAACATAATGTTCCGTGTTTTGGCATTTGTCTTGGTATGCAGATGATGGTAATTGAATTTGCTCGCAATGTTCTTGGGCTAAGCGACGCTTGCAGTCGTGAGTTCATCGATGCGTCAGCATGCGACTCTCCGCATTGTGTTATCGACCTGATGGAGGAACAGAAAATGGTGTCGCAAAAGGGAGGCACGATGCGTCTCGGTGCCTACGATTGTGAGTTGCAGAAGGGTAGTCGCGTGCAGCAAATCTATGATGAGGAAATTATTCGAGAACGCCATCGTCATCGTTACGAGTTTAATAATGATTATATTGTTGAATTTGAACATCATGGAATGAAATGTTCCGGCCGTAACCCTGAGACCGAATTGGTCGAGATTGTTGAGATGCCCGAACTGCACTGGTATATCGGTACACAGTTCCATCCGGAATATGAGAGTACCGTCTTGTATCCTCATCCGTTGTTTATGGATTTCATAAAATCGTGCTTGTAGAATGGAACAGCTGAAACATGAATGTGGAGTGGCTATGGTGAGGCTTCTCAAGCCCTTGGAATACTACGAACGAAGATATGGAACGCGTAGTTATGGCCTGAACAAACTCTATCTGATGATGGAGAAACAACATAATCGTGGGCAGGAGGGAGCCGGTATCGCGAGCGTTCGCCTCGACGTAGAGCCTGGCAATGAGTACATGTTTCGGGAAAAAGCTCTTGGAAAGGATGCCATCACAGAGATATTCTCGCGCATCGACGGCAATTTTGTCGGAGAGGTCTATATGGGTCACCTGAGATACAGCACTACTGGCAAGAGTGGTCTGAAATATGTTCATCCATTCTTGCGGCGTAATAATTGGAGGGCAAAAAACCTTTGCATGTGCGGTAATTTCAATATGACCAACATCGACGAGATTTTCACTCGTCTTACGGCACAGGGGCAGTATCCGCGTATTTATTCCGATTCTTATATCATGCTTGAGCTGATGGGCCACCGTCTTGACCGTGAAGTGGAGCGCAACTATTCCGAAGCACGCAGTGCCGGTCTTGAAGGTATAGCCATTACTGAGTATATCGACAGCCACATGGATATGACCAATGTCTTGCGCACGAGTATGATGGGGTTTGACGGAGGTTATGTAGTGTGTGGAATCACCGGCAGCGGTGAGATGTTTGCCATGCGCGACCCTTGGGGCATACGTCCCGCCTTCTATTTTCTCGACGATGAGATTGTGGCGCTTGCATCAGAGCGTCCGGTGCTTCAGACAACTTTTGATATAGCCACCGATGATGTAGAGGAGTTGCCTGCCGGAGTCTCTCTTGTTGTAAACCGGCAAGGACGTGTAAGCCTTACAGAGGTGATGCCCCCTGCCGAGGAGAAACGCGGTAGCGCATCATGCAGTTTTGAAAGAATTTATTTCAGCCGTGGCAACGACCGTGACATATACCGTGAGCGCCAGCGGCTTGGCGAACAACTCGTTCCTATAATCAAGGATGCCATTGCAGGTGATGTGGCGAACACTGTGTTTTCGTTTATCCCAAACACGGCCGAGGTGGCTTACTATGGTATGCTTCACGGCTTTATGAAGATGGGACATGATGTCCGCTTCGAGAAGATAGCCTGGAAAGACATCAAGCTCCGTACGTTTATTACTGGCGACAATCAGCGCAATGACCTTGCAGCCCACGTCTATGACGTTACCTACGGTGTAGTACGTCCAGGTGAGGATAATCTTGTCGTTATCGACGACAGCATTGTGCGCGGCACGACATTGAAGGAGAGCATAATAAAGATTCTCGACCGGCTCCGTCCAAAGAAAATAGTCATAGTCAGCAGTGCTCCGCAAATACGCTATCCCGACTACTATGGTATCGACATGGCACGTTTGGAGGAGTTCTGTGCGTTCCGTGCGTGCATCGAACTGCTTATGGAACGTGGAATGCAAAGTTACGTATTGCGCACATACTATGAATGCCTCGACGAGTTGAAAAAGCCTGCTTCTGAGATGACACTTCCGGTGAAGCATCTGTATGAGCCGTTCACTGTTGAGGAACTGAACCGCAAGATGGTTGAGATGCTGCGCCCGGAAGGTGTCATAACGCCTATCGAACTGGTGTTCCAGAGTGTCGAGGGATTGCACGCTGCCTGTCCGAATCATCGAGGCGACTGGTATTTCACCGGCAATTATCCCACGCCTGGCGGAATACGCCTTTGTAATCAGGCGTTCGTGAACTATATAGAACAAAAATCGTGAAACAATTCAGAAAATAATAATCCATTATGTGTGGAATAGTAGGAATATTCAATGTTAAGGAACAGACTCCTGCATTGCGGCAGAAAGCATTATCCATGAGTAAGAAGATTCGCCATCGCGGACCTGACTGGAGTGGCATCTATTGTGGTGGACGTGCTGTCCTGACGCATGAGAGGTTGAGCATTGTCGATCCGGAAAGTGGCAGTCAGCCGTTGTTCTCACCTGACGGTCGCCAGGTTCTTGCCGTCAATGGTGAAATATATAATCATAAGGATTTGCGACGCCGTTTTTCCGGTAGGTATAAGTTCCAGACAGGAAGCGATTGTGAGGTAATCCTTGCTCTTTATAAGGAAAAAGGTGTGGCATTCCTTGAAGATTTGTCGGGCATCTTTGCCTTTGCGCTCTACGACATCGACACCGACAGCTTTCTCATTGCACGCGACCCTATAGGGGTGATACCGCTTTATATCGGCTATGACACTGACGGCACCGTTTGTGTGGCATCAGAGCTGAAGGCCCTGGAGGGACAGTGTGAACGATACGAGCCGTTCCTACCCGGTCATTATTATTGGAGTCGTGAGCCGGGAATGAAGCGTTACTACCATCGTGACTGGATGGACTATGATGCCGTGAAAGACAATCCTGCCAGCAGTGAGGACATTCGTCAGGCACTGCGATCGGCAGTGAAGCGTCAGCTGATGAGCGATGTTCCCTATGGCGTGTTGCTATCTGGAGGCCTTGACAGTAGTGTGGTCTCTGCAATAGCAGAGCGTTTTTCAGAGAACAGAATCGAGGATGATGACAAATCACGTGCCTGGTGGCCACGTCTTCACTCGTTTGCTGTAGGGTTGAAGGGCGCTCCCGATCTTGCCAAGGCGCGCATTGTGGCTGACCACATCGGCACGGTTCACCATGAAATAAACTATACCATCCAGGAAGGACTTGACGCTATTCGCGACGTTATATATTTTATTGAGACCTATGACGTTACCACTGTCCGTGCCTCTGTGCCGATGTATCTTCTTGCACGCGTCATCAAGTCGATGGGCATAAAGATGGTGCTTTCGGGCGAAGGTGCCGACGAGATATTCGGCGGCTACCTGTATTTTCATAGGGCACCGTCGGCACGCGAGTTTCATGAAGAAACGGTTCGTAAACTGTCAAAACTGTACATGTACGACTGTCTTCGTGCCAATAAAAGTCTGTCGGCATGGGGCGTTGAGGGGCGCGTTCCATTCCTTGACAAGGAGTTTCTTGATGTGGCAATGCGCACCAACCCGTCTGCCAAGATGTGTCCAGGTGCTACGATGGAGAAGAAGATTCTTCGTGAGGCTTTTTCTGACATGCTTCCGTCGGAGGTGGCGTGGCGTCAGAAGGAACAGTTTTCCGACGGCGTAGGCTATTCATGGATTGACACACTGAAGAAGATAACGGCAGAAGCTGTTTCCGACGAACAGTTTGCACATGCCGCCGAGAGGTTTCCCGTCAATCCGCCACTATGCAAAGAGGAGTACTTTTACCGCAGTATATTCGAAGAGCATTTCCCCAGCCGTTCCGCTGCTTTGAGTGTTCCGCATGAGGCCAGTGTCGCTTGTTCTACTGCAATAGCCAGAGAATGGGATGAGTCGTTCAAGCGTCTTAACGACCCCAGCGGCCGTGCCGTATCCGGTATCCATGAGAGCGCATATTGAACATCTACTCAAAAAACACCTCCGTTTGAACGTAGGAAATGGTGTCGTCTGGAACGAAAGTAATTCTTAAATTTCGGAAATGGTGTCGTCTGGAACGAAGATAATTCTTCAATCTTGGAAATGATGTCGTCTGGAACGAAGATAATTCTTCAATCTTGGAAATGGCATCGTCTGGAACGACGCCATTTTCCTCATTTTAATATTTTTTCTGATGTGAAGATTTCCATTATTGGAGGAAAATGCTTAATTTTGCATGAAAGAAAGGCTTAAGACTATGCAGAAGTACGCAGACTACATCGAAAAAATAGAGATTGACTCACTGTGGAGCGGAAAGAAACACATAGTGTGGCAACTTGATCCTCATGTGAACGTTCTCAGCGGCATAAACGGGGTGGGCAAGTCAACCATATTGAACAAGATCGTAAAGAGTGTCAACAATAATGGTGATATTGCAAATCATCTAATGAAAGGTGTCCACATAACTGTTTCCCCCAAAAATGCCACACATATACGTTTCGACATCATTCGCAGTCTCGATTCGAATCTTACGCAGGTACTCTCCGATGGCGAAGGGTTCATCCGTCAGGCACTGTCGGCACTTGCCGGGGTAGGTGGAGGGTCGCTGCTCGACATCCAGTTGTATAATCTGCAGCGCAAATATCTTGACTATCAGGTGAATGTGGGCAATCGCATTATATCAGAACTGCAGGCCGGCAATACCGATGCAGCCCAACGGCTGTCGGAACCGAAGCGCCGTTTCCAGGATTTAGTGGATAACCTATTTGCCGAGACGGGAAAGAAGATTGTGCGCACAGAAAATGAGATACGTTTTGCTCAGATTGGCGAGACACTCTTGCCATACCAGTTGTCGAGTGGTGAGAAGCAGATGCTTGCAATCCTGCTGACTGTGCTGGTGGAAGACCGCCAACCGTATGTGCTGTTCATGGACGAGCCTGAAGTGAGCCTTCATATTGAGTGGCAGAAGCAGCTTATCGACATTATTCTGGAGATGAATCCGAATGTCCAGATAATACTCACCACTCATTCGCCGGCAGTAATCATGAACGGATGGATGGATGCGGTGACAGAGGTAACGGATATTGAGGTGTAGGATTAACGAAGTAAACGGTAGATGTCTTCCAGACTAAAAGACAACATTAATAGCCGGTACGTCGAGGCGGCGAATAGGCTTGCTTCGAAGTCTGCCCGGCGCAGAATTATAGCATACGTTGAGAGCTATGATGATATTTTCTTTTGGCGAACGGTATTGTCGCGTTTTGAAGACGACAAGCGTTTTTTTGAAGTGATGCTTCCCTCTCACAAGAAGCTTCAGCGCGGCAAGAAGTCGGTGCTCATGAACTTCATCCGAGACGGGCATGGAACCGATGGAGTGCTCGGACATGATATGATAGCATGTGTGGATGCCGACTACGATTACCTGCTTCAAGGCATTACGCCGCAATCAAAGAAGATTGTGGAAAGTCCCTATGTATTTCATACTTACTGCTATGCCATAGAGAATTTCCAATGCTATGCGCCCGGCCTGCATAACGTTTGTGTCATGGTGACGCTCAACGACCATGCCATTTTCGACTTTGTTGACTATCTCACCAAGTACAGCGAGGCGTGCTTTCCTCTGTTTGTATGGTCTGTATGGGCATATCGTACGGGCAATTATTCACATTTCACGATGTCCGACTACAACCGTGTGGTTGATATCGGAGGCTTTACACTTCAGAATCCGTTGAAGTCGATCGAACACCTGCGCTCGAAAGTCGGAAAGAAAGTGAAACAGTTACAGATGCTTTTCCCCGATGCAAAGGCGTCATTTCTGAAAGTCAAAGCCGACCTTAAAACGTTAGGGGTGACTCCACAGACTACCTATTTATATATGCAGGGGCATCACGTTTTTGATACAGTGGTTGCTCCGATTGTCTCCAAGGTGTGCAACCGGCTGCGTCAGGAGCGAGAAAACGAAATTTACCATACAGCAATACATCACACTCAGCGTCGGAACGAGATGTCGTGCTATGAAAACAGTATTCAGGACATTAGGCAGATGATGAAGAAGAACGTGGGATATATGCAATGTCCTCTGTTCGTCCGCATACAGCAGGATGTGGAGGAATATCTGAAATAGCGCAGTTTTCAGCTGTCTTTCCAGAATCCTCTTGTAAAGATTACCAATACCCCGATAATCTCAAGTCGTCCCATCAGCATTAGGAACGAACAGCACCATTTCGTTATGTCGGGCAGTGAATTCCACGACATCGACGGGCCAATGTCGTTGGCAAGCGACGGTCCGACATTGCTCATGCAGCTAAGCGATATAACTATGGAATTGATAGTATCCACGCCCGACGCAATCATTATCGTAGCTGTAACAACTCCCATCAGAATCAGAGCCGTAAGAAATGCGAGCAGCGACGGTATCTTTGAACTGGGTATCGACTGCCCGTTGAGCTTTATCGGGAGCACGGCATTGGGATGAAGAATGTGGCGGAACTCATTCTTCAAAATTGTAAGCACCATGCTGAGTCTGATACACTTGAAACCTCCGCTGGTACTGCCTCCACATCCGCCGATAAACATCAGAATGCCAAGGATAATCCATGTGATGTGTGGCCACCGTGCTGGGTCGTCGTTGGCCAGTCCGGTTGTGGTGATGAACGATATTACCTGGAAGAGTGATGAGCGCAGAGCGTGTTCCCAGTCGTAGCCGTTGCTGTCAATGAGCAGATACATTATCCATGCCGTTGAGAAGATTATAATAGTGAGATACAGCCTGAATTCGGAGTTGTTCAGCAAGTTGGAAACCCTGAACTTAAAGATGGAACTGTAGAGAAGCAGGAAGTTGATGCCTGAAAGAAATTGGAATATAATAGACGTATAGTCGATTGCTGCAGACTGGAAGAACGACGTGCTGTTGTTGTGGAGCGAGAAGCCGCCTGTAGCTGTTGTCGTCATAGCATAGTTGATGCTGTCGAAGACATCCATTCCGAAGAAGTAGAATGCAGTCATGCAGCCAATGGTCAATGCTATGTAGATGCTCCAAATCCATTTTGCACTCGTACTGAGCCGGGGATGCATCTTCGACTTTATCGGGCCGGTGGCTTCGGCAGAGAACACCTTCACGCTTCCTCCCACCATCGAAGGCAGGATGGCAATGGTGAAGAACACTATTCCAAGTCCTCCAATCCATTGTGTGAGCGACCGCCAGAACAATATTCCGTGCGGAAGGTTCTCTACGTTGTCAAGAATCGAACACCCTGTAGTGGTGAATCCGGAGATAGTCTCGAAGAATGCGTTGGTAATGTTGGGGATGTAACCTCCTGTTACGTATGGCAGCATTCCAAGGATAGAAAAAATTATCCATGTCAGTGTTACGAGCAGATAGGCATCGCGTCGCCCGAGATTATTGTCCGACTTCCTGCCGAGGTACTTCAAAACAAGTCCCGATATGGTGGTAAGTATTATGGAAATCAGGAATGCCATCATGTCATCTTCCTCATACGATACCGCCATTGCAAAACATATTGCCATGAAGCTACTTTCGAGAAAGAGCAACGACCCCAAGATTCGGAAAATGATACTGATGTTTACCATAGTGTGCTTGTCTTGAAGTATTTCTCGACTTTCTTCAAGTTCTGTTCATGGCAGAACACAATGACTGAATCACCGGCCTGTATCTGAGTGTTTCCGTTGACAAGGATTCCTTCTTCGCCGCGCACCAGTCCTCCGATAGTTACTCCAAATGGCATGCCGAGATTTTTTACAGGTTTCTTGGTAACTCGCGAACCTTCGGCAGCGACAAATTCGACAACCGAACTGTCAACCATCATAAGCGACCGCATGTTGGTAACGTCGGCAGAAAGAAGCATCTGGAAAATGTGGCTTGCTGCTATGCTTTTCTTATTGATGATAGTGCCGATGTCGAGTTCTTCGGCCATGCTGATATAGTCGAGGTTCTCAATCATGGCCACGGTCTTGCGTACTCCGAGCTTCTTTGCTGTCAGACAGGCGAGGATATTCGTCTCTGCATTGCCTGTCAGAGCCACGAAAGCCTGAGTGTTGCGGATGCCTTCTTCCTCAAGCAGGCTCAAGTCGCGACCGTCGCCGTGAATCACCATTGCGTCGGTCTCTGCAAGCAGTTCGTTGAGGCGTTCGCAGCGTGACTCGTCTTGCTCTATAATTTTAAGACTCATATAGTCAGGCATGGTCAGAGCAGCCCTCACTGCTGTCTTGCCTCCGCCCATCATGATTACATTCTTTACGTCGGCATATTTCTCCTTTCCAACTATCTTGCGTATGTATGGAATATATTCCTTTGTCGTCATGAAGTATGCCAGGTCGAATGCGTGCAGCTCGTCGTTTCCTCCCGGTACGATGGTGTCGTTCCCCCTTTTGATGGCCACGATATGGTATGGGTCGTCGGGACCGCAGAGTGTGCGAAGTGGTTGGTTTAAAATCTCGCATGTCTCACGCAATTTTATGCCGAGCATGACGAGCACTCCGGAATATACATCCCAGCGTTGGCGCACCCAGCTTAGCTTCAAGCCGTTGATGATGTCTTTAGCCGCGAGCACTTCGGGATAGATGAGCGAGTCAATACCGATTTTACGGAAGAACTCTCCGAATTGTGGCGAAAGATATTCGTTGTTGTCTATGCGTGCCACTGTTTTTCGTGCTCCCAACGCATGGGCAATGATGCATGCATTCATGTTGCGGCTCTCGTCGCGGGTCACTCCTACGAAGAGGTCGGCACCCGATACTCCTGCATCTTTCAATGCCTTGATGCTTGTAGGCGATGCATTCGACACCATGATGTCGTAGTCGTTGCCAATATTGCCAAGGCGTTCCTCGTTATCGTCAATGAGTACGCAGTCAAGGTTCTCTTTAGAGAGAAGCTTGGCAAGGTGGGTTCCTACGGCTCCTGCACCGGCAATTATTATCTTCATAGTCCGGAAATGGTCTTTATGATACTATCCTTGTCTATTCCCACTATTTCGCGCAACTGCTGGACAGTGCCGTGCTCAACAAAGCTGTCTGGCAGTCCGAGACGTATAATCTGAGGGGCGTAGCCATGGTCGTTCATCCATTCCATTACAGCAGAGCCCATACCTCCGTTTCTCACACCGTCTTCCACGGTTATGATTTTCTTGAACTTTCTGCCAATCTCGTAAAGCATTTGCTCGTCGAGGGGTTTCAGAAAACGAAGGTCGTAGTGTGCCACCGACCGCTCACATTCGTCTATAGCATCTTTTGCAATGTTGCCTATCGGACCGATGGTTAGTAAGGCGATGTCATTGCCGTCGCGTAGTTTGCGGCCGGTTCCGGGCTTTATCTCCTCAAACGGGCATCGCCAATCTGTGCATACTCCTGAGCCTCGTGGATAGCGTATCACGAACGGTCCCTTGTCGGGTAGCTGTGCTGTGTACATCAAATGGCGCAGCTCATGTTCGTCCATTGGCGAACAGATGGTAAGGTTTGGTATGGGCCGTAAGGCTGCCATATCGAAAGCTCCATGATGTGTGGGACCGTCTTCGCCCACCAGTCCGGCACGGTCAAGGCATATCACTACATTGAGTCTCAGAATAGCTACATCATGGATTATGTTGTCGTAGGCACGTTGAGCAAATGCACTGTAGATATTGCAGAAAGGAAGAAGTCCTTGCTTTGCCATTCCTGCCGAAAAAGTGACGGCATGTCCTTCGGCTATTCCAACATCGAAAGTTCTGTCGGGCATCGCCTTCATCATGATGTTCAGCGAGCATCCAGTGGGCATGGCAGGTGTGACGCCTACTATCTTCGGGTTTTGTTGTGCCAGCTCGAGGAGTGTCTCGCCGAATACCTTTTGGAATTTTGGGGGCTGCCCGGTAGTGTCTTTGATAATACGTTCGCCGGTATCCACGTCGAATTTACCGGGTGCATGCCATATTGTGGCATGTTCCTCGGCTGGAGCATAGCCATGCCCTTTCTGTGTATGCAGATGCAGCAGCTTTGGACCTTTCATTTCTTTCACCTGACGCAATATCCTGACCAACTCTTTCACATTATGCCCGTCGTAGGGACCGAAATAGCGTATGTCGAGACCCTCAAAGATGTTCTGTTGGTGGCTGATGGCACTCTTGATGGCATTGGAAAGCCGAATCAGGCCTTTACGGCGCTCTTCTTCGAGATAGCCCTTGCGGTGCAGCCATTGTGACAGTCTAAAGCGTAGCGCGTTGTATGTCTCGTTGGTGTTGAGGCTCAGCAGATATTGTTTCATGCCTCCCACGCTGCGGTCTATCGACATGTTGTTGTCGTTCAGGATGATTAGCATGTCGTTGCGTGTGGATGACACATTGTTCAGCCCTTCGAAGGCAAGACCTCCGCTCATCGCTCCGTCGCCGATGACAGCCACGACATGTCTGCCGTTTTTTTCGTCGGCTTTTTGTGCAACAGCCATTCCAAGGGCTGCAGATATTGAATTGGAAGCATGACCGCAGATAAACGTGTCGTAGTCGCTTTCCTGAGGCGTAGGGAACGGACGTATGCCATGAAGCTTACGGTTAGTGCAGAATTGTTCGCGGCGTCCTGTCAGGATCTTATGACCGTAGGCCTGATGTCCCACGTCCCATACTATGAGGTCGTTGGGGGTGTCATAGACATAATGTAGGGCTACGGTGATTTCAACTACACCGAGGCTTGAAGCAAGATGTCCGGGATTGACCGACAACTCGTCAACAATGTCCTGACGCAGCTCGTCGCATACTTCAGGAAGTTGGTCAAGAGACAGTTGCCGCAGGTCGCGAGGATATTTTATATTGCCTAATAGGCTCAGTTTTTCTTGTTCCACGTCTGATTATATGTCAAAATAGCCTTGCAAAGATACGGCTTTTATTCGAGATTGCAAAGAAAAAGAGTAAATTTATAAATTGTCGCCTTAAAATTTGTATATGAGGAAGAAAAGTTATATATTTGCAGAAAATATTAATGACTCATAAAAACCGTGCTGAATATTTCTTTACCTGACAATCAAAATCGGCGGCTGTCGTTCTATCTTGCAATGGAGGAGTATGTTGCCCGTAAGTTTGGTGGCCGTGACTGCTTTTTTATATGGCAGGTGGAACCCAGCGTTATCTTCGGACGTAATCAGGTGATGGAAAACGAAGTGAACATCGACTATTGTATCGGACACAATATAAAGATGTACAGGCGTAAGAGCGGTGGAGGCTGTGTTTATGCCGACATGAACAATCTGATGTTCTCTTTAGTTTCACAATGCGAGAATGTTGGTTTCGCTTTCAACCGTTATATGCAGATGATGATACTGTTGTTTCGAAAGTTAGGAGTTGAGGCTGTGAGCAGCAAGAACAATGACATCATGATTGCCGGACATAAGGTGTGTGGCACGGCGTGCTACAAGACGGGCCGCCACTGTATCGTTCACGGAACAATGCTTTACGACACTGATATCGAGAATATGTCTCATGCTATTACACCCACCACTGCTAAGCTTGAGAAAAACGGCGTAAAGAGTGTTAGGCAGCGCATCTGTCTGCTTAAAGATTTCACAGATGTCGGCATCGACGAAATAAAGGATTTGGCAGTGAACCTGTTCTGCAACGAAGAATATGTGCTCACTGATGATGATATTGAGGCAATAGAAAAGAAAGGAGCCGCCGCTTTCAGCATAGGAATGATTGAAAACTAAAAAAAATAAAATATGGGATTACAACATCAACTTACAAAAAAGTCAAAATGCACCTGTCTTCACGACAAGCATCTGAAGATGGGCGCGATGATGGTGGAGTTTGGAGGATTTGACATGCCGCTACTTTACCAGAGCAGCATTATCCAGGAACATAAGGCCGTAAGAGAACATGTGGGAGTGTTTGATGTTTCTCACATGGGCGAGATGACGGTCGGCGGCAAGGATGCTGAGCGGTATATTCAGCATATATTCACGAACGATGTCGCAAACGCTCCTGTCGGAAAGATATATTATGGTATGATGTGCATGAACAATGGAGGTACGGTTGACGACCTGCTGATATATAAGATGGGCGAGTCGGATTTCTTCCTCGTTGTCAACGCCGCAAATATCGACAAGGATTGGGCGTGGATGCAGCAGCAAGCCGAAGGATTCGATATAGAGCTTGTCAATGCTTCTGACAGATACGGACAGCTTGCTGTCCAGGGACCTGAAGCAGAGGAGATTATGGAGACGGTGCTGCAATTGCCATGCAAGGAGCTGAGTTTTTATGAATGCAAACGCCTCTCACAAGGCATCATCGTCAGCAGAACGGGATATACAGGTGAAGACGGTTTTGAAATATATGCTGAGCCAGATATCATCAGAGACTTCTGGGACAAACTTATCGGAGCCGGTGTGCAGGCATGTGGACTGGGATGTCGTGACACGCTGCGCTTTGAGGCGGGGCTGCCACTCTATGGCGAAGAGCTCTCCGAGGAGATTTCGCCGGTCATGGCTGGACTTACGATGTTTGTGAAATTTAACAAACCTGAGTTTGTTGGGCGCGAGGCATTGCTGCGGCAGAAGACCGAAGGCGTGGCACGCCGACTCGTAGGCATAGAACTTCATGATAAAGCAATACCACGCCATGGATACAGTGTGTTGAAAGACGGCAAAGTGATAGGCGAGGTGACAACAGGTTATCACACCATTTCTACAGATAAGAGCGTATGTATGGCTCTTGTTGACACCGAATTTGCAGCCATAGGCACTGAGGTTGAGATACAGATTCGCAAGAAGGTGTTCACAGGTGTTGTGGTGAAGAAAATTTTCTACGAGAAGAAATATAAGAAGAATTGAAGAATTAATAATCGAAAAATTAATATATTATGGCAAAAGTTATTGAAGGGCTCTATTACAGTGAGTCGCATGAGTATGTTAGGATAGAGGGTGAGTATGGCTACATCGGTATTACCGACTATGCACAACAACAGCTTGGTAATGTGGTGTATGTTGATATGCCTGAAGTTGACGATGAAGTAACAGCCGGTGATGAGTTCGGTGCAGTAGAGAGCGTCAAGGCCGCAAGCGACCTGATGTCGCCTGTCAGTGGAACCGTTGCAGAAATCAACGAGGCGCTTGAGGATCAGCCTGAGCTTGTTAACGAGGATGCTTATGCCAACTGGATTATCAAAGTGGCAATGAGTAATGCTGCTGAACTTGATAATTTGATGGATGCCGCCGCCTACGCGCAGTTCATCGCAAAGAATTAAAAATTTCAATTGTTAATTGAGTGATGAGCTATAAATATTTTCCTCATACGGATGAGGACATCCGCCAGATGCTTGACCGTTGTGGGGCAAAAAGCCTTGATGACCTTTATGAGAACGTGCCGGAGAGCATACGCTACAGAAGTGAATATGATCTGCCAAAGGCGATGAGCGAGATGGAGGTGCGACAGCTTTTTGCAAAGCTTGGCGATCGTAATCGGCAGCTCACGTGTTTTGCCGGTGCCGGTGTATATGATCACTATACTCCTGCTGTCGTCCGGAATATCGTGGCTCGTTCTGAATTTCTCACCTCATACACTCCTTATCAGGCAGAGATTTCGCAAGGCACACTGCATTGTATCTTTGAATATCAGTCGATGATGACACGACTCACAGGCATGGATGTCTCAAATGCATCGATGTACGACGGCACAACAGCCACAGCAGAAGCAGTGCTGATGGCAGTGGCTGCCGGTAAAAAAGCGAATCGCGTACTCATCTCAGAAACCGTTGATCCAAAGACACTTGAAGTGGTAAAGACCTATGCCCATTGGCAGGACATAGATGTGGAAATGATACCTCAAGACTGTGGCGTTACTGATGTAAAAGCTATGGTAGCAAAACTCTCAGCTGGCGGCGTGGCAGGCGTAATAGTTCAGCAACCAAACTATTATGGTATCGTTGAAGACTATACCGGTTTTGCCGATGCTATACATGCTGCAAAGGCTTTGTTTGTCATCAACGGCATTGCCGCCGACCTTGCTGTACTGAAGACGCCGGGCGAATGGGGAGCCGACATAGCGGTGGGTGAAGCACAGTCGCTCGGCATTCCGATGTCGTATGGAGGACCATATGTCGGCTATATGTGTTGCACGGAGAAACTTATTCGCAAAATGCCAGGTCGCATTGTTGGACAGACTGTTGACAACAGCGGACAGCGCTCGTTTGTTCTTACATTGCAAGCACGCGAGCAGCACATCCGCCGACAGAAGGCAACGTCGAACATATGTTCAAACGAAAGCCTGATGGCACTCTTTGCTACGGTTTATATGTCGATAATGGGTAAGGAAGGCGTGAGAGAAGCAGCAGAACAGTCGTATGCCGCTGCTCATTACCTCTGCGACAAATTGATTGCCACGGGACATTTCACTTTGGTATATGACCGGCCGTTCTTCAACGAATTCCTTGTAGGCTACGACGGCGATACCGACGCTCTCTATAAGCGATGGATTGATAACGGACTGCTTGGTGGTGTGAGGGTTGGTGACAACGGCCTGCTTATTGCAGTTACTGAAAAACGTACAAAAGAGGAAATTGACAAACTTGTAAAGCTGGTATGAACAATAAACTATATGGTAATCTGATTTTCGAGTTGTCGCACAAAGGGCGGCGGGGCTATTCTTTGCCCAAGAACGTCTTTGCCGAATATGAAGTTCCCCATGCGATGCGTCGCGCTGAAGATGCACAGTTGCCGGAATGCGACGAACTGACGGTGGTGCGCCACTATACCAATCATTCGGCAAACAACTTCGGAGTTAATAATGGATTTTATCCTCTCGGCAGTTGCACGATGAAGTACAATCCCATCATCGACGAGGAAATGGCAAACATGCCGCAGTTTTCGTCGTTGCATCCACTGCAGCCGGAGTCAACGGTAGAAGGCGCACTCGAAGTATGTTCGATGCTTGAACGAGCATTGTGCTCACTCACGGGAATGCAGGCTTTCACTTTCCGTCCTTATGCAGGTGCTCATGGCGAGCTTACTGGGCTGATGATTATACGCAACTATCACGAAAGTCGTAGCGATACCGTTCGTAAGAAGGTGATTGTGCCTGATTCAGCCCATGGCACCAATCCTGCTTCTGCTGCCGTCTGCGGACTTGAAGTGGTCGAGGTTAAGTCGAATACAGACGGACTCGTTTCGCTCTGCGACCTTGAACGAATCGTAAGTGAAGAGGGTGATTGCATTGCTGCTATGATGATGACTAATCCCAACACTCTCGGATTGTTCGAGAAGAACATACCGTTAATTACAGAACTTATCCACGGCTGTGGTGGACTGATGTATTACGACGGCGCGAATTTCAATCCGATGTTTGGTGTGTGCCGTCCCGGCGATATGGGCTTCGACGTGTGCCATCTAAATCTGCATAAATCGTTCTCAACACCTCATGGTGGTGGCGGCCCTGGCAGCGGTCCTGTCGGCGTGCGTGAAGGTCTGCAGCAATACTTCCCTGCAGTGAGTCCTTATCACGGAAATTTTGCAGTGATGATGCGTGCCTTGGCATATATTCTCTCGCTCGGACGTGAGAATGTTAAGATGGTTGGTCCACTTTCCACTCTTAATGCTAATTATGTTAAAGAATTGTTGAAGGACGTTTTTGAACTGCCCATAGATGACAGATGTATGCATGAGTTTGTATTCGATGGACTGAAAGACAAATCGACAGGCGTTACCACAATGGATGTGGCTAAGCGACTGCTCGACTATGGATATCATGCTCCTACAATCTACTTTCCGTTGCTCTTCCACGAGAGTCTGATGATTGAACCCACGGAGACTGAATCTAAGGAAACTCTCGATGCATTTATCGATGTGATGCGAAAAATTGCTGCCGAAGCTGTTGCCGAAGCTGATGTCGTAAAGTCAGCTCCGCACAATACACCCATTGGCCGTGTTGACGATGTGCTCGCAGCCAAACATCCCGTAGTTAAGTGTTAGGTTTCGATGCCGTTTCCAAGCGTCGCATTTTTAAAAAGTGTGTTTAAGGATTATGAATTATGATTTATGTATTATAGGTAGCGGTCCTGGTGGTTATCGGGCCGCTGACTATGCCGCTAAGAACGGACTTAAGGTGCTGATATTCGAGGACCGCGATCCTGGTGGCACATGTCTTAACCGTGGCTGTATCCCAACTAAGACGCTCTGTCATGATGCCGACGTGGTCGATGTGCTTAGGAAGTCTGTACCGTCAATCACACCGGTAATCGGAAAGGTGTATGAACGCCTCAATGGTGTAGTGTCGCAGTTACGTACAGGTGTTGAGAGTATTATGTCGCATCAGAACATCACGTTCGTGCGTGCTCATGCTGCACTGAAAGAAGCTCATACCGTTGTTGCCAACGGCGAGGAATACTCTGCCGACAATATTATCATTGCTACCGGGGCATTGCCTAAACTCCCACCCATCGATGGTATCGACTCGCCCAAAGTAGTAACCTCCGACGACCTCTTGACTTCCAGTCTTACAGACCTTCCATCGCGGCTAATCATAATCGGTGCGGGTGTGGTAGGTATGGAGTTCGCATCGGTCTTCAGCCGTTTCGGATGCAAAGTGACAGTAGTGGAGTTTTTGAAAGAATGTCTTCCTGCCGTTGACAGCGATATTGCCAAACGTATGCGCAGGCAGATGGAGAAGCAGGGTGTGGAATTCTTTATGCAGGCTGCGGTGAAAAGTATCGATGGTAGCAAGGTGAATTTCGAGCGTAAGGGCAAGGAGAATACAATAGAGGCCGATAAGATTCTGGTTGCAACCGGACGACGCCCGAATATCGAGGGCTTGAACCTCGAAACTCTTGGTGTTGATACTGAGCGTGGTTTTGTCGTTGTAGATGATAACTATATGACAGGTGTTGCCGGCATTTATGCCATCGGCGATGTCAATGGTCGGCAGATGCTTGCACATGCTGCTACTATGCAGGGCATACATGTTGTCAATAAGATACTCGGTAAGACTGACAGTATTCGCTTCGACGTCATGCCTGCTGCCGTTTTTAGTTATCCTGAAGTTGCTTTTGTGGGAAAGAGCGAGGACGATTGCCGGGCTGAAGATTTAGAGTGTCGTTGCCGGAAGGCTTTTTATCGAGCCAATGGCAAAGCTTTGGCAATGGACGAGACTGAGGGTTTGCTTAAATTGCTTTCCGATAGCTCCGACCGTATCATCGGATGTCATGTCTATGGCGCTCATGCCGCAGATATTGTGCAGGAGGTGGCCGTACTGATGAATTATAATGCCACCGTTGCGCAGCTACGTGACATAGTGCATATTCACCCTACATTGTCAGAGATTCTTCAGTCGGCGGCAGAGATGCCATAAAATCCTAAAACACAAGGATTGATAAAGATGAAAATACAGATGAATATCTTTTAGTTGTATTTCAGTATCTGGCCCGGCATCAGTCGAATTTTCTTGCCTATGTGATTGAGCTTGCAGAGAGCATCGACGGTGGTGTTGCGCTTACGGGCGATGCTGTACAGTGTTTCACCGGCACTGACTTTGTGAAAGCGAACGTCGGTAGTATATGTTGCTGCAGGAGCTGCGGTTTCAAGCTCTATGTTATCGTCACTGTCTGTCCTGCTGATACCATTGCCCGCACCGCGAAGGCGTGTGGCAAGTACCGACTCGTTGTTGTAGCTGTCTTTGTGGAATGTATAAAAGTCGCCGATAACATCCTGATTACGGAAGTCGAACATTAGCGCGGGGTTCAGTGCCACTCCACATAGACGTGTTTCGAAATGCAGGTGCGAACCTGTACTGCGTCCTGTGTTGCCGCCAAGACCGATGGGGTCGCCGGCGCGTACTTCATCGTTCTCGCTTACGAGTTGTTTCGACATGTGTCCGTAGATAGTCTCAAGACCATTATTGTGGCGAATGACAACATACTTGCCGTAGCCTCGGGCCTCATAGCGAACGATGCGTACCTTGCCACTGAAGGCCGCACGGATTGTGTCGCCAATATATACCTTTATGTCGAGTCCCTTATGCTGGCGTCCCCAACGTGCTCCGAAATTGCTTGTGATAAGACGGCTGTCGGTAGGCATACAAAAGTCGCGTAGGTCGATGCGGAAACTGTCGGGAAGCGCGGTGGCCCGATGAGCATATTTGTTGTCCCATTCATCGTAGAGATCAGATGAGGGGTTGTCGAACGATTCACTGAGTATGAGGTGATGAAGAGCAACAGAGTCGATTGCTTTCATCTTGCGGTCTAATGGAGCTTGCCGTGCCAGAAGGTCTTGTCCCATAGTGGGAAGAGTGCAAATAGAACTAATGGCAATAATGGCTAATGTTTTTATTTTATTCAATATCATAATCGTTTTTAGAATATCTTTTCTCCGAAAAAGGAGTGATTTTAGTTCGTTTCTGGAAATAAAACGATGCAAAGATATAAATTATTTTTTAAAAAGCTGTACCGTTAACACTATTTTGTGGTTATTTAACACTTTATAATGCAGGTTTATGATATTGCTGACCAGTTGATGTTCGACTTGCGTATGTCTTTTAAGTGTCGCCACAATATGGCGTATTCTGCTTTAATGCATGTGGGGTCTTCATCGATAATATGCTGTGCTTCGTCGCGGGCTATCTGGACGAGTTGACCGTCGCGTGCAATGTCGGCAATTTTCAGGTCGAAAGCCATGCCGCTCTGCTGTGTGCCCTCAAGGTCGCCCGGACCGCGCAGCTTGAGGTCGGCCTCGGCGATGCGGAAGCCGTCGTTGGTTTCACACATAATGTCTATTCGTTTACGTGTGACTTCATTGAGCTTGGGCGAGGTTACGAGAATACAATACGACTGGTCGGCACCTCGTCCAACACGGCCGCGTAGCTGGTGGAGCTGTGACAGCCCGAAGCGTTGGGCTTCGAGTATCACCATAACGGAGGCATTAGGAACGTTGACACCTACTTCGATGACAGTGGTAGCTACAAGTATTTGTGTATCGCCGCTGACGAATTTCTGCATCTCGTCTTCCTTGTCCTTGGGCTTCATCTTGCCATGGACTTTGCTTAGACGGAATTCGGGAAATACTTGCTTAAGCACTTCAAATCCGTCTTCGAGATTTTTTAGGTCGCTTTTCTCACTCTCCTCAATTAGTGGAAAGACGATATACACTTGCCGTCCTTGATGTATCTGTTGACGGATACCGTCATAGAGCCTAATCATGTTTGAATCGAGGAAATGATGGGTAACGATGGGCTTGCGGCCAGGCGGCAATTCGTCGATGACGCTCACGTCGAGGTCGCCGTACAGGGTCATGGCAAGCGTTCGTGGAATCGGGGTAGCTGTCATGACGAGCACATGTGGCGGGTTCTGGCTCTTGTGCCACAGTTTGGCACGTTGTGCCACGCCAAAGCGATGTTGCTCGTCAACAACCACCATTCCAAGTCGGGCAAACTGCACCGTATCTTCGATGACGGCATGTGTTCCAACAAGTATTTGTATGCTGCCGTCGAGCAGACCCTCCATGACTTCCTGCCGCCGTTTTCCTTTGACTATGCCGGTGAGGAGGGCCACGCGTATTTCCATTCCTTTAAGAAAAGCGGCAATAGTCTGAAGATGCTGCTCTGCCAGAATCTCAGTAGGAGCCATGATACATGCCTGGTAGCCGTTGTCGATGGCAATGAGCATAGACATCAGAGCTACGAGCGTCTTTCCACTGCCTACATCGCCTTGAAGCAGACGGTTCATCTGCCGACCGCTGGCAACGTCTTTGCGTATTTCGCGTAGCACACGCTTTTGGGCTTCGGTGAGCGCGAATGGTAGGTTATTGTGATAAAATCCGTTGAATGTGTCGCCAATCTTCGAGAATACATATCCACGATATTTGCGGCGGTTGTCGCTGACATAGCGCACGATATTCAGCTGCACGAAAAATAGTTCCTCGAACTTCATTCTGGCGCGTGCTCGCTCCAGTTGCCGGTGATCGTGCGGATAATGGATGGCACGCAAAGCTTCGTCGCGCTCGATGAGATGTAGTCGATTGAGCATTTCAGCTGTGAGCGTCTCGGGAATGGGCTCTTTCAGGCGGTCGAGCATCGTTCTAGTGAGTTTCTCGATGGCACGTGAGTTAAGCCCTGATTTTTTCATCTTCTCGGTTGTGTTGTAGTAAGGCTGAAGTCCCATGCCGCTTACGTCAACCTTGTCGGCCTCGTCTATGTCGGGATGCGTCACCTGAATGCGGTTGTTGAAGATTCCTGGCTTTCCGAAAACGAGATAATCCTTGCCTATGCGATAGTTCTGCTTAGCATATTTTCCGCCGTTGAACCACACGAGATCCATGATTCCTGTGCCGTCGGTGAAGTGGGCTACGACTCGTTCGCGGCGTAGTCCCATCTCGAATGTCTCGAAGCTTAGGATATGTCCGACCACCTGTACGAAAGGCATGTCGCCGCTAAGTTCGTGAATAGTATATATCTTGCTGCGGTCAACATACTTGTAAGGATAGAATTCCAGAAGGTCGCCATAGGTATTAAGTCCTAACTCGTCAGAAAGAATCTTCTTACGATGAGGACCGACACCCGGCAGGTACATTATGTCTTGCTGGAGAATATCCACTGTCTATTTGAGTATTGATTCCGCGATGAGAAGGTCGAATGGAGTTGTTATCTTTATGTTCTCGCGATTACCCTCTACCATTGTGACTTTATGACCAAAAGCTTCTACTACAGAGGCATCATCGGTAAAGGCTTCGCTGTAAGGTTGCATGTTGGCTGCCTTTATCAGTTGTATGTCGAATGTTTGCGGAGTTTGAACCAGGCAATAGTCTGAACGCAGGACATTATGCGATGTAGGTATATGTCTGAGTGTCTCCACAACAGGAACAACGGGTATGACAGCTTTCTCCTTGCGGGCAGTCGCGTAGCAGTTGCGTATTACGTCTAATGAAGGAAATGGCCTCACCCCGTCGTGAATTCCTACCACCCCGTCGGCATCGTCGGGAATTATGGCAAGACCATGCTGGACGGAGTGGAACCGAGTGTCACCGCCGTTGGTCATCGTGTAGTCAACGGTGAAATTGTATTGGCAGCAGAGCTGTTGCCAATAGTCGTGTTGCGATTGTGGAAGCACAAGAATAATCTGCAGATTAGCGGAATAATCCCTGAAGCGTTCGATGGTGTGCATCAGCACAGGTTTGCCTCCGATAGGCAGGAACTGCTTTGGTCTGTCGCTGCCCATACGCAGGCCTTTGCCTCCTGCTACGATTACGACATAGTCCATCTTATCCTTGCATGAGGTGAACGAACCGCATTCCTTCGGCAACCTGGTCGGCTGTGGCTTGGTCGGTGAGCTGCGACAGAAGCGAATATGCATAGGGGAAGGCTGCTGCCGGACCTTCGCCTGTGGTGATGTTTCCATCTACGGTTACAAGGTCGGCGGTATAGGTGGCACCGTCGAGACCTTCCTGCATTCCGGGATAGCAGGTGGCTTTTTTGCCTTTGAGCAATCCCAGTTGTCCGAGCACAACTGCAGGAGCAGCGCAGATGGCGGCAATCATTTTTCCCTTCGCTGCCTGATCCTTTACAGCCTCGCGCACTCCGCGGTGAGCATAGAGATTGCTGGCACCGGGCATTCCGCCAGGCAGCATCAGAAGGTCGGCATCTTTAAAGTCAACCTCGTCGAACATCATGTCGGCTTGAAGAGTAACGCCGTGAGCAGACTCTACCCAGAACGACCCCATGATACTGACTGTCTGAACATCAACACCTCCGCGACGAAGTACATCGACGGGGATGAGAGCCTCGACATCCTCGAAGCCGTCGGCCATAAACATATAAACTTTTTTCATAATACGTTATATTATTGTAATGCGAGTAAGTATTTCTTTATAGTCTCTTTCAGTCCCATATAAAGGGCATCGCAGATGAGGGCATGGCCTATGCTCGTCTCGTCGGTCCATGGAATCATCTGATGGTAGTAATGCAGGTTGATCAGGCTAAGGTCGTGGCCGGCATTGAGCCCAAGTCCGATACGACGGGCTTCCTCTGCTGCTGCGATGAACGGTCTGATGGCTGTCGCACGGTCGTTGAGGTAACCCGATGCGTACGGCTCAGTATATAGCTCAACACGGTCGGCACCGCACGCCTTAGCTCCTTCCACCATTATAGGGTCGGCATCGACAAAGATGCTCGAACGGATACCGTTGGAGCGTAGGGTAGAGCAGATGTCAGTAAGGAAGTCGCGGTCGCTGATGGTGTCGTAGCCGTGGTTTGACGTAATCTGGTCGTTGGCATCCGGAACAAGCGTCACTTGGGTGGGTTTTACCTCGGTTACGAGTTGCATGAACGAGTCGATGGGATTTCCCTCGATATTGAACTCGGTGGTGATTATCGGACGTATGTCACGAACGTCTTGATAGCGTATGTGGCGCTCGTCGGGGCGTGGGTGGACGGTGATTCCCTGGGCTCCGAAAGCCTCACAGTCGATAGCTACTTTTACTACGTCTGGATTGTTGGCGCCACGGGCATTGCGAATTGTTGCCACCTTATTGATATTTACGCTTAATTTGGTCATAATCTTCTGTCAGTTTGTTCTTTCAAAAAAGCAAAGTTACTGCTTTTTTCTGTAATTACCAAACATTTAGCCATTTTTAAACAAAAACCGCCATAACATTTGGGAGAAAAGAAAAAAAATAGTAATTTCGCGGCGTAAAGCAATAGTATAACGACAATGGACAAACGAAAGTTGCGCTTCGCCATTTTTGGCAATATATTTCAGACGAAGAAATCGGCATCGATTCAGAAGATGCTGGCATGTCTGAGTATGCGTGAGGCAGAGATATACGTAGAGGCTCAGTTCTACCGTTTCCTGATAAATGAACAGAAAATCAGTGTACCAGCAGACGGAACGTTTGAAGATGCTTGTTTCGAAGCTGACTTTGTAGTGTCTATGGGCGGCGATGGCACGTTTTTAAGGGCTGCGAGTATGGTGAGAGACAAACAGATACCAATCATAGGAGTTAATATGGGGCGTCTGGGATTTCTTGCTGATATATCAGCAGAGGAGATAGAACATTGTGTTGACTCACTATATACCGGCGACTACAGTGTGGAACAGAGAGCAGTGATAACTGTAGAGACCGACGGTGAGCCTTTCTGTGAATACAACTGTGCTCTGAACGATGTTGCGGTGCTAAAGCGCGACAATGCTTCGATGATTACTATCCGCACGAAAATCAACGACGACTTTCTTACCACATATCAGGCAGACGGTGTGATAATAAGCACGCCAACAGGCAGTACAGCATATTCACTATCAAACGGCGGGCCTATTATCGTGCCTGGAACAAACGTGATGCTTATTACAGCCGTGGCTCCACACAGCTTGAATGTGCGTCCGATTGTAATCCCCGACAATGCCACCGTGGCGCTTACAGTTGAGAGCCGCTCGCATAACTTTCTCGTGGCTTTCGACGGAAGGTCGGAAAACTGTAAAGAGGGTACGACTCTGCTGTTGAGGCGTGCTCCCTACAGCGTGAAGGTGGTGAAGCGAGCCGGACAGAAATACTTCCACACGCTGCGCGAGAAAATGATGTGGGGAGCGGATGTAAGATAAAAAAAGGGTTGCCGGAGCAACCCTTTTTTTGTGTGGAATTTACTTAATTATGACTTTCTTCGTCGTGCCGTCGCTCATCTTGATGATGTTCAGACCCTTGCCCGCGGTGCTTATGCGCATACCGTTGAGATTGTATATCTCTGTGGCAACGGCGTTGGTCGATTTGCGGAAGGCAACATCCTCAATACCTGTTAGCCAGTTCTGATAGATGGCATCGTTGGCTGTCTTCAGCTCAGCACTCTTTTCGCCGTTATTAGCGATGTAGATGTCGAAGAACTGAGCCTTTGAGTTCTTGTCGGCCAGATAAGCGCGAACATATACATTGTCTGTTCCGTTGTAGCTACGGGTGTATTTCTTCACCAGGCGTCCGCCGTTGATGATGTGGATGCTGTCGCCTAATACTTCCCATGTATTCTCCCATGCGTTGCCGTCCTTTGATGTCTGAAGTACGACTACCAGGTGCGATTCGTTCTCCGGCTTGGTACCGTTACCGATATATGCCACAATGTCGAACGGACCCTGGAATGCCTGTGTGCTTACGATGTAGGCATTATATGGGAAGGAGGCATTGGCTGGAGTGGTGTTCTTGTCGGCAAGGTTCACCTGATTCTTCGTAATGGGGAAGTTTGCATCGTCGTCGTCAACGCTTGCAAGGTTAGATGCACTCGTGTCACCAAAGGCTCTGCCCGGGCTTGTATTCTCCCACATTGAAAGCTGACCGCGTGAGCGTACTGCCCAGCCGTTTTCAAAGTTTGTCTCTTCCTCGGTATTGAGTTCGGAATATACTACACTTACTTCACCCGTCACGGGATCAATGTTCTCGGTGGGTTCGCCAATGTAGTATGGATAGACAGATTTGTCCTTACCCCATGAGAAGTAGTAGCTGACCTTTGAGCTGCTCTTGTTGCCTTTCTCGAAATACACTTCTTCTGTCGGATCCATGTGGGCGATGATGTCAACACGTGGCTCGGCATTCTTGATGGCGATGAGGCAGGAGTCTATTTCCGACTGTACAAGTGTCTCGCTGGTGGCAAAGGCGTAAATCGTCTTGCTCAGAGTGAAGCTCAGAGGTTCTGTATATTCAGAGCTTTCTGCTTTCTTGTTGCTTCCGGTGTAGTTGTACCATATCTGAGTGCCTTCGCTTGCGCATGTGATAGTCACCGTGGTGTTGTTGTCGCCTGGTACCATTGCAATCTGCGGAGTAGCAGCCTGCGCCTTCAAATCGACGGTTATCTCTGCAACGTCACTGAGCGTGTAGCCTTCAGCAATGGCTACGGCTTTCACCGTGGCCTCTGAGGTTACATTGAACGTGCCGTCGTACTTGGTGCTCTCCTGCGTAGGAGTACTGCCGTCGAGGGTGTAGAATATCTCGGCATCGGTTGCCGGTGCCTTAATGGTAACGTCGGTGTTCATGTTGTGATAGGTAAGCTCAAAAGTAGGAGCCTTTAGCGGAGTGATTTCCGACTTGCCGTTGACAAGTGCCTTGATAGAACTGATTATCAGCTGGATGTTTGCAACATCGGCAGCCTTGAAGGGAAGGTATAGATATCCGTTGTGGTTGATGTTGTGAGCATGAATGGCAGGAGTCTCAGTATCCATGATAAGTGCCATGACATCGTCTTTGGCAAAAATACCATCAAGGTTGACACCGTCGCCGGTGAGCTGGAGGGCCAGTGTTCCCTCGCCGTCGTCGATGAATTCAACTCCGGAGAAAATGGAATTGCCCTTCTGCGTAATCTTCACAAAGCCCATCTCGTTGGTTACGGTAGTTCCCAAGCCCCACGCTGCATACATAGCAGAATTGAGGTTAAGCACGGGAACCCAAGGCATAACGTTCTTGAGAGCATCTGCATAATCGGTGCCGACACTCTCTGAAATAACCACTGCACCGTAGGTTGCAAGACCTTCCTGGGTTAATGATGCGCTGTTTGTCTGGACATCAATCGCATCAACGGTGAATTCGTCGCTTGCCGTGATAGCTCCATAGATTACGTCGGCTGCGATGTCGCCATTGTAGAGATAAGCTATCTTCGATTTCTCGGCCGGAGTGCCTACTTCGATGCTGTAGATATGGCATCCGTTGGTGTTATATACTACAATGTCAACATATCCGTCTTCGTCCTCGTCGGTGACTCCTTCTGGCAGTGTCCATCCGGCTTCCCATGTATATGTATCAAGGGTTGTCGGCTTGAACGACTCACCAATCTGGTTGGCATCATCGTTGCAGGAACCTACGAATAGAGAGACTCCGCGGGCATCGCTTGGTTTGTGTGACTCTACCGTCATGCTGATTCTTTGGCCAATCTTCACTTTGGGAATAGTGAAGCAGGCAATGCGTGCACCTACTGATTTTGCATTACCTCCGCCAAGCCAGAGATACTGGCCTCCGCCGTATTCGCCAAGCGATGTGCTTGGATAATTCACTGCGATGGCAAGACTGCGGCGTTCTACATAGGCAGGGTTGAACACCAGACCTGCTGTCTCGGCAATTTCCATGCCGTTAGCCATCAGCTCGCCGTTGCTACCCACATTGGCAGAGCTGTACGACCAGTAGCAGTTGCCGTTTGTGGCATTATCGCCGTTCGCTTTCTCTACGTCAGACCAAGCACCCTCGGTGACACCTTTGGTTGCTTCCTCGGCAAGGTTGGCTACCGTGGTACTGCCCCATGAAGTGAAGTCCCACTTGCGATAGTTCTGTGCATCGACGCTTAGCGCCAACATCAGAAGTACTGATAGTGTAAATAATTTCTTCATAATGTTTTCTGTTAAATTAGAAATTTTGGTTTTTAATGTCATTTTAGACTACAAAAATACATTAATAAATATTATATATACTAAATGTCCTTCTTTTTTTAGTATTATTTAACGTTAAAACGTGTAATGACTATTTTACAATTTGCGACGGCATTTCCGGAATCCGGATAATGCCGCCGCAAATTATATAGGTCGTTCAGGAGAGTTATTTCACGATAACTTTCTTGCCACCGATGATGTTGATACCCTTCTGCGGAGTCTGCAGACGCTGGCCGGCGAGGTTGAATACCGGACCGTCAACCGTTACGTCGTCGGAAGCAGTGATGCCGCGGATACCGTCGGTACCGATGGTGTATTCATAC
>ODAI011863798.1_pt1 | contig 52916 bp, 57 predicted proteins | sample 1539321 | NCBI WGS metagenome assembly ODAI01 (sample SAMN02144231, study PRJEB22623) | gut metagenome | biome: sheep rumen | host: Ovis aries | place: New Zealand
CTCGTAGCAGCAGAACTTATTTCAAAATCCTGCTGCATATCGGCGCGGGATACAAGATCCTTCAGAACAAACTCTGCAGCCGGACTGCGACAGATATTGCCGTGGCAAACAAAAAGTATCTTAACCAATAAGTTTTTCTCCAATCAACTGCCGCGAAATGCCGTGTTCTGGCCGCTTCTGCGCTGTTTTCCAAAAGCACATTTCACATCCGGAAATCCGGCAAAACTACACAACAGCGCAAATCGGGGCAAATCTGTTCCCTCAAACGTAGTCAAATCGTAGTACGTTTTCGACTTCCGGACTACTGCCGGTTTCAGGGCTATCGTTGAAACATGTAACCAGGTTACATGATTTAACGATTACCTGGCAGAGAGGGTTACACATCATTTAACGATTACCGCAACCCTAATCATAGCACGAAAACCGATGGATGGAAATAACAGAAAAAATCCGGTGATGTTAAGTTGTTGAGCACAACTGAGCACCGCCGGATTATAGGACTGTGATAATTCCTATATTACACTCTTGGTAAAAATCAGAAACGGCATTTATCTTTTTTTTAAATATACTGCATCTACTGCAATTATCTGCAGTTTCGAATCCTTTTTATTAACTTTCCCAATAACTGTCACTTTGTCGCCCTCTTCAACTTCTTGATCAAAGTCTCCCGGTTTTCTTAAACTAAAAGCTTTATTTGCCTCTATACCACACACATCTTCTTCTGCAGGTTTATCACCCAACCGGACCTCAATTATATGGCTGGTATCTCCCCAATAGGTCAAATGATGAAAAACATATCCATCAACCTTTATATAATGCCCATCATATTTATACGCAAAGTCTTTAGCAATATCTACCGATGTCAATACGTTTTTCAGGTCTTCATTATTATCAACCGTTATGATAGGCCACTCATTATAATAGATTTTAATAGTGTCATCCGCATTAAGAAACTCTCCTGCTTCCCATGACTCAGAAGTCGAAAAAAGACCTTTTTCAACATATAATTCAAATATATTTTGATCATAGTTTCTTAAATCCGGCTTAGATCCACTTACTTCAATACTGGTAAAACCCAGGTCTTCAAAGTGCTTGACTAATTCTTCCTGAGTCCACTTTGATCCAAGATACTCATCTCGCCCATATGGCATTTCTATTTTACCTTCTGAAGCCTCTGTGTCTTCAGTATCTTCTTCGATATATTCTTTTTCAATCTCTTCTCTTTCGGTAGCTTCTATTTCATCAGAACAACCTACTACACCAAGAGATACAATTATTAATGCCAAAAGCAAAATCTTACGCATCGTTTTACCTTTCTAAAATAATCATAATGTTAATGTCATCATCGAATTGCAGCACAGCCAAGGCACTTAACCGATATCTATTTAACTGGCATTTTCGGATTCCAATTCTTTTAACGAAAGCCCTGCCGCGTTCTTCCATGTTGCCGGTCCGCTTACGCTATAGCCTGTAATAAAATCTGCTGCAGCTGATGAACTTGGAAACAGAATATCCTCTACTGTCACCAGATCTTTGACTTTATCGGAAGCCATCAGCTTTTCTCTACGATTAGCCGCGCCCTTGCTAAGGGACTTTACAGAGGTCTTCTGATTGATCTCAGCTCCTGCAAAGACTACAAAACCTTCTGTTGTCACAATACCCTTTGCCCGGGCATTTCCGAGATTCAGATATAATGTCTCCTGCTGCTCTTTCCCTGGTGCGACGGACTGGACCACGGTCGGCTCAAGGACTTTATATCCCAGGGCATTGATGAGAATCTTTATGTTGTCAATGAACTCCTCCATTGCCGCGACTTGGGATTCTTTCATTACAGTCTTACTATACGTATTCTTCGTCAGCACCTTGTAACGTTTACTGTCCCTCGCTAACTGGACCAGCCGGTCTTCCAGATACCGGACCAGTGCTTTATTAAGATCACGCCCGGTAAAAATCACTGCCGTTGTCCAGTAATACTTTTCCTTATCTGCAGAATAATCCCGAAGATGCTGAATCAGGCGGTCTTTAATAGTTTCAGATTCTCCGATATAAACAGAGTCTGTTTCATCCTCTTCCTTGCAGAACAGGAAATAAACCCCAGGGCCTTTAATGTCATCACGATTGCAGTCTGCCACTTCGATTCGAGGAATCTTGATAGCTTTTCCATTCCAGTTCGAAAGTTCAGCCGTAATAAGACTGTCTGCAGTCCCGTTTGCCAGGAATAATTCTATTGATTTTCCGTAAGCCATGGCTCATCGCCTCCAGCAATAATCATAACTATTTACGAACAAGAACACGGTATCATATCTTCCTTCATAAGCACAATAAAAAAACTTAAAAAAACGCCCAGCTGTTTGAGCTGAGCGCCTCTTACTTGTTGTCTTATATCACTTTGAACATATTCTGTTTTGCCGGCTTTTCCTTCCCGGCCAGCTTCTCCATCTCATCTCTTGCCTTCTGCATCTCTTCGAGCCGGTGCATTTCCTCTGTAGCATCCTCAAGACCCAGGTGGGTATAGGTATTCATCGTGACACCGATATCGCTGTGGCCCATCAGGTACTGCAGGGTCTTGGGATTCATTCCAGCCCTGGCCTGGTTGCTGCAGTAGGTATGCCTGCAGACATGCGGGGTGATCTTGGGCATCTGAACTCTGTAGATATCATTGTAGCGCTTCACCATGTGCGAGAACCGGTGCTCCCAGTGCATAGCCACCAGGGGCATGCCGTCCCTGTCCAGGAAAAGGAATCCGCTGTAACCGTCCACCATCTTCTCGACCTTTGGCTTAGGCCTGTCTTCCAGGATGGCCTGAAAGCAGTAGAATACTTCGTCAGTCATGGGGATCTTCCTCGTTCCGGCATTGGTCTTGGTCTCCTGTATCACATACTTCATCTGGGAAGTCCTCTGCAGCTGATGGTCGATGTTGATCACCCGGTTCTCCATGTCCAGGTCCCCGATGGTCAATCCACAGAATTCGGAGATCCGGAGGCCGGTATGGAAAAGGATATAGACCACCTCGTAGTACTTGCAGTAGACGTTATCATCATGCACGAACTTCAGGAACTTCCGCATCTGGTCCCTTGTGATGGCCTCTCTCGTCACGCTGTCGTTCACGACCACCCCTGCCAGCTCAAAGTCGAAAGGGTTCTTCATCAGGCAGTCATCATCGACTGCCATCTGGAAGGCAGGCCGCAGGACTCCCCGGACCGTCTTGATGGTGCTGTGCTTTTTCCCATCTGTCTGAAGCTTGATGAGAAATAGCTTTGCATCCGAAGTCCTGACCTTGCTGATCTTTCTGGAGTTGAACTCTTCTTTCTCCATAAGGTTCTGAACGAACTGATATCCCTGCTTTGTGTTTGGCTTCACCCCCGTTCTGGTGGCCAGGTAGCGCTGTACCAGTTCCTTGACCGTCATGTTCTTTCCCAGGGGATCCAGCCTCGAATCGAGATCATAACCTATCTGCTTTTCTTTCTCTCTCAGGGAAAGGTCCGGGACCTTCCCCACCGGCATCGGATCGGTCGGCTCCAGTCTCCAGCTGTAGACAAAATGGGGTTTTCCATTAACGTGGTACTTGAACTGGTATTTACCGTTCGCTCTGATGGACTCTCCCGTCCTCAGTATCCTGTGCTTTGAATCTCGTCTTGCCATGTAATTCCTCCTTGACTCCTGGTTTACTAAGATATTTTTCAAATTCCTCCCGAAGGATCAGCATCCGCTTCCCGTACATCGCTACGAAGTCGTGCGGCCCTTCTCTGAGCAGCCTGTTCAGTTTCCTTCGGCTCAGCCCATAAAGCCGGACCGCTTCTTCTGCTCTCAGATAATCCTTCTCTTCCAATATGGGTCTCTTCATTGCGGTATCCTCCTTGGTATGACGATATTCCCTCTGACAGGGAACGATAGCAACTACGAACGGCAAATAAACTCTTTTCAGATCGTAGAAGTTTCCTTCAGAAATTCCTCGAATTTTGTGCGGATTATGAGATACCGGTTGCCACTCAGAACAGCGAAATCTCCCATGTGGTCTTCTGCCAGTCGCCGCATCTTCTTGATCCCAATATTGAAATATGCCGCTGCCTCTTTGATCGTCAGTGTGTACTTTTCATTTACCGGAATATTCATCAGTGTTTTCCTCCTTCATATCTGTCTTTGAAATAGCAGTCACGGCTGCAGTATTTCCTGTGTGAATTGCCATAGACCTGGAACCTGATTCCACAGCAGGGGCAGGTGTAATCGTAAACGGCCTTTTTCTTCACCTGCTCCATATGGCTGTTCCACCACAGATTCCTGCAGCGGTCGGAGCAGAAGCGCTTGTGCTTTCTGCCCATCTTCTGTTCCACGGGTCTTCTGCAGTATTCGCAGAGGCCTTCTCCCTTTTCAGCGGGTCTCTGAGCTGCTTCTTCTCCCGGAGCGATCCCGTGTCTGGAGCAGTATGTCTTGATACATCCGACGGACAGATCCAGCTTCTTTGAGATCTCTTTGCATGTCATTCCATTTCTTCTCATTGTCTCGATCTTTTTCTTCTCTTTTTCAGTCATTGTCTCTGTTCTCCTTATCTTTGGAAAATGTATCTTTCTACCTTTCTAAGGAGATTCCAGAGATGTTTTTCCGGTCTTTCCGAAAAAAAGTTAAAAAAAAAATAGCCCGCAGGGTCTTCCCCGCAGGCTAATGTCATACAATATGTTCTTTCCGGCTTATTACCGGAGTAGTTCCGATCTTTTCCGGTCAATGTATCCCTGAACAACCTCGTACGGCAGTCCCTCCTTCTCCAGCTTCACTCTCCGCTCCTCGCCGTTCCCATAAGGATTGACGGGGCCGCAGATCATCCGGGCAGCCCTTATCACGGCATTCACTTTCGGCTGGACATCCGTATAAATAGCCCCCAGGAGCTTTTTCCGGACCTCGCCGTCCCCGGCATAGTCTTTCAGGACGTAATCAGCCACAGCCCAAATATAGGCCTCCCTGTCCCTAAGGATGACGGAGATCTGCTTCTGGACCGCATCGAACCGCTCTCCCAGGTTCTTCTTTCTGGCCGTCCCGCTGCCGTGAAGGCCCAGCATGACTTCCACAGCAAGGTCCATATCCGTCTTTTCGAACTTCAGGCAGTTCCCTCTCCAGAGGACCTTCGCCTTATCGCAGAACTGCATGGTCTTGCCGTTGTGGGTCTTCGTGGCCATGTTCCTCTCTGCAGATGGATAAATCACCCCATTCCGGCAATCCAGAATGACTGTGCCGTTGTACCGGACCGAGTAGATGTTGGCATACTTCTCCGCCCTCCTGTATGCCTGATCGGCCCAAGACCGGAATACGGACTTGCTCTCCCCATTGCAGTTGCAGACCGCGATAGAAGGGTCCACTTTCCTAATCACAGCCTCGGAGTTGGTAGCACCATCCCCATGATGAGAGAACTTATAGATGTCCGCATGGATATCTGCGCCTGAACCCAGAAGGTCAGTTTCACCTTCTGCGGACAGATCGCCGGCCGTAAAGAAGCGGACACCGTCTCCTTCTCCGATCAGAACCAAGGACCTGGGATTGGGGGCGCCCTTACCTCTCCGGAAGACCACTGTGAACTTCCAGGTGCCACACGTAAAGGTGGACCCTTTCTTCAGATAGATTACCTGGGTCCCTCTTTCCTTTGCCGCGGCCACGATCTTCTTTGCTGTGCTGCCGCCCTGCATATCGACAGGAAGATAGACCCTGCCGACCTTCAGATGGTTGATGAAATATACGACCCGGCCCCAGTGATCGTGATGGTCGTGCGACACATACAGGTCCAGTTCCTTCACGCCGTAGTCCTTCAGGTATCTGATGACATAGGTCCCGTCCTCATGGCAGGTGTCCATCAGCAGGAACTTGCCCGCTGATTCCAGGAGAGTGGCATCTCCCCACCAGTAATACTGGACATAATCGATAAAATGTAACTTGCTCATGATCCCTCCAAATAAAAATGGCCGCTGCAGGATCATCTCCCACAGCAGCCATCAGCTCATATTCCGTTTTTATCCCATAAAGCTTTCTACAGTATTCCCGATAAAAGGAAGCAGCTCTGTATCTGGATCCAGTTTTCCGCTAATCCGGTCTCTCACCTTCTCCGGCAGCACTCTCAGATACTTTCTCGTGATCGCCTTTGCCTCGTTGTACTCCAGCTCATCAAAGTCCATATTCTTCAGGTTATGGTCGGTCTTTGTTTCCACTGTGATCCGTTCGATCAGCTCTCCATAAATATACAGCGCCAGTTCTTCCGGGTCCTTCACAGAGTCGATCCCGTAACATTCCCTACCGACAGAGTTCCATCGGAATACAAGATATCCCCGCTTTGTAGAATAAAGAACCTCAATCTCATCCAGTGTTTCCAGATAGCCACTCAGAGCTCCTAGTACCTCTTCCATTTCATTTCTGGTGCCTATTGATGTTTGCATACAGTTTTCCTCCATTGACAAAAAATTCTAGTTGTTAACTGTACCGCGCGGCACTCGAATTATCGCAGAAACAAAAGAAAAATCAATGGTTTTCACGAAAGTCGACCATATTGGTTCCTTAGTCAACTCTAGGTCATCAACCCCTGGAAATATAATGGCTGTGAACAAATCCGTAGACCCTGCCTGCAATCCGGATATAGTACCAGGTACTGCCGTCAGAGGCCTTCATGCTGTCACAGACCTCTACTCTGGTCCCCCTGGCGATAGTCGGATAAGTCTTGATCTTAGGATATCGGATGCCTGCCCATGTCCTGACGTTCAAAGCAGATGCCGTGACACGACCTTCCCAGGAAGGGTCTTTGCTGATTCCTCCGGACTTCTTTTCAGGAGCAGAAGCAGATGCTGCGGGAACCTCTGCCTGGGCCGTCTCTTCTTCCTCATCGTACTTAGGCGCAGCATAGCCCCTGATATAGCCCCATCCTACCGGAATGGACCTGTAGCCGACTGCCTCGCCCTTGTTGCCCTCTATGCAGGTGATGATTCCATCCTTTACGGAATCAACGACACCGATATGGTCCGCGAAGCCATCATTGGGCTGTGTCCTGGTGTTCCAGTTGTAGATGATGATGTATCCGGGTCTCGGAGTGATCGTGCCGTCCTCGATCCAGATGCCCAGCTTCCTGAAGATAGCAATATGTCTCTCACAGCCGCATTCTGTACCGATCAGGTCTGCCATGCCGGCCTGAATCGCTGCAGCAGATACTGTCGTATCACACCATTCATCCGTATACTTGACCTTATAACCAAGAACCAGCGGTGTGTGGGAATTGTAGATATCGATGATCTGTTTGAACTTACCGTTGGCCTCGGAAAATCCCACCCAGGACCTGAAGACCTTCAGATAGTCCTGCGCTGTCCTGGCCTTCTTTCCGGTATCATACTGTGCCAGATTCCACTCCTTCACCAGCCGCATGCAGTTTTCGACATATGTGCTGGAAGTAGCATAGCCGTCCTCTTTAATCTTCTGCAGATAGGTCTGCGGATCAGTAATACCCTTAAGGTTCCCGTACCTGGGCATCTGGATAAATTCGAAGTACCCCTTTACCCCATCTTCCATAGAATCGTACACCCGGAAGTTTGCCATGATGGAAGTCTGCGTTCCAGCAGAGTATTCCTCCCTGGTGGCCAGGTTGACACTCTTTCCCTTCCAGGCTGTCCCGCATTTGAGGCCGAAATAGTTATGGTATTTTGAAGCCAGTACAGACTCTCCGTAGCCACTCTCCAGAATGGCCTGGGCGATAACGGCGCTGGGACACTTGATACCGTAGGCCGGTGCGATTTTATGCACCAGGGCTGTGATCTTTGATACAAATTCCTGTTTACTCATAGTGTTTCCTCCTAGATTTAAGCAGCAAAAAAGAGCCGGCTTACCGACTCTTTTTTGCTTGCAAAATATTCAGTTACTCAATGCCCTAAGCGGGCTAATCATCATTTCTACGAACATATGAACGCCGAAAAAAGGAAAGCGAAAAGTGTGTCAATGCCCTATGCGGGCTAATCATCATTTCTACACGGATAGTTTTGTGGCCGGTAACTATTGTTGAAGCCTGGTGTCAATGCCCTAAGCGAGCTAATCATCATTTCTACTTGGCTACCTTCTCAAAAATATTTTTAGCGCTGAGTTGTGTCAATGCCCTAAGCGGGCTAATCATCATTTCTACTTAACCTGTTCTTAAGAAACGACATCGATCCGTACAGGGAGTGTCAATGCCCTAAGCGGGCTAATCATCATTTCTACATTGTACGATGAGGCCATGCTTGAAGTTTCGCAAAGAGTGTCAATGCCCTAAGCGGGCTAATCATCATTTCTACGGTACCCCTTCAAAAATGGCTTATTTCCGCCATTTTTCAGGGGTGTTTTTACATGTATTTTTCAGAATATTCTGAAAATAAGCATTTTGAGCCCTATTTTTGTGCTGTTCACAGTTTGTTCATATTTTTCTCAAAATGCCTGACTTTAATAATCCAGCATTCTTTCTAAATCCTGGCTCATTCCCCACTATTGTCTGTATTTCAGCTCCGAAACACCCTGATAAACAACTCCCGTTTGCCAACTACCGAAACTGCTCACATGTGCTCCGCGGGTATCCATACAGGCAGATGATCACGTTCATCTCTTACAATAAATATAATACACCTGCCTGTATGTTCAATCAACTCTCGGTGTTAATCCTCTTCCTCTTCGATATATTCGATTCCTTCCTCCCTGGCCGCATCCACAAGGCCTTCACCGACGATATAAGCGATGACAGAGGCGCCTGCCATGATGATGGCGGTCATCTGAGCTGCTTCGCTCTCTGTATGGCCAGTCGCTACGATCAGCAGGGCCACAAATGACGCGATGGCGGTCCAGAGCTTCCTGGATGTGAGTTTCCTGATGATATCTTCTTTCTTCATGTTTCCTTCCTTTCCGATCACCCGAGTTTGTGATCTCTTGACAGTTCCTGGTACAGGCCACGGATATACTGAGTGTCCTGCTTCACTACTCCGTTCATAACTTCATGCTTCTCGCAGTACATCTCGTACTCGTCCGCCACGTTGAGCACATGTGACCACTCCTCTACAGAGTGCTGCTGCCCTCCTCGGCACTCCCTGGCGAACTGCAGGATGGCCTGCCTGTGCATGTTGATCCACAGCTCCCGGACCTGCTTCTGCAGGCTGCCGTTCAGCTTGTTCCCCAGCCAGGCAAATATCTTATCCCAGGGATTGAACTTCACCGGAGCCACCTGGATGATGCTGAGGAGGGCAATAAGGACTCCGATCCAGATGTGCCCTGGGACACCCTCCGCCATTTTGAATAATTCTAAAAGTGTCATGATCTCCTCCATAAGAGAAGGCGCCCCGAAAGGCGCCTTAAGTGATTTATCCATATGTGCAGATGGCGAACCAGCTGAACCCGAATGTGTGGGAAGTATCGCTTCCGTTGACTACCGTCACCGTGAAGTCCGTGGTAGTTACGTTCTTCAGGTAGATCTGCATCCTGCCGTAGTCGATGATGTCTGCCTGCTTATTGGGGACGTTGTCCTCATTCAGCGTCAGGAAGATGAAAGGCGTGGACGGATATTCACTTTCAAATGTGACCGTGAATTCGTTCCTGGAGTAAGCGGCCATCGTGGTATCCGGATACTTTCCGCTGTTGACAGAGGACATGAGGATTGTACCGTTCTTCAGGACCGCAAAAGGCGTCCTGCCTCCCGCACCGACAGCAAAAGCCGTCTCCATGTGCTCTCCCGTGTTGGCGTTTTCAACATCAACATTCAGCTCTCCTACTGCGACGCTGTAATCGTCAGTGACCTTGAGGTCTTTCCCGAGAGCGACAGAACATGTACCGGAAGCCACGTTGTTCCTTCCCATAGACACGGATCCGGCACCGGATTCAGATTCGGGATCTCTGGAACCTACCGTCATAGCAACACCAGTGACCGGATAGATGATCTCAAAGTCGATCCAGATCCAGTAGTCCGCGCTCCCGGAAGGGAAACGGTCCGCAAAACCATTCACCAGATCGTTCCAGTAGCTGACAGCAGTTGTGGCTGCCTGGACCGTAAGATGCCCGTTCGATAAGGATACCGTAGTCCCGACCTCCTCTTCATAGCTGTATTCCAGCGTGGAGCTTCCTCCCGACATAGCATAGCCGCGGAGCTTCACCTTCATGGTGACTGTAGAAGAAGTCGCCCCGACGACGTAATCCGCCTCGTCAGACTGCATTACTTTAGCCGATACGATGCCATGGACCAGTGTGGCCAGGGTGCCCTTGTTCAGAGTACCGTTGGCATTGTTATAGGTCCTGTCCTCTGATACCTCGATATACCTCTCTCTTACAGTGCCATGGCCGCTGATATTGTTGTCGATGAGAAGATTGGTCTGGCCGTTGCTGGCATTGAATTTCAGGGAAGTGCTGTCGATCACCTGCTGGGAAGATCCTGTCTGGCCCACAGTGGTCTCCTCCCCGAAATGGGCCACTCTTGTGCTGCCGTTTTTATAAACATCAAAGCCGGTCGATGTGACTCTGCTGTTATAGCTGGTCATGCTGTTCACAGCGCTGTCTGAGGCCGGAGCGCTGCCAGCCACTACAAGGCCCTTGGCAGAGCTGTAGTAGAGATGGTTTTTTGCGGTCTTTCCGGCATTTGTGATAGACGTAGGAATGTCGTTTCCCTGGACCTTCAGGGTCCCCACGTTGATGGCAAGAGTGCCGGCAGTCAGCCCGACCTTGGCCGCGTCGATCGTCACAGCTTCAGCAGACTGGTTGATTTTGGAGATGATTTCTGTATTCCCGACCTTCTTGGATACTTCCAGCGAGATGGCATCCGTGGTCTGCTTGATCTCGGCCTTTGTCTCCGTAAAGGTCTGCTCCAGAGAATCGACATTTACCTGTGCCTCATAGGCCACCTGGTCCAGTGACATAAAGACGCCGTTAACGAATTTGTAGATCGGATGCTCCGGATACAAATAGATCTGGAAGGCAGTTGCCAGGTACCCAAGGGAAATATAGTAATATCCATCATCAGAGGTAGGTACTGTCGAGGTGAAGAAATTACTGCTTCTTACCGTAAAGTTCTTCCCTGACAGGGTGCCCACCAGGTAGCAGGTCTCATACTGGGTCAGGGTGATCCCGCCCAGGTTATTGCGGAGCGTCAGACTCTGGGCTGCAAGCAGGTTGTTGGTACCTGTTGCCCCGGCAGCGATCGCTGCTACTGCCCACAGGATGGGTTTTGTGATATCGAAGGTAGAACCGGCTGCAAGGTGGAAGAATCCTCCTGAATCTCCCACGATAAAACGAGACGCCGAGATAGCCGTCTTTGCTTTGATGGACTGCTCGAAGCGCAGCTTGTTATAGGTATTGCCGCTATCATAGGACGCATCCGCCCACCATCCTGTATATGCCGTACCGGCCACATTAGCATTTACCCTGTAAGTCAAATGGATAACTGTGCCCGCCACGAAATGGGTCGTAGCCCTGGTCGCTCCCCTGTAGTAGACGTTCTTTGCGCCTGTGGTGCCTCCGCCTTTCAGTGTCAGATTCAGAGTTGCGCTTCCGGAACCCGCATAAGGAAGCCAGTAAGCGATCTGCTGCCCGTCCTTCAGCTCACTGAATCCTGCCACGCCGGTCCAGGCCCCCGTCACTGCCGTCTGGGTACCGACGATGATCTCCGACGCGTCCATAAAGGAAGCAAGGTCAGATGCCACTTTCCCGATGGCATCTTCAGCATCCTCCGGCGCAGGCGTCCAGGCGGAAGCCCGGTTGCCCTTCTCCAATTTCACAGCGCAGTATTCGATAGATCCTGCTCCGGCAAGACCAAAAATACATGAGTTATAGCTTCCCACAGAATTCACCACTCCTGTGACATGGAAATGCTCCCATTCAGTATTCGTGATCTTCTTGTACAGCTGGAACTGAGCAGATGTCGTATAAAGCCGGACGAGCATATTTGCTGACGTGCATCCGTTCGTGAGCCTTACATAACCACTGACTGTATACTCATCGCCTGCTGTAAAAGGGATCTGGGCCTCTCCGATATCCCGGTTGCCAGTCGTGTTATTCAGCACAGAAAATGATTTTCTGATGCCCGGCACAGGAGCATCTGTAATGTCATTGACCTGGCCTGTCCCGTTACCACCGGACGAGATGTACCACTCCGCCCTCTCCCAGAGCCTTGTGGAAACATACTTATACTCGTTGGTCCCACGGAGCAGGTTCCTTCCTCCAAGTTCCAGTCCGTCGATACTTTCCTGGGCCGTTACTGCCTTGTTATAGGCGACCTTGGCCGCCTCATAGGATGAGGACAGACAAACGTCGCTGTAGGCAAAATCCCCGTCCGTGAATACCGTCAGGTCTGTGAAATACAGGCTGTTTGTGCTTCCTGTGGTATAAGAAGGCTCCGTCCTGGTCCAACTGCCCCCGGGAGGGTTGGCAGTGGGCTTTGACGGAGCCTGGGCTGTTGAACTCTGTAACAGATAATATCTTGTGGTGCTGCTGATATCCCGTATGGATGCCAGAGTCACCGTAGTCCTTGCCTTCACTGCCATAATTACCCCTCCAGCTGTGCCGTATAGCTCGCCTTTCCAGTGACATCACCTGCGCTGATATTCAGTGTCGGCCCTGTGGTCGAAAGTGCTGTTGTGGATCCGTCCTTATACCACTTGATGGTACCAAGGGCAGCGATCTGGGTCGCAGTCAGTTCCACGCCTGCCTGGTAGACATGGGCGGTCAGGGTCGTCACGATGGCAGTATTTTTGAAGATCACGCCGTTGGAGGACGTAACGCTCATCGTGATGGCATCTGCACCATCATCGCCTTTAGGCCCCTGGATGCCCTGGGCTCCTTTGATGTTATTGACATAGACCCACTTCGCGTTTGCAGCTGTGCCGGCCACTGTGCAGCGGTAGGTGTTGTATGTGGATGTATTGAGATACATGTCTCCGATCTTGGCTGCAGTGATGCCGGATCCGGAGAAGGCAGTTGCGGTCGTACTGGTGCCGGTTATCTTGGTACCTGTATACCAGATAGCACCTTCTCCTGTCTCACCTGTCTCGCCCTTGATGTTACCCACATAGACCCACTTGGCTGCAGAGGCCGCACCTGCCGTCGTACAACGGTAGGTGTTCATGGTATCCGTATTCAGATACATGTCACCGACCTTAGCGGAAGAGATTCCAGATCCGGAGAAGACCGTCGCAGTGGTGGAGGTACCTGTGATCTTATTACCCGAATACCACTGGGCACTGGAACCGGCAGCTCCTGTCGCTCCGGTAAATGCGATGCCGAAAGTGAACTGCTTATGGATCACGATATTGCCGTTGTCCAGGGATACAGGAATATCCACAGTGCCGCCGTTCTTCACGGACGTATCGACCGTGATCGTGACCGTAGGCGATGTGGTGTCCGTATCCACAGAGGTCGTAACGCCGGAGGGTGCTGTGATCGCGCTGTTGTCGACAGCAGCCGGCACCTGGGTAGGACCTCTCATTGCAACGATCGTCGTTGTGGTGCTGCCGGCTTTGGCCGCGTTGGTGGTACCTGCAAAGGTGAAGGAATCGTTGGTAAGGATGACGGAATAGCCGTCTGTAAGGTCAACGATACTGATCTGGTCTGAACTTTTAATAGCCATTTTATATCTCCTTAAATCATTAAATTGCACCGGAACGTGACTTTCGCGTCCACGTCTTCCGGTGAGAGCGTGAAATGGAACCCCTTATCGCTGAGCCTTTCATCTGTGGCTACTATGGTCCCATAAGTATCATCATCCATCCGGAGCCACTCCCACTGGAGATATGCCCCGGATCCGAATTCTGCTGCAAGCTGGCTGCCGGTCTCGATCCTGGTCCCGCCATGGTAGATGATGACGGACAGTACCGTGGAAACAGCATTGTTCTTAAAGACAGTGCCCCTGGAGGAATCGATGCGGAGCAGGATAGCGTCTTCTCCCGAGGCACCTGTGGCGCCTGCAAGGCAGACAGGCTCACTGGGCTCAGAAGTACCATCCGTATAGGACGTGACATTCTTCTGCCACATGAATTTCCCCTCTTCCCAGGGAGGAGCTTCGATGCTCCATCCAGGATCCGCCACAGGAGGAGCCTGGGTCTTTGAAGTAGAAAGGATATAGTAAGTCGTTACGCCGGCCACCGTTTTCGCCAGCTTAGTCTGGACTTCTGAGATCGTCCTCGTGAAGCTCTCCGAAGTCTCCTCCACGGTATTGAGCCTCTGACTGATCTCCTGGACTGTAGAACCATCCGCCTTTTCCTCCAGGGAGGACTGCAAAGAGCCGATGGTCTGCTGAATACCGCCTATGGTGGTCTGCTGCTGGGTATACTGGTCAGACAGCGTCGTGATCCTTCCTCCCAGTTCGTCAGATGCATTATCGATATCGGTCTGCCAGACCTTTTGGCTTATCTGGTCTTTGACGACCGTCAGATCGCTCCCCAGCGCCTCCATCGACTCCTCCGTGTCGGACTGCTTCCTCGTGATTTCCGTATAGGCAGCGGCCAGCGTCTTATCATCGATCGTGACTTTGGCAGCATCGACTGTGATGCTTCCGTCCTCGTTCAGGGCCTCTGCCACTGAGTGGATGTTGAGCTTGGAACCATCAATGGCGGCATGGTCAGAAACCATGTCGTTGACGATCAGGCCATCCGGGACTCCGGCAGCCTGAATTCCGTCAGATGACCAGATAAGGTTCCCGGATGAATCCCAGAGGTAATATGAGAAGTTCCCGGATCCGTCCTTACCGATCTGGACTCGAACAGTCCCCGCAGCATCCTTTATCTGGATGGTGGCGCCATCAATGGAAAGCGCTCCGTCCTGAGAGCCGATCCTAATGAAATCCGTATAGATCGTGGCCGCGGTGACCCTTCCTGCCATGAGGTCTGCCATCACAGCTTCGGCTACTGTCGCATCATCGAAGACCACATTGTCGCCGGAGATATGGATGGCCTGAAGGTCTCCCACACCTGCACTGCCGGAAAGGAGCTGAGTAACATTAGCTGTAGTCGCTGACAGCTCTCCGATCCTGGCCTGTGCGGCCTGGAGATCTCCAACGTCTGCCTTTCCCGCCACGACTTCTCCCAGGGCTGCCTGTGCGGCCTGGAGGCTCTGCACGTTGGCGTTCGTCGCATTGAGATCCGTGACATTAGCCTTCTGAGCAAGCAGGAGCGTGATATCCGCTGTATCTGCCTGGATAACTTCGATCTGGGCATTCACGGCCTGAATCTTATCCGCCACCACATGTTTGAAAGATGTGATGTTATCAGAAAGACTGCTGATGGCTGCTGCTGTTCCCCTGGAAGATGCAGATGCCAGTGTCACCATCGTCGTTCCAAGTGTCAGCTTTGAGTTCTCGGGATGAAGCAGGTCCAGGCTGAGCTTCCGGATCATCATGTATTCATCAATACCGTGCGGTTCGGAGACCACTCGGATGCTGTCCCCGACCTTGCACCGTTCGATGTCGACACTTAAGAGATGCAGGTCGATAGCCGTAATGGTCACAGAGGTGATAAGGAGCTTCTGATCATTCAGGACCTCCTGCCCCTTACGGAGCAGGTTCTCCGGGACCGTCACATCATCGTACTCTACGACTTTTACGATCCTGCCGTATTTTGCAATGGCCTCGGTATCTTCCAGATAATCTTTCCCGCCATTGATATCAGCAATGGTCAGGCGGATATCCGTCTCCTCGTCCCTGGCCCCCAACGGAATAATTACCGTCGCCAAGCCATCGCAGGTGACCTCCCGGATAAGATCCAGGATGTTCTCCCCGAACCGGATGGCCTGGGTGTTTGTGTTCTCGTAATCAGAAATGTAGTCTATATATCTGACGCCATTTTCATGACGGGTCCGGATATATCCTCCCAGTCTGGACAGTAGCCTGTCTGAAATAGTGTCCCAGGTAGTCTCATATGTACTGTACCGATACAGGCTGTCATTACTGTCGGTGACAGTCACCTGACCTACTGTGAACTGTTTCCTCTCGTCCACGTCGGAATTATGCAGTCTGATAAGATCAGAGAAGTAATCATGGACTGTGAAGTCGTGGTATTCCTTCTGCCTCTGGATGCTGTCCAGAAGATAGGAAAGCTCGCCTTCCAGCTCGACAGTCCGGTTGCCATAAAAATCATATTTATCTGACAGGACCCTTCCCGAATAGAGCCACTCATCATCCTGGTAAACGGTGAACTCCGAGTATACCTTCTGGATGGAATCCACCAGAGGATGAGTACTCGGGATCGTCATCTTCAGGGTCCCGGTCTTATTCACTTCCATCTCCAGTGTCAGGGATGAAAGTCCATTAGGCGGGAGCCTGGAATCATAGAAAAGCTGCCCGTCGAGATAGATCACATACATTTATAAAGCACCTCTCCTGAAGTAAAATGCCGCTTTAGATACGCCGGTCAGTGATACCTCGTTATCCCCTTTATGGAAGACAAGGCCGGGGACTGTCTGCCGGCCTTCCGTGAGTTCATAGATGCGATCCTCGTGGAAAAGCTGGCAGGGACCGGATACCTGGACTTCAGGGCTGACAGGCATCCGCAGGTTATGTACCGTGCCCCGGACAGTATTTGCAGCTCCTGTGATCTCTGCCTCGAAAGGGTCACACTCGTACTTATAAGGCTCCGCGTCCACCAGAATGGTGAACTGCCCGGCTGTATGCTCCCTACGTGGATCTGTCACGGATGCCCTTCCGGCATAGAAAAAGCCAGGGTCCTCATCAAATATGACCTGGACTCTCTGGCCGTGATACTTGTTGAAGATATGGAGGCAGGTCTCCTGCCACTTTTCTATATCGGTCTGACAGGCAAGCTGCAATTTCAGTTCCCTGTTACCGTAGGAAACATCCCCCGTCAGGACTTCGGACAAATCGAGCCTGCCGCTCCGTCCCGGGATATCCAGAAGGACCGTCAGCGGCTCCGGCATTCCGATCATGTCACTGTTCGTGATAGCAGCGCCCCAGTCCCTCAGCGTATGCTCATCGTTTATGAGCGCCCCTTTAAAGATCGTTTCTCTCATCACCTGTTCCCCCTTCCGTTCCTAACAACATAGCCGGCAAGGCCCGCATCGACCGCGGGAAGGATATGACCCACAAGAGTGCCGTCATCCAGGTAGATCCCACGACTGCTGTTTGCAGCGATGATCTGCAGATACTCTTCCATACCGGACATATCCAGCTTCTCAGCAAGAAGTCTGTTGAGCTCCTGGTAGAAGCCCTTCAGAGGAAGGATGGCCTCAGGTCCTGCTTCACCGCCCGCCATCAGACTCGACCCGTTCATCCCGAAGATCGTAGGGCCGTCCATGATACCACCTTCCTTATACCAGCTGATGGACAGCCTCGGCACGGACGGAGGCGCTATGGAAAGGCTCCCCGAGATGGAAAAATGCGGGAGCTTTATGTGCGGCAGGGAAAGTTTCATGTTATTGAACGCCGACTTCATCGAGCTGACCAGAGAGAGCACCTTATTCTTAGCTGTTGTGATCGGGTTGATGATCGCGTTCTTCACAGCATTCCAGGCTGATGTGGCCTGGGACTTGATACTGTTAAAAACAGACGATACGGATGACTTCACTGAATTAAAAATGCTGCTCACGTTGAATCTGATGGCATTCAGTACTGTCGAAATGATTGACTTGATACCGTTCCAGACGGAAGACGCCACTGTCTTTATGGCACCGAATACCGTGGATACCACATTCCTGATGCTTCCCAGTACCGAAGATACCCTGCTGTTGATGGCATTCCACACGGATATGATCACGCTTTTCACAGCGTTCATCACAGAAGTAATAACCTTACGGATAGCCCCCAGTGCCGAGGATACGACAGATTTGATCGTGTTCCATGCCGACTTTATCTGGTCCTTGCAGTTCTCCCAAATCAGCCTGAAAGGCAGGGTAATGATCTGGAATGCGGCAGACAGGATGGAACCGATCAGCATGACGCCTGTCTGGACCACCGCTTTGATGGTCTCCCAGGCTGATGTAAGAAAAGCCGTAATGCTGGTCCAGATGCTCTGGAATACGGACTTCACAGTGGTCCATACCTGATCCCAGTTTGTTCCGAACCAGGACAGAAAGACATCCGCTACGCCCCTGACTGCTCCAAGAGCCGTTCCAATTATTCCTTTTATGCCTTCCCAGACAGATGAAAAGATCTCCTTCACACCGGTCCAGGCCTGGTCCCAATTCCCGGTAAAGGCACCGATAAAGATATCAATAAGGCCTGTGATGACGCCAAGGACAGTCTTAAGGACCGTCTGGATCGTCTGAAAAGCTGCCACGAATATCGGCGCTAGGACCTGGCAGAATCCGTTCCAGACCTTCTTTACTGCCCCTATGACAGTGGAAAAGGTCCCGGACAGGCCGGATAACCTCTCCTTCACACCGGAGACAAAGTCAGCGATCGTAGTTTTGATGCTTCCCCATATGGCTGTCATCTGCTTCCGGAAGTCCTCATTGTTCTTCCAGAGATTCACGAAAGCAGCTACAAGCAGAGCAATCACTCCGATTACAGCAAGAATCGGTCCGGATATGCCTCCGATCGCGGCTCCCAGTTTTCCGGCTATTCCACTGCCGCTTGCCATGGATGCCTTGAGTTTAGCAATGCCACCAGCCAGCTTCACAAAGCCCTGCATGGTGATGCCGATCTTGGCAATCACCGTGCCGAGGACCACGAGGAACGGCCCTATGGCAGCAACAAGAAGAGCAATCTTAATGACCATCTCCCTGGTACCGTCATCCATCCCGTTCAGCTTGTCAATGAAACCCTGAATGCTGGATACGATCTTCCGGATCGTCGGCATTAAAACTTCGCCAAAAGAAATAGCCAGTTCTTGGAGCTGACTTTTAAGGATCGTTATCTGGCCCTGCAGGTTGTCCTGCATCACGGCCGCCATCTTCTCTGCTGTACCGTTATAACCGTCTATCTCATCAGAGCAAGTTGCGATGGCAGTCTGGAGTTTTTCGACGTCCCCTGGCGCTGCATTCATGAGCGCAAGGAAACCTGACATGGCATTTTTGCCTACCAGGGCTTCTGCGGTGTTTGCCTGCTCCGACTCTGAAAGCAAAGAAAAAGCGGACCTGCAGTCCGCCAGAATATCAGACAGGTCCCTCATGGACCCATCCGCGTTCGTAGTCTGTATCGTGACCTCTCCAAGATCCTCACCGACGAGGTCGATCGGGCCAGTCAGACTGTTCATGATCGTCCTGAGGGACGTACCGGCCTGTGTGGACTTGATGCCCGCATTGGCCATAAGGCCTATCGCCTCCGCAGTATCCTCTGCAGAAAATCCAAGCGCTCCAGCGATGGGAGCCGTATACTTGAAGGTCTGGCCCATCATGGAAACATTGGTATTGGCATTAGAAGACGCAGCTGCCAGGATATCCGCGAAGTGACCCGAGTCTTTCGCGGAAAGCCCGAAAGCAGTCAGGGCATCCGTAACGATATCGGATGTAGTCGACAGATCCTCACCGGATGCCGCTGCCAGGTTCATGACACCTTCGATACCGGAAAGCATGTCGGTGGTTTTCCATCCGGCCATGGCCATGTAACCCATAGCATCCGCAGCCTCGGAAGCGGAGAACTTGGTCTTGGCTCCCATCTCCCTGGCCTTATCTCTAAGTGCATCCAGGTCGTCTCCGACTGCACCGGAAATGGCAGATACATTGCTCATGGATGCATCGAAATCCGCTGCTGTCTTTACGGCAGCAGTCCCAATACCGGTAATGGCCGCTGTCACCGTCAGCATCTTTTTACCGGCGCCGGCAATATTATCACCGACCTGCTCCATCTTTTTGCCAGCTGAATCGATCTTTGAAAGGACAGAAGTAGTTGTCTCCGCTTCCTTCTGTAGACGCCTTAATTCCTCTTCTGTCTCGATGATCTCCCGCTGCAGGGCATCATACTTATCCTGTCCAAGTGTACCGTTCTCCAGCTGTTCCTTTGCCTGCTTCTGGGCCTCCTTTAAGGCTTCCAGCTTGTCCTTCGTGGCTGAGATAGCATCCTTCAGGAGCCTCTGCTTCTGGGAAAGGAGCTCTGTGTTTTTCGGATCCAGTTTCAGGAGTTTCGTGACATCCTTCAGCTGGCTTTGTGTATTTCTGATCGTGCTGTTGACGGACTTCAGGGCCTTCTCAAGGCCTGTTGTGTCGCCGCCGATCTCAACAGTGATGCCTTTTATCCTGGATGCCATCTGTACCTCCTTTCCCAATCAATGTCCAAATCAAAAAGGAGCCGGTGTAACCGACTCCTAAAAAAACTCACTGCTCTGATTCCTTTTTACAATTTACAAATCATATCTGACCCAATACTCACTCTCATCAACAAGAAGGATTTTGGAATAGAAAACTTCAAGATCAATTGGAAGCTGATACAAATAGTATACCTTTGAGCTTTCACCAGTAGAAAGAACGACATGGCAATAATCTAATCCTGCATTTTCATAAAGTTCAAACCCATAATAGTGATATTTCGATGTGTACTCTGCATTCCACATATCATTGCCTTGTACAGCATCTCCATAGAGTTTTTCCTCATCGTAACCGTCCAATGCCGTTAGGTCATATTCCATAAGAACATACTGGTAGTTATCTTCCATCATCATATCTTCACTGGAAAAAGATGTTTCCCCCATATCTGTCAGTTTGGAAAGAGCGTCTTCCCCTTTATAGACATTGAGAAGTTTGAACTCATAAGAGCCAGCATAAGGATCAACGATTGTTACACCATCCCGCGCAACCGCAGGGTTTTCCTGAGTACCCAGATTCTCTGCTATTTGATCCGACTCTTCTGCTTCTTCGCCTTCACTTTCATTTGTCTCTTCACCTGCAGATTCACTTGTTCCAGGGTCAGACGTATTTTCGGTGGACTGGCTTCCGCATGCTGTCATAATAACAGCACACAAAAGCAATGCAATTAGCTTTTTCATTATGTTTCCTCCTTAAGAAAAAATAAGTTTAGCACATTGATTGTACCACTTTTAAGGAGACAATCTATTAAAACTTATCAAAATCACTCTGTTCAGCCATCCTTACCGTATCCATCTCCTTATACTTCACAAAGTCATTGGATCTCTCTGTCCAAATGTCCAGAACCATGCCGATCGTCAGGAGGTCGAGATCTGAAAGGCTCAGTCCGACCTCCAGACACCGGAGCAGGAAAAGAGGAGTGGTTATGACCCTTTCCGTACGCTGAAGTTTTTTTTAGCTTCCGCATCGGTGATAAGATTAGTCCCCCAGAGCTTCAGGATCTCCGGAAGGACTTCATAGATAGAGAACATCTCGAACTGGTCCAGCCACTCGTCAATGGTCCCAGGGATGGAAGGATCTGCATGGAAGGCCATGACATAGGCCACGTTCTCGAAGATCTCAAGATCATCGATCTGCAGCTCCTCGCCGTCCTCTTCCTTTCCCTTGTAGGCCTTCTCCAGTTTTGCCAGGTCTTTGAAGATATCCCTGCCGAACTTGATGCGGTAGAGCCTGGGGACCGTAGCGCTGGATCTGAACTTCACATCTTTCCCGTCAACTTTGATGATCTTCTCAAGCATATCATCCCCTCCTTATCAGCCGGCAGCAGCTTCAGTCTGAGGCTCGTAAACAGTCTGATACCATCCGTTGTATGTAGCCTCAGAGGTCGTATCTCCTGTGCGGGACTTGACCAGGCCGTCAGCCCTGGGATCCGCTGTCAGGGACAGGGTCTCTGTCACGGGCTCGATGGTATCCTCCTTGGTCTGGGAAGAAATGCCGGGCCTTGCTGCAGAGCAGTTGTAGAGGATATGCCGGATACCGTGTACGTCCCCGTCGAACTCGAAGAGGAGAGCGAACTTAGGTGTCTCTGTCACAGTGGACTTCTCCACCAGTACGCCGTTGGAATCCAGTTCTTCCATCAGGATGTCTGTCCTGAACCATTCCGGGATCAGAGCGATCTCAAGATCACCGGAATAGCCATTATTGGTATTGGACCTGAAATAGACGATACCGTCCGCATGGAAGGGCGTTGTCTCGCCTTCTGCGTCCATGGACAGGCTGACTGCGCCGGGGATGGCTTGAGGAACAGCATAACTGTAGGCCCCGTTCTCCCCAATCGTCAGCTTGGCGGCATGGACATTTTTCAGGTTGTATTTCACTTTGTTCTTAGCCATTTAAAACCTCCATTGAGTACAGGACCTCATACAGTTTTTCTGATTCGATCCAGACCTCCGTCTTGTCATAAAAAATGCCATGCCTATCCAGCACGGCTTCAATGATTCCTTCTGTCTCCGGATCCTTCCTGTCCGTATACAGTTCAAAGTGCAGCTGGTCTATCTTCTGGTAGGTCATACCGTCTGCACTGAAGTTATCTGAATACGGAAACAAAAAAAGCAGGAAGGGAGGATCCGGAGACTCCCCTTCCGCGAAATGATCATAGGCAAACGGCAGGCCTGTTTCCTCCGCCATCCCCATTACTTCTTCATATGTCATTATCGTCATCCCTTCAGAGCCTTTTCGATATCGGAAAGAAGCTGTTCCTCTCCGGCCTGTTCAGCAGGTGCGATATGCGGGATGGCAGATACTCTTCCACCACCCCGCTTCGCATGGCCGTGTTCCAGAAGGTGGGCTATCTGGTAGCGGTCCCTGGAATGGACCGTCACCTCAAGCGCCTGGGAGGACTCCTTCGTTTTCTTTACGGCCCAGCTCTTTGCATAGGCCCCGGTCCTTTCAGGGGCCATCTGTGAGATCTGTTCTCTGACGGTCTTGCCTGCCTTCCGGACTGCAGTCTTCACTTCTTCTGCTGCCAGCTCTGCATATTCATCAAGGCCTTCCATGATGGCTTCTGATAACTGGTCGACCGATACTTTCTGTGCCATCACTACCTCCCTTCTCTTTCACAGCAGAACTTAAGACTTTTATTCTTATAGCCCATGGGATTCACAGATACGATGTTGTAGACCTGTCCCCTGCAGAGGATCCTGTGGGTGTCTGCGGATACCCCGGAAAGTTCACTGCAGAAACGGACCGTAAAATCAAGCCGCTCCCTGACCTGTGTGATCCCTGCTCCTTCCGATTCATCACCGGACGCCATGACAGGCGTGGCCCAGCAGGTATAGACGTCCTCCCAGGTGTTCATGTGGTTCCCGTATCTGTCTATACCCGTGATCCCTTTCTGGAACGTTATCCGAACGTTCATAGCCGCTATGTCCATCAGAACTTCGCCTCCCTTACTCCGAAGAGGAGGGACCGGAGAGTGAGCGTAAGCTCATGATGGTCAGCTTCTTCCCTGTGTTCGTACAGGTAGGAAACTGCATAGAGGACCGCGATCTTCGTGGTCTCGGAGTACTTTGAAAATGCCTCGTCGTCCAGTCTGGAAACGTCCCGGACCAGTTCTTCAGCAGCGCTTATAAGGCCAGTAATGAGCTGGTCCTCATCTGCAGAATCCTGTCTGAGATAGATCTTGGCTTCCTCAAGCGTTACGCTCATCTCCTTCTCCTTTCATATATGCTGCCGGAATAACCCCGGCAGCAAAGTACGTCGTCTTATCAGTTCCCGGATGCGGTCCCCTTGATTTGCAGGGCCTTTACAGCCTCCGGCAGGATCAGCTTGCCATCCACACGCTCGGAAGCGAGGAAGCCGACCTGACCGTTTGCAGCATAGAGCTCGTTCAGTCTCTTCATGGAGCGCCCCTGACGGTCTGCGATCCAGTAGTAGTGGTAATCGCCGAACAGCATGACCCTGTTGCCGGCAGCGATTTCAGGAGCAAAGGTGCTGGTGTGGTAGGGCTTGCCCAGGATCATGTCGGGCTGGCCCACCTGGACAGAGGGCTGCCAGATGTAGTTGTTGTTGCCGTCCTTGATCTTTCTGAGTGCTTTCACGGAAGTGTCGTTCAGGATCCAGGACGCGTTCCTGCGGTAAGGGATACGCAGGGAGTGGTACAGATCCATCACATCATCGAAGGTGATGGAAGTGCCGGAAGTAGTAGTGCCAAGCTCCGCATCGGTGAAAACACCGGTGGGTCTGTCAGTGCCGGTACCGACCAGGAAGGCCTCTTCCTCCTTGGTTCCGATACGCCTTGCGAACTCAGAAGCGATGTAGCTGGGCATATCGAATACGGAGTCGTTGAGCAGCTCTTCGGAGATACGGATGGCAGTGCCCAGCTTGTGGGCGCCGAGGGATGTCATGTCGAACTGATCATCTCTTTCGGGATACAGACCGTTCTCGTCCATCCACTCCGCAGTGCCGTGGCTCAGCACCATGGGGATCTTGCGGTCGCCATTGGAAGTCTGGATGGTGTGTGCCAGACGTCTGAAGAAGTTCTCTTCCTGCAGCGCGTCTACCAGCTTCTTTTCGTATTCATCGGGGACCAGATAGCCGCCGTCGGCATCAGTGCCGATCTGCAGCAGGTTGTTGACGTCATAGAAGTTGCGGCTGCGGATGGCGTTCCAGAACGCTGCCTGGTATGCAGCAGAGGCACGTCCGGTCTTCTCTTCGCCGGGAGCGCCCTGCATGGGCCTGCCGGTCAGGGGCCTGTTGACGGGCTTCTTCATCTCGGCCTCCATGGCCTCCAGGCGTCTCTGCCTTTCGATCTCATCGGTCAGCCTGTTCAGATCCGCCTCCATGCGTTCGTACTGCTCTGCGTCTTCGCCGGACAGCATGCCGTCTTCAGTTCTGTGGGTATCGAGGAAATTCTTGGCGGCCTCCCATGCGGTCGCTCTCTTTGTATAAAGTTCCTGTAAAGTCATAGTCTTGACCCTCCTTAAAATGATCTCTTGATATTGCGGAGCCTTTCCATCAGGCCATCCGCGGGTACAAAAACAGCCGGGACCTCTTCTGGTTCCGGCTCCATGGCCTTCACATGGTCCGCGATCTTATTGGTCACAGCCCTTGCGTAGGCCTTCCTTGAGAACAGCATCGAAGGCGCTGTACCTTCACTGCCGTCCCCTGTCTCTTCTTTTGCTGCAGCCCGCTCGATCACGCTGTCCGCGAAACCAAGCTCCACGGCTTTCGTGGCATCCATCCAGGTCTCGTCTTCCATAAGCCTGGAGAGCTTGTTCCTGGACATGCCTGTCTTTTCCGCATAGGCATTGATGATGGAATCCTTGACGCCGGAAAGCATGTCAATGGCCTTCTGCATGTCGTTGTGGTCACCCATTGCGATGGTCGCCGGGTTATGGATCATCATCATTGCCACAGGGCTCATCAGGACCGTATCGCCGGCCATGGCGATGACGGATGCCGCCGACGCAGCCAGGCCATCGATCTTGACCGTGACCCTGCCCTTGTAGTCCCTGAGCATGTTGTAGATCTGGGCGGCAGCGAAGCAGTCACCGCCCGGGCTGTTAATCCACACAGTGATGTCCCCCTCCCCTGCTTCCAAATCAGACTTAAAAAGAGCCGGCGTGACGTCATCGTCAAACCAGCTCTCCTCAGCGATCGTTCCGTTCAGGAACAGGGTCCTTGTTTCTGCGCTTTCCGGATCCGGGGCCTTGTCCTTCGCCCATTTCCAGAACCTGTTCATTTGTATCATCCTCCTCTCCGCCGCTGGTACCTTTTCCGGCACCCGCAGCGAAAATGCCGGCATCTTTTAGTTTCGTCATGTTGCCGTTGATAAGGTAGAGGTCCCCGCCTTCTTCCTCAGGGATCAGGTCCAGGTCTTCCAGCTGCCTGATATCGTTAGCCGAAAGCCATCCGTTCTGGCGTCCTACGGCATAGCCGTTCATCCTGCTCTCGTAGTCGCCCCTCAGAAGCCCTTCCACGTTGAATTTGCAGAAGTAGGTCTTCTTCTCCTCCTCGGAAAGGAGGGACCTGACCATGGACTGCTCCCACCGGATCAGCCAGGGCTCCAGGGTGTACTTCACAAATTCAAGCGACTGCTGCTCTATATTGGAGAAGCTAGACTTTTCCAGGTCCCCCACCATGTGAGGAGGAATACGGAATATCCTGGCTATCTCATCGATCTGGAACTTCCTGGTCTCCAGGAACTGGGCCTGTTCCGGGGATATGGAGATGGGCGTATACTTCATGCCCTCCTCAAGTACGGCCACCTTGTTGGCATTGCCGGAGCCACGGAACGCCCGGTTCCAGGCGTCCCTGACCTTCTCAGGGTCCTTCATGACGCCCGGATGCTCCAGGACCGCTCCTGGAGAAGCACCATTATTGAAGAATGCCGCCCCGTACTCTTCTGCTGCCATGGCCATGCCGATGGCGTTCTTCGCCATAGCGATAGGGCTGTATCCGACCAGGCCGTCAAAGCCGAGGCCTGGTATATGCAGGACGTCCCTGGGGTCCAGGATGACCATAGTTCCCTTCATAGTGGGTGCTTCATCATCCGACCTTTGGTATGTATAAAAGAGCTGCCCATGCTCGTCCCTGTCCACCGACATATGGTTCGGCATCAGGGGATAGAGGGCGAGCACCTCCCCTCGTCCGTTCCTGATGATCTGCGCGTAAGCGTTGCCCCACAGGAGCAGGTGCGTCATCAGGGTCTCCCTGAAGATGAAGGAAGTCATCTCAGGGTTCGGCTCATCGTGGAGCAGGAAGTACAGCGGATGGCTTACCGCCTTCTCCTTGCCGTCGCCATCTGTCCTTCTGTAAAGATGCAGGGGAAGTCCCGCGATTGCCTCCGAAAGGATCCTGACGCAGCAGTAGACCGCCGTCATCTGCATGGCTGTCTGCTCTGTCACACGCTTGCCAGAATTACTTGATCCAAGGAAAAAGCTGTATGAAGCACCCGGTGTGCTGTTCGTAGGCTTGTCACGGGACCTGAAAAACTGTGAAAAAAATCTCATTGGGATAACGTCCTTTCAAAGAAAATTGGCATGAAAAAAGCACCCACCCCTGAGGGCAAGTGCTTAAGATTATTATAGCTTTTCTCGAATTTTTTTGGGAATTCCAATTCCCCCAAACATTTTAAATAGGTAATCCGAACAAATTGGTGACTCTAATAATAACATTAAAATCAAAATAAACTTAGGTTTATTATTAAATAAAACATTATAACAGTATACAAGCGCAAAAGCGAGAGAAACCACCTGTATAAAAAGATATTTCATTTTTGGCATATTTATTATTATTGTTTTCCCAAAAACTTTTGTATTGGTCCTAGCGACTTTTATACCATCATTATTTACCAACTCAAAGTCTTTTCCTCCTTTTATTTGGCAATCCATAAAAATATCCTCGGCGTTTCCAGTGTGTATAACTTGAATAATCATACCATGATCTGGGTCGATAAAATCAAATGGTATTGCATAGTTGCTTTTTTCTAAATCTATGTTGGATGGCTTTTTGTCCTCAAAAATGTTTTCATCCGTAAGAAAATCTACAGAGCAGTCTAAAATACGGGTATCGTCAGCTGAGGCATCTTTTACACAAACCTTCAAAGGCCTCCGTGGCACAATATTTTCCTTTTCAATTGTTTCTTTACCGCTGTTCCATACAGCTATTCTAGTAATGGATACATCTGATATCTTTTCATCTTTATAGAAAAGACGTAGCGAGTCAACACCAACATTATTCAACGAAACAATCGTATTGGTTTTCTTTGTGTAAGTAATGCGTTTGAATTTCTTTCCTATCCAAAATGTCACAATAGTCAAAATAACACCTGTAATACCAACCAGGAAAGATATAAATGACATATATGGATTTTGATTAAAAAAATTGGCTATACTTTCCATAAAACCTCCAAGTATGAAAGATTTTCTTAAGTATAGCACAGTTAAAAAATCAGCAGATAAGAACTTTATTAAATTCGTTTAGAACACAAATAGTTCTCTCGTATCGTAGATACTTTCACTTGTATCATTACCACACCGGATAGCCCGGTCCAGACCCATGATAGTAGCAATCGCACCATCAATCTTCTCTGTGGACTTCTCCTTATCGGCCTTGATGTTGCCGGCAGGATCCGTCCGGATATAGATGTTGTCCATCATCCACCGGAGGACCGGATGTCCTCCGTGGGCAAGGCGCCGTTCGAGCGCCAGCTTCATGAGTTCTTTCGTAGGAGGACTCATGTCCTTGTACCCCTGGCCGAAGGGGACCACTGTGAATCCCATGCCCTCCAGGTTCTGGACCATCTGCACCGCTCCCCATCTGTCGAAGGCGATCTCCCGTATGTTGAATCTCTCCCCCAGCTGCTCGATGAACTTCTCGATAAAGGCGTAGTGGATGACGTTGCCTTCCGTGGTCTGCAGGAATCCCTGCTTCTGCCAGACGTCGTATGGCACGTGGTCCCTGCGGACACGGAGCTCCAGGGTATCCTCCGGCACCCAGAAGTAAGGCAGGATATAGAACTTATCTTCTTCATCCAGGGGTGGAAAGACCAGGACAAAGGCCGTGATGTCCGTGGTCGAAGAAAGGTCCAGGCCTCCATAACAGACCCGGCCTTCCAGTTTCCTTTCATCGACCGGGGATGCATTCGCGTCCCAGGTCATCATAGGCATCCACCGGACCGCCTGCTTGACCCACTGGTTGAGCCTCAGTTGCCGGAAGCTGTTCTCCTCGCCTGGATTCTGCTTTGCGGATTCACAGGCCGCTTTTACCTTATCGATCCCCACCGTGATGCCCAGGGAGGGGTTGGCTTTCTTCCATACCTTCGGATCCGTCCAGTCATCGGACTCCTCTGCTCCGTAAATAACAGGATAGAATGTAGGGTCGATCTTCCTGCCCTCGATAATGTCCTTTGCCTTCTGGTGGGTCTCATAACAGATGCTGTTGGTGTCCGTACCTGCCGTCGTAATCAGGAAGTACAGGGGCTGCATCCTGGCATCGCCGGAGCCCTTGGTCATGACATCGAACAGCTTCCTGTTGGGCTGTGTATGCAGCTCGTCAAATACGACACCGTGGATATTGAAACCGTGCTTGCTGTATGCTTCTGCGGAAAGGACCTGATAGAAGCTGTTCGTGGGCTGATAGATGATCCTCTTCTGGGAAGCCAGGATCTTCCCCCGCTTGCCCAGAGCCGGGCACATACGGACCATGTCCGCGGCAACGTCAAAAACGATCGCAGCCTGCTGCCGGTCCGCAGCGCATCCGTAGACCTCCGCTCTCTCCTCCCCGTCTCCGCAGCAGAGGAGCAGGGCCACCGCAGCAGCAAGCTCACTCTTGCCCATCTTCTTGGGGATCTCCACATAAGCAGTGTTGAACTGCCTGTATCCGTTCGGCTTTACTATCCCGAACAGGTCCCTTACGATCTGTTCCTGCCAGTCGATAAGTTCAAAGGGCTTTCCTGCCCAGGTCCCCTTGGTATGGCAGAGACATTCGATAAAGCTCACCGCATAGTCGGCCAGTTCCCTGTTATACACAGAGTCCTTTGCTTTGAACTTCGTCGGCTTGTATCTTTTGAGTTTCCGCAACGTGACCACCTCCCGGATGGCATAAAAATAAGGCCCTTTCAGGTCTTCGATAAATCTCTGTAACGAGCAGAAGGCCTCTCGGCCCCCTGCTTCTGCCTCTTTTTATTCGAATGGAAGCTCCTCCATCATTCCCTCGTCTTCGGGTGTGATCTCTGCTTCGTAGTCTTCCGGAGGCTCCGGTTCCCAGTACCGGCTCGGAAGGTCGTATCTGTCAGGCAGCATCTCTTTTCTCGGTTCCATCGTCTTCCTCCTTATGCTCTCTCGACCTCGACCAGCCATTCTGCTTCGGGGTGCTTCTCGCCGGTGGCCTTCTCGGTGACCAGGCTCTCTTCGTCGATGTAGCAGAGGTGCTTTCCGACCTTGATGAGCTTCACCTCTTCGTATCCGGGCAGGTCTGTGCGGTAGACCCTGGCGTTCCTTGCTTCGCCGTCGTAGCTCTTTCCGTCCCATCCGTTGAAGGTGAAGCGGATGCTCTCGCGGGTCTTTGTGAAGTGTGCTTCGAACTCCTCGCGGGTGATCGCTGTGTTGTAGTTCCTGAGGTCCAGCAGGTTTCTCATTGCGTATGCGTTCATGGTCTTTCCTCCGTTTTTCCGTTGTGCTGTTTTCCCTTTCGGTATGTGTATATTCGCTCTGAAAAGCATATATATCCACATAATTCGGAGGCATAAAACTCACAAACATAAGAGCCGGAAACTGGTGGTTTTACCACGAGGAAAAGGCCCTCTCAGGGGCCTCTCCTGCCTGTCATTATCTTATCTTGTCATCGCCCAGGCGATCGCGTGGCCGTCATCCTCGAACTCGACTTCGCTTGCTGCCCTGAGGCCGATGGTCCCTTCGCAGGAAAGGTCACCATCAAGGTGCTCGTAGACCGCTCCGAAGTAGCAGGGCTTATTTCTGCCGCTGTAGTAGTGGCCCGCGACCAGGACCCTGTCACCGAAGTTCAGGACCTTGCTCCATCTGCATTCCAGGTCTTCCGGGGTGGTGGGGTTCGGCAGTCTGTATGTCTTCATTGCTTTCTCTATCGTCATGTTCTGTTCCTCCGTTTTCTGGTGTGTTTTTCCCTTCCGGTATGTGTATATTCCCTCTGCTGCCGGAATATATCCACATAATTCGGAGGCATAAAACTGACAAAGATCGGCGGTGATAATTGTATATTAATAAGAAAAAGGGCCCCGAAGGCCCTTTCCCGTATTTTACTGCTCAATGACCGCTGCTCCGGTCCTCAGCCTACTCTGAAAAGGTAGCCGTGTGCCTTTTCGTATTCGTCTGACATGAAAGCCTTATGCTGGCTGTTGATCTCGACCAGTCCCTCAAGGATGCAGCCTTCCTTCTGAAAAAGCCATGCGGTCTCGACCGCGCTGCTCCAGGTGGAGGAGAAAGTGAAGCGGTCCACCCCCAGGGCCCTCATGGCTCCGATCAGGCCTTTGACGTCCTTGTCCCAGATGGTGTCGTGCAGGTCGATGCAGGTGTTCCCGACCTCGCGGGCATCCATGTAGAGGCGGAAGATCTTTGTGTAATCCTGGCCCTTTGCCTCGATCCCGGCGCTCCAGTTCCTGTAGTCTTCCCTGGCCTTCTCCATGCCGGCTTCGTCTTCCTTCAGTTCAGCCGCGTCGTAAGCGTTCCTGATCGTCTCGTATGCTCTGTAGTCTTCTGCAAAAGTGTTCTTCATGGTGGTCCCTCCTTCAAATCAACTGGTTTTCTTTCCCTTGCGGTATGTGTATGTTCGCTCTGAAACGCACATATATCCAGTTATTTCGGTTCGTAAAACCACCAATTATGCGAGCCATGTCTTGTGTAATTTACCCTTCAAGACCATACGCTGCAAGGTCCATCGGACCGCCGTATCTGGGCATCGGATCCATCCCGTTATCCCGGAGGATCTGGTCGACTTCGGCATCCGTCAGGACCCTGTTCACCCGGATGCCTCCGGCGATGATCCAGTCCCCAAGCATGACCGGGCTCGTCTTATATCTGTAGAAACCGTCGAAGGGGATGTATTCCAGGTAAGCATTCTTCTTTATGAGGATGCCGGCCTTATTTCTTCCGTTGTGGTCCGCCTGGGGCTGGTAGTCGATCCTGTCGGTGTACTCGCACTCGCACCAGACAGTATCCGGCCTCTGGTATCTGATCACGCCGTTGTCCTTAATGCCGATGTGTACGGCTATCGGAAGATCCGACAGGTGCCATCCCGGCCTGAAGGCCAGCGGGCCAAGGCGGCTCATGACCTTGCCGTCCCTGTTCTTCTTTCCCATCTGCGCCGGCAGCCATTCATGCATGACAGTTTCCCTGTCTGTCAGCACGAACATGGGAAAGAGCTTCCCCGGAGCCCTTTTCGATACCCTGAACATCTTGTATGCTTTCATGTATATCTCCATTGAAAAGGCGCCAGCTCTCTTGCTGACGCCTTTCGCTTTTCTTTTTCAGTCTGCGGTCCTGATCCGGTCGATGCCGTATACCGCGCCCAGGGAGCTGCCGGTGTCCCACCGGACGTGTACCGTCCCTGTATCGTCTACGCACATGACCGTTCCTTCAGTTCCCTCGGGCGGTGCCTGTGGGTCGTCCATCTCCAGGAGCGTGACCCGTCTGCCCGCAGGATACTCCCTTCGGAGGGCTTCGACCGTTCCTCTTTCAGGTATCTTCATAGGCCCTCCTCTTCATCCGTGCATATGTCAAGGCCCATCCGGAGCTTCATATAGACGTTCATGTATCTCGCCTGTTCGCTCCCCTCGGATCCTGCTATGGCCTGGAGGAAGAAGGACTTCGCCTCGCTCCGGCTCTCCCATGTCCTCTCCAGTCCGTAGCATACCGTCTTAACTCCCTGCTCATTCTTCATGGCCCTTACCTCCGTCCCTGAAAGCTGCGGATCCGGTGAGCCTTTTCATGAGCACCTTCCGGTCAGCCTTGTACTGGGATCCGATGAAGCCGAGCCTGAGCAGGAAGCACCTGAATGCGTACTTCTCGTTCTCGACAGGCTTGTCCGTGGCCGTCACTCTCTTAGCTCCCTTCGCCATCCTGCAGAGGGCTTCGATGAACCTCGTGTAGGCCATCATCTCCTCCGGAAGGGCCTCTCTGAACCAGGGGAATGCCAGCCTGTCTTCCCGTTCCTCGACCGTGAGGGCCTCCGCTCCGAGGGCCTTTCTGATGAGGCCCTCCTTTGAAGCGATGATCTTCCGCAGGTTGTCCAGCGCCTCGTCGCTGAATCCTTCCCTGGGCATCTCCACCGTCAGGACGGTTTCACGGCCCTCGTTTCCGCCTTCGGAGGGGGCCTGTTCTTCCGGTCCGGCTTCCGTGCCTTCCTCTTCGTATCCTTCGATCTCGGCCCTGAATCCGGCCTCCAGAAGGCCGGCTGTCAGCCATTCGAGCGCCTTCTTCTCATCCGGTCCTGTGACCGTTACGGTCCCTTCCCTGTCGATGTGGTAGATCCCGGCCTGGTAGGCGCAGGAGGGGACCTTCAGGTATACGGGCTTGGTTCCTGTGAGCTCGCCGATCTTCTGCACCAGGGCCTTCCTGTCCGCGCCTGTGACATTGTACTTTGCTTCCATGGTATGTACCTCCTTTGTTCTGGTACTCATATACATCGCTCTGAAGGCCGTAAATAGCAACGTGATAACTACACGCAGTATGTAGAAAAGTCAGCCTTCTGACTGGTCAAAGTACACGATGCCGGAGAGCACGAACCATACGCAGGGCAGGGCCACGCCGTTGCCCCACAGCTTGTACGCCGCGGAGTCAGAATACGGGTCCTTCAGCCAGCGGACGATCTGGTTCTCTGTCTTCGGCTTTGCGGCGCTCCCCGAAGCCTTCCTGTATGTCTCGAAGATCTCAGACCACTTTCTGATATCCTCCTCTGAGGGCTCAGCTGTGCCGAGGCCTTCCGTCCACCAGTCCGGGAACCCCTGCAGCCTCGCGCATTCCGTAGGGGTCAACCTGCGGACGATGTATTCCGGACCGTTGACCAGAGGAGGGTCCTTATAGTCGGTGGCCACCAGTGTGTTGGCAACGTCCTCCACAGCATCAGTGAAGAAAGACGCCTTGGAGGAAGAAAAGACCGGATTGATATAGTTCAGGCTGTGCCCTCCCGTGGACTTCGCCTGCAGCGTGCCGCTGACTTCCTCGGAAGCAGTGCTGTTCCGGCAGTTCAGGGCCACTGCCTTTGGCTGGAACAGGGTCTGGTCATTGCTCACAGCGAGCGTCGCGGACAGATCGTCCTGAATGAGAGGGCCTTTGCCTCCCCCTTCCTTACCGCAGCGGATCTTGAGGGTCTTGGGCGTCCCGAGGACCAGGGACTGGTTGTTCCCTCCGGTCCCGTATCTTGCGACCACTGCCTGGGCCTTTTCCACAGGTCCTGTATACCGGCAGTCCTGCGAGTGGTTGTCGAAGAGCATGGCTGCAGGCACGACGCCTGCCCTCAGTGTAGGTGACTTCTCCTCCTCATAACCGATGCTCCTGCTCTTCTCCGAATGCTCCGTACAGAACCCTGCCGACATGACGCAGGGAGGGTGGTGGGCCTGCGCCCTCAGCGTGGAAGTGACGTCTTCCGTCACATCCATGCGCTGTCCCCCCTGGTCGTTCAGGCAGATAAGGCCTGCCTCTCCAGTGCCGCCTTCAGAACCGCCGGCAGCTCTTTTCCACGCGCGGAAGCCCTCCGCAGAATACCCAGACAGGCCTTCGGACTCAAAAAGTATCCTTCCGGCACGTCCGCCATCAAGATCTGCGACAAGGTAGATGCGTTTTCTTCTCTGGGGCACTCCCCAGTACTGAGCATCAAGAACCCTCCATGCGAGAGAGAAACTGTCTGCCAGTATCTGTCCTGCGGAAGGCCATTTCTCATATCGAGGTATATCGGCCTCGGTCTCTTTGATACGGACGATCTCCTCAAGGACCGATCTGAAGTCTTCCCCTTTGTTGCTGGAGAAAGCGCCTGTGACGTTCTCCCATACGATGTATCTCGGATATCTTCCATCTGTAGCTTCCCTCATTTCCCTTATGACCCTGACGGCCTCAAAGAAGAGGCCGGACCTGGATCCTCCGAGGCCGTCCCTGCGTCCGGCGATGGACATGTCCTGGCAGGGGCTCCCGAAAGTGATGATGTCCACGGGGGCGATCTCTCCTCCGCGGACATCCGTGATGTCTCCTAAATGTTCCATGAACGGCAGTCGTCTGGTAGTCACCATGATGGGAAAGGGCTCTATCTCCGAGGCCCACAGCGGCCTGATGCCGCACATGATCCCTCCGAGCGGAAAGCCCCCGCTCCCGTCAAAAAGGCTGCCGAGCGTAAGTGCTTCAGCCATCGTCTGCTCCTTTTTAAGCATGAAAAAAGACCGCAGACGCGGCCTTTGAGTTTATCGCTGTTATTCAGATATGCTCCAGGAACTCCTTCAGTTCCGGTGTGTCCGGTATTCCGGGAATGTTCATTTCCGCAAGGGCATCCGGCAGTCTGTCCTCCGGCTGATAATATCCCACCGGCTTCTCCCTATTCAGGGCCTCCCGTACCGTATGCATCGTGCCGTTCCCTGTCCCCTTCTCGATCACTATCACAGCATCCGAAAGGTCCGCTGTGAGGGCGTCCCTCTTCACGAACATCCACTTCGCGGTCGGTGTGCCGGAAGGGTATTCCGAAATGATCAGGCCTCCGCTTTGGAGGATCTCCTCCGCGAGCTGCCTGTTCGAGGCAGGGACCACCTTGTCGATAGCGCAGGGCAGGACCGCTATGGTCGGGACCCCTGCGTCCAGGGCGGCCCTGTGGGCAATAGTGTCGCACCCCAGGGCGAGCCCGCTGATGACCGCCCTGCCGGAAAGCTCCGCGGCCTTCCTCACCATCCGGTATCCGGCCCTCTTCCCTTTCTCAGAAGGGGTCCTTGTCCCGACGAACGCTATGGAGGGGAGCCGGAGCAGGTCCGTGTTCCCGATGGCGTACAGCGTCTTTCCGTTCCGTTCGATCTTCTTTATGTCGTTCATGACATCTCCTCCTTGTCAGACACATAGTCCCGTACATTCAGGAGGTTATCAAGTCATTTCTGTATCTTTTCAGTTCCTTATCGCCGCGATGACGATGACGGTGTGTCCCGCTTCCAGGAGGAGCCTTCTCGTCTCACGGACCGTGGATCCGGTGGTCAGGATGTCATCGTATAGGATGACGTTCTTCTCCGCGGGATCCTTCTCCATGGTGAACTCAGGATCTATCCTGTCGCGGTTACGGGCCGTGACAGCGTCCTCATAAAAGGGGACGGACAGCTGGGCCGCGGCGTCCCTGCATATCTCTGTGGAAAAGTGGAGCCCTTCCTTATGCCTCCTCCTGGGAGTCGTGCACAGGCACCACCCTCCCCTGGCAAGGTTCCCTCCCATAGTCTGGTCAAGATAGTCGCACAGGCTATCTGCGAAGAGCCGGACGTTCCGGGGATCCTCCTTGATCTCCGTGATGGGCCTGCCCTGCTTCCCCGTCTTGTAGAAGGTCGTGTACAGGTACCCGCATTTCCTCCTGATGGTGATGTCGGGGACCAGGCCGCATCTTTTCTCCGTCACGGACCAGCTCTTCCTCCTCCGCTCCTCATCGGACTCTTCAAAACCGAAGTCCGCCATCTCGAACGGGGCGCCGTCCAGGGCCTCCAGTTCCGCGGAAAGGACGTCCTCCAGCCAGAGGGACTCCTCCCCGGCCTTGTTGTCGGCGAGCCTGTAGGCCCTTGCCTGTTCCGGGGTGAGGCCTTCCGCGTACAGGACCGGGACCTTCGTGAGCCCCAGGCTCCTGGCCGCGGCGTACCGCGTATGCCCGGCGAGTATCACTCCGTCCCTGTCGCAGACGATGGGCTGCAGGAACCCGAACTCCCGGATGCTCGCCGCCACCCTGGGCACGGACGCCTCGTTGTTCCTGGGGTTCCTGTCATACGGCCTGATCTCACGGACATCCACCATACGGATGTCTTTACTCCCCATCCTTGACCACCTCTTTCACCAGATCGGAATATGTGAGCCTCTCCCCGTTCCGTTCCACGTACACCCCGTCTGCGTCTCCCGTGTTCTCCACGTACCTGCGGAGGATGACGGACGCGTATTTGGGGTCGAGCTCCATCGTGTAGCAGATCCTGTTCATCTGCTCACAGGCGATCAGGGTGCTGCCGCTGCCCCCGAAGGTGTCGAGGACGATGCCGTTTTCCTGGGAGGAGTTCCCGATAGGGTAGTTCATCAGGTCGATGGGCTTGGAAGTCGGATGATCATGGAAGGAGTTCTGCTTTTTGAACTCCCACACCGTGGTCTGTTTGCGGTCACCGTAATATCTGTGCTTGGCGTTCTCCAGGTAGCCGTACAGCACAGGCTCATGCCTGTACTGGTAGTCCCCCCATCCGGGGACCAGGGAGTTCTTGACCCATACGCATACCGCGGACAGGTGGAAGTACTTCTTGAAGGCCGTCCGGAAGATCTCGGTGAGGGAGTCGGCATGGAAGACGTATACGGACCCGCCGGGCACCAGGTGGTCCCTGATGTTCTCGAAGGCCCGCGAGAGGAACTCCCCGAACTCGTCCCCCGCGAGGGAATCGTTCTTTATCTCCAGGCCGTCCCAGGATCTGAAGCTGACGCCGTAGGGAGGGTCAACGCAGCAGAGATTTGCCACGGCCCCGCCCATGAGGGCGTCCACGTCTTCCTTCTTCGTGGCGTCACCGCACATCAGCGTATGCCTGCCGACATGCCACCGGTCCCCGCTCTCCACGAAGGCGGCCTCCTCCAGGGCCTTCCCCAGGTCGAACCCGTCATCTTCCGCCTGCCTGTCCTCAGCGAAGAGGTCGGCGATCTCGTCTTCATCGAAGCCCGTCAGGGTGAGGTCGAAGGCCTCCGCCTGCAGTGCCTCGATCTCGACGCGCAGGAGCTCTTCGTCCCATCCGGCGTCCATGGCCATACGGTTGTCAGCGATGATGTAGGCCTTCTTCTGGGCCTCCGTCAGATGGTCCGCGAACACGCAGGGGATCTCCTTTATGTGCTCCTCCCTGGCCGCAAGGATCCTGCCATGCCCGGCTATCACCCCGTAGTCCCTGTCGATGATGACCGGATTGATGAAGCCGAACTCCCTGAGGGAGGACCTGAGCTTCATGATCTGTTCCGGGGAATGGGTCCGCGCGTTGTTGACGTAGGGGACCAGTTTCTCGATAGGGACCAGCTGCATTTCCTTTGTCGTGTTCATCTGATCAGCCCCCATTCCGCGAATCTCTCGAAGCCTCCGATGCTCCGGATGTAGTCCCTGGCCGTCTCCACGATCTCCCGGTAGGGGATCCCGTCCACGGTCTCATCGCCGATGGCGCAGCACATCTCCACAGGTTCCCCTGTCTCCTGTGCCTTCAGCCAGGCGTAGATGTTCACGCTCACGTCCGCCTTCGACAGGTCCTTCCCGTGCAGGCCTCCTCCGGTCACGGAGTCTCCCATGTCAGAACCAAGTTTCCTGTTAGTGGCGCCGGAATCCACATCAGTTCCGCCGGACCAGTCCCCCAGGGGATTGATCTCGGCTTCCGGATACATCTCCCTGAGCTGTTCTGCGGGAGCGTTGCTCTGGCAGATGATCAGTCTCGCCTCGTCCAGAATGTACTTTCCGTCATATGGAAAAGTGTTATACACACTTTCCGCGATGCGGGCCATGGCCTGCTGCTCCTCCGTAACGGGGACGCCCCGGAAGATCCCGTTGTCACCGCAGCGCACGGCCCCTTTCTGGTTGTCCGCAAGGTGTGCGTCCTGGGGGACCTCCAGATAGTCCACGGCCAGTCTGCCGGCGATCCTGCGGACGATGGCCTTCACTTCATCCACAGGGATATGGGCCGAAGTCTCCGCGATCACATGGCATACGCCATGCCCGAGCAGGACCTCCACAGCGATCCTTGGATCCTTTTCTTTCGCATATGCCGCATCCACCATGGCTCCCGCGATGCGGTCGGCGCACTTGTCCGGATGGGCGGGGTTCACTTTTTCAAACATATCTAACTTCCTTTCCGCGACTGCAGGAGCCGCTCCATCATGTCATCGTGGGGAGTCCCGCTGTACGGGGTCGAGCAGTTCTCCTTCACCACCTGGTAGATCTGGTACCATATCTGGTTGGACTGCTTCATGTACTGGGAGCTCATGGAAACGTAGGGGGACGCTATCGCGTTTCCGGTAGTCGGGTGTTTCGCCAGGAACCCGTACTCAGAGATGCACTCCTCGCACTGGATCCACCGGCTCACGGTCATGGCGTACTGCTCTATCAGCTGTCTGCTGACCAGGCCGTCACATCCCCTCTGCTTCAGCCACAGCCAGACCTCCTCGAAGATCTCCGCCGCGGCCAGGTTCTTTCCGTTCTTCTGCCGGGCCGTCAGGTATTCCTTCACCGGGGGAACGTCCTCACCACTAAAAGAGGCAGGTTCAGGCAGCACCATGGCGCTGTCTGACCTGCCTTCCCGTATCTTATCATTCAGGGCTTTGTTTTTCCGGCCTGCGCCGACTCTTGCACCGCCCCGGCTGGTGCCGTCTTTCGCCACAGGCCTCACTCCTTTCCGTGGCAGGGGTTAATACCCCGTTTGAATTCCAGTTTTTGCGCGTTTGAGGGGGCGCCGGTCTGACGGTGTGTTCGGTTTTGAGATTTTGACCGCCCCTCCCCCATCCATTTCATGCCGGAATATCGCATATTTGCAAAATATGCTTCTTTCCTGCATATCTGTTTTTCTTCTGAACTATTTTCATCTGACTCCGGCATCCGTTATAATGAAGCCAGCATCTCTGCAGATCTTTCTTTCCCTTTTCTGCACTCACTTCTGAACTTTAAAAAGGATCCCGTCATGATCACATCAAAAGACCTCCGGTCCATCGACCGCTCTTACTTCGACGTCATCGAAGCCACTCCCTTTTACATCGTCCTTCGCTCGAAGAACACCGGACACTGGTGGTACCTCCTGGAACAGGAATACAGGTGCTTCCGGTCCTTCAACGTGTCCCACAAACACCATGAGTCTGACAGCTACCACCCTCAGACCTGCAGGGGATCCATTGAAGGCTGCTGCCTGTACATCAAAGGACACGACGCATATCACCTGAATCGGATCCACCGGAAACAGCTGAAGAGAATGAAAAGACTCAGCCGATGATCAGTACCTGTACTCCTTGTACCTGTCATCCGTCATGGTCTTACGGTCGTGGCACCGCTTGCACAATGCCTGCCAGTTGTTCTGGTCCCAGAAGAGCCTGGGGTCACCGCGGTGGGGAATGATGTGGTCCACGACCGTGGCTTTCGTGATCTTCTTTTCCTTCAGGCAGCGGACGCACAAGGGGTGCGATGCCAGGAAGATCCGTCTGGCTCTCTGCCATTTCTCTCCGTATCCGCGCTCTGATGCTGTTTCCCTGTCATGGGTATGCATTGGGGCGTGTTCTTCACAGTACATCTGCCCACGGGGCACGAGCCTGGGACAGCCAGGGTGCTTGCATGGTATATCCGGCATTCTCGGCATAAGTCCCTCCAATAGAAAAGCCCCGGAAGGAACTACCTCCGAGGCTTCGAATCATTTTCATTTTCGTCAGTATAACTATATCATACTGCAATACTGTATTTCTCTGTATTTTACTGTAGACTTTCAGGAATTTGAACGCTGTCCAGGGCCTTCCTGTGCAGCCTGAATACATTGTCCATACCGTAATCCATCTCAACAGCGATCTCCTCCCAGGACCGGAAGCAGAGATATCTCAGCTCCAGGATAAGTTTGTATTCGGGGTTATCAACTTCATTGATCCGGTGCACGATGTCTGTCTTCAGGTCCACCAGTTCGTCGATCCTGTCATTGATCTCATTTTCAAGATCGATGATCTTAAGGATCGTATCTTCATTCCTGGTCACGTTCCTTGTGGGGCTGCCGGGCATATCGCTCATCCCTGTGGTCACTTTTGTAGCAAGGGCCTTGAGCTGTGACAGCTGTTCCACTTTACTGTTGATCCTCTGGTCCAGGCGGTATGCCTGGTTAAGGTATTCTCTTTTATTCATGCTGGCTCCTCCTGTAATCTGCTGATCAGATATTCTCCGTCCACTTCTGTAAGTTCTCTGAACCACTGAGAACGGAAGAACCTCTCACAGTCGCTTTTCAGCCGCTGTCCCTTAAGTTTTGCCGGATCCTCATTAAGGATCTTCAATGCCTCTCTGTAATCCGCTGCCGCCTGTACGATGATGGCCTTTGCCAGTTCCTCATACGGATCGGCTGCCGGTGGTTTTTCTTTATTCTTACTCATGACTGCCTCCTCAGATGTTCGCCTTTACTGCATCCACAAGTGCCGCCTGGGTCATTTCCTTGTGTTCAAGTGCTTTCAGGATGTTCTCATCAATGGTCCCGGCCGTAACGATGTGCTGCACCACCACGGTCCTCGCCTTCTGTCCCTGGCGCCAGAGGCGGGCAACGGTCTGCTGGTAAAGCTCCAGGGACCAGGTCATCCCGAACCACACCAGATGGTTCCCTCCGCTCTGGAGGTTCAGGCCGTGCCCGGCCGAGGCCGGATGGATGAGTCCCACCTGCAGCTCTCCGGCGTTCCATCTGCGGATGCTCTCATCTGTGATAAGCAGTCCGAATGAAACGCCCAGCCATTCCAGTTTCTTCCGGATCCTCTCAAGGTCATGTCTGAACCAGTAGGCGATCAGCAGCGGCCTGCCTCCCGCCGCCTCCAGGATATCTTCCAGGGCGTCCAGCTTCCTGTCATGGATCTCGATCATCCGCCTGTCATCGGAATAGACCGCTCCGTTCGCCATCTGGCAGAGCTTGCCGGAAAGGGACGCCGCGTTGGCGGCAGTGATCTCACCGTCCTTATATGGCAGGAACAGGTTGTCCTTCAGCTCGTTGTACGTCTCCTGCTCATCCTCGTCCATATGGACCAGGTAGCCGCTGCTCAGAAGCTCCGGCATCTGCAGGTGGTCCAGGGACTTCATGGAGATCGTGATATCTGAGATCTTGTCGTAGATCTGTTTCTCCGCTCCGGGCCTTGGCCTGTAGGAATAAACGATCTGTCCTCTCATCCTGTCCGGCACGAAGTAGTTGACCCGGTACTGGCTGATAAGCCTTCCGAGGCGCTGTCCCATGTCCAGGCACTTGTACTGGCCGAAAAGGTCCATGGGGATGCCGGGAGTGCCGGTAAGTCCCACCACTCTTTTCACCCGGGGCCGGACCTTCATGAAAGCCCTGAACCTTTTGCTCTCCCAGTTCTTGAAGGATGAAAGTTCATCCAGAACGACCATGTCATAGTCAAAGGGCGTCCCGCTTTTTTCAACGAGCCACTGCAGGTTCTCACGGTTGATGATATAGATCTCCGCCTCTGCCTGAATTGCCGCCATCCTTTCCTTTACCGATCCGACGATGACCGAATAGGTCAGATGCCTGAATTCATCGAACTTCCTGATCTCATCGGGCCAGCTCATCCTGGCCACCCGGAGAGGGGCCACCACCAGGACCTTCGTGACTTCAAAGGTGTCATGCAGGAGCTGGTCGATGGCGCTCAGGGTGATCCCCGTCTTTCCCATCCCGCAGTCCAGGAAGATCGCTGCCTGCGGATGCGTCATGATGTAATCGGTACAGTATTTCTGATATTCATGTGGTCTGTATTTCATCAAGGATTCCTCCGATCTGTCCTGGATGGTCCAGGACAAATACTTTATGTCCGAGCTGCCGCAGCTGTGAGTGCCTGTGGAGCTGAATGGACCGGGGCTTTCCGCCGGGGCGCTTCACTTCCACGAAGCCGATCTTCCCGTCAGGCAGTATGACGATCCTGTCGGGCCAGCCCACAGTGCCTGAGGTCCATTTCTCGCACAGGCCGCCGCGGCGCTTTACTTCGCTTCTTAACTGCTGTTCAATGTCTTTTTCTTTCATCGCCTTCTCCCATCAGTGGCCGGGGGGAGAATGAAAGTCTTTACAGTCGTTTCCATAACTCTCCTATAGCTTTATTTTTTTGCTCTATAGAAAAGTTTATATATTGACCATAAGGACCTTCATTCTCAGTCCAGTCATCTTTTCCCATCAATGTGCGGGTGTGCAGACCACGATAGTCATTTCCATAACTTTCCTATAGCTTCTTTTTTTATCGCTATACAATAGTTTATGTAGAGAGGGTAACAGCCTGCACTTTCAGGGATTATGCAGGTCATAATGGTCAGATGATTGAAACTGTTCAAAAACAGACCTTCCCTGACCATCACTTCCTGCATCTGTCAGTCCAGAAAATCCTGACCGGTCTTGAGTTTTAAGCCTTTGACCTTCACGCCCGTACTCTGCCTGAACCTCTTGAACCCGGCTTTATCCAGTGATGAATAGAAGTCCGTGGTGCTCCTGATGTGCTCTCCGTTCTGCATGCAGTAGGCGCGGTAGGCCTGATACAGTTCGCCGGACTTCTCCCAGAGGTCAGGACCTTCATCACATGCATCGTCGATAAACTGCCCCAGCCAGTCATTTCCTTCTCTGTATGCTTCGACAGCTTCTTCGACCACGGCAGGGACCTTTGTATGGAACTGATGGCTGATGGCCCTCTGAGCCCCTTCGATGATCCAGGTCATGACGGCCGGACCGGCTTTTTCGAAGAGGTAGTCGGCATAGTTCTTGATGTCCCCGGCGCCTGTGATCTTGGCATTGAAGGGAATGACGATCAGACGCCTCCAGATGCCGTCATCGTTCGCGCCCACCTTGGGCAGGTAGTTGGTATAAAGGACCAGAGTATGGCTGGGCACGAAGTGGAAAGGATCCTTATACTTCTTCTCCGCCTCGATCTCATCGGTGGAACAGAGCTGCTTGACCACTGCGGTGTTCAGGCGCATGCCCTCGTCCATCTCGGATGCGATGATGAGGCGCTTTCCCTTGAGCTCCGCCATCTCCGGCTTCACGTTGCGCCTGCAGCCCTGCGAGAGGGCCTCCGCAGAGATCTTCCCGGCATAGCCGCCCATGACTCTGAAGATGGTATTCCAGAAGGTCGACTTGCCGTTGGCGCCTCCGCCGTAGGCGATGATCATGTGCTCCTGGTAGACCTTGCCGATGGCCGCCATGCCTACGGTCTCCTGCACATATCCGATCAGCTCCCTGTCTCCGCAGAAGAACAGATCCAGGGCGTCTTCCCAGATTTTCTTCCCCTCTTCTCCGGGAGAACAGGCCGTCATCCTGGTGATAAGGTCTGACGGATCATGCGGATGGGATCCGGACAGCCCTTTCGCCAGGTCATAAGTGCCTGAGGGGGTGTTCAGGTAGTTTGGGTCCCTGTCCAGACTGCTGACTTCGATCGCCAGCATGGGCTTTGCCGTGTTCAGGGTCGATACGATGTACTTATAGTCACGCCGCTTCATGATGAACTTCATGTAGGACTGCGCTCCCAGAAGGGCAAAGTACAGGGGCATGGTCCTGGGGGTCAGGGACCGCTCCAGTGCGGATCCTCCGTTCCTTACAAGTTCCTCGTTGATACCGGCACCGACCAGGGCCTGCACCGCGTTCTGGACGGCGTCCTTTGCGTCCTCAAGCTGCAGGTCCATCAGCTCTTCCACGGCTCCGATGGCCAGGGGCTTGTTCTCCCTCCAGCAGTCACCGTCATAGCGCAGATAGTCAGTTGCCACGGAATATCTGAGCTCACCCCCGTACTCCCTGGCCAGGATCTTGGCCTCGCCGATGTCCGAGTAATCACCCGGCTTCAGGGATGCCTTCCCAAAGTCATCGTTGTATTCTTCCGGAGGCACATAGCCTTCGCTGGTAGCGACCTTCTTATTAAAGAAGCGGACCGCGCTGGCCCAGATGGTCGAAAGCTCCTTCTCGGGGAGCGGCGGGGCGCATTTCCTCGCATGTTCCAGAAAGGCCTCCCGGGCCTTCTCCGTAACGCCGTAGCGCTTGAGGACCCTGGCCGCAAAGCGCGACATGGTGTTGTTCCTGCTGCCCTGCGGAATAGTGCCGGCATATCCCTCTCCGGATGCTTCTTCCGAATCCGTTTCTCCGTCTTCAGGAAGGATCTCGATCTCAGCGTCGATGGTCATGATCCCCTCGTGCCATACAGGCTCTTTGCACTTTGATCCGTAAATGAACCTGGCCGCGTCTCGCGCCTGCCTGTCAAAGAAGGGATACGTGCGATGCAGGGCCCTCTTCATCTTTCCGTAGAGGTCAGCGTCAGTGCAGAGAGTGATGGGAAAATAGATATGGTACTTGGGCCTGGGAGCCTTCCCTTCCTTGGAGATCATGTGATGCCGGCTCGTCGTGAGAGCGTAGTGGATATCCTCGAAGATCTCTTCGAGCTTCTCCTCTGTCAGCCACTGGGCCGGATCTTCCGAATGGTCGTTATCGATATCCATGACCAGGCAGTCCGACCTGATGAAGTTCTCAATGGCCCTGTAATCGTTCCGGTATATTGCGCAGACATGATCGGTCCTGACGGCTTCCCGCAGCTCCCCGGCACAGGTCACGAGGACCTGCCGGGGATAGCTGCAGTTACCGGGGACACCGATGCAGTCTGATGTGCACAGTGTCATTTTCATACGGTCTCCTTTCTGCATGCCGCTTTCTTCTCTTCCGTGAGTTCCTCCACACGTTTCTGCAGAACGAGAAGACAACCTTCAACAGCATGCTGCGTTCCGTTCCAGACATTTGCCAGAAGGGACGTGATGTTTCCCATGGTCTCCTGATCTGCGAAATCGTCTCCCAAAAACACGTTCATTGACCAGGGCTCCATATAGATGTATTCCGTTCCCTTTTTCACATTGAAACGGAGACATCCCACATCTGCATGATGTTCCCCATCCTCGTCCGCAAAATCAGCAGTCACACTGCAGTAGACGTTCTCTTCTCCGTCAGAGATATAGCGGAGCTCCAGGCCCGTGAGCATGAACTTCCTTTCCAGCATTTCTTCAGAGCAGTAGGACTTATGGAATCCTGCCGGCAGGGCGAGCATATCTGCTTTCATAGTGAAAGCCTGCAGCAGAGCATCCTCCGGAGACACCACGTCTTTCCTGCATCCCATAATGGCCAGCTTCGCAAAAGCCTCGGCATCCGGTTCAAGTTCTGCGATCCGCAGATGCCCCCGCGCCTTTCTTACCTCTTCGTACATGTTCCTTTTTTCAAACAACGCCATGAACCAGCGGGCGCAATCGCAAATCTTATTCGTTTCTCTCATTCGACTCTCCTCTCAGTCTTTTCAAAAAAAAAATTGTCTGTTTCCGTATCCCGGTCTCTTTTTCCTATCCCATACCGGCCACCTCCTCATCAGAAGTAAGGAACTGTCTCCTTCTACCTTTCTAAGGAGTTCTGAGAGGCCATTTTCCGGTCCTGGAGGAAAATTTTTAAAAATATTTATTTGAAGCAGGTTCGTTTCCTTAATAAAGGAAGCTCCGCACCCGTCGCTTCCGTTCCCGGGACCGCCCCTCACATGTCCGCCTTCAGGAGGTCCGGGCGGGTGCAGAATGCAGCTTTAAAAAAATGAAAAAAATTTGCTGGAAGACCGGAAAAACACCTCTGGGAATTCCTTAGAAAGGTAGGAAGGGCAGGTGCTCCGGCCGCTTAAGAAAAAAAATCAAAAATTTTAGGGAAAGACCGGAAAATCGCCTCTGGAATCTCCTTAGAAAGGTAGGAAGGCACAGAGCCCATTCGGAAAGAGAGGTGCTGCAGATGCAGACAGACATGACCTGACAGGGCCGGCCCCTGCAGAGCAGAGGGAACAGCCGGCAGACAAGAGCAGACAGCAACAAGTAATGGAGGAAATGACAAATGAGCGTTAAGAACACAAACAGCGATATCACAAAGATCCTGGAGGAGATGATCAGATGCGGAGAAGGAATGATCGCCGCAGCCAAAGCCCTTCAGAAGAGCTTCCCGGCCACCAGTGAGGAGCAGAAGCCGGAAGAAGCATCCACCAGGGCCACGGCAGTATCCGCAGAAAAGGAAGCTGCAGCCGGGGAAGTAAAGGCGGGACCTGTAAAGACATATTCCAGGGAAGACGTCCGCTGCGTCCTCTCCGCCAGATCCGCAGAGGGATTCAGCAAAGAGGTAAAGGCCATTCTCGGAAAATACGGAGCAGACAGGCTCTCGGCCCTGAAGCCGGAGCACTACGAAGATGTGATCAGAGAAGCGGAGGGGATCGGAAATGGCTAAGCACGCATATCTCTCAGCATCATCGTCCCACAGATGGCTCGCCTGTCCGCCCAGCGTCAGGCTCTGCGAGGGCCTGGAAGACCAGTCCAGCACCTACGCGCAGCAGGGCACGGACTGCCATGAGCTCTGCGCTTTCCTGGTGGACCAGGCCCTGGGCCGTAAAGTCCAGGACCCCACTCCGGACCTTACCTATTACGACGCGGAAATGCAGAGCTGCGCCGAAGACTACCGGACCTTCGTCATGGAACAGTACGAAGAAGTAAAGAAGCTCTGCGCCGATCCGCTCGTGCTGATCGAGCAGAGGCTGGACTTCTCCCGGTGGGTCCCTGACGGGTTCGGCACCGGAGACTGCCTCATCGTGGCCGATGAGCTCCTGCAGATCATCGACATGAAATACGGTGTCGGCGTCCTGGTCTCCGCGGACGATCCCCACTACGGCGCAAACCCGCAGCTCATGTGCTACGCACTGGGCGCCCTGGAGATGCTGGACGGCATCTACGACATCAGCAGGATCCGGCTGACCATCTTCCAGCCCAGGAGGGGCAATATCAGCACCTTCGAGATGACAAAGAGCGAGCTCCTGACATGGGCAGAGGAAGTCTTAAAGCCCAGGGCAGAGCTGGCCTACGAGGGCAAAGGCGAGTTTGCAGCAGGCGACCACTGCCAGTTCTGCAGGGCCAGAGCGACCTGCCGGAAGAGGGCCGAGTATAACCTGGAGCTCGCCAGGTATGACTTTGAGGTCCCGCCCACACTGGAGGACCTGGAAGTGGCGGCCATCCTTCCCAGGATCGATGAACTGATCTCCTGGGGAAGCGACATCAAGGAATACGCGCTGAAGCAGGCTCAGGCCGGCGTCCATTTCGAAGGATTCAAACTGGTGGAAGGCCGGAGCAACCGGAAATTCACCGATGAAGCGCAGGTCGCGGAGACCGTAACAAAGGCCGGATACGACCCCTTCGAGAGAAAGCTCCTGGGGATCACCGCCATGACGAGTCTTCTCGGCAGGAAGAAGTTCGAAGAGCTCCTGGGAGGGCTCGTATTCAAACCTCCCGGAAAGCCCACGCTCGTCCCGGAATCCGATAAGAGACCGGCGATGAATACAGCAACAGATGATTTCAAAGACAATTAATTTTAAGGAGGACAATACTATGTCTAAGATCATGAACCCCACCAAAGTTATCACTGGCGTGAACACCCGCTGGAGCTACGCCAACGTATGGGACGCCAAGTCCATCAACGGAGGTACTCCCAAGTTCTCTGTCTCCCTCATCATTCCGAAATCCGACACGGTGACCGTGGCCAAGATCAAAGCCGCCATTCAGGCAGCATACGAGGAAGGCCAGTCCAAGCTCAAGGGCAACAGCAAGACCGTCCCTGCACTTTCGGTTCTCAAGACTCCCCTTCGTGACGGAGATCTGGAAAGGCCCGACGATCCTGCCTATGCGGGCAGCTATTTCATCAACGCCAATTCCGCTGCCGCTCCCGGCATCGTAGACGCCGACAGGAACCCCATCCTGGACCGGAGCGAGGTCTACAGCGGAGTATACGGCAGGGCTTCCGTGAATTTTTACGCTTTCAATTCCAACGGGAACAAGGGCATCGCATGCGGCCTGAACAACCTGCAGAAGATCCGTGATGGTGAACCTCTGGGCAGCAGGGCAAGGGCTGAGGACGACTTCGCGGATGAGGATGATGACTTCCTCGACTGATCAGGAGCGCATCCGGTAAAGAAGCTGCCCTGCAGAGCAGACTTCTGATATATGATAGTTACAGAGGGTGTCTCTGCAGGGCATACAGAAAGAAGGCAGGGAGCCTCACCGGCTCTCTGCCTTCTTCTTTGAAAGGACTTATGATATGGAAAAGATCAGCACCCTGTCCATCGATATCGAGACTTATTCCGATGTCGACCTTATAAAACACGGTGTGTATAAATATTCGGAATCCGAGAACTTCGAGATCCTGCTGTTCGGATACAGCATCAACGGAGGGGACGTTCAGGTGGTCGACCTGGCATCCGGTGGAGAGATCCCCGTGCCGGTCCTGGAGGCGCTCACTGACCCCGATGTGAAGAAATGGGCCTTCAACGCCATGTTCGAGAGGGTCTGCCTGTCAGCATACCTTCGCAGGAACTGCCACGAATACTTCTGTTCATACAGTATCCCGGAAGATACCGTCAGGGACTACCTGGATCCGGAGGGATGGTACTGCACCATGATCTGGTGCGCTTACATGGGGCTCCCCATGTCCCTGGAATCTGCCGGTGCTGCCATCGGACTGAAAGAACAGAAAATGACTGAGGGCAGGGACCTTATCAAGTACTTCTCTCTCCCCTGCCGGCCTACCAAAACGAACGGAGGAAGGACCAGGAACCTTCCAGAGCATGCCCCCGATAAGTGGGCCACTTTCATCTCCTATAACAGGCGGGACGTGGAAGTGGAGATGTCCATTCAGAATAGGCTCTCCAGGTATCCTGTTCCGGATTTCCTCTGGGATGAATACCACCTGGACCAGGAGATCAACGACAGAGGGATCCTGGTCGATATGGAACTGGTGAACAATGCCATCGCCATTGATCAGAAATGCCACGACCGACTTGACAGCGAGCTCAAAGAGCTGACCGGCCTTGAAAATCCAAACTCCGTGGCCCAGCTGAAGGAATGGCTCTCCGGGAAAGACATCCGTATCGACTCTCTTGGAAAGAAGCAGGTCGCTTCTCTTCTGCAGACTGCGGATGGCGAGGTCCGGAGGGTCCTTGAGCTCCGCCAGCAGAGCTCCAAAAGTTCCGTCAGGAAATATGCCGCCATGGCCAATATGGCCTGCGCCGATAACAGGGCCAGAGGGATGTTCCGCTTCTACAAGGCGAACCGGACCGGGCGGTTCGCGTCTGCTGGCATTCAGCTGCAGAACATGCCGCAGAACCACATGCCGGACCTGGAGCATGCCAGGGCCCTTGTCAGAAACGGAGATTATGATTCTCTGGAGATGCTCTATGATAATATCCCCAACGTCCTCTCCGAGCTGATCCGGACCGCCTTTATCCCAAGGGCCGGAATGAAGTTCATCGTCAGCGACTTCTCCGCAGTAGAAGCCCGTTGCCTGGGATATCTCGCCGGGGAATCCTGGCGCATGAGGGCCTTTGCGGAAGGAAAAGACATCTACTGCGAATCAGCATCGCAGATGTTCGGGGTCCCTGTCGTGAAGCACGGAATCAACGGGGACCTCCGGCAGAAAGGCAAGATCGCGGAACTGGCCCTTGGCTATGGCGGATCCGTTGGCGCGCTGAAAGCAATGGGAGCACTGGAAATGGGCCTTAAAGAAGAGGAACTGCAGCCCCTGGTGGACTCCTGGAGGTCAGCCAATCCCAACATCGTCCTCTTCTGGTGGGACGTCGACAGGGCCGTAAAGACGGTCATCAAAACAAAAATACCGCAGACAGTCCGCGGTATCGGTTTCAGGTATAAAGGGAAGATGCTTTTCATCGATCTTCCATCCGGCAGGCATCTGACCTACGTCAAGCCGGAGATCGGGGAGAACCGGTTCGGCAGCGAATCCGTCACCTACATGGGCATCGGCCCCACTAAGAAATGGGAGCGGATCGAATCCTACGGTCCGAAGTTCGTGGAGAACATCACTCAGGCCATCTGCAGGGACATCCTCTGCTATGCCCTGAAGACCCTCCGGAGCTGCTTCATCGTTGCCCATGTCCACGATGAGATCATTATCGAATGCAGCAGGGACGTCTCCCTGGATGTGGTCTGTGAGCAGATGGGCAGGACTCCTGACTGGATCCCGGGCCTGCTGCTCAGGGCCGACGGATACGAAACAGATTTTTATAAAAAGGATTAAGAAAAAGCGGCCTCCGGGCAAATCATTACCGGAAGCCGCTCATTTAATCTTCTTTTCCCCCTCTGTGATATGGTGCTTTATCCTTCCATACAACACCGTCTTTCGTATGATAGCGCTGTTTATGGCCTGTTACGTCATTTTCGCTTGGTGAGGGTCGACTTGTTTTCTCATCAGCGGCCTCGTCACTTTCATCTTCGTCATCTTCTTCTGAAATTTCAGTTATATCATCATCAGGAGTAAATGGATCATAAGGATCGTAACTATCATCAGGCCCTGATTCGTTGCTGCCTTTACTACTACCTCTACTCACAGCTGCTCCAGCCCCTAAAGCTATTACCAGAATCTCTATCGGATGAGACCTAATAACCCCACCTAAATTTTTCAACCCATTAATTACCTTCCTTATAGGAGAAGTAACAGAGCCAGGAGGCGGCGAGTATTTATCCCTAGTTGCTTTATCATAAATAACTTCATCTGACTGATAATCTTGAGCACCCTCAGTCTCTGGCGGATCCGAATCAAAATCCGTACTCTCCTCTTCATCTGAACTCTCATCCATATTTTCAGTATCTACTTCTGTAACAATGGGATCGCTCAGATCGATTATCTTGCAGGGAATGATATCTCCATCTCCAAAATCAGTGAATTCTTTTGTAACAGGGTCGTAATACCAGTTGGTAGGGTTCTGCCAGCTCCCTTTATGGGCAGCTAAATGTTCTTCTTTCGTAAGGAACTGAATATTATCGGGGTTGCCTTGATATTCAGGATACTGGGCAACACTTCGCATATGCTGCCCTTCAAAGGCTCGTCCCTTATCATCGTAGGCTTTCCCCTTATCCGGATCAAGTATGTCCTGCTGTTGTTCTTCTGTCCAGTTTCGAGTCCCCTGGCCCTGCTGAACTAATTCCTGCTCTCTTTCCCAGGCTAACCTTATTGCTTTATTGGCCTCTGCTGTTCTTCTCGACATAGAATCACTCTCCTATCCCAAGCAGATCATACAGATCCTTTAGAAAAGCAAAAAAGTCTGTATAAATTTCATCGTCTTCGACGCGGCCAGCTTCATGATTATATATTGCAATCTCCTCTCCTGATTTTTTGCAAAGAACCGGGTCGCCTGAAGCTAATGCGCCAATAACGATATATTCATCATTCGGGCGATCATCATCATTCACATCGATCACAGGCTTATGGACCACACCATAAAATTGCACTCCGGCAGGAAGAAAACACTCTCCTCCGTCAGAAAAAGAAAGCCACTCTTTGTATTTTAAAGGGAGGTGGATGCTATTTTCCTCTTCGAATCTCTCTATCTGCTCTTCCTGGACGCCTTCTAAAAAGTTCATTTTTCCCTGACCGCTTATTTCCGCGATAATATCTCTTAATTCATCAGACATAGACATTCCCTCTTGCCTTTCCATGTATTGATCTTCCTATCCTCAGCTTTTGAAGCCTTGGATACATCATGAATGGATTATACCACACGCCTATACGATCAGATTCAAATTCTTCCACATCACATCTTATTCAAATCAAAGCGTTCCATGTAGAGCCTGTATCCTTCTTTCTGCGTCTGTTTGATAAACTCATATGCCCTGGATTTTTTCAGTTCCGGGAATACTACCTTACAGATCTCCCCCTTACTAAACCCATCTGCCAGCATCTGAATGCACTGAGCCTTCTGGTGTTCTCCGGCATCGTCGTAATACGTGATCAGCATCCTGATACCCAGCTCGGCTCTCGCCATTACTTCAGCTTCTGTCGTAGCAGTTGGATCACAGCTGCTATTATCTTCATCGAGCATATCATCCCACATTTTGGACAGAGAAATGAATTTGCTGCTGGATGAGTCACGATTAATGAACGCATGCACATCCTGGTAGAAGACCTTCAGCATAGCGTCGAATAAGGGCTCCTTCACAGGAGTAAATCCTACAAGGATCTTATGTCCCTTGATCTTCCAAGTCTCCAGGTTCTTCATATTGAACTGGCAGTTTACAGCATCCTCATGTGTCGTGAAAAACGGTACCAGCCTCTCGCCCTCGCTGCAGGGAATATCGTTATACGGCCTGCGCTTACAGAGATCGCTGTAAGGATTAGTTCTTGCCTCTTCTGCGGCATTGTCATCAGTTTCCGGTACTTTCCAAATCTTGTCTGTATTTGTCATTCTGTGAGCCCTCCTCCGGCTCGGTTTCCCGAACTGGAGGCAGGACATGACAGAGACAGGCAAAAAAGGGTATAGCAAGCCAACTGAAACAGATTTGCATCCAGTTCAGATATTTGGCCGGCTATACCAGCTGCCGGTAGTTATGTAGTTGTTATGCCGTTTTCGCTACTGGTTTTGGTTTCTAGAAAACAACGATCACGGCATGGCAGATGAAGCTCCGCCAGGCTTATTTATGAAAAGAGAATGGTCCTGTATTCCGGACACATCCTTCTTAATTCAATATGTCAGATGGGATAGAAAATAAAAAAAGCCGGGGTTGCTCAAATAAAGGTGCTCTGGCACCTTTACTAAAAACAACTCCGGCTATTTGGTATCTCGTAATGGATCCGTTGCTCGGTAGTCTGATTTTTGTAATTAATTATAAACCATATTTAATAAAGCACGAATTATAAGCAAATTCCTGCTGGTATGCATCTTCTAAATGGTGTATAATATAAACCATATAGGAGGTAGTACACATGGCAGGCAGACCTAAAGATC
>ODAI012945606.1_pt1 | contig 52849 bp, 34 predicted proteins | sample 1539321 | NCBI WGS metagenome assembly ODAI01 (sample SAMN02144231, study PRJEB22623) | gut metagenome | biome: sheep rumen | host: Ovis aries | place: New Zealand
CAGCCATTCTTGCGTCCCTGTGGTGGCTAATGACAGGTCAGCGGATTTATGCTACCTTCTGGCCTATTAAAAAGAAAACACCCAATCTTACATTTTTGGGTGTAAAATTGGGTGTAAATCTCGTAAATCACTGATAATCAAGTGATATTGCGGAGAGAGAGGGATTCGAACCCCCGGTGCCTCTCAGCACGACGGTTTTCAAGACCGTTGTAATCGACCACTCTACCATCTCTCCTTCAGCCTGTAAGACTGGCTTTGGTCGTAAAAGCGGTGCAAAGGTAATGTGTTTTTTGCAAACCGCCAAATTTTTTTGAATATTTTTTATTCTGTTATTGTTGCGAGTCCTCCGGCGCTGGTCTCTTTGTATAGGGACGGGAGGTCATGACCAGTCTGTCGCATTACATTGACAACACGGTCGAAAGACACACGGTGCTTGCCGTCAGAGAATGATGCGTAGAGGTTGGAATCCAATGCGCGCGCTGCTGCAAAGGCATTGCGCTCGATGCAGGGTATCTGTACCATGCCGCATACAGGGTCGCATGTCATGCCCAAATGGTGCTCCAATCCCATCTCAGCAGCGTATTCTATTTGTGCCGGACTGCCTCCAAACAATTGGCAGGCAGCAGCCGAAGCCATGGCACATGCCACTCCTACCTCTCCCTGGCACCCCACATCTGCTCCTGCAATCGATGCATTTTGCTTCACCACATTCCCAAAAAGTCCGGCGGTGGCAATGGCATGCAGAATGCGCGTTTCACTGAAATCGTGGGCTGTTGCGAGATGATATAAAACTCCGGGCAGCACTCCGCATGACCCGCATGTAGGAGCCGTGACAATGGTACCGCCAGATGCGTTCTCTTCGCTCACAGCCAAGGCATAGGCATATACCAGTCCTCTCGACTGCAATGCAGCCCGATAGCCTTTCGCTTTTACATAATAGGTGGTTGCTTTTCGTGCCAGATTGAGCGGTCCGGGCAGCACACCTTCGTGCTCAAGTCCGTTCTCTACAGACGCTTTCATCACTTTCCATACCTTGCTTAGGTAATCCCAGATGTCTGGATCTTCGCATTTGTTCACGTATTCCCAGTAGTTGCATCCCTGTTTCTCACACCATTTCTGTATTTCTGCCAGGGTTGTCATATCGTAAATGTCCTTGGTGTTGAACATATCGTTCTCTTTTCCCTCCGAGAGAGCACCTCCGCCCACGCTATAGACAATCCATTCGCCGGTTTGTTGGCCGTTTTTGTCATACGACCTGAACATCATTCCGTTGGGATGGAAGGGAAGGAATACCTGTGGTTGCCAGATAATATCCACGGTGGCAGTAGGGCTTAGGGCTTCGATGATGGCCACATCCGTCATGTGTCCTTTGCCTGTTGCGGCCAGACTTCCATAGAGTGTCACTTCAAATCTTTTGGCTTCCTGATGCTTTTCAGCAAACATTCGCGCTGCCCGCTGCGGTCCCATGGTATGGCTGCTCGATGGCCCTTTGCCGATTTTAAATATCTCTTTTAATGATTTCATGCTTTAATGTTTCGTTTTATAGGCGGCAAAGTTACGAAAAAACGTGTGAAGTGCAAAAAGATACTTGTATTTTTTCACTTCCGAGAAGGTGTGACTTGTTTCATTGTTGTAGACAACCATTCAGGAGGCTCCTTCTTTGTCTGCTCTTCGCCTCTTATGGAATGTGAGCCATTCGTCCGTCATGGTGCGTGTGCTTCTTTACTGAAATATTCAACCCGTTGGTTGATAATATTTGCCAAGATGTGTTGTTTCTCTATTTTTGCATTGATAATCTTGGGTAAGAACTGATAAAAGCAGATGATTATGAGAAAATTTTTGTTATTAATGATGATGCTGGCGAGCGTAGCGGTGGCTCATGCCGGCGATTATGACTATTTGCTGCTTGTCTCAAAGGATAATACAAGCACGGCATTTTTGAGCAGTGGGCTTACCATAACGTTTTCCGAAGGGACTCTCACCGTGTCGTCAAATGGAGAAACACAGTCTTTCGCTGTGGCAAACCTGTCGAAGATGGTCTTCGGAAGCAACGGGAGTACGGGTATTCAGGCGATATCCGACGAAATAGGGACTGGTGAAGTCAGTGTATATCTGCTTTCCGGGGTGCTTTATGGGAGATACGAAAACTTCTTTGCTGCGAAAAGCAAGTTGCAGAAAGGTGTTTATATTGTAAAGAGCAAGAGTAAAACCCTTAAAATAACAATACAATGAGAAAAACGTTATTAGCATTCATGATGCTGTCAGCGTTTGCTGCCACAGCACAGACAATGAAAGTGAACGTAGGAAACGTCACTTATGCCATTCCGGCAAGCCAGGCTGGCGACATGTTCTTTGAAGGGAGCACTGGTTTAACGATAGGAAACAAGACTTATTCGCTGTCGGAAGTCACGAGCATCTGTGTTGATGACTCCGCTATAGACGATAATACGGTGACGGTGAATTATGAAGGAGCCTCGGCGCATGTGATGATTGCCGGCAATATAGCCCATCAGATCGAGGCTAAAGTAAGCGGGGCGCACGTGGCTTTGCTGCAAGCGGCCGATGTTTCAGACGAAATAACGTATACGTTGAGTGGTTCTTCCGACAATGGATCGTTGTATATGGACGGTTCCCTGAAGGCTTCCTTCGTGCTGAATGGCCTTTCCTTAACAAATCCAGACAGTGCAGCCATCAATATTCGTGACGGAAAACGCATCAGTGTGCAACTTTCAGATGGCACTGTCAATACGCTTGTCGACGGAAGCAACGGCTCTCAGAAGGCATGCTTTATGGTAAAAGGGCATACGGAGTTTAAAGGCGGCGGCTCACTTAGAATCTCTGGCAACACCAAACATGGTTTCTGGGGAAAGGAATATGTGGAACTGAAAAAGACGGTGGGCACTATTACCATCGACAAGGCCGTTGGCGATGGCATGAATATCAACCAATACTTGGAAATGAAGGGCGGAAGTATCGTTGTGAGCAATGTGGGCGACGACGGCATACAGGTGTCGAAGACCGACGATGATACCGATGAGCGCAACGGACATGTCATCCTCACCAACGGAACGCTGGATATTACCGTGACGGCAGCCGCTGCAAAGGGGCTGAAATGTGACTCGCTTATGACGATTACCGACGGTACATATAAGATTACCACCAGCGGTGGGGTGATGTATGACAGTGATGACAAGGACTATAAAGGCAGTTCGTGCTTAAAAAGCGACTATTCCATTGTTATCAATGGCGGAACACTGACGCTGACCAGTACTGGCCAAGGCGGCAAGGCCATCAGCAGCGACGGCACGCTCGTTGTGAATGGCGGCAACATTACGGCCAAGGCATCGGGCAGCAACTATGGTTCTTCATCTTCTGGTGGCGGTTTCGGTCCTGGCGGTGGTGGCTCCGGCAGATGGGGAAGTGGTGGCAGTTCGAGCAGCAGCAACCATAAATATGCCAAATGTATCAAGAGCGACGGCAACATGGTTATATCCGGAGGCTACATAGATGCCTATTCTGCCAGCCATGAGGGTATAGAATCAAAGGGAACGCTGACCATTTCTGGCGGAACTGTTTACGTGAAGGCTTCTGATGATGCCATTAACTCTGCTGGCGACATGACCATTTCTGGCGGAAGTGTTTATGCCTATTCCACAAGCAATGACGGTCTCGATTCCAACGGAAATATGAATATACAAGGCGGTGTGGTCATGGCCTTCGGTGCTGGAGGTGCTGAAACAGGTATTGATATAGATGAAAAGCATTCGATGAGCATCACCGGCGGCAGTGTTTTCGGCATCGGCGGACGAATAGACGGCAGTTTCAGCGGGTGCACCCAGTCGTATGGCTATACAAGTCAGAGCGTTTCCTGCTCTTCGGGTGGCTATTTCGTGCTCTCCGACAGCAGTTCCAAGCGCCTCTTTGCGGTGAAGGTGCCAGCCTCGTATAGTGGTGTGGTGCTGGTGAGTTCGCCGTCAATGAGCAAGGGCAGCAGTTATTCCATCGGGTCGTCCACCTCAGTAAGCGGCACGGAGGAAAACGGATTCATTGCCTCACCGACTGCCTCGCAGGTGTCAAACACAAAGAACATTACTGCAAGGTGATGTTAAATAAACGTGAGTTCGATATAAGAAATATGCAATGAATCTACTTTTGTCAATGTTTTCATTGAGGACCTTTCGGGCAGCAGGTCTGACACGATCAGGCCTGCGGAACCGAGCGATGCTTGTGTATGAAATTGTCATGGAAAATCCGATTTTTGGGCTCAAATGCGGGCGATATTATTCACCGACAATCAATCGGGCGCGAAATACGCGAGTTTTGGTGCATTTCCTATAATTTATTGATTATCAAACAATTAAAACAAAAGTTGTTTTTCCTTATACACAGAAATCAGATGTTTGCTGACAAAAGCATAGGTTTTGAGGTGCAAAACCATAGTTCTTGGACAGTGAAACCTATGTTTTTGAAGCATGAAACCATAGGTTTTGCGCATCGGAATGTGCCCAGTGGTAATGAATCCTTACATTTCTACGTTTCCGACGTCCAATTCTTCAATAACCGATTTCTATTTCAAAGGAAAACTTCAACATGATTTTGTTGCCTTTTTTCAAGTCATCAGCGTGCTGTTACGTCGAACTCACGTTAAATAAAGAAGTATTTGTTCTGTTTTCTTAAATAATATGATTACCTTTGCAACAGGAAATACCGCATTTGCCTTGCGGTCATGAAATGCACGTTGCACATAATTCGTATTTATGAGAAACAGAACATACTACGTGAGTACGCCACTCGGATTACTGCTGGCGCTCTTGATGTTTGGAGCGGCCGAAGCATGGGCCGTAAACGACGGGGATCGCTATCTTGATTTCCTTTATCAGTATATGCCGATGCCTGACAAGACCGACTATTCACGCGATTTCTATCAGAAAAACATTGAATTGTCGCTGAAGGCAAGAGACGAAATGCCATGGGGGCATCGAGTTCCTGAGCGCGAGTTCCGCCATTTTGTATTGCCCGTCAGGGTGAACAATGAGAATCTTGACAATTCGCGCGAAGTGTTTTACGGCGAATTGAAGGAAAGAGTGAAAGGCCTTTCCATGAAAGAGGCCGTTCTCGAAGTGAATCATTGGTGTCATGAAAAGGTTACTTATCGCCCTTCTGATGCCCGCACGAGCAGTCCTTTGGCATCTGTGAAGACGGCGTATGGCAGATGTGGCGAGGAGAGCACATTTCTGGTGGCTGCTCTTCGCTCGGTTAGTATTCCTGCCCGTCAGGTGTATACCCCACGCTGGGCGCATACCGACGACAACCATGCTTGGGTAGAGGCATGGGCTGACGGCAGTTGGTATTTCCTTGGAGCCTGCGAACCAGAACCTGTCTTGAACCTGGGCTGGTTCAATGAGAGTGCTTCCCGCGGAATGTTGATGCATACCAAAGTGTTTGGTGACTATCAGGGACCAGAGGAAGTGATGAGCAGAACTCCTTATTTTACAGAGATAAACGTGATTGATCACTATGCGCCCACATCGAAGATGCAGGTGAAAGTGGTTGACGAAAAGGGGCTTCCGCTGAGCGGTGCCACCGTGGAATTCAAGGTTTACAACTATGCCGAGTTCTACACAGTGGCAACAAAACTTACTGACAACCGAGGAATGGCATCTCTTACAGCAGGTCGCGGAGATATGATGCTTTGGATTTCCAAGGACGGCAGATGGGCCTGGAAGAAGGTTTCTTTTGGAAAGACTGCTCAGGTGGTGGTGACATCGGGTGGTAAGACGATGGAGAAATCGATGGATTGGGACATGGTTCCGCCACCTGTCAGTGCGTCGTTGCCAAAGGTGACCGATGAAAAGCGGGCCGAAAACAACAGGAGGCTGGCAGAAGAAGATGCCATTCGCCAGGCTTATGAGACCACGATGCCCGTTGAAGAGTGGCGTGGCAATCATGTCGTTATACGCCAGTTCCTTGACGAAGCGCGCAACCAAGAGATGGCCAAGCGCCTGCTCTCTGTGATTTCAAAGAAGGATTTGCGCGATGTTTCCTTGGATGTGTTGCGCGACAACGAGGTGGAAGAGGTGAATACCTCCGATATATACTGTCGCTATGTGCTGAATCCGCGTGTGGAGAATGAGTGGCTCACGCCTTATAAGCATTTCTTCCGCGAGCGTATGGGTGGCGTTCATTCGCCCGCAGAGTTAGTGGAATGGTGCCGCGGTAATATACGTTTGGTGGAGGGGTGCAATCCTCAACAGTTGCGCATGCAGCCCATGAGTGTCTATGAAAACCGTTTCACCGACGAATTAGGGCTCAAGATTTTCTTTGTCTCAGTGGCTCGCAGCCTCGGCATGCCGTCGCGTATCAACGAGGTGAACGGCAAACTTCAGTATTACGAACATGACAAATGGGTGGATGTAAATATAGAGACAGAAGGCCGGGAGGCATCTGCCGCCTCGCCGCATGGGGTGTTGAAACTCGACTACAAGCCTGTTGAATACTACGACAATCCCAAGTATTACATTCATTTCACGCTGAGCCGGATAGAAAACGGCAGGCTTCAGTTGCTCACTTATCCGGAAGAGGCCACTTGGAAATCCGATTTTGAGCGTGGCGTTGAACTGGATGCCGGTACTTATATGCTCACCGTTGGTACGCGAATGGCAAGCGGTAATGTGCTGGCACATACGCAAATATTTGAGATAAAGGCTGGCGAGACTCTTTCTTTGCCGTTCACCATGCGTGAAGACAAGGAAAACGTGCAGGTGATAGGTTCTCTCAATGCCGAGAATCTCTATCATGACATGGCTATGAATACCGACAAGAGCCTTCTTTCCACCACCGGGCGTGGCTATTATATAATAGGTGTAGTGGCACCAAACCATGAACCCACCAACCACACCCTGCGTGACATCAGTCTTTATAAGCAGGATTTCGAGAAATGGGGACGCAAGATTGTGCTTCTGCTGAACAGCAACGACGACAACAATCGCTTTAATTACAAAGAGTTTAGCCAACTCCCGTCCACCGTTGTATGGGGAACGGATATCAATGGAAGTGTAATGAGGGAGATTAAAGAGCAGATGAAACTCTCGTCATCCTCGTTGCCGGTGTTCTTGGTATGTGATTCTTTCAACCGGGTGGTCTATATCCAGCAGGGATATACAATCGGCATCGGGGAGCAACTGCTGAAAATAATCAGGAAACTCTAAGCAAACGGTATGCGGAAAAAACAAGTGGGCAGGTGTCAAACCAGCCCACTTATGTTGTTCAGCACTGCTTTCACGGTCTCAGCATTTGTTTCCTTTCTTCCGTTTTCTTGCATCGTGGAGCACGAACCGTGAATCTCCAGGGCTCCTGTCGCCTCTATTATATGGTGGGCATTCGCTGTTGTCACACCGCCTCCTGGCATCACGATGATGGGATGTGAGGTTTCTGTGCGTCCCATGTCTACCAGTTCACGTAATAGGGGAATGCCTTGCTCGGCAGTAACCTGCTGCCCGGAGGTGAGAATACGTCTGACACCCATTGCCGCCAGTTGTTTCAACGCGTGATGAGGTTCTTGGCAGTCGTCAAAAGCACGATGGAAAGTGAATGGCTTTCCGCAGGATGCCTTTACTAATCGCTGTGTCGCCTCTACATCAATGAGGTTTTCGCGTGTCAAAGCACCGCTCACAATGCCATCGGCATAGGGGAGGGCTGCCTCAATATCGCGAACCATCACCGAAAGTTCTTCTTCAGAATAGACAAAGTCGCCTTCGCGGGGGCGGATTAAGACATGCACTTTCAGTTGGGGGAACATCTCGCGAACCTCTTTCAGCAAGCCGATTGAGGGTGTCAGCCCATCGAGCGGCAGGGCTGAGCATAGTTCTATCCGCTCAGCACCGCCTTCCACGGCGTTGATAACGCTTTGCAGCGACCCTGTGCATACCTCCAGTATTCTCTTGTTCTCACTCATTGCTGCCGGATGATTTGGATAATAAAGTCGGGTTTTGCCGTATATGAGGGTGGCAACTGCACCGTAAGTTCCTTTTTCTTCTTGTTGAAAGACCATCCCAATGCCTGTCCGTTTTCAAAAACAACGACACTCTTGGGCTTTTTGCCAATTGTCAGGGTGATGTTTCCTGTGTTTTCATGGAGCACATGCAGGAACACGCGGTTGGCTTTCTGTGTGATGACACCCCATGAAGGCTCCTCAGCATCATATTTGCTTGTTCCATAGATGGTCTCACCATATACTTTCATCCATTCTCCCATGCCTTTCAGCCGGTCAAGCGCCGTTGCCGGCAGTTCGCCATTGGGTTGTGGACCAATGTTCATTAGCAGATTGCTTCCTTTTGAGGCTGCTCTTACCAGCAGTTCGATGAGTTCTTCTGTGGTCTTATAGTCCTGGTCGGCCACTTTATAGCCCCACATGCCGTTCATAGTCTGGCACATCTCCAACGGAAGTTTACTGATATCTTGCCCGGAGTAGCCAGCCTTGTTCTCGCCAGGCAGGTCTCTCTCAAACATTTGGAAATCCTCACCCTCAATAGGTGTGATATGATGGTTGTTCCCGATGAGGCACTCTGGTTTCAGTGAGTGGATATAGTTGTAGAACTCGGGCATCCTCCAGTCAAAGGCAATGGAGTCGCTGTCGTGGTCCCAATATCCGTCAAACCAGAGTGCACCAATGTTTTTGTAATTCAGCAGCAGTTCCTTTACTTGGTTCTTCATAAACTGAAAATAAGAAGGATATTTCTCCTTGTTCACATCCGCTTTGGCCTCTGGTGAAAGGCTGTTCCAGTTTTCTGCAGACTTCCTTCCTGTGAACAATCCCGTTCTTCCTAAGGGATAGTCTTCTCTCATCCAGTCGAGAATGGAGTAATACAGGTGCAGTTTCACGCCCTGTTCGTGGCAGGCATCGGCCAGTTCTTTCAGTACGTCGCGCTTGAAGGGCGTCGCATCCACAATATTATATTTGTTCTCTGCCGTATGGAACATGGAGAATCCATCGTGATGGCGGCTGGTAAAAGTGATGTATTTGGCACCTGATTCCTTGATGGCACGCACCCATTGCTGCGCATCGAAGCGGATGGGGTAGAAGCAACTGGCAGATTTTGCATACTCCTCCTGCTGCAGTTTTCCTGAGTTCAGATACCATTCGCCTTGTGCAAACTCGCTGTAAATGCCCCAGTGAATGAAGATGCCGAAGCGGAATCCTTCAAATTCCTGGCGTGCTATGAGATTCTCTTCTGACGGAATATACTGTGCCGGCAGTGACATGCATAATCCCATCAGGCAGAAAAGTAAAAGCAATTTCCTTTTCATCGTTCTTTTTGTTTATTATCTGCAAAGATACAAAGAAGCGGATGAATGACAAAAATAATCGTCTCTTTTTGTTTCGTAATCCTGAAAAATCATTATCTTTGCTGCATGAATGATTTTGCAGCGATAGATTTCGAGACCGCAAACAATGAGCAAACCAGCGTGTGCAGCGTAGGAGTTGTAGTGGTACGTGGTGGTGAGATGGTGGATTCTTACTATTCGCTCATCCATCCAGAACCTGATTATTATCTTTATTGGAATACAAGGGTACACGGACTAACACAAGCCGACACCGACAAGGCTCCGGTATTCCCCAAAGTATGGGCTCAGATAGAACCGCTTATAGAAGGTTTGCCGCTGGTGGCCCACAACAAGGCCTTTGATGAGAGTTGCCTGAAAGCGGTTTTTCGCTGTTATCAGATGGATTATCCAGACTATCCCTTCTATTGCACGTGTGTAGCATCGCGCCGTGCTTTCCCTTTTGCTCCCAATCATCGCCTTCATACCATCGCAGAACTATGCGGTTTTCATTTAGAAAATCATCATCATGCCCTTGCCGATGCTGAGGCGTGTGCCTGGATAGCACGTGAGATTTTGTGATGGCTTGTTCGGTTCTAATGCATTAAAGATTTCAGGACCCGTGCTTTTTGCGATGTAAAAGCACAAGTCCTGAAATGTAATCGATCAGATCTTTAAAAGAGGAACAATATGTTTGCTTCTTATTTTTAGTTTAAGTTCCTAAAGAACGGTTTCTTATATCTCGCTGTTTATCAGGCCTATTCTGCGGTGAGTTCAAATACACAACTGTTGTAGTCTTTCTCCAAGGGAAGATACAATCCCTGCTCTTTGAGGAGTTTTCCACTGAACACTTTTCCGTTGAGCGGTGAAGGTTCACTGCCCACTTTTACGTTGAGTTCGCGCAGTCGATAGTTTTTTGAAGCATCGAGACCGGCGAGATGGATGCGCGGTGTCTTGATGTTGTAGAGGAACTGGATGCGGTGGGCAAAGAGCACAGCCTTGGTTTTCTGGTCGTTGGTGTACATCAGCGAGGCGATACCCTGATTGTCGTAGGGTGAAATCAGACGGTACAGGTTGCCCAGTTGGATGAGTTCGCGCAGTGGCTTGTAGTCGTTGATGGCACGTTGGCATTGTTCGCGCTCCTCGTCACTCATCTTTCTCGGCTGCAGTTCCATGCCGAGTCGTCCCGACATGGCTACATCAGTGCGGAATTTGATAGGTGTGGTGCGGCCGGTGTTCCAGTATGGCGAGTGGGCAATGTGCTGTGCCATTGCGTTTGACGGGAAGAAATAACTGGTTCCCCATTGTATGAAGACGCGCTGATAGGGGTCGTTGTTGTCGCTTGTCCAGAATTCTTCGAAGTAGGGAAGCAGTCCGTAGTTCACGCGACCGCCGCCGCTGGAGCAGTCTTGTATCACCAGTTTGGGATATTTGGCACGTATGCGCTGCAATGTCTTGATCAGTCCGCGGTGATATTCTATGTAGAGGTGGCTCTGTTTGTTGGCGGGCAGATAGGTGGAGCCGAAGTTCTGCAGGGCGCAGTTGGCATCCCACTTGATATAGTAGATATCCGGATTCTCGGTCATGAGGTCGTCTACCACTTTGAAAACGAAATCTTGCACCTTGGGATTGCAGAGGTCGAGAAGCATTTGTGTGCCTCCTCGTCCCAGTTTCAAGTCGCGGTTCTTTTCTTGCAACACCCAGTCGGGATGTTTCTCAAAGAATTCGCTCTTGGTGTTCGAACTTTCCGGCTCTATCCAGATGCCGAATTCAATGCCCAGGCTCTGGGCTTTCTTCACTAAAGAGGCGATGCCGTTGGGCAGTTTCTTCTTGTCAACCATCCAGTCGCCCAGTGTGGTCACGTCGTCGTTGCGCTGATACTTGTCGCCAAACCATCCGTCGTCCATCACAAACAGTTCTCCGCCCATCGATTTGATGTCTTCCATCATCTGGAACATGCCGTTTTCCTGAATGTCGAAGTAGACACCTTCCCATGAATTGAGCAGGATTTTGCGCGTTTGGTCGCCCTGGTGGAGCCAACCTTCATGGCGCGCCCAGCGGTGGAAGTTGCGCGACACGCCGCTCATGCCCTCACTGGAGAGTGTGAAAGCGAGTTTCGGCGTGGTGAACACTTCCTTGGGTTCGAGGATATACTCCGTGGTTTGCGGGTCGATGCCTGCATAGAAGTGTGCGTAGCGGTTGTCGCCAGAGTTGTTTACGCGCAGTTCGAAGTTGCCGCTCCAGCAGAGAGCCGCTCCCATCACGCGTCCGCTGTTTTCGCGAGGTATGCCGTCGAGTGAGATCATCATCTCTGGGGCGTCGTTGTGAGCATTGCGCACGCCGTCAGAATTGCGAACAATTTTCAGTCCCGGGTTGATCGGCTCGCAGGTGGGATAGGTTTCTGCGCTCCAGTTTCCGTGCATGTGCACCATGTAGAGGTTGCCTTGCGGAATGGCCAGGTGGCCCGAGTCATAGCGTTTCAGTGTGATTGCCTTCTTCTCTTGATGGGTAATCTCTGTCCATGTCTCGATCATGTCCACCGTGGAGTATGCCTTGTAGAAGATTTTCAGCGTCACGGGGTATTTCTTGTCGGTCATGGTGATGGTGGTGACGGTAGCATTTCCCTCGGTAGAGGTGCTCACATTGTCCACAGTGGGATAGAGCGTCCACTGTCCGTCGGCATGCAGCACCTGGATGGCAGACAGGTCCATCATGTCGTTTTGTCCGAAAGCGGGGTACACCGTTTGCCTCAGATCCATGCTGGTCCCCTTGATCTGTTCCACTTCCGTGCTGTTGAGTTTCTCTCCGAAATACGCGTAGCGAGGACTTCCGCCGTCTTCGGCATACATCACCAGCGATGTGTTGGGTGTGTTCACCACAATATTCCCTTTCCATGCGTTGGCGGGAAGAAAGCCCGCGATAGCAGCCATGGCCATCATAAAGATTGTCTTTTTCATTGTTTTCTATGTATTTATTGTTTTATATAATCATTGTTCTCACGGCAGAGGGTGCAGCCCTTCCCATCTCACATCCCACGTACCGTCGTCGGGAAATCCGGGGTTGCGGCCGCTGCATCCATCCCATCCAGCGCACATCAGGGCGATGGCAGTGAGCAGACCGCCGTTACCGGGAAGGTAAAGTCGCAGTCGCTCGTCCTGGTAATTATGTCCGCTCACCAGATAAGTGTTGGTGCGGTTGTTCATCAGCAGGGCGCCCACGGCCTTATCCCTGTCGCCGAGGCGTGCGGCACACATGGCAGTCATCGGGTAATCCCATCCCCAAGTTTTATCCCAGTTCCAGTTTTTCCACACCCAGTCGAGCGTGTTCTGCATGTATTCCTGACGGACGAGAGGGTTCATGGGTAGTATTCCGAGTGCTCCGAGCACAGCCATGTGGTCGCTGGTAAACCGGATGTCGCGGTAGGTGTCAATGGCCGTTTCGGCAGCCAGATATCGTTTTTCTTCGTCATATGCCAGTGGTGAGAGTCGGCTGATAATCAAATCCCATTGCCTGTTGCGCGGCCTTTGCATGCGTTCACGCCATTTCTGTGCCAGTTTGAGGGCGAAATGCCAGTAGGAGAGTTCGAAGGGGGCGTTGATGGTCTCGTCGGCCTTGAGCGTTTCTTGTGCAGGAATGAATCCACGCAGGGTGTATCGTTTGTTCTTTTTGTCATAGGTGACGAAATCGGCCATGAACGTTGCCGTCTGTTCCACCATGGGATAGTATTCTTCGAGGAACTCCTTTGACGGCGAGGTGCGGTAAACCAGTTCGGCCAGATGGATGAGATGGGGTTGCTGCCAGATGAGGAAACTGCCCACGTTGGAGGGTGCCTCGACGGCAGAAGGATCGGTCATTTTCATCCATCTTACCCCATTGAAGCCCTGTCGTTGCGCTATTTCCCTGGCGATAGGCTCCGCATGGTGATACCATTTGAGCGTCCTTTTGAGTAAGTCGGCGTGGTTCCACAGTGGCAGCCATGCCTGATGCCAGTAGATCATTTCCAGATGGAATTTGCCGAACCATGAATTATATGTGAGGCCCGTTTCTTGCGGCGGAGTGCTTCCTGCGCTCTGGATGGCCAGCAGGTATTGGCTGAGCACCACGCGGCGCTCCAGTTCGCTTGCCCTTGGGTCAGAGCAGTGTGAGAAATCCACGGCAGCGCCGCTCGTCCAGAACTGTTTCCAATGCGCGGACGATAGCCTGGACGTAGCCTGAAAGTCGGGAATGTTTCCCTGTTGAGGCTTTTCACGGGTGAAGAGCGCGGTGAAACATAACTCATCGTCAGCGGGAGTCAACGAGAAATAGTGGCTCCCCTTGGTGTTGAATGCCGCTTTGCCCTGCCATGTCACCGTCACGTAATACGTGGTGGCATCCAGTTGACGCTTCAAAACGGCATGGTGGCTGTCGATTTCCACGATGGTTGTTGTGTGCAGATTACTTTTCTGCCAGTCGCAGGCGTCATCAGAGTGCGCGCCCGTGGGATAGGCAAACCTGAAAGCAATAGGGGTGCGTGCCTTGGTATGCGTTTTCACGGCAATCATGTCGAGTTGGGGATGACATGTGGTAGCCACGTGGTATGCATCTTTGCCGATAGAGAAATGGCTGTTGATGGTTCCCGTCCACAGATTGAGCGTTTGGTGGATGTTCGCCACAGACTGGGGACTCACACCACTGTCGAAATCAAAGCCGATGATGCCCAGATGGAGCCGGTGGGGGTTCTCGCGATACCAGTCGTAGGCTGCCAGTGAGCGCTGGCTGCTGCCCGCCTTCGTGGCATACACCTCTTTATGTCCGTGATGGAAGTCAAAATCCACCAGCGTTTCCTCCCGTCGCAGGTTGTCGGGATTAGGGAAACAGTGCCATGCCCACTGGCTCTGCGTGCCCAAGGGCACACCCTTGGCATAGTGGGCGGGGAACGACTGCAGCCCAGTGGCATCGACCGTATAGGCAAATTCACCGTTGCCCACCGACAGCGACGACAGCGCATCCATCGTCTGTACGTGTGGATTGTTTCGCCCCACCAGTGCTTGCCGGTCTATTTCCCCGGCGATGGCGATGGCCATCGATGAGATGACCAGCGCAAAGAGCGTGAAAAACCGCTGCTTCATATACGAGAATGCTCCTTCCTTTTTTTTCTTCCGCCTGTGATTGTAAATCTCTTGTTCCTATAAACTCTCAGCCAGCCCGAACCTGCCCCTACTTGGCAACTTTGATGTTTACGTTCTTCCTGGAGATCTTCTTGCAGTTGAAGAACGCGGCATCCTGCCGGGCGGTGATGTTGATGTTCTTCAGGTCAATGTTCTCAATGGGCATTTCGGGCAGGCCGTTAAACAGCATCGCCCTGCCGGCACTCTGGCACATGATGTTTTCTATGTGGATGTTGCGAAACTGGGGTGTGGTCTCGTCAACGGGCATTACGTCAACATTGTTTGCCTTCGTGCCGCTCTGCATCATCTCCACTACCGACTGGCCGCCGTAATAGAGGTTGAAGATGATGGCATCCACCTTGATGTCGGTCATGCTGATGTCTCTGATGAAGATGTTCTCAACGATACCTCCGCGCCCACGACGACTTTTGAAGCGCAGACCCACGTCGGTGCCGAGAAACTGGCAGTTCTTGACCAGGATGTTCCTCACACCACCGCTCATCTCGCTGCCCACCACGAAACCGCCATGACCGGCAAACACGGTGCAGCCGTCAACCACGACGTTCTCGCAGGGTCGGGCGCGCTTGCGTCCTTCAGCATCCTTGCCGCTCTTGATGCAGATGCCGTCGTCGCCTGCATCAAAAACAGAGTTGATGATCAGTGCATTCCTGCACGATTCAAGGTCGAGCCCGTCGCCGTTTTGTGCATAACTGGGGTTGCGCGCCGTCACGCCGTCGATAATCACGTTCTCGCACATCAGCGGATGGATGTTCCAAGCCGGTGAGTTCTGAAAGATAACGCCCTGCAAGAGCACATTCTTGCAGCCTACCAGACTGACCATTACCGGACGCAGGAAACGGCGCATAGACAGCCAGTCGGCCTCGCTTCTCTCGCTAATAGGTTTGTTCAGACGCAACAGAGAGTCGGCCGCGACGAACCCCTTCGAAGGATACCACAGGCGGTCGCCCTTGAAAAAGCCATTGTCGCCGCGTGTCATCTCCTTCCATTGCCCCTCTGTCACCTTCTCTCTCTTCAGCGGTCGCCAAGCCTGTCCGTTGCCGTCGATTACCCCCTGGCCAGTGATGGCCACGTTCACCAGGTTGAGCCCGTAGATGGGCGAGTGGCACCGGCGCGATGCCAGCCCCTCATAATACGTGTTGACGAGCGGATAATACTCTTCGTCGGGGCTGAACAGGATGATGGCCCCTTTCTCCAGATGCAGGTTAGTGTTGCTTTTCAGGTCGATAGGCCCCGTGAACCAAACGCCAGCGGGCACCGTCAGTCTGCCACCGCCTTTCTGTTCCAGATAGGCGAAAGCCTTGCGGAAGGCCTCTGTGCATAGTGTCTGTCCGTCGCCCACGCCCCCGAACTGTTTGATATTCGCCTCCGTGTTGGGGAAGACGGGTGCGCTGAATGCCGGCATGCCGAAGGGCACGTCATTGAAATACGCCTGATAAGTATTGGTTTGTGCACGCATTGCCATGGGCAAGACCATGACGAGCATGAGCAGAAAGTGTTTAGTAGTTCTCATTTTGTTTGAATCGATGTGTTAAGTGCAATATTCCTACGCAAATTTACAAATAATTATTGTAAACAGGGAAACAAATGGCGCAACATTAACATTATTCAACTATCTGCACCTTGCATACTGACTGTACCATCACAAATCATTCCGTACAGGAACTCGGTTCCTCCTTGCTTAACGATGCTTTTCTAAACTGTGTAGGCGACATGCCGAAGCGCTCGTTCAGACAACGTCGGAAATTGCGCGTCGTTGTGAAACCTGATGCACTCGATACCGCTTCGATGCTCATTGTCGGTTGGGCTTTCATCAACTGGCAGGCATAGGCAATGCGCCTATCATTAACATAGTCGCTGATGCTGGTGTTCTCGCCTATCAGTTCGCGGAGCAGGGGAGTAAGGGCGTTCTTGCTGACACCCAGCATTTCCTGCAATCGGTCTCTGCCGAAATCAGGTTGCAAAAAGACACGCTCATTATCCATCAGATTCAAGAATTTCTCTTTCATCATGTCTTTCTGCTGTATCACCCGTGTTGGTGTTTTCATATGATCTTCATCGCACGATTCCGTATTGCTGTTTGTGCTTTTCTGTGGCCGTTGGTAATTGGTAATGGCATCCAGCATGCGAAGCAACTTACGGTCTTTCACCATTAGAATCTTGTGCTGACGATACCAATAGAAAGCAAATAGGCCGGAAAGCAGCAACATGACAATGACAACTACTGACAGAATGAGATAGCGCGCGCTTCGGGCTTTTTCTTTTTCAAGAGCCATTTCCTTCTCATATGCTTGGTATAAGGCAGCCATGCGCTTGGTTTCCTCCCGGTTCTCCCGGTCGTCAATGCTGTCTTTAACCTTGATTTGCCGAATCCTGTACTCTAATGCTCCCTTCAGATCATCCTTCCATAGTAATGCATCAGATGTATATCCCAGCACATGGGCATAGCGGCCGCATATCGTATCACGATGAAGCCAGTAGGAGTCGCACTGGCGCACAGTGGCAAGCAATTCGTCGGGCAGATGCATGGAATGATAATAATTCAGAAAATACTGCTTCCCTCTGACCGTCTTTGAGAATCCTGTTCGCTTGTATTTCTGTTCATACTGCTTTGCCAACTTGATGTCTCCCTGTTCTGCGTACAGGGCAGCCAGATCGGCGAAGGCCTGTCCATACATAATGCCGATGAAGTTGCTGTCTTTTTCTTGCATGATCTCCAGTCGTTTCAGAAGATCCACTTTTTTCAGACATGTATTGATAGAAATAGAGATGTCTTTGGTCCACACGGCATTAATAATCTGGCTGTAGCAATAAACGAGCAGTCTGTAACTTCTGGCATCCTCCTTTTTTTCCAACCCGTTGATTGCGTCAAACATCAACTGAAGGCCGTGTGTTCGTTCATTCATCTGATAAAGATTCTTACCCATTGTGAAATTGAATTGGGAAACATGGTATTCATCACCTATTTTATTTGCCAGTACAACTCCGTCGGAACAATACTTGATACTTTCGGAATAGCGTCCGAGCAAGTTTGCTGCCCGAATGACATTTCCAAGGACATTTACATGTCGCTGGGGATCTTTTGCAATGGAGTCATGGGACAACGCAGCCAGGCCATAGGCAAGACTGCCGTTCTGATCGTAAAAGTTATCATAACATACGTGCATGCGTAGACTGTCAGCACGCCAAGAAGGCATCATGCCTTTTTCCTCTGCTTGGGCAATGAGTTTCATTGCATAGGATGGATTGTCCCAATGCACTTTCGTGATATAGGACACCGTATAGATACTGTCCTTTTCAGAATAGACCTTCTTCTTGGGTGTCTGTTGCTGGCAGTCAGTCAGCAAAAACAGAAAAGCGATAAATACAAATCCAATCCTTATATCAATATGCAGACTTGATGCTTTCATTGTAATTGTTTATTCTAATTCTTTTTGAAGTATTCTCTATTATGTAGTGGTTAGGTTGTCCAGAATATATAAATATGTATGTTTGATGATGTGACAAATTAGATGGCAGACGGAGCCTAAACCATTGCAAAGGTAACTTTTTTTTCAGGAGTACGCAATTTTAGATCCCGATATTTTCGGTCATTTTATCACGGATAAAGGACAATTTGTCATTCGTGTTAAGTTGGTAAAAAATTTAGTTGTGCTCATCAAGATATTTTAATATTTTTGCACCAAGGTGATGATTTAACAGACTATGCACCGCAAAAGTTTTAAATTGATAGATGGCCGCATGGTATAGACAAAGATTGTAAAGAAAAACAAAGCGATATAACCCATAAAATGAGTATTGTCATGAGAAAAAAACTATTAATCCTTTCTGCAATTGTATTGCAACTGATTCCTGCAAAAGCCTGTACTACGGGTATTGTTTCCGGCAGGTGCACTTCTGATGGCCGGCCACTGATGTTTAAACAACGCGACAGCAGTAATGCCGACAATGCATATGTATACTCCGACAAAGGTAAATATGCATATATAGGTGTAGTACCATTGAAAAGCACCAGTGGACGACTGGTCGTTTACGGGCAGAACGAAAAAGGACTCGCCATTATGAATTCCACCGCCTATAATCTTGAAGAACCCGTCGAAGGGAAAAAGACAAAGGGAAATATTATCCGCATCGGACTTGAACAATGTGCCACGATGTCAGAGTTTGAAGCGTTGCTCAATAAAATGAGTCCCTTTGACTACGGAAGCAATTACGGATGTATGGATGCCGATGGGAACGTTGCCTATTTTGAGTGTGGGACAAAAGGCGTAAAGAAATTCGATGCCAACGATCCTTCTGTGGCTCCTCATGGATATATCGTACGCACGAATTTCGGCTTCTCTGGTGATATAGAAAAAGGTAAAGGTTATGCGCGATACAGAACTGCTTCTGCTCTCTTTGAGAAAGCGGCATCAGAAAATAAACTCAACGTGACGACGCTGCTTTCTTTTTCACGATGTTTGCGACACGGCTTGACAAATATGGATTTATACGATTATATGCCAGATGATGAGGAAACAGAGAGTTATATGTATTTCACTGACTTCATTCCCAGAATCTCAACAGCATCGTGCGTCGTCTTTCAGGGAGTGAGGGCAGGCGAGAACCCACTGCTCACAACCAGTTGGACCGCTATTAGTTCTCCGCTGGTAAGTGTAGCCGTGCCTGTTTGGTTTTCTAAAGACCAGAGTCTTCCAAAATGTGTTTCGCGCAGCAAAGACCTTACATGTCCGCTCACAACATGGGGTAACCTGTTGAAGCCGTGGATATGGACCATGAATTATGGTGAAGGTGAAAACTATATCATGCTGAGCCACCTCATCAACTCCCGTCAGACGGGTCTGCTGCAACAAATAAAACCTGTAGAAGACCAGATTGTCAGCAAAGGTGAGGCTCTTTTGGAAGAATTCAGGAATGCAAACAGGGTTACTGAAAAATGCAGGGAATATTACTCTTGGGTTGATCAATTCATTGATGATGAATACACGAAAATAGCCCATTCGCATCAGTTGATTCCCTAATCTCCAAACATAGTTATCCATTATTCAACTTATATAAAGCCAAAGAACATGAAACACGTAATCAATTTTTTCTTTAAACAAACGAGTAGCAGATTCAGAATCATGATGATTGCTGCCGCAATTGGTCTGGGACTGGCAGGCTTGCCTATTCCGCAGTTGTGTCTTGACTCAAAAGCGAATGTTAATCAAAACAGAAAAGTGACGGGAACGGTAGTGTCGATGGAAGACAATGAGCCGATTATCGGTGTATCCGTTATTGTGGAAGGTGCCACCAAAGGTGTGATTACCGACGTCAACGGAAAGTTCTCCATTGATGTGCCACCCAATGCGACCAAACTGAATATTTCGTATATTGGAATGGTTTCCAAAACGGTTCCCATCAAACAGAACATGGTGGTCATGCTGGAAAGCAGTGCAGAAACCCTGGATGAACTGATGGTTGTGGCTTACGGTACAGCCAAGAAAAGTGCATTCACGGGCTCTGCCGCTGTTGTGAATTCTGAGAAGATTGAGGCGGTGCCTGTGACGAGTGTGACAAAAGCCTTGGCAGGAACAGTAGCGGGAATCACCGTGTCGGGTGGTAACGGTATGCCAGGTAGCAGTCCTACCATCTATGTTCGAGGCATGGGCTCGTTCAGTGCTGGTGCAGAACCTCTTTATGTGGTCGACGGTATGCCGTATGACAGTTCTATCAGCAATCTTAATCCTGCCGATATAGAAAGCATTACTATCTTGAAAGATGCTGCGTCAACGGCACTTTATGGTTCGCGTGCTGCCAACGGTGTTGTTGTCATTACCACTAAGACTGGTAAGAACACACAGGGTAAGGCAAAGGTGAACATCAAACTGAATCAAGGCTTTACGGCACGTATGGCTAATGACTATAAAATGATGGGAACCACAGACTTCTTGGAAACGTTTTGGGAAGCATACCGCAACAACAACCTGGGTAGTTACTCGATGGAGGAAGCAAACCAGATGGCAACTGACAACCTGATGACGCAAATGGGATATAATCCGTTTAATGTTCCCGACAATGAAGTGGTACTGACAAATGGTAAACTGAACCCTAATGCACAGTTGCTTTGGGCAGACGACATGGACTGGTGGGATGCTGTGAGCCAGTTGGGTAATCGAACTGATGTCAGCGCAAGCATCAATGGCGGTAATGACAAAACAAAGTATTTCGGCTCTGTTGGAGTTACGAATGAAAAGGGTTATATAAAGAGTTCAGAATTCACACGATATACTGCTCGTGCCAATGTTGAGTCTCAAGTGGTGAAATGGTTGAAGTTAGGAACCAATGTGGCAGCAAACATGTCACTCTCAAAAGGCGGGCAGAACGAGACATCTGGTTCTCTTGGCAATCCGTTCCGTTTTGCCCATGATGTGGCTCCCATTTATCCCATCCATGTACACAATCCGGCAACCGGTGAGTATATCTATGACGAGGATGGCAGCAAAATTTTTGATTTGGGTGCCGGTTATACATTCGGTGATGTGGAGATAAACTCCCGTCCCTATCTAAGTGGCTACAATCCTGCTTTGAATGTGACGGAACGAACAGACGATTTCCGTAGAAACAACGTGAACGTAAAGGCATTTGCAGAGTTTGGATTTCTCAATGGTTTTAAACTGACGCTCAATGCTGGCGTGGGCGCTAATTCGTATCTCTCGACCAAGGGAACGGTGGCGCGCGACGTGTTGAACACGCTGGGCACGGCTTCGAAGACAAACTCTTTCACAACAACGTGGACGTTCAACCAGTTGCTGACCTACGCGAAAGATTTCAACAAGCACAGCGTGGATGTGCTGGTGGGACATGAGAGTTACGACTATGAATATAACTATCTCTATGCGAACATGAAGGAGGCCAAGTTTGACGATAACTATGAACTGGTGAATTTCACTTCGCCCGACGACAACCCCACGTCGTATACCAACAGATATAAGACGGAGGGCTTTCTCTCGAGACTTAACTACGACTATGATGAGCGCTATTATGTGTCGGCCTCGTTCCGCCGCGACGGCACTTCACGATTCTATAAGGACTCGCGATGGGGTAATTTCTGGTCGGTGGGTGCCGGATGGCGCATGGATCATGAGACATGGATGAAGGGCGTGACGTGGGTGGACATGCTGAAACTGCGCCTCTCTTACGGACAGACGGGCAACGACGATACCGATGGCTACTACCCCTGGAGGGCTGTCTATACGGCCAAGAACAACGGCAAGGAGGGCGGCTACTATCTGGGCTCGCTGGGAAACAAGGACTTGAAGTGGGAGTCTTCGACCAGTTATGACCTGGCCTTGGAATATGTGCTGCTCGACAACAGACTGCGCGGTAGCATAGAGGTGTTCCATCGCGGTTCGGACAATCTGCTGTGGTCGGTGAGCATTTCGGAGAGCACGGGCCATGCCACGCAGACGGTGAACGCGGGAAGCATGTGGAACCGTGGCGTGGAATTCGACATGACGGGCGTGGTGTTCAGAAAGAAGGATTTCCTGCTCGAACTGAACCTGAACGCCACTCACTATAAGAACAAAATCACCTACATGCCAGAGGATCCGTATACCACGGGCATTCGCCGGCGCGAAGTGGGGCATTCTTATTATGATTTGTATCTTCGTCAATGGATGGGCGTGGATTCTGATACGGGCAATAGCCTCTACCTGATGGACGATGTGTATATGGACACGTCGGAGTCGAAGGTTGAAAAAGACGGAGTGGTGTATACCACGAATGTGAACGAGGCGAAGCGCGACTGGTCGGGTAACACCTTGGCAAAGGTGTATGGTGGTTTCGGCACGAAGTTGCGCTACAAGAATTTCGACATGACCACAACGTTCTACTATCAGTTTGGTGGAAAACTGTATGACTACGGATATTATACATATATGAGTATATCGAGCAATTTCACCAACGTGCATCAGGATCTGATGAATCACTGGAGAGAGCCGGGCGATATAACGAGCGTGCCCCGACTGTCATATAGCACTTCTGACACATCCAACCTCAATGCGGCCACGTCTACACGTTGGCTGGTGGCCAACAATCTGCTGCAACTTTCGAGCATAGACATGGGCTACACGTTCCCCAAGAAATGGATTTCGCATTGGGGAATCAGTTCGCTGCGACTGTCGGCATCTGCCGAAAACGTGTTCATCATAACTGCCCGTAAGGGTGTGTATCCGCGTCGCACGCCGATGTCGGGATATTCCACGAATGAGGATGTGTATGTGCAGGGGCGCACGTTCACCATGGGGCTGAATGTGGCATTCTGATTGTGAGCAAACAAAATGACATGAACAATTAAACTTTCTGAACAGATGAAACATAAAATCATATCAATCGTAGCGGGTTTGGCCATGTTGCTGAACTGCTCGTGCAGTGAGGATTTCCTCGAAACGAAATCAACATCTTCGGTGGATACCGACCAGATGTTCATCAACTACAAGTCGGCCATGATGGCCGTGAACGGCTTGCACTCGCTGATGAATGCCATGCATGGCTATTCGTCGGCTCGCTATGGAGGATACCAAGACTTCATGCTGTGTATGGAGTTCATGGGGCAAGACTTGGTCTATACGCTGACGAATGCCCAATGGCAGCCTGCTGTGCGCTGGGACTATATCGAGGCTTCGCATGCTTATAACAACTATATATGGAAACTGTTCTATTGGTTCACCTCGAATGCCAATGCCATTATCATGCACATCGATGAGATTGACGGAACAGACGAAGAGAAGAACTTCTGTCGCGGTCAGGCACTGGCATACAGGGCATGGGCGTATTTCCACCTGGTGCAACTCTACGGCAACCGATACAGGGCTGGCGAGCAGAACAGCCAGTTGGGCGTGATTCTGCGTCTTGACGATTCACTTGATGACATGCCGAGGTCTACGGTTGAAGAGGTTTACAAACAAATCAACGACGACCTGGACGAGGCGATTGAGAACCTAGGGAATATCGGCACGTTGACCAAAACGAATAAGTCACACATTGATGTGCACGTGGCGCGCGGCATCAAGGCTCGTGTGCTGTTGACACAAGGAAGATGGGAAGAGGCTGCAAAAATGGCAGAAAAGGTGATTGCTGAATCGGGGGCCAAACTGCAGGACGACACGTATACGGCAGGTAACCGTTTCAGCGACCAGTCCAATACAGAGTGGCTGTGGGGACGTTATGGCGTTGACGACCTCTATCTGTCGCTGTGTGATTTCTGGGACTATATGTCTAACAGGAACAAGAGTTATAACAAAAACACGCCGAGAGCCATCTTGAATACGCTCTACGACCAGATCTCGGATACTGACGTGCGCAAGGGTATATGGTTCCCCAATGCCCAGGACAAGAATGTGCTGCCGCGCCCCATCATCCCTACCGGTGGCAGAATCGTGAACTATATGGCTAACAAATTCCTCATTGAAGACGAGAACCGTGCCGGCATTGACCTGGCTTACATGCGGTTGCCGGAAATGCTTCTTATTGAGGCCGAAGGCTATGCACGGTGCGGGAAATACGAGCAGGCACAAAACGCGCTATACACGCTGGCCAAGCATCGTGACCCTCAATATGTGAAATCAACGAAGACCGGCGACGAACTGATTGAGGAAATCATGGTGCAACGCCGTATCGAACTGTGGGGAGAAGGATTTAACTGGCTCGACCTGAAACGTTTGGACTTGCCGCTCGACCGCGGACCTGCCCCGCGCACCGAACTGGGCTACAGCAATGCCAATTGGTGGACAGGAACAACGAACAATAACAAGATGCCGACGAATGTCGATCCAGAGGCTTCAAACTACGATATGTATAACCATATCTTCGGCGAGAGTTACAGATACATTCCGGCTGGTGACAAGCGGTGGACATTCATGATTCCAGACGACGAAATAGATGCCAATCCGCTTTGCGAACAGAATCCATTGTAAAAGTATCAGGCTCTTCTGCGTTTTTTTATAAATATCGGGGGAAACACTGTCACGGTGAAAGGACAATGTTTCCTCCTTTCTAAAATCTTTTTTCATTACAGATGTGGTTATGCAAATTTTTACTATATTTGCAAATAAGTAAAGTGTCTTTCATCGAAGGCATCATCACGTACATAATCTTTATATATGAAAACAATAAGAATTCTGATTCCCATCCTGCTCCTGACGGCATCGGCAAGACTGCAGGCGCAGCAGAATGCCAAGGGGTATTACAAGGACATATTCATTGACGGCGGCATGAGAGTGTCATCTCGTGCTGACCTGCCTTCGGCGCGCGTGTTGGGGATGCAAACGGAAGTATTCTTGTCGGCCAAGAAGTCAAAAGACTATAGTGCTGCCGACACACTGCTGCAAGAACAGTGCTTCGGAGGTAGTGCTATCGACGAAAACGGCGTGCTGCTCTATCCTGACGGTGAACCTCGTTTCCGTATGCTATATGTACATGGCGGATTGGCGGCTTCGCATGGAAAGACGCTTGGTGAGCGTGGACGCGAGAACGTGCGACAGTTTGTGCGCAATGGCGGCAGTTATGTGGGGTCGTGCGCAGGATGCTTTATCGCCAGTAGTGGCGTGAAGAATGATACGATTCGTCTGCGCGATGAATACCTGGGCATCTGGCCGGGACTGTGCCGGGGTACGTCTCTCTCTGATACTCCTACTGGTATCAGCATCGACAAGAAATCGCCGCTGCTGAAATATGCAGACTTCGGCGGAGACCGGTTTGTGGATAGTGTATATCACAACAACGGTGCCTATGCCTATACGAAGGAGATGTGGCCTCAAGGCACGGAGATTCTGGCTCGTTACGACACGAAAGGTCTCACCGTGAAGCGCAACATCCAGGGTGAACCGGCCATCTGGGCGTATAAGGCCGACAGCCAGTCGGGGCGCGTGATACCATGCGGCTCACATCCCGAGAATATGAAAACGGGCGAGCGGCTCGACCTGATGTGCGCCATGGTGAAATATGCGCTGGCAGGAAACGGCAGCCCAACCCTGAAAGGGGAACTGAAAAACGGTGAGGAGCGGGTGATGGACCGCCACACGCACGACAATAATCCGGCATACACACGCATTGGCGACAAGCAGTATCACCATTTTGTGGTGGATGTGCCGCCTAAGACGAAAGAAGTGAGCATCGTGCTGCGGTCGCTGATGGGCTACGAGGATGTCGTGATGTATCTGTGTGCTCGCCATGGCGATTTCGCTTTTGTTGATGATTCTGACTACAAGCAGGTGTCGCTCGATGCCAATAAGCGTCTGACCATCAAGAATCCAAAGGCGGGAAAACTGTATGTATCGGTGCATCTGGCTACCACCGTCGATACTGTCATGACTGCCTACGGAACTCAGTATACAGGACGGACCGATGTGCTCAATGGCGTTCCCTATGCCATCAAGGTGGAGTATTAGCGGCTGGCAGTTTTTTGAAAAAGAAATGAATAACGGATTATATAAAGAAGGAGAACAATGATGAAACGGATATATTGGATGGCGGTGTGCCTGATGTGCACAGTTGCCGTTTCCGCCCAAGAGAGGCAGAAGGGCTTCTATAAGGACTTGTTCATGGATAGCGGCATTATGCTTACGTCGCGTGCCGACCTGCCCGCAGCCCGGCTGGCCGACCTGTCGATGGAGTCATTTGTGTCTACCGCCCATAGTTATACCGAGAAATACTCGTTTACTGATGCCGATACCATCTTGCAGAACCAGTTGATAGGCGGAAGTGCCATCGACGAGAACGGCATCTTGCTTTATCCCGACGGGGCACCGCGCTTTAGGGTTGTGTATATGAATGGTGGCAGGGCGAAGTCTCACGGCACGTCGCTGGGTGAACAGGGACGGGCAAACTATCGCACGTTTGTGGCCCATGGCGGCAGTTATGTGGGATCTTGCGCTGGTGCTTTCATTGCCTCTGTCGGCACGAAACTGCCAGACAAGGACGCAACGCCCTATGATGTCTATCTGGGCATTTGGCCAGGATATACCACGGGAACAGGATTGGAAAAGTCGTGGACGCATGTAGACATTGAACCTGGATCGCCTTTGCTGAGATACTATCGATTTGCACACAAGATGAATATTGATAGTGTGCGCCATAATGGTGGCTGCTTTGCCAATATGAAATATAACTGCCCGGAGGGTACCGAGGTGCTGGCACGCTATTCTACGCCTGGCGATCAGCCTAACCGCAATATCATCGGAGAACCTGTTATTTGGGCATATAAAGCCAGCGATGCCACGGGACGCATCGTGCTCTGTGGTTCCCATCCTGAAGGAGTGGAAGAAGGGGCTCGGCTCGAACTGACTTCTGCCATGCTGAAATATGCCATGGATGGAGTGGGGAAGCCTGTCGTCAAGGGCGAATTGAAGAGTGGTGAACCGCGTCGAATGGATTGTCATACACACGATGGTAATCCTGATTATGCGCGCATCGGTGATAAACAGTATCATCATTTCACTGTGCAGATTCCAGAAGGTGCTGACAGCGTGAAAATCACTCTCTCGTCGGTTACGACGCAGAACAATTTCGATGTCTATCTCTTTGCCAATGATGGCTCACTGGCATTCAAAGACGAGGCAGAATATAGTGACCTCACACTTGGCATCAACAAAGAACTGGTCATCGGCAGCCCGAAAGCAGGGATGCTCTTTGTCTCTGTCTTCTGCGATACTACCGTAGAGGCATTAAATACGCGCTATGGTACTCAATACAGCGGGCGCCTTGATGTGTTGAATGGTGTGCCGTATAGCATTTGTGCAACGGTTTTCCCACGTAAGGAGTAAAACGGCTGCGTGATAAAACGAATAGAACGATAGCGTGATAAAACTACAGGATGATGCGGTATACCGGCATGTGATGGCCCTGTATACCGCATCATTTCGTTTATGATTAAGACCATGAAAAAACCCTGCTGCAACGTAAGTCACAAACAGGGTCCAATGAAAGGAGGAGTGGTACCACCAGGAATCGAACCGGGGACACACGGATTTTCAGTCCGTTGCTCTACCAACTGAGCTATGGCACCATTGGTTTTGTTTAGCGGGTGCAAAATTACAACATTTTCTTGAACCACAAAAACATTTCTTAAAAAACTTCGCCGTTTTAACGTTTTGTAACAATATTCGCCGTGTGATCGATCTTGTCGTTCTTGGCTATTGCATGTGTTGTGCCTGCTGAATGAAATCCGTCAAAGTATTACTTTAACGGATTCCATCCTTGTGCGGTGATTTCGAACTCTTGGCTGTCGCGTGAGATAAGCATGCAACCGAGTTCTGGCCTTGTGATATGGCCTATCAACTTCACATCGTCCAATGCTTCTATCTTCTCATGGTCACCTATTGGCACGGTGAAGAGTAGTTCATAGTCTTCTCCGCCATTCAGGGCGCAAGTGGTTACGTTCATATTAAACTCTTCTGCCATCACTGCTGTCTGGTAGTCGATGGGGATGTTCTTCTCATAGATTCTGCATCCTGTGCCACTCTGACGGCAAATGTGCAGCAATTCGCTGGAGAGCCCGTCGCTGATGTCCATCATGGCGGTGGGGTGGATATTGGCTTCGCGCAGGCGGTTGATGATATCTCCACGGGCCTCTGGCTTGAGTTGGCGCTGCAAGAGATACTCTTTTCCGGCGAAATCGGGCTGGAAATCGCGCAGCAGTTCGCTCTGCGACTTAAACCAACTGGCTTTCTGGTTGTAAGTGCCGTCGGCTTTTGCTGCCTTTATCTTCTGGTTGAGTTCTTCAATCTGCTGATAATAGACGGTTTTCTCGCGCTCTAACAACTGCAGGCCCATGTAAGAAGCACCCAAGTCGCCGCTCACGCAGATAAGGTCAGTGTCTCTTGCACCATTGCGGTATACGATGTCGTCCTTGTAGGCCTCACCAATGCAGGTGATGCTGATGGCAAGTCCTGTGAGCGAAGAGGTGGTATCACCGCCAATAATGTCGATGTTCCACTTGTTGCATGCCATGCGCAGACCATCGTAGAATCTCTCCATGTCTTCAACGGTGAATCGTTTGCTCAGCGCGATGCTCACTGTCATCTGTCGGGGCGTGCCGTTCATGGCAAAGATATCGCTGATGTTGACCATGGCCGACTTGTATCCAAGGTGCTGCAGGTCGATGTAGGTCAAGTCGAAATGCACACCTTCCATGAGCATGTCGGTGGTTACCAGCACCTCCTTGTCGGGATAACTGAGCACGGCACAGTCGTCACCCACGCCTTTCAGTGTCGATTTGTTACAGGGTTTGATGTCTTTCGTGAGACGGTCTATCAGTCCGAATTCTCCTAATTGTGAAATATCCATTGCTGTTGTTTAAAGGAAATGGCAGGTAATCCTGCCATTTCGTCTGAATGATTCTATTATTATATCGGTTGCTTTTTTTTCCTTGAAGAGTTGACATCTGAATGTCAGGCCTTTGTCAGCCTGATCATCTCGCGCATAATCTGTGTCATGAGGGGCTGTGCTTTGTTTGCAGCCTCCTGAACTTCTTCGTGGCTCACGGCAACCGGAACGTCAAAGCCTCCCAGGTCGGTGATGACGCTGACACCGAAAGTCTTGATGCCACAGTGATTGGCCACGATTACTTCTGGCACGGTACTCATTCCCACGGCATCGCCGCCCATGGCACGGTACATCCTATACTCAGCGGGAGTCTCGAAAGTGGGACCCTGAACGCCTACATACACACCGTGCATCACGCGGATGCCCTTTTCTTCGGCAATCTTGTCTGCCAATTCGATGAGTGCATGGTCGTAAGGTTCATGCATATCGGGGAAACGCGGACCTGTGGGATAGTTCTTTCCGCGCAAAGGATGCTCGGGAAAGAAATTGATATGGTCTGTGATAATCATCAGGTCGCCTATTTTGAAATCCGGGTTCATGCCTCCCGATGCATTTGATACAAACAAGGTCTTGATGCCCAGTTCATACATTACCCTGATGGGGAACGTTACTTCCTTCATGGAATAGCCTTCATAGAAATGGAAACGTCCCTGCATGGCCATGATAGAGGTTCCTCCCAGATTCCCGAAGATGAGTTTTCCGCTGTGTCCTTCTACTGTGGAAACTGGGAAGTTGGGAATATCTCCATAGGCGAACTCGTATTTGTCAGTTATTTCTGAAACTAATTGTCCGAGTCCTGTGCCCAGAATGATGGCTGTCTTTGGGCTTGTTTTCATCCGTTGCTTTAGCCAGGATGCTGTTTCGAGAATTCTTTCGTACATATCCAATGATTTTTTCGTTAAACTCTTCTTGTTGTCCGAGCATGAATTCTATCTCCACAGGTAATATGTAGAGATGATCCCTCACTTCATCAGAAAGTCCTTCCTGCCCGAACAGGCGTGCATTGTCTTTCTCTGTTGTGATAATGCATTTGGGTTCCGGCATTTCTGCGAACATTTCATTGATGCGCCGTATGTCTTTTTTCTTGAATAAGTGATGGTCGGGGTAGGTTAGGGGCGTGATATGCTCTGTAAACGGTTTCAGGTCGAGCATCATCTGTCCTGGAGAAGCAATGCCTGTGAGCAGCAGGATGTGCTCGTCGGGCTTGATGTCGTCCAGTTTTCGGTCTTCCCCGTGGAACATAGGCTTCATACATGTGTACTTCAACGTGGTGAAGAACAGTTTTTGATAGGGGAATAAGTCGAGTGCTTTCGTGAGAACACGGTATTCCATGGGTTTGAGGTCGCGCGGACATTTGGTCACAATGACGATGTCTGCGCGGTTCTTCCCCTGTTTCGGCTCACGTAGCCTTCCTGCTGGAAGCAATTTGTCGTAGATAATCAGGCGATGGTAGTCAACCAGGAGGATGTTAATGCCCGGTTTCACATAGCGGTGCTGATAGGCATCGTCCAGCAGAATCACGTCGGTGTCTTTCGTTTCCTCGTCAGTGGTGAGCCTTTCAATGCCATTGCAGCGGTTTTTGTCTACGGCAATGTATACGTCAGGATACTTGGTCTTCATCTGGTAAGGCTCGTCGCCGATGTCGCGCATTGTGGTTTGCTTGTCGGCAATTACATATCCCTTGCTTTTTCGCTTGTATCCACGGCTGAGAACGGCGACTTTCATCTGTTTGCGAAGCAGGCGGATCAGGTATTCCACGTGTGGAGTCTTGCCGGAACCACCAACGGTGATATTGCCCACCGATATGATTGGTTCCTTGAACGAGCGGCTCTTCAGGATTCCCATTTGGAAACACTGATTGCGTATCCACACTCCAATACCATAGAGCCAACTAAGTGGCAGCAGCCATTCGCGTATTTTGATGAAGTCGCCTTCCATGATTGCTGTGGGTTGTTTGATTTATTTGATGTTGAAATAGAAAGGAATGCGTGCCTGGATAGCACTCTGCTCATTGATGTGTTTGAGCAGCATGAACGGTTCGTAGTAGGATCCGAGAACTGTTCTCAACTGTGCATCCAGATAGTTTCCGTTGGCTTCGCCGGTCTTTTGCATCAACTGCTCGAGCAGGTCTGCCTTGCCGGGATATGATGCGGTGTGATATTTGTCTGTCTTTGCCAGTTCGGCTGCCTTTTTCACTGCATCGTCAAGTCCGCCGAGTTGGTCAACGAGTTTGATTTTCAGTGCATCCTGTCCGAGCCATACATGTCCTTGCGCCACCTGTTCTACTGCATCGACCGACAATTTGCGTCCGTCGGCAACGCGTTTGCGGAATAATTGATAGCCGCGTTGAATATACATGTTCAGATAACTCATCTCTTCATCGTTGAAAGGACGCGCCCGGGTTCCGAAAGTAGCGTTCTTGTTGGTCTTTACATCATCAAATTTCACGCCCAACTTATTTGTCAGCAACTCGCTCACATCCGGGAACATGCCGAAAATGCCGATGCTGCCGGTCAGTGTGGTAGGCTCAGCCACAATCCAGTTGCTTTCACAACTGATATAATAGCCACCTGAAGCAGCCATACCACCCATGCTCACCACGACGGGCTTCTTGGCCTTGAGTTTCTTCATGGCGTTCCATATCTGCTCGGATGCGTATGCAGAGCCGCCACCGCTGTTCACGCGCAGCACAACAGCCTTGATGTCATCGTCTTTAGCGAGTTCCTCCAGGTCGCGGCAAACGTCATTGCTAACGATCTGATGCGAACCATAGCCCATGATGTTGTCGGATAAATTGTCCACGATATCGCCGTAGGCATAATAAACGGCAATGGCATCACCGCCCGAATTCTTTTCTTTTACGTTCTGCATCTGTGCCACGCTCACCTGGTTGATATCCTTGTCGGCATCAATCTTGAGCAGTTTCTTCACCTCGTCTTTGATCTCGTCTGTGTAAAGCAGTTTGTCAACGAGTTTGTATTTGACGTAGTTCTCTGGATCGTCGAATGTAATCAGCCTGTCGGCATAGGCATTCAGCGTGTCGGCACTGATTTTGCGGCTTGCAGAAATCTCTTTCACCACATTGTCCCAGATTCCGTTTATGTAAGCAGATACCTGTTCGCGATTAGGCTCGCTCATGTGGTCGGAAGTGAACATCTCCGGAGCGCTCTTGTAGGAACCCACTTTGGCCAGTTGCATTTTTACTCCGAACTTGGCCATCAGGTCCTTCAGGTAATAGTGCTCGGATGCCATGCCGTGCCAATCGATCATACCTTGCGGGTTGAGCCATATCTTGTCGGCCACGCTGGCAAGGTAATACACCCACTGTGTGTACTGGTCGCCATAGGCAGCAATCCACTTTCCACTCTTCTTGAAATCGAGCAGGGCTTTCCTGATGGCCAGCGATGATGCCGGAGAGTCAGAACTGAAGAGCCCCGCTTCTATGTAGATGCCTTTGATTTTGTCGTTTTCTTTCGCCTTGTTAATGGCAGAAATCATATCGTCAAGGCCGATGGTGTTGGTGTTTCCGCTAATCAGCATGTTCAGCGGGTTGGTCTCCGAGCGTTCTTCAAGCATGCCATTCAGGTTCAATACTAACACACTGTTGTCTTTCACGTCAGTGGTGGCACTGGAGGCGGCAACCATTCCCACGAGACTCATGGCTCCGAGAATGCCCATAACCATAAAAAACACGATGATGCCTACAACCGTTGCAAGCACATTTTTCAAGAAGTCTTTCATATCATTATATGTTTAAAAGTTTCATGCCTTAGGCGCTGAATTGTCTCATGCCTTGCATGTCTGAAATGCAAAGTTATTAAAAAAAGTTGAAATCGATGCATTTGAGTGGATTATTTTACAAAAAAACGATATAATTGAGACATTAGTGACGATTTTTTTGTATTTTTGCGCCTGATGAAACGTGCAATTGTAATGGGAGCCTCTTCTGGTATGGGGCGTGAAGTGAGCAAATTGTTGTTGGCTGACGGGTGGCATCTCGGCATTGCAGCCCGTAGAGTGGAGCGGTTGCGCGAACTGGAGCGCGAGTTCCCGGGCCATATTATGGTGCAACAGATAGATGTGACCGATGCAAGAGCCTCTCAGCAACTGCTTGAGTTGATTGATCTTGTCGGTGGTGTAGACCTGTATTTCCATGCTTCTGGCATTGGAAAACAGAACATGAACCTTTTGGAAGACATTGAAAACCAAACTGTTCAGACAAATGGTATAGGGTTTGCCCGAATGATAGGCACCGTTTATCGCTACATGGCTGCTCATCAAGGCGGCCATATCGCAGTTATTTCATCCATTGCGGGTACAAAAGGACTTGGCGCAGCCCCTTCTTACAGTGCAACGAAGGCGTTCCAGAATACGTATATACAGGCTTTGGAGCAGCAGGCCAACATGCGCGGGCTGAATATCTCATTTACTGATATCCGTCCGGGCTTTGTCGACACGCCGTTGCTGGGTGATGAGAAGCATTATCCGATGCTTTTAAAACCAGAGCGCGTGGCCGAGGACATTGTGAAAGCCATCCGGCGGAAGAAGCACGTGCTTGTCATCGACTGGCGCTATCGTATTCTTACTTTCTTCTGGCGACTGATTCCCAATGCCTTGTGGCGCAGACTGAGGGTACGTAACTGATGCCTTCCGGCGAAAAACTCACCATTGCTGTCGTTTTTAAAACCGCATGGACAGTGAGATTCGGTTGCGTTTTCTGTCAACATCAATGACTTTTACCTTGACGTGTTGGTGCAGGTGGACCACGTCGTTGGGGTCTTTCACGAACTTGCTGGCCAGTTGAGAAATGTGGACGAGCCCGTCTTGGTGCACGCCAATGTCTACAAAGGCTCCGAAATTGGTGATGTTTGTAACGATGCCGGGCAGAATCATCCCTTCCACCAAGTCGTCAACTTCCTTCACATTCGGGTCGAATTCAAATGCTTCGATATGTTCTCTCGGGTCGCGACCTGGCTTTTCCAGTTCGTTCATGATATCCTTTAGCGTGGGTATTCCAACATCTTGATTTACATAACGTTTAATGTCAATCCTTTCACGTAGTTCTTTCTTCTCAATCAATTCCTTCACGGTGCATTGCTGGTCTTTTGCCATTTGCTCCACGATATGATAACTCTCGGGGTGAACGGCGGAATTGTCGAGCGGGTTCTTGGCATTGGGAATGCGCAGGAAGCCGGCACACTGCTCAAAAGCGGCTGGTCCCAGTCGCGGAACCTTCTTTATTTGTGCGCGAGAGGTGAAGGGCCCATGTTCTTTTCTGTACTCCACGATGTTGCCGGCCAGCGTAATGCCGAGTCCGCTGACATACATCAGCAGGTGTTGGCTGGCTGTATTGAGGTTCACACCAACGGTGTTCACGCAACTTTCCACCGTCTGGTCGAGGCTCTTCTTCAGTTTTCCCTGGTCAACATCATGCTGATACTGACCTACACCGATGCTCTTCGGGTCTATTTTCACCAGTTCGGCAAGCGGATCCATCAGTCGGCGACCGATGCTCACTGCTCCACGAACCGTTACATCCTCGTCGGGAAACTCGTCTCTTGCCGTTTTCGATGCAGAATACACCGATGCTCCGTCCTCGCTTACGGTGAATACCTGAATCTGGAGCGAGTCGTTCTGCTTGCGCAAGGTGGCCAGTGTGTCGGTTACAAACACTTTTGTCTCTCTCGATGCCGTTCCGTTGCCAATGGCGATGGCCTCTATCCGATAGTCTTCCAGCATTTTCATCACGTGCATGGTGGCCTGCATGAGGTGGTTTACGGGCGGGTGGGGGAAGATGGCCTCATGATGCAGCAGGTTTCCTTGCGCGTCCAGGCATACAACTTTGCATCCTGTGCGGAATCCGGGGTCGATTCCCATCACCCGTTTCTGCCCTAACGGAGCGTCTAAAAGCAATTGCCGCAGGTTTCCTGTGAACACTTCTATGGCCTCATCGTCGGCTTTCTCCTTGCTGATGGCGGCAAATTCGGTTTCGATAGACGGCTCCAGCAACCGCTTATAGCCATCTTCAACTGCCTCGCTCACCAGCGACTGGCACTTCCCGTAGCCTTTCACGAACTCCCTCTTCAACCTTTGGATGCATGATTCATCATCTGTCTTGATGCCAACACGCAGAAATCCTTCGCTTTCTCCGCGGCGCATGGCCAGCAAACGGTGGGAAGAGCAGCGGCGAAGCGGCTCACTCCAGTCGAAATAATCGGAATATTTGGCGGCTTCGTTATCGTCTTTCTTTGCCTTAACCACCTTGCTGACGATCATTGCATCGCGGCGGAACGACTGTCTCACCAGATTTCTCGACCGTTCATCTTCGCTTACCATCTCGGCGATGATGTCCTGAGCCCCTTTCAGCGCTGCCGCCGCATCCTTTACATCACCTTTCACAAAGCGGTGAGCCGCCTGCTCGGGGTCGTTTTCGCGCTGCATCAGCAGTATAGTGGCCAGCGGCTCAAGCCCTTGTTCACGAGCCACGGCGGCGCGTGTCCTTCGTTTGGGCTTGAAAGGCAGGTAGATGTCTTCCAGTTCGGTGGCTTCCCAGCAGTTGTCAATGCGTTTTTTCAACTCATCGGTCATCTTCCCCTGTTCGGTAATGGTGCTGATGATGGTCTCTTTGCGCTTGGCCATCTCCTTGAACTTCTCGTTCAGATTGGCAATCTGCGCAATTTGCACTTCGTTGAGTCCTCCCGTGCGCTCTTTTCTGTAGCGCGAAATGAACGGAATGGTGCATCCCTCGTCCAAAAGGGCGAGGGTGTTGTCAACGCTTTTCTCAGGAAGCGAGAGTTGTTTCGCTATTTTTTCTGTAAAAATGTTCATCATTGTAATTCTTTACTTCTATAGGAATGGCAGCCCAATATATAGCGCCGCCGTTGCAAAGATAAGAAAAATATGTGAAAACCGCGATGAAACCGTGAAAAATAATTAGTATGTGGACAACAATCATTGTTGTCAGGAAAGGTGATGCCAATGCTTTCTCTCGTCAAAACCTTTGGTTTTGCGCCTCTCGGTTTGTGCGTTGCCATTCGGGTGTATGTGGCTTTGCGTCCCATGGTTCATGCATTGTGACTCAAAAACGCATGGTTTTGCAACCCATGATTTGTGCATCGTTATTCGGGTGTCAATGGTTTTTGTGTCATATAAATCATACATTGTTTTTCGGGGATATGTGGTTTTGAACCTTGTCATTCTTGCATTGTCGTCCAAACATGCATGGTTCATTTCAAAACCTATGTTTTTGCCCTTCAAAACCTATGCTTTTTATCCACAATTTCATGTGGAGAAATGACAAAAAAACAACATGCCGCCACGCTGAAAAGCCTTTTTCGGTAGGCATTTTGCTGCGTGGCGGCATGAATGGATTGGATATTCTTTACTTCCTTGCACCGCGTATGGGCTTCTCGGCAGTATTCTTAATGACAATGTTGTTGCCATCATCGTCGGTGAAGACCGAATTCTTCTTGGCATAGCCATAGCCGTATCCGTAGTCCCAACCCCAGTCATAGTAGGTGTTCCAGTCGTTGGGCGAATAGGTTTTGCGCAATCTGAATTCCGACCATGCTCCGTTTTCATACTTGATAACACCGCGGAAATAACCGTCGTAGTCGCTCAGGTAGTCGGGTGCAATCTGTGCATAGACATCTTTCTCGAGGTAGTGGATGTAAATAATGCCGTTGTTGACTTCCCATTCAAAATGGTTGGCAATGTAATAGGTATTGCGGCTTCTGTGATACCAGGGTGACTGGTCGTTGAAATAGTCCACCTGATAGCCGGTTCCACTTGCATATCTGTAGGGATCCTGTGCGAAATAGATGGTGGAATATGTTGCGAAATACTCCGTGTTGCCCATAAACATGCTCACTCCCATGTCTCCCTCCCATGCGCCTTCGAGGTTGTAGGCAGCATAGTCGTCATTGTCTGTGTCGCAAGAAACGAATACTACCATCGTCATTGCCATCATTGCCATGAGTGTAATATACTTTTTCATAGTCGTATTGTTTTTATAGTTAATAACTGTTGTTTCTGAACTCTGATGCAAAGATACAAAGACTTATTGTAATATGCAAGCGGGAAAACCATAAAGTGTTGTAGGAATATCCCTATTTGTATAGAGAAAACACCGGATAGTTGCGAAAAACTTGCACGTAAGCCAAAAAATGCTTACTTTTGCACCATAATTATAATAATGTAAACAAATGATATCCGTAGAAGGACTGAAAGTGGAATTCGGTGTGAAACCGCTTTTTCAGGATGCGAGTTTCGTGGTGAATCCCCGCGACCGTATTGCCTTGGTGGGCAAGAACGGTGCCGGAAAGAGCACGCTGCTGAAGATTCTGTGCGGCGAGCAGAAGCCTACGAGCGGCACGGTGGCCGTTCCCAACGACACATCCATAGGTTATCTTCCGCAGGTGATGATTCTCCAGGACGATACCACGGTGCGCGAGGAAGCCAGAAAAGCATTTTCCAGCAACACGCAGATGAAAGAGCGGCTGGATCAAATGAACAACGAACTGGCAGAGCGCACGGATTATGAGAGCGATGACTATATGGCTCTGGTGCAGCGATATACCGAGGCTCACGAGCGATATATGATGCTGGGTGCAGACAACTATGAGGCGGAGATAGAGCGCACGTTGGCCGGACTCGGTTTCCTGCGTTCCGACCTGGAGCGCCCCACCAGTGAGTTCAGCGGCGGGTGGCGTATGCGCATAGAACTGGCAAAGATTCTCTTGCAGAAACCTGATGTGCTGTTGCTCGACGAGCCCACCAACCACCTCGACATCGAGAGCATTCAATGGCTGGAGCAGTTTCTTGCACAGAGTTCCAGTGCGGTTTTGCTGGTGAGCCACGACCGTGCTTTCATCAATAACGTGACCAACCGGACGCTGGAGATATCATGCGGCAAGGTGATTGACTATCGTGTCAAATATGATGAGTATGTGAAACTTCGTGCAGAAAGAAGAGAACAGCAGTTGCGCGCCTACGAGAACCAGCAGAAAGAGATTGCCGACATGCGCGCTTTCATAGACCGCTTCCGCTATCAGGCCACAAAAGCCGTGCAAGTGCAGCAGAAAGTGAAGCAACTTGAGAAGATTGTGCCCATTGAAATCGACGAAGTGGACAATGCTGCCATGCATTTGAAGTTCCCTCCCTGCCTGCGCAGTGGTGATTATCCTGTGATTTGCGACGGCGTAGGTAAAAAATACGGCGAGCATCAGGTGTTCGACGAGGTGACGTTCACCATCAAGCGCGGCGAGAAAGTGGCATTTGTGGGTAAGAACGGTGAGGGAAAATCCACGTTGGTGAAATGTATCATGAACGAAATACCGTTCACGGGTGGCCTGAAAATAGGCCATAATGTGCAGATCGGCTATTTTGCGCAGAATCAGGCGCAGTTGTTAGACGAATCACTCACGGTGTTCCAGACCATCGACTACGTGGCTAAAGGAGACATCCGCCTGCGCATTAACGACATCTTGGGTGCTTTCATGTTCGGCGGCGAGGAGTCGGAAAAGAAAGTGAAAGTGCTCAGCGGCGGTGAACGAAGCCGTCTGGCCATGATAAAACTGCTGCTCGAGCCGGTTAATCTGCTCATTCTCGACGAGCCGACCAACCATCTTGACATGCAGTCGAAAGATGTTTTGAAGGAGGCTGTCAAGGCTTTCGATGGCACGGCCATCATCGTAAGCCACGACCGAGAGTTCCTCGACGGGCTGGTAACTAAGGTATATGAGTTCGGAGGCGGCCGGGTGGTAGAGCATTTGGGCGGTATTTATGACTTCCTGCGCAGGAAAAACATTGAGTCGTTTCGCGAACTGGAAATGTCGGCCGCTACCGAAGCCTCCAAAAATGAGCCTGACGACACGTCGGTTAATATGCATCGAAAGCAGGAATCTATGAAGACACCTGCCATGACATCTTCTGGCAAGGCCTCGTTTCTGGAACAGCGCGAACAGCAGAAAAAGATTCGCCGGCTGGAAAAGAGCATCAAGGAGGCTGAGGACAAGATTTCCACGTTGGAAAACCGCATCAAAGAACTTGATGAAGTGCTGTGTACGCCCGAAGGAGCCAGCGACATGACCGTGGTAACGGAGTATACCAGCATCAAGAAACTCATTGACCAGGAGACCGACAGGTGGGAGCAGTTGTGTGAAGAATTGGAAGAACAGCAGAAATAGGATGCCTCTGTAGTAAACAAAACAAAGTATTCGTCAAATATAATTCATAAATGCAATGAAAATCAAAACGTTAATGACAACAGTGCTTATTGCTTCCTCCGCAGTGGGAGTGAATGCGCAGCAGTTAAAGTCTGGTATTGATGTAGCAAATCTGGACCAGACCGTGAATCCGGGAACGGATTTCTATCAGTATGCATGTGGCGGTTGGATGAAGAGCAATCCGCTTCCCGCAGCCTATTCCCGTTTCGGAAGTTTCGACCATCTGCAGGAAGACAACAACAAACGCATCAATTCCATCCTCAAGGAGTTGCAGAATGCGAAGAAAGGTGCTTACAAAGAAGGCTCGGTGGAGCAGAAACTCGCCGACTTCTACAAACTGGCCATGGACCAAAAGCGCCGTAACAAGGAAGACCTTTCACCTGTGATGCCTCTCGTTAAGGAACTTGAAGATGCCACCACCATGGACGACCTGTTTGCCATTCATAAGCGGATGCTCGCCTATGGCAATCAGCAGTTCTTCCGTTTTGGCTATGGTGCTGACGAAAAAGACAGTAAGCACAATATCCTGAATGTGATGCAGGGCGGCATTACCCTTGGGCAGAAAGAGTATTATCTCGACAACGACTCCATAACCACCAGCATCCGCGATGCCTATCGCTCGCACATCTACCGCATGTTCCGCATGTTCGGTTTCGACGAACTGGCAGCCAAGCAGAAAATGGAGAACATCATGAAAGTGGAAACCCAACTGGCAAAGGTCAGCAAGAGCCGTACTGAACTTCGCGACGTGGAGGCAAACTATAATAAAATGTCGATCAGCGAGTTCCAAAGCCGCTATCCTCATCTCCGTTTCGTGCAACAACTGGATGCCCTTGGTCTGAAGTCGGCCGACTATCAGAACATGATTGTGGGCCAACCCGCATTTTTCGACGGCGTGGAGAAGATGTTGACAAGGATAACAGCAACGGAATACCGCGCGTATATGGAGTGGGGCGTCATCATGGGCGCAGTTGACTATCTCAGCGACAAGGCTGTTGCAGCCAATTTTGAGTTCTTTGGTAAGACATTACGTGGTCGTCAGGAAGATTATCCGTTATGGAAGCGTGCCACATCACAGGTTGAAAGCGTGATGGGAGAGGCTCTTGGCAAGATGTATGCAGAACGTTATTTCCCCGCTTCATCCAAGCAGCGCATGGAAAAGTTGGTGAAAAACCTGCAAATAGCACTTGGCGAGCGCATCAATGCGCAGACATGGATGAGCGAAGAGACCAAAAAGGCTGCCCTCGACAAACTCAGTGCTTTCTATGTAAAGATTGGATATCCCAACAAATGGAAGGATATGAGCGGATTGACCATAGATCCCAAGAAGAGTTATTATGAGAATGTGATGGAGTGCAGCAAGTTCTGGACCATGAAAGAACTGGAGGAAAAGGCCGGAAAACCTGTTGACAACGACGAGTGGTTTATGACTCCGCAGACGGTGAACGCCTATTATAACCCCACCACAAACGAAATCTGTTTCCCGGCAGGTATCCTGCAGCGTCCGTTCTTCGATCCTGAGGCCGACGACGCGTTTAACTACGGTGCAATAGGTGTGGTAATCGGACATGAGATGACCCACGGTTTTGACGACCAGGGCCGCCACTATGACAAAAACGGAAATATGACCGACTGGTGGACAGCCGATGATGGTAAGAACTTTGAAGAGCGCACGGGCAAGTATGCTGATTTCTTCTCGAAAATCAAGGTGTTGCCTGATTTGAACGCCAACGGTAAACTCACATTGGGTGAAAACCTGGCCGATCACGGCGGTCTGCAGGTGGCATGGTATGGTTACAAGAATGCAACCAAGAACAATCCGCTGCCCGCTATTGACGGTCTTACTGCCGATCAACGCTTCTTCTTGGCCTATGCCGGCGTTTGGGGACAGAACATCACTGAGAAGGAAATCCGCAACCGCACCAAGAGCGACCCGCATTCATTGGGCATGTGGCGTGTAAACGGTGCCCTGCCTCACATTGATATGTGGTATGATGCCTTCGGCGTGAAGTCATCCGACAAGATGTTTATACCGAAGAATGAGCGTCTGGAACTTTGGTAATCACTCCATGTGCATGCATCCGTGCATGTAGAAAGCCAAAGTTTTCTAAGGTAAAATAATGCAATGGTTTCTGGAACCGTGTCTCCGGAAACCATTGTTTTTTTTATTTTTGTGAATCATTCTGTTGCAGAATGACGCTAAAATGGCTGAAAAATCAATTATTTATTTTGTTTTATGTATATTTTGCCGTAACTTTGCACTGAAAAATCTGCTATCAAGAGGAATGCAGATGGGATAATAATTTATAAGATTGTAGTTTATGCCATTAAGACTGCCAGACAGACTGCCTGCGATAGATATCCTGAAAAAGGAGAATATCTTCGTGATGGACGATACGAGAGCCCATAAGCAGGATATCCGTCCGCTGCAAATAGCCATCCTGAACCTGATGCCGCTGAAGATAACAACAGAAACCGACTTGATACGTCTGTTGTCGAATACTCCTTTGCAGTTGGACATCACGTTCATGAAACTGAAAAGCCATACCCCGAAGAATACGCCGATAGAGCACATGATGATGTTTTACAAAGACTTTGAAGAATTGCGACAGCGCAAATTCGACGGCATGATCATCACGGGTGCTCCTGTTGAGCAACTTCATTTTGAGGATGTGACATACTGGAATGAAATATCAGAAATCTTTGAGTGGTCGAAGACGCATGTCACCAGCACGCTTTATATCTGCTGGGCTGCACAGGCAGGGCTCTATTATCACTATGGCATACCCAAATATCCGCTTGACAAGAAGATGTTCGGCATCTTCAAACAACAGGCATTGAACACCCAACTGCCTATCTTCAGAGGGTTTGACGATGAGTTCTTCATGCCTCACAGTCGCCATACCGAACTCCGGCGCGAGGATATCCTACAGAACCCGGCGCTGGAACTCATTGCCGAAGGAGATGAAAGCGGCGTGAGCATGGTGATGGCACGTGACGGGCGTGAGTTTTATGTCACAGGTCATCTGGAATATGCCCCGAATACACTCGACAATGAGTACCGGCGCGACCTCGGCAAGCGCGACGACGTGGACATGCCTGTGGATTATTACCGCGACAACGACCCCGGCAAGGAGCCCGTTGTGCGATGGAGAGCACATGCGAACCTCATGTTCTCCAACTGGATTAATTATTATGTATATCAAACAACGCCTTACAACATAGACGATATTGCGTAAGATTGAACTGCTGGCACCTGCCAAGAACTTGGAATGTGGCATCGCCGCCATCGATCATGGGGCTGATGCGGTTTACATAGGGGCTCCCCGTTTTGGTGCGAGAGCCGCTGCGGGCAATTCTTTGGATGATATTTCGCAATTGTGCCGTTATGCCCATCAGTTCGGGGCAAAAGTCTATGTTACCGTGAACACCATTATCTACGATGATGAACTGCACTCCACTCAGCAATTGCTCAACGAATTGTCGGCAATCGGGGCTGATGCAGTCCTTGTTCAAGATATGGGAATACTGAGCATGAACCATGGCTCGATGGCATTACATGCGTCAACACAAACAGATAACCGCACGGTGGAGAAGGTGAAATGGCTGCGCAGTCTGGGATTCAAACGCGTGGTGCTTGCCCGCGAGTTATCGAAAGACGAAATAAATGCCATACATCAGGCTGTTCCCGATGTGGAATTGGAAGTGTTTGTACATGGAGCACTGTGCGTCTGTTATTCGGGCGTGTGCTATGCATCGCATTATTGTTTCAAACGGAGTGCCAATCGCGGTGAATGTGCACAGTTCTGTCGGCTGAAATTCGACCTTTCCGATGCCGACGGAAACATCATTGAGCAAGGACGGCATTTGTTGTCGCTCAAGGATCTGTGCCAGATTGATGTGCTTGAAGACCTGCTGGAGGCCGGAGCCACCTCTTTCAAGATTGAGGGGAGGCTCAAGGACGTGGACTATGTGAAGAATGTGACGGCAGCCTATAGCATTCAACTGAACAAGATTATCAGCAAGAACCCTGAAAAATACCAGCGCGCTTCTTCGGGTGTGTGCCGGTATTCCTTTGAACCAGACCTTAAAAAGACGTTTAACAGGGGATTCACGCATTATTTCTTGCATGGCAGAAGGCGGGATATTTTCTCTCCCGATACGCCAAAGGCCATTGGCGAGTATGTGGGCAATGTGAAAGAACTGCGTGGAGGCTCTTTCAATGTCTCGGGAACGGACTCGTTTGCTAATGGCGACGGCCTTTGCTTTCTCAATGAGCGCCGGGAACTGGATGGTTTCCGTGTGAACAGAGTGGTGGGCAACCGCCTTTTCCCTTACAAGATGCCCGCCAATCTGCGTCCTGGCATGGCTCTCTACCGTAACAATGACCAGGAGTTTGAGCGTATGATGGCGAGAAAAACGGCAGAGCGCAAGATTCCTGTACGCATGACCATGGCCGAGACAGACGAAGGCTTTGCACTGTCTTCTGGTAATTATACAGCGAAAATCTCGATAGAAAAACAGATGGCTCAGAAGCCGCAACGCGAGAATATCGTCAGGCAACTATCAAAACTGGGCGACACACCATACGAATGTGCTGACATACAATTCGTTCCTGTTGATTTCAATTTCTTCATCCCGTCGAGCAAACTGGCAGAAATGCGTCGCCAACTGACGGAAATGATGATGAAAGGACATGAGACGGACGCTGACAATGTGCCGGACCCCAAGCCTGTAGATAACGAGTCAGAACCCAATGCGGGTGAGCGCGATTCTTCTCCAATGCACCCCGTGGTCATTGGGGAGGAATATAAGAAATACCCTTATCTATATAACATTTCCAACCGTCGTGCAGCGCAGTTCTATCGCGATATGGGAATGGATCGTCCCGTAAAGGCCTATGAGTGTGATGCCTATGTGTCTTCCACTCACTCGCCATTACTTATGCAATGTCGCCATTGTCTGAAATTCAGTCTTGGCTATTGTGAAAAGAATGGGGGAGTGCGCTCTCCATGGCGCGAACCTTTCTATCTCAGCCTGTCCGACGGGAAACGTTTCAGGCTGGAATTCAGGTGTCGTGAGTGCCAGATGAATGTCTATGGGATGTGAGCAGACAGGATGGCGAGTTAATCAAAGGTAAGAATCAACGTTGTAATCATCATGAAGATACGAAACATAATGACGAGGAAAGGCATAACCGAGTGGTTCTGTGCGGCTCTGCATGCTGCTTTTTCATTCTTACCGGGCATGGCGAGCCTTCGCATCTTCATGGTGATGCTGATAGTGTCTTTCGTGTTGTCGTCATGTTATACCAATAAGTCGAAGACGCATGACGCGATGCCGGTAGACAGTGAAACACCGTATGACACCGCCGCCTATCAGCGGGCCATGGATTCGCTGACGTTTTCGAGCAGGCATCATTATTCTGAGAACTATAATTTCGTGGTGAAAGCCGACTCGCTGATCTTGTTAAAGCAGATGCCAGAGGAGGTTGTGAGCCAGGTGCCGACAGATTCTTTCTCCGTAATGAAGTATGAGCGTCTGGTCGTAGCCGATATCAGGATCATGCCAGCCGACAGTATTGATTCTGTCTGGGTGCAGTTGGCGCGCGATCAGTATACGTTTGGATGGATTCACGAATCGCAACTGTTGCCGAAGGTGACACCCGACGACCCGATATCCCAGTTCATCTCCGTCTTTTCTGATGTTCACTTATTGGTATTCCTGATTGTCATCATCCTTATTGCCGTGGCTTATGTCATGCATCTGATTCTGCGAAACAATGCAAAGATTGTGCATTTCAACGATATAGACAACATCTATCCCACGCTGTTGGTGCTGATTGTGGCGGCATCGGCAACGCTCTATGCAACGATTCAGTTGTTTACCCCCGAGATCTGGCGCCATTTCTATTATCATCCCACACTCAATCCCTTCAGTGTGCCAGCCATTCTCTCCATGTTCCTCGTGTTGGTATGGAGCATGCTTATCGTGGGTTTGGCATGCCTGGATGTGGTGAGGCACAACTTACCTTTTGGCGAGGCCGTGTTGTATTTGTGCGGATTGGCCGCTGTCTGTGCATTGAATTACATCATTTTCAGTCTGACCACCTTATATTATATAGGATATGTGTTGCTGGTTGTATATGTCTATTTCGCGCTGAAAATGTATAAGAAAAACTCCCATTGCAAGTTCGTATGCGGCCATTGTGGTGGACTGATTCATCAGAAAGGCATTTGCCCTCACTGCGGAAGAATGAATGAATAAATGCGGTTTCTCAACGGGTTTAAAGCCGACATTTCGCTTTTTTTACGGGTGCTGAACACAAAAATCCATAAAAATGTGGATTGCGTATTTGAAAGCGAGGTTGTATCTTTGCACCCAAAAAAGCAAGATAACATGAAAAGTAAGTTTTTTTTAGTATCGATGCTGGTATTGTTCTGTATCTCATCAATGGCAGATGTCATTAACGATGCGGCAGTATCAGACACATCACGAGTGGTAGACCTCGACGAAGTGGTCGTTGTTTCACAGCCCAAGGAAGTATTCCGTCTGCGCCAGCAGCCGCTGAGCAGCACGATGTTTTCTAATGGAGACGTACAGCGTCTGGGTGTTCGCGACCTCCGCGAGTTGAGTGCCTATGTTCCATCGTTTGTGATGCCCAACTATGGCAGCCGCTACACGTCGTCCATGTACATCCGTGGCATCGGTTCCCGTGTGAACAGTCCATCGGTGGGAATGTATGTCGACGGTATTCCATTGATGAACAAAAGCCAGTATAATTTCCATACATATCAGTTAGAAAGGGTGGACGTATTGCGCGGTCCGCAAGGCACTTTGTATGGAATGAATACTGAAGGCGGACTGGTGAGAATGTATTCTCGCAATCCGATGGCCTATCAAGGCACTGACATCAGCATTGGCTATGGAACTCATGCGTATCGCAATGTTGAGGCATCCCATTATAATAAGGTGAACGATTCTTTCGCATTCTCTTTGTCGGGCTTCTATAACGGACAGAACGGGTTCTTTAAAAACCAGACAACTGGTGATCGCGCCGATGAATATCAGGAAGGTGGCGGAAAACTGCGACTTATGTATCAGACTTCGCAAAACTGGGTATTAGACTATGTGGCCGACTATCAGTATGTTAGACAGAACGGTTTCCCTTACGGATTGCTGAATGCAGATAACAATGAAACGGCCGATCCTTCCACCAACCGACAGGGAAACTATCGCAGAAACATGTTCAATACGGGACTGACACTGAAATACACGGGACGAAAAGTTAAATTCTATTCCACAACCAGTTATCAGTTCCTGCGTGACTATATGCTTATGGATATTGACTATCTGCCTGACGACTTTATGCACATGGAGCAACGTCAGCACGAACATGCAGTTTCACAGGAGTTTTCTCTTAAGAGCAATACCAGCGGATGGTGGAAATGGTCGTCTGGCGTGTTTGCTTCCTATCAATGGTTGAAGACCGTGGCTCCTGTGTATTTCGACCCGGGAATGAACGGTTTCCTTTCACAGACAATCACAGACTATGCATATTATGGCATGCTCAATTCCATGGCAAGACGCTATGAAGCCCAGGGCATGACAGCAGATGCCGCACGCCAGATGGCTGCTTCCATCATACAGCGGGCTGGTGGCTGCACCATTGACATGCAGATGCAGACCATTCCCGGAAAGTTCTACACCCCACAGACCAATTTCGGTGTTTATCATGAGTCGAATTTCGACATTACTGACCGTCTGACCGCTACTTTGGGATTGCGATTCGATTACAGCCGTGTGGCAATTGATTATGCTACAGAGGCCGTGATGACACTTGATGAGAATGTGATGGGCGTGAATGTGAAGGCTCGTGTCAATTCCTTGCTCAAGAATAATCATCACGATGACTACAATCAGTTGCTGCCCAAAGTGGGACTGAGTTATAGGATTGACAATCACAACAGCAATGTGTATGCCACTGTTGCCAAGGGTTACCGTGCGGGAGGCTTTAATATACAGATGTTCAGCGACATCCTTCAGACTGAGTTGCAGGGAACGTCGCAGACGGCGCGTGGCGATATGACTATCGGGCATGATGCAACGACGTACGACAACATCCGTAACACCATATCTTACAAGCCGGAAGAAAGTTGGAACTATGAGTTCGGCTCTCATCTGAACCTTTTCAACGACCGGGTGCAGTTTGACCTCTCCGGTTTCTTCATGCAGGTTCGTAATCAGCAGTTGTCTGTGATGGCTGGTAATTACGGTTTTGGACGTATGATGGTGAATGCGGGTAAGAGTTACAGTTGTGGTGTTGAGGCTGCTCTTCGCGGCCATGCCATCGACAATCATCTTGTATGGGCGCTCAGTTATGGATACACGCGTGCTGTCTTCAAAGAGTATAATGACACTGTTTCCGGACAGTTCGTGGATTATAAAGACAATATAGTTCCATTCGTGCCGATGCATACCATTGGAGCAATGGCTGACTATCGCATAGATTTCAACAACTCTGCCTTGCGTTCCATTACCATTGGCGCCAACCTGTCTGCCCAGGGCAAGACATATTGGGATGAATTGAACACCTATTGCCAGAAACTCTATACGGTGGTAGGAGCACATGTCGATGCCGACTGCGGATTCGTGATGCTTAGCCTATGGGGCAGAAACTTGACGAATGCCAAGTATAACACCTTTGCCTTTGACAGTTCTGCCACGGGAACAAAACAGTTCTTTGCGCAACTCGGCAATCCTTTCCAGATGGGAGTTGACTTGAAATTCCATTTCTGATAATAGAAAAAGAGACTGTGTCCACACACTCATGGACACAGTTTCTTTTTATGATACAGGCTGAAGGGCCTCTTTTTCTTTTTAAGAGAGTTTACACCAGTTCCACCTTGTCGATGTCTTGTTCTTTGTCGCAATAATGGCATTTCAGCACGCCGTTCTCTTTGTCGACAACGTGGAAAACCGTGTTCATCGGTTCATTGTTGGTGATGCACTTGGGATTGTTGCATTTTACGATGCCGCGCAATTCGTCGGGGGTGTCTACGGTTTTCTTTTCTACCACGTCGTAGTCCTTGATGATATTGAGCACAACCTTGGGCGCAACAACCGACAAACGGGAAATCTCATCGTCTGTAAAGAACTTGTCTGTTACCTTGATGATTCCCTTTTTCCCTACTTTGGTGGAATAATAGTTGTATCCGATGGTGACAGGCATCTGTAAACGCTGAAGTCCGAGCAGGTTGACAACCTGAAAAGTCTTGTCTGCTGGTATGTGGTCAATCACGGTGCCGTTCTCAATTGCGGCAACGAGTCTTTCTTTCTTGTTCATGTTGATTCTTTCTGAGATGGATTACTATTGGCTTTATTTGATGATGGAAGTGTCTTGTTTTACTTCATCAAGGGTTATTCCAAGGACATCGCAAATAATTGCTTCGCGGGCATACAATCCGTTTTGCGCCTGTTGTATGTAATAGGCATGAGGATTGTCGTCAACATCATAGGCAATTTCGTTTACGCGGGGGAGGGGATGCAGTATCTTCATGTTCTCGCGGGCGCTTCCAAGCATGTCTGCCTTGAGAATATATACGTTTTTCACTCGCTCATACTCCATCAAGTCGGAAAAACGCTCTTTCTGCACGCGTGTCATATAGATGATATCTGCATCGGAAATGATTTTCTCATTGAAGGCCGTGTGCTCAACGAACTTGATGCCATGTTCTTTACAGTATATCTTATATTCGTTGGGCATGGCCAGTTCTTTCGGGGCAATGAAATGGAATGTCGGGTTGAAATGCCTCATGGCCATGATGAGCGAATGCACGGTTCGGCCATATTTGAGATCGCCCACAAGATAAATGTTCAGATTCTCAAGCGTTCCCTGCGTTTGGTAGATGGTGTAAAGGTCGAGCATGCACTGTGACGGATGCTGGTGAGCACCGTCGCCGGCGTTGATGATGGGGATGGGGGCTATCTCACTGGCATATTGTGCTGCTCCCTCGATGTAGTGTCGCATGGCAATCACGTCTGCGTAGTTGCTCACCATAAGTATGGTGTCCTTGAGTGTCTCTCCCTTGGTGCCGCTGGTGATTTTCGGATCGGCAAAACCAATCACGCGTGCTCCAAGGCGATTGGCGGCAGTCTCGAAACTCAATCGTGTACGTGTGGAGGGTTCAAAAAACAGGGTGGCCACAACTGTCCCTTTTAGCAATTCTCTGTTAGGGTGTTTTTCGAACTCTTGCGCCATCTGAATCAGATACATGATCTTTTCTTTCGACAGATTTGCAATTGTTACAAAGTTACGTTTTTCCATTGATGTATGTTGATTATATTCGTTTTCGTCTGCTAAATTACATATAAATTTTGGTTTATGGTTGGATTTTGAAAGAATATTTGTATTTTTGCACAAAAATAATGATTCAATGAGAAAAACATTTATAAAATTCCTGTGGTCTGTGCTCGCCTCAGTTGTCGTGATTGTGCTTGTCGCCTTCATCGCGATATGGAACGGGTGGATAGGCTACATGCCCGATGTGGAAGAACTGCAGAATCCAATCAGCAGATATGCTTCGCAGATTTATTCCTCCGACGGTAAGGTGATAGGCACATGGAATTCCAACCGCGAAAACCGTGTGATTGTTGACTATAATAATCTTTCACCAGATCTCGTGCGAGCGCTTGTGGCCACCGAGGATCAGCGCTTTTATGAACACTCGGGCATTGATTTCATTGCGCTGGGGAGGGCAATCGTAAAAAGAGGTATCATGGGCAAGACCAGTGCCGGCGGAGGTAGTACAATCACGCAGCAACTTGCCAAGCAATTGTATTCGTCAACGGCAAAGAATACCATGGAACGACTCTTGCAGAAACCAATAGAATGGGTGATCTCAATCAAACTGGAGCGTAATTTCACCAAAGAAGAGATCATTGCCATGTATCTTAATTATTTTGATTTCCTGCACAATGCGGTCGGTATCAAGACGGCTTCCAATACTTACTTCAACAAGGAACCTAAGGCATTGACGCTTGAAGAGTCGAGCATGCTGATCGGTATGTGCAAGAATCCTTCCTATTTCAACCCGGTTCGCCACCCTGAGCGTTGCCTCGAGAGAAGAAACGTGGTGCTCTCGCTCATGCAGCAGCAAGGGTTTATCACAAATGCAGAACTTGATTCGGCCATTGCCAAACCGTTAAAACTGAACTTCCACCGCACAACACATAAAGATGGAATTGCCACCTATTTCCGCGAGTTCATGCGACAGTATCTGATGGCAGAGAAACCCAAACTGAGTCATTATCCTTCGTGGAACCATGCTCAATACACGATTGACTCTATTTATTGGGAGAACGATCCTCTTTATGGCTGGTGCCACAAGAATAAAAAGAAGAATGGAGAGTACTATAATATTTATACGGATGGTCTGAGGATTCATACAACGATTGACTCGAGGATGCAGAAGTATGCCGAAGATGCCGTTTACAATCATGTGGCCAAATACCTCCAGCCAGAGTTTAACAAGGAAAACAGGCAGAAAGTCAATGCTCCGTTCTCAAGTGCGCTCACGCAAAAGGAAGTTAAGGCAATCCTAAACCGGAGCATGCTGCAGAGCGAGCGCTATAGGGCGATGAAAGAGAATGGCGCTTCTGACGAGGAAATCCGCAAGGCATTCCGCACACCCACCGAAATGAGTGTGTTCACCTATCGTGGCGATGTAGATACGGTAATGACTCCAATGGATTCCATTCGATATATCAAGAAGTTCCTGCGTGCTGGCTTTGTGAGCATGGATGCGCATACGGGTGCGGTAAAGGCGTATGTCGGCGGTCTCGATTATGAGCATTTCTCTTATGACATGGCGTTTATGGGACGCCGGCAGGTGGGCTCTACAACGAAACCTTATCTTTATGCCTTGTCTATGGAGAATGGTTTGAGTCCGTGCGATGTGGCTCCGAATGTTCAGCGCAGTTACGGAAACTGGACGCCGCGAAACGGCAGTAGGTCGAGATATGGCCAAATGGTTACGTTGAAGTGGGGGTTGGCGCAGTCGAACAACTGGATTTCTGCCTACCTGATGAACCGTATAGACCCGCATGATTTTGTGCAGTTCCTGCATGAGTTTGGTATTACCACTCCCAATATTTACCCATCCATCGTGTTGTGTCTCGGTCCTTACGAGGCATGTGTCGGTGAAATGGTTAGCGCGTATACCACTTTTGCTAATCATGGCATACATTGCGCTCCCATGTTCGTAACAAAAATTGAGGACAACGAGGGAAATGTGTTGGCTGAATTCCAGCCTCGCGTTAACGAAGTGATTAGCGAAGAGAGTGCTAATAAAATGCTTGTCATGCTCAAAGGCGTAGTAGACGGCGGAACCGGAAGCAGGATCAGGTTCAGATATCAGATTGATTGCGAGATGGGTGCGAAGACTGGTACCACGAACAGGCATTCCGATGCCTGGTTCATGGGTTTCACGCCCTCGCTTGTAAGCGGATGCTGGGTTGGGGGAGAGGACCGTGACATCCACTTCGACTCGATGAACATGGGCCAGGGTGCCAGCATGGCACTTCCCATATGGGCATACTATATGAAAAAGGTGTTCGCAGACAAGTCTCTTGGCTATGACCCGGAAGAGAAATTCGATATCCCGGAAGGATACGACCCGTGTGCGTCGAAACAGGTGGACAACATGAACGACATCGAGGAAGTCTACGAATAACCTCAAGCGCCTGTCCTCAAACCGCATGTTTGGCGAAATGGAAATTCGGCTGCAAGCACAATGCCTGCAGCCGAATTCGTTTACCAAGTCCCTTGTCCAGATTCCTCTTCAATCCGATTTGCTATTGTCCTTCTATGACCGTCCAGCCGTTGGCGATGCAGGCCATTCGTGTTTCCATTTTCATCCGATGACTTTTCACCTACAAGTGCACCGCTTTGCCGCCCCGTTACCTATGCCAAGGAACAGCAAGTCAATGTGTTTTACCGTGCAAGTCAATATTGTTTACCGTGCAAATCAATATGGTTTACCTTGCAAGTCAAATATATTTGCCGAGTCATTTCATTGCGCCGCTTGCTGCAGATTGCCTCTTTTGTGCCGCTAAACTGGTGCTTTGGAGCATCCATACCGTAGCAGCGCAAAAGTAAATCAATGTAATTTGCCGAGTAAGTCAACTTGATTTGAAAAACAAATCAATATAATTTGCACGGTAGATCAATGTAATTTACCGGAGCATTCCATCGTTTCCGGGTGTCAAAGCCGCTGCCATCCGGCATCTTTCCAGTCGCTTTCTCGGCGGGAAGACAGTCGCGTGGCGGTACCGAGGCCCCTTTCTCCGACGGGAAAAGCGGCCGTAAAGACGTCCCGGCAAGCATGTGCGCGCTCACATGTCTTGCGTGTTCCTCCACGCGCGCATGTATTATATATAATGTGAATCAGCGCTTTTGCCTGTGATTTTGTAATGAAATCGGAAAACTTTCATTCGTCGGTGCATTTTTCTCCGGAAATATTTTGCCGGTTCGGATGATATTGCTACCTTTGCATCCGCTTTCGCGCCTGACGGGCATCCGCCCTGGGGTGCAAGGCACAGGAGGAAGAGTTCTTTGTAAGAATTGCACAGGAGACAGAAAAGGAAAGTACAAGGAGCGGATAGCGCCGCGTTTGTCTGTATTGGCAGCGGTGCTTCCGGGTACATGAACCCGTCCCGCCGCAGTTGCGTTGCGGCGGACGTGACAGGTGAGAAAGACAATAACGCGGATCC
>ODAI012398903.1_pt1 | contig 52776 bp, 49 predicted proteins | sample 1539321 | NCBI WGS metagenome assembly ODAI01 (sample SAMN02144231, study PRJEB22623) | gut metagenome | biome: sheep rumen | host: Ovis aries | place: New Zealand
ACTTCCGAGGTTTTCGCGGAGGCCTTCTCCGAGCGGGACCTCTCCGGGGCCTATGACGACGCGGTCTACACCATCACCCTCACCGGGGACGGGGCCAGCTCCGACTCCGACCGGGTCAGCGTCTCCGGCTCGACGGTCACCGTCAGCGGGGCCGGGACCTACCTCGTCAGCGGCAGCCTCAGCGACGGCAGCATCGTGGTGGAGGCCACCAAGGAGGACAAGGTCCAGCTGGTGCTCAGCGGGGTCAGCATCTCCTCCTCCGACTACGCCGCCATCTACGTCAAGCAGGCGGACAAGGTCTTTGTCACCCTGGCCGAGGGCACGGAAAACAGCTTCTCCAACGGCGGCAGCTACGTCCAGCGGGACGACAACGAGGTGGACGCCGTGATCTTCGCCAAGGACGATATCACCCTCAACGGCAGCGGCAGCCTGACCGTCACCGCGGCCTCCGGCAGCGGCGTGGTGGGCAAGGATGAGGTCACCGTCACCAGCGGCAGCTACCTCATCACCGCCGACAAAAACGGCATCCGGGCCAAGGACAGCCTGGCCATTGCCGACGGCAGCTTCACCATCACCGCCGGGTCCGACGGCCTTCATGCCGAAAACGGCGACGACGAGAGCCTGGGCAACCTCTACATCGCGGGGGGCAGCTTCAACATCCAGGTGAAGGACGACGGCATCCACGCCAACACCCTGCTGCAAATCGACGGCGGCAGCATCCAGATCAGCGCGGCGGAGGGCCTGGAGGCCACCTACGTCCAGATCAACGGCGGCGAAATCAGCATCAGCGCCTCCGACGACGGCGTCAACGCCGCGCAGAAATCCTCCGTCTATACCCCCACCTTTGAGATGAACGACGGCAGCCTCACCATCGTCATGGGCGGCGGCGACACCGACGCCGTGGACTCCAACGGCAACATTGTCGTCAACGGCGGCACCATCAACATCACCGCCCAGTCCAGCTTCGATTACGACGGCACGGCCCAGTACAACGGCGGCACCATTATCGTCAACGGCCAGCAGATCGACTCCATCCCCAATCAGTTCATGGGCGGCGGCATGGGCGGCTTCGGCGGCAACGGCACCGGCAACGGCGGCTTCGGCGGAGGCGGCGGAGGCGGCAGACGCCGCTGAGGCCCCAAAGGAACTTCATACGGAAAAAGGCACGCCCTCGGGCGTGCCTTTTCCGCGTCCGTGAAATCGGTAAAATTTTGGATATTATTTCAAAGTTTTGCTTGACAACGGACCCGGGATATGATATATTGTAGTCGTGGTTAGCGAGTGCTAACCGATGGCAGTATGGTTCCTCTTGTAACGCGTTATTTCTCCTCTTTCTCTTTTCTGTTCCTTTCTCCAGCGGCGCCGGAATTACCTCCCCGGCCCGCGGCCCGCGGCTTGCTTGCGACTGCCGCGGCTGGCATGGCTTGACGATCCATGCCCCAACGAAACACGGGTACCGCCCGCCAACGGTGCCCGTGTTTTAATTTGCGCCCTCCGTCCCGTCAAAGGGAAAATGTGTATTGCCTTTTTGTTGAATGTGATATATAATCAATAATCAAGGAATGGAGGCCTTGCGCTGCCTCTATGAAACGGAGGGGTTCCCCATGCAAAACGAAGCACAGGTATCCGGCAAGGCTGCCCGGGGCGTCTATAACCGCGTGGTCAAGCGGCTGCTGGATCTGCTCCTGGCGCTGCTGGCCCTGATTTTGCTGTCTCCGCTGCTGCTGGTCACGGCCCTGGCCGTGAAGCTCAGCTCCAAGGGCCCGGTAATCTTCAAGCAGAAGCGCCTGGGCCGGGACGGAAAGGAATTCAACTTCTACAAGTTCCGCTCCATGGTGGTCAACGCCGAGCAGACCGGCTCCGGCGTCTACAGCGGCAAGGGAGATCCCCGGGTCACCAGGGTGGGCCGCTTCCTTCGGGCCAGCTCCATCGATGAGCTGCCCCAGCTCATCAACATTCTCAAGGGGGATATGTCCCTCATCGGCCCCCGGCCCCCGCTGACCTATCACCCCTGGCCTATCTCCGACTACAGCCCCTATCAGCGCCACATGTTCGACGTGCGGCCCGGCATCACCGGCTGGACCCAGACCCACGGCCGCAAGGACGTGGAGTGGCACCGCCGCATCGAGCTGAACGTCTGGTACGTGGAGCATGTGAGCCTGGCTCTGGATCTGCGCATCTTTTTCCTGACCTTCTTCAAGGTCTTCACCAACGCCGACAACGCCAACACCGGGGAAACCCTGAAAAAATAAGCGGCCTTCCGGCGGGACGGCGCAGCCGCGCTGCCGTCCCGGGAACGCCGTCCCGCGCTTTCAAGGAGGGAAAGACCCATGCTGAAGCTCATGTACATCACCAATCGCCCGGAGATCGCCCAGATCGCGGAAACCGCCGGGGTGGATCGCATCTTTGTGGATATGGAGTTCATCGGCAAGGATGAGCGGCAGAAGGGACTGGATACCGTGAAGTCCCATCACAGGGTAGAGGACGTGGCAAACATCAAGGCCGCCCTGGAAAAGGCGGAGCTTCTGGTGCGGGTAAACCCCATCCACGAGGCCCTGCGCGACTATCCCGCCTCCCGGGAGGAGATCGACGCCACCGTGGCGGCGGGGGCGGATATCATCATGCTGCCCTTCTTCAAGACCCCGGAGGAGGTTGGCCGCTTCCTGGACATGGTCCAGGGCCGAGCCCGCACCATGCTGCTGCTGGAGACGCCCGAGGCCGTGGCCTGCCTGGACGAGATCCTGAAGCTGCCGGGAATCGACGAGGTCCACATCGGTCTGAACGATCTGAGCCTGGGCTACAGACGGAAATTCATGTTTGAGCTCCTGGCGGACGGCACCGTGGAGCGGATCTGCTTCCAGCTGCGGCAGAAGGGCGTCTTTTACGGCTTCGGCGGCATCGCCTCCCTGGGCAAGGGAGCCCTGCCCTCGGAGTACATCATCCGGGAGCACTACCGCCTGGGCTCCGGCTGCGCGATCCTCTCCCGCAGCTTCTGCGACGTCACCAAGGTCCGCCACATCGGCATCATCAACGCCATGTTCCTCCAGGGGGTCCGGGAGATCCGGGAGCTGGAGGCCGAGTGCCAGCGGCACGCGGCCTTCTTCTGGGAGAACGAGGCCCAGGTCCGGGAAAAGGTGGCGGAGGTCCTCCGGGAACTGGAGGCCAGGTCATGAGGCTGCTGCTCACCGGGGCCTGGGCCCAGGCCGAGGCCCAAATCCCCACGCTGGAGGCCCTGGGGCACCGGCCCGTGCTCCTGCCCCAGGAGCGGGACCCCCTGCCCTGCGACCCCGGGGAGATCGAGGGCGTGGTCTGCAACGGCCTGTTCCTCCATCATCCCATCCAGGCCTTTCCCCGGCTCCGGTATATCCAGCTCACCAGCGCCGGGCTGGATCGGGTCTCCCTGGCGGAGATCCGGGCCCGGGGCATCACCCTCCACAATGCCCGGGGCGTCTACAGCGTCCCCATGGCGGAGTTCGCCCTGGCGGGGGTTCTGGCCCTGTATAAGCAGACCCGTTTCTTTCTGGATCAGCAGCGATCCCGGCGCTGGGAGAAGCGCCGGGACCTGGGGGAGCTCTTCGGCCGCCGGGTCGCGATCCTGGGCTGCGGCAGCGTGGGCACAGAATGCGCCAGGCGCTTCGCCGCCTTCGGCTGCCCGGTGACGGGGGTGGATCTCTTCCCCCGGCAGGATCCGGCCTATGCGGCCATACAGCCCCTGGAGGCCCTGGACCGGCTGCTTCCCGAGACGGATATTCTGATTTTGACCCTGCCTCTGAGCCCTGAGACCCGGGGCCTGATGGACGCCCGCCGCCTGGGGCTGCTGCCCCCGGAGGCCCTGCTGGTGAACGTCGCCCGGGGCGGTCTGGTGGAGGAAGGGGCCCTCTGCGCCGCCCTGGCGGAGGGCCGCCTGGCCGGAGCTGTGCTGGACGTCTTTGAAACCGAGCCCCTGCCCCCGGACAGCCCCCTCTGGGCCATGGAGCAGGTGCTTCTGAGCCCGCACAACAGCTTTGTCGGCCCGGGGAACCCGGAGCGCCTGACCCGGCTGATTCTGGAGAATCTGAGGCGCGCCGAGCTGTAGGGGAATCGGAATCCCCTAAAAGCGAGCATCCAGCAGCCTGTTCAGACAGGCCAGGCTCAGCTCATAGATGGAGCAATAGCGGAAGTCCACCCCGGCCTCCTCCATGGCGCGGCGCTGCTTATCCGTCACCGCCGCGTAGGGGTAGATGCCGAACATGAAGGGGAAGAAGACCAGGCGGAAGCCCAGCCGGTCCTCCGGGCTCATTTCCGGGCAGAACTTCCGCAGAAGGGCGTCTACCTGCTCCAGGGATCTGCCGTAGGCGGCCTTGAAGGAGGCCAGAAGCTCCGGACGGCTGTTGGCCTCCATGTCGTAGTTGTTCATGGCCAGCAGCTTCAAAAGCTGCTCCCGCTTTTCCAGAGAGCGGGCCAGCAGCTCCGCCAGCTCCGCACGGGAAAGGCCCTCGTGCCCCGCCAGAAGCGCCTCCAGATCCGCGTTCCAAAGGTCGTACTCCCGCTCATAGAGGGCCAGGAAGATTTCCTCCTTGGTCTGAAAGTAGTTATAGATGGTGGGGCGGGAGAAGGAGGTCTCCGAGCCGATCTCCTTCAGGGTGATATCCTTGAAGCTCATGGTCTGATACAGCCGCGCGCAGGCCTTGATGATTTCCTCCCGCCGCGTGGCGATCAGCTCCGGGGTGCCCTTAATCATAGCTGTTCTCCTCTTTTCTCAATCGCTGACATCATGTCAATGATTGAATGATAGCACAATTCAACCCCGGTGTCAATACAGAAATACACAAAAAATATGTAAGATTTCCGATTGCCCCGGCGTCGGGAACGGGGCCCGCCAGGGGACGGGTTCCCGCGGGGCTGCCGGGAAGTCAAAAAAACGCCTGCTCCGGTATGCCGGAACAGGCGTTTGCTCTGTCTTTTGGTGATACTCAGAACCCCGGATGGGGCGGAGGGGGTCCGTCGCCGGGGCAGGAAGGGGCCCGCGCCGCTCCGGCCTACCTCAGATGCGCCTGGAAGAAAGCTTCGAGCTTGTCAAAGGGGATGGCGTTCTTGCCGCCGCCGTCATACAGGTCGGTGTGGGAGGCCCCGGGGATGATCAGAAGCTCCTTGTTGTGGGGGTATTTGCCGCCCTCCACCATATTGGCGTAGGCGTCTGTTTTTATTGTGAAGAACCGCCCTTCCTTGATAATTTTTCCGATTACAGAATACCACATTGACATCCCCTTGGCAAATGGTTATAATTTATATCGTGTTATACAGAAACGGAATATCATTGGGAGGGACAATCCATGGAGATCCGCACGCTTCGATACTTCCTTGCCGTGGCGCGGGAGGAGAATATGACCCGGGCCGCCGAACAGCTTCACGTCACCCAGCCCACCCTCTCCAAGGCGCTGCGGGCCCTGGAGGAGGAGCTTGGGAAAAAGCTCTTCACCCGCCACAGCTTCTGCATCCGGCTGACCGAGGCGGGCATTCTGCTGCGAAATCGGGCGGAGGACCTGGTGGGCATGGCGGACAAAATCGAGCAGGAATTTCTCTCCCTGGACGACATCAGCGGCGGGGATCTGTACCTGGGTCTGGCGGAATCCCATCAGATCGGCCTGCTCGCCCGGGAAATCCACGCCCTGAAGCAGAGATACCCGGATCTGCGCTATTACATCACCAGCGGCGACACCGAGCAGGTGGGGGAGAAGCTGGACAGGGGGCTGCTGGATTTCGCGGTGCTGGCGGAGCTGCCGGACGCGGCCCGATACGAATACCTGGCCTTTCCGGGCTCCGACGTCTGGGGCCTTGTGACCCGCGCGGACGATCCGCTGGCAAAAAAACAGACCATCCGGGTGGATGATCTGGTTGGCCTGCCCCTGTTCTGCTCCTGGCAGAGCTGGGAAAAGGACATTCCCCACTGGGCCAGGGACCGTATGCCGGAGCTGCGCCTGGAGGGCTCCTTCCGCCTGTCCTACAACGCCTCCCTGTTCGCAAAGGAAGGGCTCGGCTATCTGCTGACCTTTGACCGGCTGATCGACAGCTCCGCCGAAAGCGGCCTGGTCTTCCGCCCGCTGGAGCCGCGGCTGGAAACGAAGCTGTATCTGGTCTGGAAGAAATACCAGTCCTTCACCCCGATTGCCGCCCGGTTTTTGGAGCAGCTGCGGGGCAGCTTCCAGGCCGGGCCGGGGCCGCGGAGCTGAGACTTGCCCGGGACGGATCCCGGTTAATAATGAAATGATATTTTTCCGTTTGAAAGAATCTGCGACAGCTTACGCGTTCCCCTTCGCGGACAGCGCGTTCCGGCCCTTGCGCGGCATTCCCCGCACGGGAAGCGCAGGGAGGCAGCGGCGGAGCCCGGCTCAGCGGGGCCCGGCGGGAGAAGAGCCCGGAGGGCCGATTGGCGTCACCCGGTAGAGATCGCTGCGCCGATGGGCCAGGAGGGGGAGCTCCGCCCGGATCTGATCCGCCAGCGCCAGGTCCAGCTCTACGATCCGGATCTCCTCGCCCTCCTCCATTTGGGTCAGCACCCGGCCCCAGGGGTCCGTTGCGATGGAGTGACCCCAGGCGTGATAGCTTGCCGACAGGTCCCGGGCCGGGGAGGTCCCGACGCAGAAGAGCTGGTTGTCCACAGCCCGCTGGCGGAACAGCAGCTCCCAGTGGGCGGGCCCGGTGGTCATGTTGAAGGCCGCGGGCACCAGCACCAGCTTAGCGCCCCGATCCGCCATCAGCCGAAACAGCTCCGGGAAGCGGGCGTCGTAGCAGACGCAGAGCCCCACGCTGCAGAACTCGGTTTCAAATACGGTCACTTGCTCCCCGGCGCTCAGCGTTTCCGACTCCATGAAATGCTGTCCGCCGGTGATTTGTACGTCGAACAGGTGCAGCTTCCGATGCCGGGCGGCTCTGAGATTCGGTGCTTGCGCTGGATATCGTATTCACGCTCTGTAAGGGTTCATTTGTCTGGCTTGCAATTCTTCTTTGCCCACCGGAGCATGAGCCCCACATAGGGTTTCCGACGGATTTCTTTTTCAAGCCGGCCCACTTCATCCGAAATATTCTTACAGCTTTTGCTGATCAGAACAGATTCCGGCTGGATGAACTCCTTGTGCATTCTTTCATAGAACGCATCATTCTGTCTAACCCAGACGAAAGGCGTCGTGACCAAAGTGCTTTCGCAGAAGTTCTGTCGGAGTCATTTTTTCTTTCTTCATGGGTGCTCCTCTTCTTTCTGAAAGCTTGATTCAAATCCGTGGATCCCCGGTGATTTCCAATTTGTCCGGCTCCACATGACAGGGCAGACACAGAATCTGCACCCCTGCCTGTTTGGCCGCCTCCAGAGCCGCAGCAAAGGCGGGATCTGTCTCCCTGTTGGGCAGCACAAGCTCCAGGCCCTCTGCCTGCATCACAAAGGCCACAGCGGCGTGATAGCCCCGGGCTGCCGCTCCGGCGAGCTCCTTCAGGTGCTTCGTGCCCCGCTCCGTGGGTGCGTCGGGGAAATAGCCGATTCCCTCCCGCTCCAGGGTGCAGCCCTTGACCTCGAGCAGATACTTTTCTCCGCCCCGTTCCATATAGAAGTCAATCCGGGACTGACCGAAGGGGTATTCCGGGATGATCCGGTCAAAGCCCTGCCGGGCCAGCCACTCCCCTGCTGCGGCGTTCGGCGCCTGGCTGTCGATGTTAAACAGGACGCCTGTGCTTTTCCGGACGGCAATCAGGTCGTATTTCGTTTTCCGCGCTGGGTTGTCCGACTTTGCCAGCCATACCTCCGCCCCGGGCATCAGCAGCTCCCGACACCGCCCCGTGTTCTTCACATGGACGGTCTCTTCCAGCCCGCCGATCTCCACCCAGGCAATAAACCGATTGGGCCGCGCCAGAAAAACCCCACGGCAAATATTGTGATAAATCATAGACGTTCCGTTCTGTTATGAAGGCTTTTCCCGTTCTCGCACGCAGAGCAGCCGCCCTGGGCCGATCGGCAGACGGCCCTTCTGCCCTCAGGCCATGCCGCAGATCAGGTTCCGATAGAAATCCACCGCGCCGGGAAGACAGTTGTATTCGATGTTCTCGTTGACGCCGTGCATGCCCTTCATCTGCTCGGGGCCGTAGATCACGGGCGCAAACCGGATCACGTTGTCGCAGATGGCCTGGTAGAAGCGGGCGTCGGTGGCGCCGGTCATCACGTAGGGACAGGCGGGCAGGCCGGGGAAGGTCTGCTCCACGATCCGGGTCGCGTACTTCCAGCCCTCGCCTTGAATGTCCGTAGCGGCGGTGTAGTCGCTGGCGGCCCGAACCTCCGTCTCCAGGCCGTATTCTGCGGCCAGCTCCCGGATGATCCGCAGGCTCTCGTCCATGCCCTGATGGGGGATGAAGCGCATATTGGCCCAGACAGTAGCCTCCTGGGGCAGGACGTTGCAGGCGTCGGAGCCGGACTGCATGGTAAAGGCAATCGTGGTTTTCAGCAGGGCGCCGGCCTGGGCGGAGAGCTTCGGCATCACGAGCTTCAAAAGGGGCCCGAACAGCCAGATATTCCCGAAGAGCAGCCGCAGGCCGAAGCCCGCATAGGGGGAAAGCCGGGTGAACATGGCCTTCACCTCTGGCTCGAATTGCTTTTTGAAGGGAGAGTGCCGCTCTACCCGGTCAACAAATGCCGCCAAACGGGCAATGGGGCTGTGGGCAGGAGGCGCGCTGGCGTGGCCGCCCTCGGAGCGGGCTGTGAATTTCACGTCGGCCTTGCCCTTCTCAAAGACGCCCATCATCGCGAAGTTCCCGGGGATCCCGGCGATGGGATCCGTGATGATGCCGCCGCCCTCGTCACAGACCAGCCAGGGCTTCACACCCCGGCGGGCCAGCTCGTCCACCAGCTTTTTGCAGCCGGGGCCGGCCCATTCCTCGGTGCAGGAGGAGGAGAGATACACGTCCTGGGCCGGGACGAAGCCCTTGGCCAGCAGCTCCTCCACCGCCTCAAAAAAGGCGAAGACGGAGCATTTCGTATCCGAGCTGCCCCGGCCCCAGACCTTGCCGTCCTCAATATCACCGGAGAAGGGCTCGTGACTCCACGCCCCTTCCGCCGGGACCACGTCCTGGTGGCTCATGAGGACGATGGGCTTTTCGCTGCGCTTGCCCTTCCAGTAAAAGAGCAGGTTCCCGTCCAGCTCCGTCTTTTCGAGATTGGCGTGGACCAGGGGAAAGAGCTCCGCCAGCAGCTGATGAAAGCCCAGGAACTTCTCCTGTTGGTTTTCTCCGGGTACCGAGACCGTTTCATACCGCACCATGCGGGAGAGGGCCTGGGCGTAACGCTCCGCCCGGGCGGGGTCTGGGTCGGGCTGATAGGTGGAAACCTTGTGCCCTGCCAGCAGGGTTCGCAGGACGGCGATGCCCAGCAGCAGCACGATCAGCCCCAGCATTCCCAGCAGCACATAGACGATCCACATCATTTCCCGCTGCCTCCCGTTTTCTTATACTTCAGCCAGGCCAGGAGGATCGCCAGGGCGCCGCTGGGCAGGATCATAAAGCTGGTGGAGGAGATCAGGCCGGGAACCAGGATAAAGAGCAGGCTCATGACCAGCAGGGGAGCCGCCGCGATGTCCAGGTTTTTGCGGAAATACTTGTATGCCATGGCGCCGAAGAGGGCCGGGACCACGTTGTCGAAGGCCGGGGCCAGAATCGGCGACTGGAGCAGGGGCTGCAGCGGGATCAGCAGCGCGACACCCACCGCCAGCACCAGGATCGTCACCAAAGAGGAGGTGGCAATGGAGAGTGTGGAGATGATCTCGTTCTCCGGTGTGCCGGCCTTGACGCCCACGATGTCCCGGGCGTTGACGGCGCAGGGAATTTTCATGTTGATGAGATTGCCGGTGATGAAGGCCAGATAGCCGCCGCCGGCCCCCAGCATGGGGGTATAGACCAGCCATTCGGCAATGCAGCTCACGAACCAGACCAGACCGATGGCCAGAAAGCCGCTCCCGGCGGCCTTCAGATCCGGGGAGGTTCCCAGATAGCCGCCGATCACGAAGGGGACGCCCAGCAGGAGCACCAGGGTAATGACGCTGGCGATCCGGCCGAAGAGATGGGTCCTTTTGTTGTAGGCCTCAAAGAGGGCCTTTTTTTCTTCGTCAAAAGCGGAGCTTTCCGCCGCGGGAAGGTTTTTCTCGTTCACGTTGACGCCCCCCTTCTCAGAGTCTGCCCAGCAGGACAGCGATGGCCATGGCCAGCAGCATGCTGCCCGCGATGGAGAAGCTCTCCACCCAGGCCTGCTTCTTCTTTTCCGCCAGCCAGACGAAGCCTGCCATAGCCAGGCTCGCCGCCAGGGTCACAGCCAAAGGCAGCCAGGAGCCGGTAAACGTAAAGCGGCCGTTTCCGGAGATGAAGCCGCCGATATAGCTGCCCAGGTAGGCGCAGATCAGGCCGATGAACATGGCGGTCATGGCCTTGTCGCCAAAGCCGGAAACCCCGGCGCTCTTTCCGCTGCCGCTGCCGAGGCGTTTGAGATAGCGCTTGTTGAAAAGCGTGGAGAAGACCATACCCCACATAATGCACAGGCTCATCAGCAGGCAGATCGTGACGAAGCCCCGGGCCGTCATGGTGGTGGCGGAAAGGCCGCCAAGCCCCGCCTGTTCCGCGGCGGCCGTGGCCACCTGGGTCTCATAGTGCAGGGCCCCGATCACAGACAGCCGCAGCCAGGGCCAGGGTATGCCCAGACTGCCGGACAGGGCGATCACCCCCAGCAGAATGCCCACGCTGGGCAGCAGGGTGAAGGTGGCGCTGGCGGCGATGACCCGCTTCATTTTGGTGGTGTCGATGCCCATGGCCTTGCCCGCCCGGTAGGCCCGGATCAGGAAGAACAAGCTGACCGCCGCGATAAAGAGGATGATCGCCCCGCAGACGATGTAGAGAAAGGGGCTGTTGAGCTGAGTCAGGATCGACATACGCAGGACCTCCTTTGTTCCCCGGACCTGACCGGTCCCGTTTACTTTGTTTTTCCGCAACGATTCTGTAGTGCCTGCTCCGTAGTGGCCGCGCACCTGCGCGGCCATGGCGCGAAGCGCTTTTCGGGGGTGTATGGCCGCCGGGTCGGCGGCCACTACGAGGCTTCTGAATACATTTATTTTCCTTGTACGATCGAATGACCAGAAAACACGGATGAAAATGAATTTGCCGTCAGTTGCTTCGAAGCTCCTCCAGCCGGTAGACGTCTGCTCTTCGATGGGCCAACAGGGGCAGCTCTGCCCGGATCCGGTCCACCAGGTCCAGATCCACTTCGACGATCCGGATGGCCTCTTTTTCGTCCATCTGCATGACGACCCGGCCCCAGGGGTCCGTCACGATGGAGTGCCCCCAGGCGTGATAGCTGGCCTCCATGTCCCTGGCGGGGGAGGTCCCGACGCAGAACACCTGATTGTCCACCGCCCGCTGCCGGAACAGCAGCTCCCAATGGGCCGGACCGGTGGTCAGGTTGAAGGCTGCGGGAACCAGGATCAGCTTCGCACCTCGGTCCACCATCAGCCGGAACAGCTCCGGGAACCGGGCGTCGTAGCAGATGCAGAGGCCCATCTTGCAGAACTCCGTGTCAAACACCGTGACCCGGTCCCCTGCAGTCAGCGTCGCGGATTCCATAAAATGCTGCCCGCCGGTGATCTGAATGTCGAACAAGTGCATCTTGCGGTGCCGGGCTGCCTCCTTGCCGCTGCGGTCAAAGACGTAGGCCGTGTTATAGACCTTGCCGTCCTCGGCCTCCGCAATGGAGCCCCCGGAAAGCCAGATCCCGTGCTCGGCCGCCAGCTCAGAGAGAAGCCGCCACGAGGGCCCAAAGCGAGGCTCGGCAAAGGAAGGAAACAGCTCCTGCTGATAGGGCCCGTTCCAAATCTCCGGCAGCGTCACAAGATCCGCTCCCTGCCCCGCCGCCCGCTCCACAAGCCCCCGAACGTGCTCCCTCCGCTCCTCACCAGCTCCCCGCAGCAGGGCCTGGATGATCGCGATACGTATTCGATTCATTCAATATCGCCTCCCGGAGCAGCATGCTCTGCTTGCTTGAGAACCGTGCGTGACGGTATAAATCGAGTGTGGAACAATGAAAAGAAGGCTGTTTTCATAAACAAAAAGGGATTCCGCTGTGTAAAGCACGGAGCGAGCAAACAGAAGGCAGAGAAACGGCTCCGCCGCCGGTTCAGCGGCAGAGCTGTTTTCGATGCGGGTCTGCGCTGTACCTGCGCCGGAACAGAGCTGCAAGGAAGCAGAACGAGACGTCAATTCCGGCTTCTCAATTAGCAGCTTAGCGTGACCATAAATTCTCTTTAAAAATTTCAATTGAGAGCATGTGGAAGTCCTGCCAATGAATCAATGCTGATAAGACAGCCTGAAGCATAAGGCAGACTACACTGTAAGTATTATGTCCGCCCGGTAATCTCCCAGCGCATAGAAAGCCTCCCGAAGCTGCTGCTCCGAAGCGTTTCCGTGATACTCCGGAGGAAGAAAATGCGCGTCAGCTTTGTCGATGATCCGACGTAAGTCATAGGTCAGCTTTTCTGCCGGAACCATGTGGCAGATATCTCGAAGATTCCCAAGCTCCAGTGAATAGGCAGCGTCAGAGGCTTCTCCTCTGTAGAGGGTAATACGCCATTCGTTCTGGTTTTCATAGAAACGGGACTTTACGAAGGAATCTGAACGTTCCGTAATGGAGTCTTCTGGAATGCCTCTTAGATCCAGGCTTTTTGTTGAAACTAAGGTTGTGTAATCGTTTCGTTTTGGCAAGGATCCGTCCTTTTTGGGCGTCCGATACCGCACCTTTTTGCATCCGTACAGATAGTGTTTTTCCCTTACAGCTTTGGAAATGCGCTGTAAAAAGGCCTCCTCATGATCGACTACGATTACGTAATTCCCAAATTCCCGCATATTTTGATCATAGAGGAAACGTGCTGCGGGAAAATCGATCTCTATGCCCAGTCGATAAAAGCAGAGCACGTTGCAGTATTGATAACCGACTGCTCGGAGATGCAGATCGGAGGTTTGAAGGGCGCCCCAAGGGGTGGGAAGGATAGGGAACCGTTGATTGCTAACAGCACAGATCGTGCCCTCGAAGGGATCATTTTGGGCCTCAAATCCATTGCGCATGTAATAGCCAAGGGTGTTAAAATACAGCTTTCCATCCAGAAATGCTCTTGCGTACTCCTTTTTGGCAACAAATTTAATCAGCTTCTCCCGTCTTATCATTTGGGTTCCTCACTGCGCATTGGTTTTGTCGTTGCAGTAAACACAACTGTTGATCTCCAGAGACGATTGAGGTATGAACAACCGCGCGTACTGCTTCTGGGTAAAAACTCTTATATGAGGCGCATTCGTCGCACTGAAATCCGATATGACAGGATTTGAATACAACGAAGGTGCTAAACCGGCTCAAAGAAGGTATCCGGCTTATCTGGGTCAAAGATCTCGTTTGCCCACATGACGGTGACGAGGTTTTCCCTGTCTGAGAGGTTGATGATGTTGTGGGTATAGCCTGGGAGCATATGGACGGCCTGGAGCTTGTCACCGCTTACTTCAAACTCCAAAATCTCATCGGTCCCCAGCTTCCGCTCCTGGATCAGCCCGTGACCGGAGACCACGATGAAGAACTCCCATTTGGAATTGTGCCAGTGCTGGCCCTTGGTGATGCCCGGCTTGGAGACGTTGACGGAGAACTGCCCGTGATCCGTTGTTTTCAGCAGCTCCGTAAAGCTGCCCCGGGTGTCCTCGTTCATCTTGAGATCAAAGGCGACCTTCTCCCTGGGCAGATAGGACAGATACATGGAGTAGAGCTTTTTCTCGAAGGAGCCGGCGGGGATGGCGGGCATCAGCAGAGTCTTGGGCTGGTCGTGGAAGCTGCGGAGCAGCTCCACGATGCGGCCCAGGGTGGCCCTGTGGGTCACAGGGGCCAGACAGAACCGGCCCTGGGGATTCGGAATGGGATTTAGTCCTTCATACTCGCAGTGCTGCTCCTTCCCCTCCAGGGCGTCATACAGGGCGTCCAAAAGGTCGTCAATGAACAGCAGCTCCAGCTCCACAGCGGGGTCGCTGACGGTGATGGGCTGGTCGTGGGCGATGTTGTGGCAGAAGGTGCCCACGGCGGAGTTATAATTGGGTCGGATCCATTTGCCCGCCAGGTTGGGGAAGCGATAGACCAGCACCTTTGCCCCGGTCTCGGCTGCATAGCGGAAGAACAGCTCCTCTCCCGCCCGCTTGCTGCGGCCGTAGGGTCCGTCGTAGCGACCGATCAGGGTAGCCTGGAGAGAGCTGGAGAGCATGACGGGGCAACGATTTCCCGCCGCCTTCAAAAGCTCCAGCAGCTCGGAGGAAAAACCAAAGTTGCCCTTCTCAAATTCCGACGGGTCCTTGGGCCGGTTGACTCCCGCCAAATGAAAAACAAAGTCGGCCTTGGCACAGCCCTCCTCCAGCAGGTCGCGAGGGCTGTCCAGGTCGTATTCGTACAGTGCGCCGATCTGAATGTTGGGCCGGGTCCGGTTCTTGCCGTCCCGAATGGCCTTCAGGTTTTCCACCAGATTCCGGCCAACAAATCCCTTGGCGCCGGTGATCAGAATGTTCATAGGCTCTCCTTCCGCCAGACCATCTTGTTCACGACACCGGTGTAGCTTTGGATCAGCTTGACCACCTTGTCCGACACGTTCTCGTCAGTATAGTCCGGCACGGGTACACCGTTGTCGCCGTTTTGAACCATCTCCACCGCAGTGTGAACTGCCTGGAGAAGTCCTTTTTCATCGATGCCCGCCAGCACAAAGCAGCCCTTGTCCAGCGCTTCGGGTCGTTCCGTGCTGGTGCGGATGCAGACGGCGGGGAAGGGCTTGCCGACGGAGGTGAAGAAGCTGCTCTCCTCCGGCAGGGTGCCGGAGTCACTGACCACCGCAAAGGCGTTCATCTGCAGGCAGTTGTAGTCGTGGAAGCCCAGGGGCTGGTGGCGGATCACCCGGGAGTCCAGTTGGAATCCGCTGGCCTCCAGCCGCTTGGCGGACCGGGGGTGACAGGAATAGAGCACCGGCATGTCGTAGGTCTCGGCCAGCCGGTTGATGGCGTGGAAGAGGGAATTGAAATTCTTCTCCGTGTCGATGTTCTCCTCCCGGTGGGCGGAGAGGAGGATATACTTTCCCTTTTCCAGCCCCAGCCGGGCGTGGACGTCGCTGGCCTCGATCTGAGGCAGGTTGGCCCGCAGCACCTCCGCCATGGGGGAGCCGGTGACGTAGGTCCGTTCCCTGGGCAGGCCGCAGTCGGCCAGATAGCGGCGGGCGTGCTCGGAGTAGGCCATGTTTACGTCGGAGATGATGTCCACGATGCGGCGATTGGTTTCCTCCGGCAGGCACTCGTCCTTGCAGCGGTTCCCCGCCTCCATATGGAAGATGGGGATGTGCAGCCGCTTGGCGCCGATGACGGAAAGGCAGGAGTTGGTGTCCCCCAACACCAGCACGGCGTCGGGCTCGATCTCGACCATCAGCTCGTAGGAGCGGGCGATGATGTTGCCCATGGTCTGGCCCAGATTCTCCCCCACCGCGTCCAGATAGACCTCCGGCGGATCCAGGGCCAGATCCTTGAAGAAGACCCCGTTCAGATTATAGTCGTAGTTTTGGCCGGTGTGGGCCAGGATGGTGTCAAAGTAGCGGCGGCACTTTTTGATGACGGCGGACAGACGGGTAATCTCTGGCCGGGTGCCCACAATGATCAAAAGCTTCAATTTACCGTTGTTCTGAAACTTGGGATACTCCATAGCAGCCTCCTATTTACCCAGCGCTTCCCGGACGTAGTCAGTGGTGAGCAGCTTCTGTACCACTCCGTCCACGTCCAGCAGCCGGGTGTTGGAGGAGGTGTAGCTCTCGTCGCTCTGGGTTTCCACCTTGCCCTCCACAAAGAACTTGTCGTAGTTCAGATCCCGGTTGTCGGCGGCCACCCGGAAATAGTCTCCCATGTCAACAGCCCGCAGCCGCTCCTCCCGGGTCACCAGGGTCTCATAGAGCTTTTCCCCGTGGCGGGTGCCGATGATCTGGGTGCCGGTGTCCCCGAAGAGCCGCTGCACGCCCTTGGCCAGGTCTCCGATGGTGGAGGCGTCGGCCTTCTGGACAAAAAGATCACCGGGGACGGCGTGCTCAAAGGCGAAGCGCACCAGCTCCACCGCCTCGTCCAGATTCATCAGGAAGCGGGTCATATCGGGATTGGTGATGGTGATGGGGTTCCCGGCCCGGATCTGGTCGATGAAGAGGGGAATCACGGAGCCTCGGCTGCACATGACGTTGCCGTAGCGGGTGCAGCAGATGACGGTGCCGCCCCGCTCCGCAGCCACCCGGGCGTTGGCGTAGATCACGTGCTCCATCATGGCCTTGGAGATGCCCATGGCGTTGATGGGATAGGCGGCCTTGTCGGTGGACAGGCAGACCACCCGCTTTACCCCGGCGTCAATGGCGGCGTGGAGCACGTTATCCGTGCCCTCCACGTTGGTTTTGACGGCCTGCATGGGGAAAAACTCGCAGGAGGGCACCTGCTTCAGGGCAGCAGCGTGGAAGATATAGTCTACGCCGGGCATGGCGTCGGCCACGGAGCGGGGATCCCGCACGTCGCCCACGTAGAATTTGACCTTCCGGGCGTGCTCCGGGTAACGGGCCTGGAGCTCGTGCCGCATATCGTCCTGCTTCTTCTCATCCCGGGAGAAGATGCGGATCTGCCCGATGTCGGTGGTCAGAAAATGCTTCAGTACCGTGTGTCCGAAGGACCCGGTGCCGCCGGTAATCAAAAGGGTCGCCCCAGAAAAGTTGGACATAGAATGATACCTCTTTACAATATTGCTTTTGTTTGTATCTTATCAAAATGTACGCACAATTGCAAGCAGAAACTAAACCTGTGCTTTTCCACAACACTACGACCGATGAGGATAAAGCTTGGGGGTTGGCATGAAATTCGTGATAAGGGATTGCTATTCAACGCAAGTTCTTCCTCGAAGCAATAACCTTTCCTTAGGGGGTGCATCCCTCTGGCAATTCGGAGCGGTTAGGAGATTGAACTGATTCTTAGTACCTACATTCAAACCTAATTCGGTTTCGTTTTTCTATGAGGTTCATGTGATTAAATAAAGTGGAGATTCACAATGAGAGATATAACTACCGCCTGGGTATTTTATTGGAGTCGAATTAGGCACCTAACGGAACTGTCTGCTTGATTGGTGTAATCTAAGGCGGGGTACAGTGGGTCCAAATCACGAACAGACATACCCTCCTTGCGAAGGTGTGCCACGAATTCGGACTCATCTAACGTGAGAAGCATCTTGCACAATGAGTGAAAGCCATACTGTTCTGCCAGTGCGGTAATCAACGAACGGATAAAGCTCCTATGGCAAATTAGTTCATTATTGATATGAAACAACTGCATAGTTTCGGTTTTCCGAATCTGGAGGAGTTCTCGAACAATCAACTCAAGCATAGCGTCAAAAGAAGCTGATCGTGCTGCATACAATTGGATTAGGTGCTTCACACGTTCAACAAAAAACTCATGAAATGCGATTGAGAAGTGCTCTGGCTTTTTGTCTACGTTCAGGATTACACACAACCCGCACAACTGACGTCGTCCAAGCTCCGGTAAATCCGAGAAAACCATTTCGCACAGCTTCTTGGAAATCACCTCCGGATGTACGTTCAAACCCGCAAGCAAAAGAATTACATCCTCGACCATACCAGTCAGTAAGTCTGCAGCTAAGACGGGTCTGACAATGGGGCGCATCCCAGTAAGCTCCTTACGATGCAGGCTTTTAAGCGAATCCAGTTCCTCTACAGCGAGTTTCGGAGCCACATTGCGTAGATAATTGCCGATATCTGCCTCCTGCCTGTACATTCCGTATTCAGAATTATGGGCAAATGTCCAACGATTCAAGTCATGCACAACGACAAGCCGGTCAGAAAATGTCGCATCTATCTGCCCTATGTGGCACAGCATTCGACTGACTAACAGGACACGCTCCACATGCGCTAGCCTATTGAACACCGACGCCCGATTATCCCCATCTCGTGACAATGTCGTCACAAAGCCGGAGATACCTTTGAGCCGATTCAAGGCTTGCCAATGCTCTTTTGATTGAATCAATTCAGCGGGAATCATTGACGCTTCCCCTCCAAACCTTGTTTTGGATAAGTCCGTCAACCAAAGGTGGACGATGGAAAACATGCAACAGATGATTATATTCGTAATCTGTGGCCGGAGCGTTAAGTCGCACCTCATCACCCCGAATCTGCAGAGCATCACCATACCGTTCCTGACAGAGGGCAATGTATTCTGCATTCTTACTCCAAGGGTGTTCTGTCAGACAGATGTCCCTTTGCTGGGTGGGGCAGTTCGAACGACGGCAACGTAGTTCGGCAGCGGTGGAATGAGAGGTACCGTTGATGTCCGGTGTTCCGCTGATAAAAGCGAGTGCACAGCTTGTGTGTAGGAAGATGGGATAGTTGATTGCTGAAGCAGCGGAGATTGCGGAGTCCACGAGTTCTCTACAGATATACTCATCCCCAGGAAGCGGTTTGTGGTACAGTTCTCCTGCGGCGATAGAGAGCAGCGTAGGCGAAAAATAATTTCTGATGGTTTGCGGAGCTTTAAGACCAATTATAACGGAGCAGCGGCAGCCACTATCCTTCAACGCATGAATACGTGAAGATAGCAATTCTGGAGGATTCCATGCTGCTAAAAATGGTCGCCAGAAATGGACACAGTTCAGCCCCGCGGTTTTGGAAATTATCCGTGCCGATTCTAGGCTTTCTTCCGGCGTGGAGATGTTACCTAACTCAACATGATCGTTCAGCGAGCTGGCATAGGATTGACTCAGAAAAAGAAGCGTATTCCCTCCAGTGACATCTGCGATCTTTTGCGCCATTTCAGTTGTGATTCTGGCTTTGGTAATGATGATGAAAAGTCGATTTGGATCGCGGCGCCTTATTTCAGATGACAATAGGCAGAAATAGTCAAACAGTTGCTTAGTGCTTAGTAGATCCGTCATATTGCCGAAACTGACAGGAACGCTGAGCGGGATTTCCTGGGTTAAATCAGCGTAGCGTTCACTCAGCCATTCGATAGATGCAGAACACATGAGCGGGGCAGTGTGTGTCATGTTCTGCAAGCGGAGGAAGCAGTAACTGCAGTCATTTGGGCATCCACGGATAGGGTCAAAGGCCAGCCAGGAGTCATGCTCGGCCAGCAGCGGGGACTCAGTTCCCGCGGGATTTATAGGATTTGACATATTCTGTACCAAAAGCAAATAAATGGTTAAAGTAATTCAACATTGTGTGATAACCGTCTTCCGACACATCTTTGTCAATCATCATCTCAAAGGTGTCAAAGCCAGTTTGCTGGCGTTTCTCCTCATCCTGGATATATGGCTCAAAGAAACAATAACGGTTGGTAATCAGAATGGCAGCTGGCAAATAATAACTGATTTGTTTGAGGATAATCTGATCTCCAAAGCGCTGTTTCAAATAGCGGTACCCCTTCAAAGCCATATCTCGCTTGATGTTAATATACCGCTTCTGATCCTCTGTTAAAAATGGATGCTTTGTCTTGGCAGTATTCAGCAGGACATGAACCGTGCCTCTATTACTCAGAAAGCGATCTATATAGCTTCTAAATTGGGCTGTCGGTGCCAAAAATGAGTATCCTGTCTCCGCCATCAGACACAGGGAATTACTATTGCGTATTGCCTCCAACTTGCAAGCGTTACGGTCGTCGTTTTGGGCGGGGGTCCAAATATTCACGCAGCCCAGCGGATTGTTTGATATGGACGAAATAGGGCTTTCTTGTGGTGTATGCAGTCCAAGATCTTGAAAGAGCTTTTCAAAAAAAGCATTCAGCGCATCCTCATGCATTCCATAGGGATACCAAATTACCTTGATGCCTTGCTGCTGTACAAGGAAGTCCCGCCGCTTTTTGAATTCAGGTTTCATACCTTTTTCTGGATCGCGCCATTTCGGCTGGAATGGGTTTTCTGTATTCTCGGTTTCCTTTGGCAACTCCATGATTGCGAAATGAGTGCTGTGGTTTTGCTTATTGTTGCAGTTGCGGATTACGTTGCAAGTGCGATCCATGTTCAGGCTGCAACCTAGGAACAGAAGTGGGCTACGATTCAGGAGCAGTTTCAGAATATGGGGAATCGGCTTATCAAAATCGACCACATCTTCCCCATAGGTTTTATCGTAGGCTTCTTTCGTAAACACAAGGTGCGCCTGATCATAGACATCACCGTGCATTTTTACAAGCAACGGTTTTTGCAGACGAATCAATTCTTCAATCTGCTGTAGTTGGAAGTGTTCTTGTGGAATGACTCTTTCTGGCACAGGTCTATTATTGTCTTCAAAGACACGCTCTATACAGCGGTCAAAATTTGTGGTAATGATGGTGCCATGGAAGATTTGTGGAATATAATTTAAGTATTCCGGGCGTTTCTTGCTTGGTTTATCCATCTTATCCGGGCTGAAAAGAGCGACCATGTTCTCGGGGAATGCCTTTTTCCCTCGCGCTCGCTCAATTACGCTAGCAGCGTCCTCATACTTGTTCTCCGCAAGCAACTCATTTACCTCCGTTTTGCAGGGAAAATCCTCGGCAAATTTCGTCAATGTGGTCTTCCAACCGGGATATGCCCAGTAGGAAATACCAGCACCAAAGAAGGGGACTAGATTCCCCTGCCGCACGCATTTGAGCAATTCATCGTATGTCTGCCTGTTTTCTTCAGCAAAAGCGTTGTAGCATGCCATCAGCTTGTCAAATTCCACGGAATTCACTCCTTCTCTATATAAAATGCTTGGGGTTCATTTTCCCTAATAGCAAAGCCGTTCCCAATAATACCAAGTGTCTTGCCTATTCCCATAATGACATCGAAGCCCTCGAAAGAAAGAACCTTGCGATGCGCCTTCTCAATGGAACGATATCTATATAAACGCATCTTGGATATTCCTCCCTTTTCCAGAAACGTGTTTAAATTGACTGTGACAAGACTATCTTCGCTTAACCGCAGGAAATATGTACCACGCAAATCTCCGGACGGTTGAAGATCCGCGGGACCTTTCCGTGGCCGGCCAGCCCGCTGGAAATAATCAACTGAATCTTGCCGGGATTAAAATATCCCATATCGTATTTGGGGAACCAGCCCTGCATGGGAGCATAGAGGCCACCGAAAAAAGGAAGACGGATCACACCTCCGTGAGTGTGGCCGCTCAGGAAAAGATCGATGTCCCAGTCATTGTAGGCTTCGACAAAGATGATGGTATCCGGCAAATGCGCCAGAACGATGGTGGGCAGGCCGGAGGCCTGCATTTCGGTCATGAGCTGATACTCCGGGGAGGCGTGGTATTCCTCCCGAGTCCGGCCAAAGGGGTAGAGATGACCCGTTGTTCCGCCGAGGCAGATGGTATTCCCAGCGATCTCCGGCCGGATACACTCCTCGTTCAGCAGCGGCGCGCCAGTCTGCTCGATCAGCGTCTCCAGGTCCGTGCCCGTACAGCGGATATACTGCTCCTCATGGTTCCCGAAGGAAGCGTAGACAGGGGCGATCTGCTGCAGGTCCGTCAGCAGCGTGAGAAAGCGGTCCACCTGGGCCTGATCGGCGCTGCCGTCCACCATGTCTCCAATGGAGAAGATCACGTCCGGCTTCTGCTCCCGGATCTTCTCCAGCAGCTCCGCGTTGCCTTTGCCGAATTCCTTGCCGTGGAGATCCGTCAGTATAACAGCGGTGAAGGGCTTGGTAATCCCCTCAATTTGCACGTCGTATTCATGAACCGCAAGGCTGCTGCTGCACACGAGGATGGAGATTCCCACGGCAGCCGCCCCGATCAGAAGCACCGCTGCCAGGATCATCAGGCCGATATGGAATCGTTTTTTCATTTCAAGGTCTCGCGGCTGCCGTACATCTTCTCATAGTAATTCCGGTACTCACCGCTGATGATGGTTTCCCACCACTTCCGATGGGTCAGATACCAGTCGATGGTCTTGTCCAGACCGTCAGCGAACTTGGTCTCCGGCAGCCAGCCCAGCTCCCGGTGAATCTTGCTGGGGTCGATGGCATAGCGCATATCATGGCCCTTGCGGTCCGCCACGAAGGTGATGAGACTCTCAGGCTTGCCCAGCTTTTGGCAGATCAGCTTCACGATGTCGATGTTCCGCATTTCGTTGTGGCCGCCCACATTGTAGACCTCGCCGACAGTCCCCTTGCGGAGAATCAGGTCGATGGCCCGGCAGTGGTCCTCCACGTAGAGCCAGTCCCGGACGTTCTCGCCCTTGCCGTAGACGGGCAGAGGCTTGTCGTTCAAGGCGTTGGCGATCATCAGGGGGATCAGCTTCTCCGGGAAGTGGTAGGGACCGTAGTTGTTGGAGCAGCGGGAGATGGTGGCGGGCAGGCCGAAGGTCCGGTGGTAGGCCCCCACCAGCAGGTCTGCGGAGGCCTTGGAGGCGGAGTAGGGGCTGGAGGTGTGGATGGGGGTCTCCTCGGTGAAGAAGAGGTCGGGCCGGTCCAGAGGCAGGTCCCCGTAGACCTCGTCGGTGGAGACCTGGTGGTAGCGCTTGGTGCCGTACTTGCGGCAGGCATCCATCATCACCTGGGTGCCCAGGATGTTGGTCTGAAGGAAGATCTCCGGGGTCTCGATGGACCGGTCCACGTGGGACTCGGCGGCGAAATTCACCACCGCATCCGGCTGCTCCTTCTCGAAGATCTCATAGACGGCGTTCCGGTCACAGATGTTCACCTTGTAGAAGGCAAAGTTGGGGTTTTTCAGGGCCTCCTCCAGGGTAGAGAGGTTGCCCGCATAGGTCAGCGCATCCAGACAGACGACCCGGTCCTCCGGGTGGTTTTTCAGCTGGAAATAGATGAAGTTGGCGCCGATAAACCCGGCGCCGCCGGTCAAAAGAATGGTCATGACATTTACCTCACGTCAATCGGGAAGAACTTATCGGGAAAAAAGCTTGCCCTCGGCAACCTTTCGCAGATGGGCGCCGTAGGCGGATTTTCCGTACCGGTCAGCGGACTTCAGCATGGATTCCTTTGTGATCCATCCGTTGCGGAAGGCGATCTCCTCCGGTGCGGAGATGACCACGCCTTGGCGATTCTGAATCACGCGGACAAATTCCGTGGCCTCCGCCAGGGATTCCATGGTGCCGGTGTCCAGCCAGGCAAAACCCCGTCCCAGAAGCTGCACGTCCAGCAGATCCTCCTTCAGGTACATCTCGTTCAAGGTCGTGATCTCCAGCTCTCCCCGGGGCGATGGCTTGACCTGGGCAGCCTTCTTGCTGACGCCCTTAGGATAGAAATAGAGGCCTGTGACGGCGTAGTTGCTCTTGGGCTCCGTCGGCTTCTCCTCAATGGAGATGGCCCTGCCGCTGTCGTCAAATTCCACGACGCCAAACCGCTCCGGGTCATTGACGTAATATCCGAAAACGGTAGCCCGACGATTTCGCTCCGCGTCCACAACGGCAGCACGCAGCGCACTGCCGAAGCCGTTGCCGTAGAAGATGTTGTCCCCCAGCACCATAGCGCAGGCACTGTCCCCAATGAACTCCTCGCCAATCAGAAAGGCCTGGGCCAGTCCATCCGGGGAGGGCTGCTCCGCGTAATGGAGCTCCAACCCATACTGGGAGCCGTCTCCAAACAGCCGCTCAAAGTTGGGCAGATCCTGGGGGGTGGAGATAATCAGAATGTCCCGGATTCCCGCCAGCATCAGCGTGGACAGGGGATAGAAGACCATGGGCTTGTCGTAGATGGGCAGCAGCTGCTTCGACGTAATCATGGTCAGCGGATACAACCGCGTGCCGGCCCCGCCGGCGAGGATGATACCTTTCATAACGCACTCCTGTTCTGATGGAAAACATCACATAACATATTTCTTTTGGTATAAACAGAGAGCAACTATCGTAAGCGGGATTTTATTCTCCGCAGTTCTCCCAACATTTTGAAAGTGTCCCGAATTACGTTGACCTTGGATTCCCGATGGTTAACAATTTTGACAGGCATTTCCAGAATACCATAACCCAGCTTCTGAGCCCAAAGAATGGCTTCAAAGTCAAAAGCGAAACCGCTGGTTTTCATCCTGGAGAAGATGTCTTCCGCTGCCTGGCTGCGAAAGGCTTTGCATCCGCACTGGGAGTCGGACAGTTGGAAACCTCCAACCATATTCAGAACCTTGATGTATATGCGGGAGGCAAGTTTTCGGATTGGCGTATAGCCCGCATATCCCTCTGGGTGAAGAGGTCGAGACCCAATGATCATAGACTTTTCTGGGTGAGCAGTAAAAAGTTCCGTGACTTGGAGGATGACATCGGTACCGTAAGCAATATCCGCGTCAAGGAACATTCTGATATCTCCGGATGCTGCCAGCATTCCTTCTTTTACGGCATTGCCCTTTCCTTGATTGGGGGTATAGCGGAGCACTTGCACCTTGGGTAAGTCAAGAGCTTCCACCTGAAGACCACAGTCGTCAGAGGAACCGTCGTCCACAAAAATCAGTTCAAAATCAGGCTGATGGGCAGACAAATAGTTATGATATGTTCTGGCAGTATCAACAACAATAGCTGCTTCGTTATACATAGGAACAATCAGAGAGAATTTCATTTCATCACGCTTCTTTTTTGTCGTACTGGTTCTGGATCATAAAACCAGCTCAAGGGAAAAGCAATTTGCAAGCTTTAAATCTGAAAATGCTAATGTCAAAGCTGACGCTCACAGTCTATAGCGAAAAACGCATGGTGAGAAACACAAGATGGATATATGAATCGCAATCATTGACTCGAGCTCGGAAGGGAAGCAGGATCACTTAGTTTTACCACGATGATATCGTCAAAAGCATGGATAGACCCAGCAAATGGATAATGAGGCATTTCAGCGAAGGCCTCAGATGAAGTAATTAAGTTGAGTTCCTCTTCATCTGCGAATTCAATGTTAAACCCAATATAATATTTGATGAATCGGGTATATGAATAGTCGTTGACCTCAAATCCAGTTGCTCCCATGATGCCATCAGAAGCAGGAAATTGTGAGAAGTCGTTGACGAACATCTCAGATTTCCCGACGATTGCCAACTTACTATGCGGGTTCAGCTCGGGAAGTGTTTTCACTTGGTTTACAATAGAGCCATAGAAGGAGTAAGAATTTTCGTAAGCCAAATGAAGCTTTAAAAATGCACTATTGCCGACGAAAATAGAGTTTGCAGTAAGTGCAAGGAATACAAGTGAAAGTATATTACATGCAAGACGTTGCGCCATTCCAGACTGACTGAAAGATTCGTCAAGCAAAAGTCCAGCCAGGAAGTAGTAGGACGTAAAGCTAAAAAACATGAGGGAATGAACATTATCTCCGGACAGTAGGATTATCGCACCGACACTGACCGGGAATAACAACACAAGTAAGATTGCGAGAACGATTGAAAATGGAGATTTTGCGCGAATCGACAGAAGAACAAGCTGGAAGAGGAGGAAACAAAAAAGTACTACATGTGCCAGTTTAGACAGTTTCGTGGCGACCAGTCCATAAGTTCCATGCTGCACGACATCCGGTAAGAATTGATAGGTGCGTTGCAACAAATCGAGGAACGACAAAGATCCGGTGTCTGTCATAGATGACATATAGCTGCCGCCGGAAGTGTGATGCCGCCACCAGAAGAACCGTAGAACGAGATAGTACGAAATAAAGGAGAGGATAAGAATACCCAGCAACAAGAGACCCTTTCGCAGCACCTTTCCCGCACTTTCGTGTTTTATCAGTAGTTTATCCAACAGCACCGCAAGGAACAGGCTTGCGATGAGCATAAAAAACGATTGATAGATGCTCAAAGATAAGGCACAAAATCCGACAGAGAACAGTAAATGGACAAGGCTCTGACGCAGGAGTCGTTCCTTTGAAAAGAGGCCATCTGCTGCACGAAGGCCAAGATAAAGGGAAAGAGAAGCGAAAAAGACAGACAGGGCATAGGCAGACGCGTCGAACATATAGCACACAATCCCAATCATGGAGGGAAAGGATATAAACAACGCGGATGTGAAGCCCTGCAGAACAGGAGTACGGATTTCAAGCGTATGGATAATCACACACGCAGACAGAGAGAGAAGAAGAAGCGTGGTGACACCATGCAGCCAAGGCATTGATAGATTGGGTAAAAATCTCCAGATTAAATAGAGCCCCCATCTTCCAGATTCCAGTGTTCCCCCACGGCTGAACAGGCAGTAAACGTCGTCAAAATTGACGAGTTTATTGGTGAGTGTGAACATGTATGTCAACAAACCTACGCCAAAAGCAGAAAAAAATGGGATTTTGCACTTATATAAAAACAGACAAAGCTTCCCCGCACACCACTCTATCCAAAGCTTATTCTTTTGAGAATTCTGCATTCTATTGCCTCCGTTATTCAATACACAGAATTACAGATAGTTATTTCGCATAAAATCCGCGGTTCGCTTGATTCCGGTTTCAAGGCTGACAGGATTCAGTTTTCCAAAGGTATTCTCATATCTCTGGATATCGAGATAGTTGACGGGGACGTCAACGGATCTTGCTTCTGAATACCTAACGTTCAGCTTGACTCCCAGGACTTTGCTGATCGTATCTAACACGGTCTTGATACTGGTTCCGTATCCGCAGCCCAGATTAAAGGTGCGATACTGGCTCTCTCCGTCAACAATCTTCAGAATCCCGCGAATGGCGTCGTCAATGTAGATAAAATCTCTGACGACAGAACCGTCTCCGTAGACGTGAATCTCTTCTCCACGAAGGGCTTTGTAGGTGAAGGTGGTAACGGCACCTAAAATGCCGTTGGGCTGTTGAAACGGTCCGTACGGATTGGACAGACGGATGATCCGGTAGTCCAGATGGTGCATATAGTGGTAGAGATAGAGCAGCTTCTCAATTGTGAGCTTCTGAAGCCCGTAGGAGGTGATGGGATTTGTAGGGGCGTCTTCAGCCAAGGGACACACTACATCCCGACCGTAAACCGTTCCACCGGAGGACAGAAACACAACTTTTTTGACCCCTTGATGAACACAGGCTTCAAAGAGGTTGGCAGAAAGAAGCACATTCGCCTTTAGCTCTTCTGCCACGTGGATGTTGGACGTCGTGGGTACACTGGTACTCAAGAGATGGTATACAATGTCAGCATCTCTCAACAGCTCGTTAAAATCTGTTTCAAAACAAACATTGGATTGGATGAAACGGATGTTTTGAGCGGAAAGACGGGAAAACATATCGAACTGGAAACCGTCTTTCCCCACAACGGTAATCTCGTTTGTTGTGTCTTCCGCAAGTCGAAGGACAAGATTTGTCCCAATAAAACCTGTTGCGCCAAGTAATAATATTCGCATATATCGAACCTCAATGAACGTGATTCAGAAAGAGAACTCTGAGCATGCAGCCCTGTGTTGAAACGGAATATACATAGCAGATAGAGCTATAAAAAGGTTAAGCCAATCAAGGAAAAAGAGAATGTTTGGCGAATGGACTTCGCATTGCTCATTTGCCTGTTACGCTTTGGAGCACTTCCGAAGTTGGAGCCTTTTCAATCCATTGCAAAGTTTGTCTATCATTCGATAGGCAAACTTCTGAATCGTGATTTGATAGAGAAAAGCAATCACAATTGAAACGATAAATGTTAATAGCGCAAAGACAAGCAACCAAAGAGAAACCTGATCACCATGATACCGGTGAATAAATATGTAGATGAATGGCCTCCAATGGTCCCGTACCAGGAAGTTTTCATGAATCAGATACACCAGCAGCGAAAGCGAGCTGATTCTGTTGATGAACCGACTATGAAAGTGAAACGTGCGGAACAAATTGAAGCTGCCAAACGCAATAAACCAATGCAGCGGATTCCACCACATATTCCACCGCATGCCATTTGTACCAATCAGGAAAGTTGTTGATCCGAGATAATAGGAGGCGGTAATTTCAGCAAGCAGGCCAACGATTCCGATACACAAAACGACGATAGAAAACCTTCTGCTCTTGATGGTTTCACAATGGTACTTTTTTAGGTAAGCGATGCAAAAATACACCAACACCCACATCAGGGGATATGAGAAGAAGAACTTGAAATCGCTCCACTCTTGGAAAAACGGCGTCCAGAGACAGATAAGGAAAACGAAAAAGAGGCAGCCATATTTCAGAGAAATCCGTGGAATTTTCTCTATGATCAGATTCAATCCCGGATAAATAAAATAGAAGAGCATATATGCTGTGACAAACCAATTAAAACTAAATGTAGTTGGAAACATGGATCGAATCACCATAGAACCGGAGAAACGAACATTGCTAAAGAAAAAAATCGCAAGATAAACCATGGAGATAGTCCACACATCCACTTCCAGTTTCAATATTTTTGATTTTCTATTTTGCTTTTTTTCAAGCAAAAACCATGCAGAACATACGAAAAAAATATTATTCCCAATAAAACCACAATAGTTAAAAAACGTTAACAAAATCTTTTCGATTGAATTCGGGAAAAGGTTGATGTCGCGGTACCATTCTGCAGTTGAGAATTCAGTGCTTGCGCTCATGCAGGAACTGATGTGGCACAACACAATCAAGAAGATTGCGACAACTTTCAGTAATTCAATCCCGGATTCCCGGTTGGCATTCTTCATTTGAAGCGTCTCCCTCCGCAGTCTTCTTCATGCTGCCTAAATACGTTTTAAACGTAGTATAGTCCCGAATATAGTCCTCCTCCAGGAAATACTCCGAGGCGGCCACGCACAGTACCGAATCCGGCTTCAGCCAGAGCATCTCCCGCCAGGTGGGCTTTTCAATCACGACGCCGACGGAGGGGTCGTCCAGGGTGATTTCCTCCCGGGTGTTGCCGTCGTCCAGGAACAGCCGAATCTCGCCATAGGGGCAGAACAGCAACTGTTTCAGCATCTTGTGGGCGTGGAAGCCCCGGCAGATCCCCTCAGGTACCCTGGAGATATAGTAGATCCGTTTAATCTCAAAATTGATATCCCGCTCCGCTTCAAAGAATGACAGTTCCCCTTCGCCGGGGGTTGGAACGGTTCTGATGTGGATGATTTTGCATCCCGCCACAGTTTTTTCTTGATGTTCCATGTTCAGTCCTCATCTCTCGGGTAAAGACCCTGACTTCTTATGCGCAGGGGAAACTGTTCAGCGCTTCCACAACGAACTGGACCTGTTCCTCCGTCATTCCATAGTACATGGGGAGAGAAAGCTCGGTTTTGCTGATCTCCTCCGCAATCGGAAGGTCGAGATCCACATACTCCCGGTAACATCCCTGCTTGTGGATAGGCGTGGGGTAGTGCTTGTTGGTGCCGATGCCCCTGTCGTTGAGATACCGTTCCAGCTCGTCTCGCTGTCTGCAGCGGATGGCAAAAATGTGCCACACCGGCTCGGCATAAGCGGGAACATAGGGCAGTGTAATGGCCGGATTCCGGATGCCGCCAAGATACTTTGCCGCAATGTCCTGCCTTGCAGCGTTCATTCTGTCCAAAGAGGGCAGCTTTGCGGACAGGAAAGCTGCCTGCAGCTCGTCCAGCCGGGAATTTTGGCCCTTGTAGATGTGGTGGTATTTGTAGTCCGAGCCGTAGTTTCCCAGAGCTTTGACCTTCTCCGCAATGGACTTGTCATCGGTGACAACGGCGCCTGCGTCCCCCAGAGCCCCGAGGTTTTTCCCAGGATAGAAGCTGAAGCCGGAGGCATCGCCGAAGGTGCCGATCCTGCGGCCTTTGTATCGTGCCCCGTGGGCTTGGGCACAGTCCTCTACGACAAACAGATTGTACTGCCGGGCAAACGCCATGATGGGGTCCATGTCGCAGGGCTGCCCATACAGATGCACGGGCATGATGGCCTTGATTCGCTTTGCGTCCGGGCGCTTCAGCGCCTCCTCAACCCGATTGGGGTCCAGATTGAAGGTCCGGATATCCGGCTCCACGAAAACCGGCTCGGCGCCCGTGTAGGTGACCGCCAGGGCGGTGGCAATGTAGGTGTTGGAGGGGACAATCACAGAATCCCCCTCACCGATCCCCAGGGCTTTCAGACTCAGCACAAGAGCGTCCAGACCGTTGCCGCAGCCGACACAGTAGGGAAGACCGCAAAACTCAGCAAAGGCCTTCTCAAACGCCTGGTCCTCCTTGCCGTCGATATACCAGGAGGCCTTTAAAACACGTTCAAAGGCATCATGTAACAGTTTTTCCAGTTCGGATTCCATTGGTACGAATGAAGAGAAAGGTATACGCATCATAGAACACCCAATCATAAAGGTAATTGATTTAAATTATTTTGTAGTTGTATTGTGCTTGCATAGCAGATAGCGCATTGAAGACTCTGCTTTTTTTGCAATTACATCAATCCGCAGCAAGGAGAAGAGTTTAATCCGAAGCAATTCAATCACAGAAATAGCAAGATACATTGCAATTGCAAAGCCAATGACTAAGAATGGAATTGCCAATGTTGGCAGACGTCCAACAAATCGGAACGCGTCTTTCATGATAGAAAGCCAAAAATGTTCCTCAACGTGCATCAGGTATACTCCAAAAGCACATGGGGCAAAAACACGAATTAATGCCAAAGTGGAGTTGTGTCTAATGTTGAGAGTAGAAAAAAAGATCAGAAGAGAAACAGCAAAAAAGAGAATCGAGGGAGAGGTGTAGTTTCTCAAACGTGATAGACCAAACTTCTCAGCTACAATCCAGGTTAGAGCCATCTCAGTAATTGCGATAATAAGCAGAAGTTTTTCCTTGCCGTGAAGCTTTTCGCCAATTCGTTCTTTTTTTATCCATGCCCCTATTAAATACATTACTGCAATCCAAAGGAAACTAAAGCCTTCATCAGTTCGAAACGGAGCTTTACTCGAGATAGTTTCAACAAACGAGAAAAGCAGAGTTACAGTAACAATTAGGAGATTGAACTGCGAAGAGGAGAGTCCACGTATAAGTATATTTATATATGGGATCAAGAAAAATAATGCGGTATACGCAGAAAAGTACCACCATGTGTCAGAGATTACCGGAAGAAAGGCAGTCCAATACGTTATCTTCTCTTGCCCTGGTTGGAATAAAAGGACAATTGTTCTTCCAAAAACCCCGTAGAAAACTGCTTGTAACCAAAATGAAGCGTATTTATGATACTTGTATGGAACGTCTTCGCAATATCCCACATAACCACTGATTAATGCGAAACAATCGACACAACAGAAAGCGAAATATGCCATAAAACTGGTAAGCAAATACGAGTGGTTTGCCAAGCGAGAGGCTTCTCCCATCACACCGCCATGGCAAGTAATGTGCAAGGTGAGCACCATCAACATTGAAAAGATGCGAAATAGGTCCACACCATAATTACGCTTCATATTAACGTTCATATCGAATCTCCAAATTACTATTGCCCCGCAATACTACAATTACTATAGATGGTTTCATACATATTCAACAGATCTCTGCAGTTTTGCTCTCTATTAAATATCTCTGCAGCATGTCGGATACTTTCTTTTGAGATTGTCTTTGCGAATTCCAAGTCTCCAAATATTTGACAGACATACTCCGCCATCATATATGTTTCGTTGAAGGGATATAAAAAGCCTCCCTTCCCGTGACGAACGATTTCCTGCAACCCACCGACGCAGGAAGTTACAGAAGGGACGCCAATGGACGTTGCTTCGCACAGGGAAGTGCAGTGGTTCTCAATTGCCGAGGCGGAGACAAATACATTTGACTTTAGCAGACGCTCACACATCTGCTCCTCGCTCACGTACCCCATGAAGGTAATATGCTCCTTCAGATTATACTTTTCTATCAGACCCTGCACATACCAGTCATAGTCCGGCGCCAGGTTCATCATCCACTTTTTCAGCCCACGGTAGGTTCGGTAGGCACAGCGGTTGCCTGCTACGTAGACATGGGTATCCGGGTATTGCTGCACAATCCACTTCAACCCGTGAAGGAACATGTCGAATCCCTTGATGGGATAATTGTAAATCGTAAAAATGCTGTGCTTCTCTATGGTGTCAGGGTCCCAGAGGCGTCCCTTGTAGAAACTGTCTCGTAGTATCAGCTCACAGGGCAGCAGCTTTACACCCGGATGCAAAAGTCGGGCGCAGCCATCGCCCCAGGCGGTTCCGCCGTTGACGTAGGCGACACGTTTCAGTGTAGCGATTTCTGACTTGGCCCGGGATAGGTAGTTCTTTTGCTGCAATTCAATGCTTTTTCCACCCTTGTGCAAACGACGGAGCATTCGGTGGAATATGTTATCCTTTGCGACCCTATCCGGCACACCCCCGAAAACATGATCTGCATAGAAGCTCACCAGGCCTTGAATGGAAACCAGGGTTCGGTTGGGATCGCTTTGGCTGGCCAAAGCCCAGGCCTGCTCAAATTCTGTACCATAAAGGTGGACAATATCCGGCTGTTCCTGTTCCAGAATTTGGCGGAAGGATGCCTGCATGGAAGGAAGATCGCCGATTCGCACAACGTAATATATAACATTCTGCACTTCATATCTACCGCAAAGCTTGTGATCGTCCCTTGTGGTACAGATCACAAGTTTGTGGCCCATATTTCGCACCGCATTCATCGCACCGATGAGCCAGCCCCCGAAGACTGTTTTATCAGTGCCAAGATGCTCCGCCAATTCGGGCATCAGGATGTTCACAAGCCAAAGAATTTTCATAGGGTTAAACCTCTTGATTCCCAATGACGTCCATCGCCAACCGCACACTGCCGTACTCGTTGTAATTCCAGTGCATCCTCATGGTATTATCTACAACGCCATGATAAGAAATAATCTTGTCCTGGTTTTCCATCACTTCAATCTCAAACAACTGATCAATCGAATCATTAAATAAGGCGTTGCCGGAGGCGTCAATCTCGTGAAATTGAACGCAGATGATGTAGGAACCGGAAATGATATCTTTCAGGCTCAGGGATACTTCCGTATTGAATTCCTTTCCTGCTGAAATATCCCCAAGGGCGACGGAGGAGAAACCAACGGTTGCCGCACTCACGTGCCGAACATACACGTTCATGGTGAGGTCACGTACGTCGGCGTTGGTCTGCCAGTGAACCGCAAACCTTACGTCGCTGTCCTGCAGATAGATATTATTTGCCTTGTCTACCAACCAGGCATCCAACATCTTCACGCGCATCTTACACATTTTGTGCCGTTCAATGGATCGAAGGTCTCGCCTGATTGCGTCAGAACGGTTTACGGACAGATACTTGGCAACGCCGTTTGGCGTATCGCCGTCATAAACGACCTTGCCTTTTTCCAACACAATGACTCTGGAGCAGAGACGCTGGATGGTATTCATATTATGACTGACATAGAGGATGGTTCTGCCGGCGTTGTTTGCCTCGTCATCCATCTTGTCGAGACATTTTTTCTGAAATTTGGCGTCACCAACGGCAAGCACCTCATCCATAATCATGATTTCGGAATCAAGGTGCGCTGCCACGGCAAAGGCCAGCTTAACGTACATTCCGGAAGAATACCGCTTTACCGGTGTGTCGATAAACTGACTCATTTCGGCGAATTCAACAATTTCATCAAATTTCCGGCTGACCTCTGCTTTGGTCATGCCAAGAATTGCTCCATTGAGATAGACGTTTTCACGTCCAGTCAACTCGGGGTGAAATCCGGTACCAACTTCAAGCATCGAGGCAACTCTTCCGTGAAGTCGGATTTCACCGGAGGTGGGAGCCGTAACCCGGGAAATGAGCTTCAGAAGCGTGCTCTTTCCGGCACCATTATGACCGATAATGCCAACGGCTTCCCCGGGGGCGACCTGAAAGCTGACACCATCCAGGGCGTTGAAACGCATATTAGAACCGCCCTGCCGGGCATCAAGCTTACTGTTCGGGTCATCTTTTCCGCGAAGCTTTGCAACCTTAGACTGAATCTCTGCCCGAAGGGTAGTTCCGCCGATCGCGCCAAGACGATATTGTTTTGTCACGTCATAGATCTCGATCATGTTATTCATTTTGCCTTTATATATCCTCTTCTGTCGTCAAAATAGGGTTCTTTCTTCATCTTTTTTTGCGCCCAGGCAAAATAGGCTTTCAAAACCTGGAAGTTAAAGCCCCTGCGCTCCTCTGAGGAGAGCATCTCGTACAGGAAACGAACCTTGTCATGATTTCCTCTGCGTTTTTCCCAGACAATCAGCTTTGCCGCTATTTCCTGCATTGCATCCCGGTCTATCACATCACGGATTGAGGCGATCCCTTCGAGATCCAGTTTCTCCTCATAGATCATCAACAGCTTGAGTTGCTCTCGGCGAATCGCCGGAGTAAGGTCGTATTTGCCCTGATAAAAGGATTGAATTGCTGTAATCAATTGAATGTGATCTCTGCGTCGGTTCTCATTTGTAAAGATGGAATTGTAATTGGATTCGCCAGCTTGATTTCTGGAAAGATATACACCGAAATAACGATCCATGAGGTAGACCAAGCCGTGATCCGCAATCATGAACATATTTTGGTAATCCCAGACGTTTCTTGAGGCAAGGATAATTGGAGCGTAGCGAAGCCCGTCCTCCTTGTAGAAGTTCCGAAAAACGCCGGCATAGTCTGAATAGCTTTTTCCATCCAAGAAATCCTGAATGGTAAACTCTTTTCCCCAAAGGGAGGGATCCGGCGTAGATCCCCGGTCATTGCCATCAATATCGACCACATGCTCTTTGTAGCTGACAAAGACGTATTCCGGATGTTGATCCAGGAAGTCTACGAGCACCTGAAGACGGTCTGTTTCCAGCCAGTAGTCATCGCCCTCAAGCATCGAAACATATTCTCCGCGAAATACGCCATCACGGAAGCAATTGACCGTCTTTTGGCAGTTGCCCAGGTTTTCCGGTGTAAAGTAGGTTTGCAGGATGTCTGGATATTTCGCCTGGTATTCCAGAATCACATCCCGCGTTCCGTCTGTGGAATAATCATCTGCCACCACAACTTCAAACGGGAACTTGGTTTTCTGCATAAAAATACTGTCCAGCGCTTTGCGGATATATTTTTCTTGATTATATGTGCTTAAGTATACTGTAACCTTTGGATCTTTCATGAATTGTCACTCCAAGCAGCGTTAATAAAATACCAGACGCCGGGTACGCACTCTCTAATGGCGTTTATACCGTGTCCATGAAAGTCTTCTCTACGCGGCTAAACAACACAACGCCAAGCAGCAGCAAAACAATTGTAGTGATCCAACTGATCCCGTACCAAAACCAGTCAATCTGCCCAATTCCAAGGAATGCATAGCGGAAAATATTGATTACCGGGGTTACAGGATTACACATGAACAGCGTGTGATACTTCCCACCCGGGGCAAATACTTGCAAGGAAAACATATCGTATGCTACAGGGGACGCATACATCCAGAGCTGAACGCCAAAGGTGACCAGCATTCGCAAATCCCGATACTTGGTGGTACAAGCGGAGATGATGATGCCACACCCTAAGCTGAGCGCAGCAAGCTGGAGAACAATAACGGGGGTCATCAAAATAAAGAGATTGGGATGTACACCAGCGTCTGTCAGATAATAGAATACCAGGAATCCCAGCATAAATATAAACTGAATTCCAAAGTCAATCAGCTTTGAGACAACTGTTGAAACAGGCATCACCAGCCTGGGAAAATAGACTTTCCCCAAGATATGGCTGTTAGAGATAAAGGTGTTGGATGTCTGGGTAAGGCAATTCGAGAAGTAAAGCCAAATTGTATTGCCAGTGAAGTAGAAGATAAAGGAGGGAACCCCACCGGGGGCCAACCCAGCAATGTTGCCAAAGATGAAGGAAAAAATGACCGTCGTCAGGAAAGGCTGAATGACTGCCCACGCAGGGCCCAGGACAGTTTGCTTATAGAGTGAAACGAAATCACGTTTCACAAAAAGAATAATCAGGTCCTTGTATCGGGCCAACTCGCCCAGATGCAGGTCAAACCAGCCGGATTTCGGACGAATAACGGTTACTTTGCTGTTGTCGGCCATAGTTTTACTCTCCAATTGCGTCTAAGATTTTTTGTGCGATATACTGCGGTGTGCAGTCCTCATATTCTCGTTCAATGTAGTCACGGTCAACGGTTTTGCCCTTGTTCTCTACGCAGAAATCGATGAAGCGCCGGGCTGCGGCGTCGAGATTGGCATCCTTTTCTGACATATTCAGGCAGAGCGGATAGCGGTTTGTATAGTAAAGAGTCGGGCAGTCGTCCATCTTGTAGAAGTTGACGAAGGGTTTGCCCGTGTTGATGTATTCCAGAGTTTTGGACGGCATGTGGACAGGCACACTGTTGCCGATGTTGATCATAATGTCCGCGTCTGCCATTGCCTGTAGGGCAACCCCATAGGGCTGCTGGGGAAGCGTCACTAACTTTGCTCGGGTCTTCGTTGGGTAGCGCTCCTGTAGCTCGTCGCATTCTCGCCCCATAAGGGTTACTGAAAAACGTTCATCCAAGCGGGAGACAATGTCCAGAAAGTACTGCGGTGAGCGGATATCGGAACACATCCATCCCGTAAATAGCAACGAGATTGTTTCCGAATAGTCTTTGTGCTGTTCACGCAAGGCATCTACTGCAACCATAGGGAAGCCGACACTTATGGTTTTTGTGCTGAATGCACCAAAACCATTCTGGGACAAGGCATTGCGGAAAAATGGTGTGGAAAAAACGCTTTGATATTTCCGCATAATTTGGCGGAAATAGCGATTTCGATAAGGCGTGTCTTTTTCCCCACGAACGCTGGGGGGAGGATCCATGATATACACGGCGGTATTAATCTTTTGAACGAAGAAGGTGCCGGCAGCTGCGGCTGAAAAAGGCTCGGAAATGCTGAGCAACGCAGAAAAACGCCAGCGCTTGTATAGTTTCGAGAGTAATCTGCAGTATTGCCGAACAAGGACAAAGTCAGAGTAGCCGTCCTGGTCAACAAGCTTGGTATATGCGGACATTAATTTGGATTTGAGAGGGCCATCATGAATAGGATAAAGCCATTCCACAGGAACGCCCTCACATTCATGGGGCAAATCATTCAACGCTGTTCCAGGCAGGAAGGAAGCTACAAGGCGTAAATCATTTCCAACCTTCAGGTAGGGAAGAAGCTTGGACAGCAGCGTTGTGTTATTGCTTTTCGTCGGGTAAAGCTGCCCGCACAAAATTACAATCCTCACGTCAATTCCTCTTTACCAGCAGCTCAGGATGGGCCTCATAGAATGCTTTCCGGCTCTTGAATCCGGCGGAATCCTTGGAATTAACGGCCTTATCTCGGTATTTGTCTGCATATTCGGCAGTGGAGCAAATTCGTCTGGCTGGGTTCCCTGCAATAACTGAGTTGGCAGGGAAGCTGTGAGTCACGACGGATCCTGCGCCAACGATACAGTTGTCATCTAACGTTATTCCAAGCATCAAAATACTGTTCATACCAATGAAACAGTTATTTCCTACTGTGATTGGACCGATCACATCCGTTTTCCCAGGAATCACCTTGATAATTCCATTGTCATGGGTACAAAAAATAACATTGCCGCTAATTGTTACATTATTGCCGATATGAATCATGTAGGGTTCGTTGCTTTGAATGTTAGAAAAAATCCTACAGCATTGTCCAATTTGTATGCCGCTTTTACGAAGAGTCGTGATATGGATTTCCATGGGGTCCATTTTTTTGATTTTGATAAGATAGAAACGCTTTAGCTTGCTGAAAAGCTTCTTAATCACAATATTAATCCCTCCGAATTGGGCGAAATAGAATCTTACTGCAACTCAACAGAACTTCTGAATCCAATCTATAATCGGCTGCATAGTCACAGGCATATCGCAGGCAGACTGTGCCACCTGCCTAATTACCTCCCCAAGCGCCCCCTGCGGCGTCTGATAGAGTTGATGGAAGAATCGAATCAGATTCGGAATATCCACGGGGCTGTCGTCCGAAGGCACAAGCAACTGATACGGACAGCGCTGTTCCAAGTAATCAATCGGAGATGCGGTCAAGATTGGCAGCCCATATGCAGCATATTCCCTAGATTTCAGGGAACTGCTGACGGAGTAATTCTTCCGATGCCCACCCAAAACGTCAACACCGAGGTAGCTTTGCTGGTAAAGCTTTCGCAAGGCTTCACCGGACTGGCGGCCATGGAAGATTACATGGTCTTCCAAGTGATACTCCTGCACCATTTTCTGGAGCGCTGGCAAAACATTGCCTACCACATGATAGGTAATCTGTTCAGTGCCGCCGCTTTGATAGTAATTATGAATGCCTTCAATCAGGCGATCATAGCCATGCCAGAAGGCGGTGGAAGCAACAGAAATGATCTGTACGTCTTTTGGCGCGGGACGGTTCGGCAGCTCTACCTGCGAGAAATCAAAGCCGTTAATCAGCTTGATACAAGGTACGCCCCAGATTTTATCCTGACCGTAAAACGTCACAATCCGATCCATGTATTTGGCCGCGCGCTCGCACCAGCGGGCTTCTTTTTTTCGGAATGCCGCATTGGCGGCGGATGTCTTCTGCTCTGTCAAATAGGGGTAGGTTGGCACCTCGTATATGATCTTGATTTTGGGATTTTGCCTGCGGATAGCATGGAGGTAGCGAACAAAGGAGGCGTCATGATAGACCTGTCTGATATAGAGGAAATCCGCGTCGTTGAATTCCCCGCGGTACACCCATTTCCGCCAGGCAGCGGTATAGGGCAAACGACGCACAATCTTCTCTTTGATGCTTCCTGTATACTGCACAGGTGGGAGAATCACCAGCTCGCAGTCCAGATACTGCTGCAGCGCCTTATGTTGGGCCCGGACCTTGCGCTCGACACCGGATTCCGGCCCGGCACACTCCGCCTCTACCGGGGCAAACAGATAATAACCTTTCATTGTAACCTCGTTACTCATCTATCAGTATCACAAATGAGGAGAATCCCAATTGCGTTGCTGTTGCATTCTTGAGATGGCGCATACTGTGCGCCACTACGAAACAATCTATTACAACCGCCAGAAGCGGTAACCCGCCTGCTCCAGATCCTGCTTGTTTAAAATACTCTTGACGTCGATCACGACCTTCTGGTTGTTCGGGCCGTCGGCGAACAGCCTGTCCAGATGCTCCGTCGTCATCTGCTTGAATTCTTTATGGGCAACCGCCAGAATCACGCAGTCGGCATCGTGAACATGCTCCAGCGCTGTCAGCTCCACGCCGTATTCCCGCCTGGCCTCGGCGGCGTCCGCCTGGGGATCCACGATGACGGGCCGGATGCCGTATTCCTCCAGCCGCTTCACGATGTCGACGACCTTGCTGTTGCGGGTGTCGGGGCAGTCCTCCTTGAAAGTGAGGCCCAAAATAATGACCCTCGCGTCCCGGACCACCTTCCCGGCCAGAATCAGCTGCTTGATGGCAGCGTCGGCCACGAAGGCACCCATGCCGTCGTTGACCTTCCGGCCGGAGAGAATGATCTGGCTGTGGTAGCCCAGCTTCTCTGCTTCATAGGTAAAATAATAGGGATCAACGCCGATACAATGGCCGCCCACCAGGCCGGGATAGAAATTCAAAGCGTTCCACTTGGTTTTCATGCCGTCAATGACCTCCCGGGTGTCGATGCCCATGCGGTCAAAGACCATAGCCAGCTCGTTCATAAAGGCGATGTTGATGTCCCGCTGGCTGTTTTCCACCACCTTGATGGCCTCGGCGGTCTTGATAGTGGAGACGGGGTAGGTGCCCACCTCGATGATCAGATCATAGACCGCCTTGATCTCCGCCAGGGATTCGGCGTCCATGCCGGAGACGATTTTCCGGATGTTCTCCAGCCGATGTACCGGGTCGCCGGGGTTGATGCGCTCGGGGGAGTAGCCCACCTTGAAGTCCACGCCACATTTCAGACCGGACTCCCGCTCCAGAATGGGAACGCAGACGTCCTCGGTGACGCCGGGATAGACGGTGGACTCATAGACCACGATGGAGCCCCTTTGCAGGTTCCGGCCTACTACTTCGCTGGCTCCCTCCACGGGGGTCAAATCCGGGGTGTGGTCGGCGTTAACGGGAGTGGGCACTGCTACCACAAAGAAGCGGGCCTCCCGCAGACGGGTCTCGTCGGCGGTAAATTCCATGGTAGTGTTGCGGATCGCTTCGTTGCCCACTTCGTGGGTGGGATCGATGCCGTCTTTGTAGGCCTGGATCTTGGCCTTGTTCAAGTCATAGCCGATGACCCGCAAACCCTTTTTTGCAAAGGCCACCGCCAAGGGCATGCCCACGTAGCCCAGACCGACAACGGCGAGGGAAGTTTCACGTGTTTTGATTCTTTCATAGAGTGACATTTTGTATCTCCATATCATAAGAGAAATGCTGCTGAAAAGGCATAATGGTATGTGGTTAGCTTTATTGGAAGAAAAACTGATAGGGGAGCAGCTTTGAAGAGGCTCTTGTTACGATGTCGTTGAACCGATAGAGACAGAGCGCACAGAGAACATATGCTCCGATTTTGAAGAGATCGGCTTTCATTATTTCTCGCCGTTCCTGGGTCTTTGGCACGAAGACAAACGGAACAAAAATGACAGAGAACTGGAAATAGTAGTCCGCCAGCCGTTCGAACACATTGTTATAAACTGAGAAGAGCTGAATCACCGTGGCAATGGCGACAAACTGCATTGAGGCCGCGTATACGACATCCTCTTTTGAGGGCCGGCGAAGGAAATACGCAATCAGGACCAATGAAAGCATCACGATAACCTTGCCAGTCCAAAAACGGTCCTCACCGGCAAATTCCCGATCTTCATAATAGAATTGAGTAACATACTCTACTATTTGATCGCGGAAAAAGTATACAACAACAAATGCCGCAGCGAGGAGAACCAAATATCGTTTGGGGTTCAATCTGCCCAGCCAATAAGCTGGAGTAAATACAATCGCGGGGAAGTGAAACATAACCGCAAGGGACACCACAATCAAATATCGAATCAGTCTGCGCTCCAAAATAGAGTCAAAGGCAAGGAGAATAAGAGACATAGCGATGCTTTGCTTCAGAGAGTTAATATTAAAAGTGAAGAACCAAAGCCCCCAGTAATAAACAAAGCTCTGTACAGGGTTAACTGAGTAACGGAAGATAAAACGACCGAAGATCAACATGACTAAGCTGGAAATCAATGAAATGAATAGCTGATAGTCTCCACCAAGCAGATCAAATCCAAGCTTTACGGTTATCTGCCACATTAAGTTGTCATTGAACTCCTGACCGTTCAAAAGATTTGACCAGGTTGTGGTTTCCATGCGCTGAAATTGGTGCAAATATGATGATGAAGAGTCACCGCCAATGGAATATGCATCCCGTAAACCGTATACAACAAACATGATTAAGCATGACCAAATAACGAATTTTTTATTCTGTGGGACATTTCCTCTCATGAACAAAGCCATAAGAAGAATAGCCGCAGCCATAAGCATATAGATGTTGAAAAAATTCATTTTGCCATCTTTCTCCCAGTACGGAATGTGCCAATGAGGCGTTCTACTCCGGATATGGTTTTTTTGTGGACGATATGCAGGACAAGAGCCGATGCGAAAATTCCTCCGCTGACCAACAGAAAATTCGCCGGGAAAGGCCCAATATTCAGTCTCGGAATCAGCATGTATTGCACCAAATAAATCTCAAACGCAAAGCTTGCAAGAAACGCAATCACATCGCGCAGCTTTTCCGGCATTCTGGACAGCTTCTCTTCCAGACCAATCATTCCGCGGAACAGGAAGAGCAGCAACAGTAACAGCAGGACCTGGTTCAGAGCCTGAAGCTGGCTGCTCAGTACACCCCGCGCGAATGCCAGCTTGGAGCCAAAATAGAGGACAAACAAACCGGCTGCACAGAGCCAACTCAGCTTGCTGGGCCTGCCCACATACCGTTCCTGATGCTTCCGGAAATACAGGCCGATCAGCATGGCGGAAAAGTAGAGGAACTCAATCATGGGCTCCCGGACGGTGTCAATGTGGTAGTAGCTGCGATCATAAATCGTCAGATATAGAATCGCATAGGAGGCGGCCAATGCCGTTGCAAGGAAACCAAACCAACGATTCCAGTCCTGCTCATGGCTTTGCAGCAGTCTTGCGACAACGAAATACACAAGATAAAGCAGGAGAATCGAAGCCACAAAGTGATAATAGGTGGGGTAGATGAGAAGCTTTACAAATCCAAGGAAGCTTCCGGCCTGATAAAAACCAAGCAACAGATAAACCAGTGTGATAATCCATACGAGAGGATAAATCCGCTTCAACCGGCGCCCATACCACTGCAGAAAGGATTTCCGAATAGGGTAAAGGCAGAAACCGGAAACCGCAAAAAACAGCACGTCACCCAGCAGACCGCCATTGGCAAGAATAGACACAGGATAAATTGCTTCATAATGTGCATTTGTGATTAGAATTGCGCCAAGAATTCGCAATAGATAAACGCAGTACAGCATTAAAATCTCCTCTGGCAAAACGTGAATGAGGTGAATTATAGCACAGATGTGGGGAAAAACATATTTTTTAGGATAATGTGAAAGATGGAACACATATCGTCGTACAGTATACTACTTTCCGTTCAAGAAACGCATTATCCTATTGGGAATCTTTTTTATCTTTCGAAGCAATACCCTTTTTCTTAGCTCGGACGGTGTGGCGTTTGATAAAACTCTCTCGCCATGACTGTTAACAATTTGAAGAAAATCTTGGGCCATTTTGTGATAAACTTCTTTTGAGAAATGGTTAATGTTATTCGTATAATCAGTCTGGCTTGTAACATATTTATTTGTATCTAATAGGAAAACGCGGTTTTTTCCTGATGCCCAAATCCGAATACATCGATTCAGTTCAGAATGATAAATATGTCGGTCCATATATGCAGGCTGCTTGTTATTATCGTAGGGAAGCTCTGATCCCAGGCAAAGAACAAGATTCGCTTCTGGCGAAATATGATTGAAAATGTAATCCAGATTATGAATTACCTGTTCGGGCTGCAGCCTACCCAGAAAAGTAAAGCGTTCTCGAATCGACCGCAGAGAATCAACGGAAAAATCACAGTTGGCAGTGAAGACTCTATTGTCGATCAGGTCGCTCCATTTTTCTGTATCTGTCAGGTCATTTGTATACTCTCCAAATGCAAATAAAGCCCCTGTATCCTTTTCTCTATATATGCCCATGTTGCCTTCGGAGAGTGTACTTAACAATATCCACTGAATATCCTTATCAAAGATACTTGTACGGAACATTCCTTTGTCTCCAAATGGCAACATGCCAATGAGACGGTCTTTTATTTCGTCGCTTAACGTTTGGCTTTCAACGATGTGTACAGAATGGTTGCCCTGTTCGATAGAAATACCTTTATTATTTACATAAACGAATTCTGTTAAAATGTTTTTTGTTTCACTGATAAAGGAAAACAACTGCTGCATATCGCACTGTCCCTTAATTAATATTTTGCCATTCGCAGTGCTTTTCTCTACAACCTTACTTCTATCTGTGTTCTGGTTGATCCACTCCGGATAAGCTTCATCCAATGAAGAGGCAACTTCACCTTTTATTGTTAACTGCGGCCGACCTATAGCATGATACACGTACTGTTCAATACCCATGCTCAAGACGCGGCACGAAAAAACAAAGTGCTTCAAAGTGTTTCCTTTTTTTGAGAAAAAGCCGACAATCCCATAGTCTCCAAAATTATCATGCACCTGAATAAAGCCACAATCTGCATCAGGGTCCTCAAATAAAGAGGCTAGCTCGTCTTTCGTACTCCGAATTTTAGTGAAATTCAACTGATTTGAGCGGAGGACCAAGTCGGCGATACGATCTAGGTGGTCTTTGCAATTGTATCTAATATCAACACGGATATTGCAATTGTACAGAAATTCAAGGTTAGAGCCTGACTTTGCCTTAAAGGCTTGCTTCTTTTCAAGGACTTTATATTGGTTTAGCCGTTCGTGAGAAAGGTCGTTTTTGGGGACAAGCTGGAAATAATCACGTAAATTTGGTAAAATCCTTTCATCAGAAACAAGAATATTTGTACATGCAGAGGATACCTCTGCGATATTTGTGGGATTATCATCGATGAACAATACATTATTTGGCCGAAGATTCATTTCTTGAATGATTTGCCGTACTCTGTCGCCCTTGGGTGACCAATTGATTGAGGGAAAGACAAAATAATCCCAAATATTGTTTGTTTTCATAAAATGTTCAACGTCGATAGAGTCATTCTTAGAGCATATTGAGTTGATTACACCGGCGTTAGTCATATTTTTGATAAGATCGATATTCTCCGGAATAATAACAGCGGTGTGCTCAGAAAGGACACCGTGCCAAAAAGTTTCGTCCAAATCCCAGACGACAAGTTTAATCAATTTGAAATCCATTATTCAAATTTGCAACCTTTCGCTATAGATATTTTACCAGAAAAACGCTTTGGTGTTAATGTTGCAGTTCAATAAAGAACTGTTCAGCCTTATTTGTTAATTCCCTAGCAGAAAAGGAAGAACCTCGTTCTTTTGCCTGCGCAGAGTACCAATTCCGAAGATCTTCGCTTTGGAGCATGGCTCGCATCCCATCTAGCAGCGCTTCCTCGGTGTTTTCTGTGATTAGTCCAAATTTTGAATCTCCAAGCAGTTCCCGCATTCCAGTACAGTCTGTAGTAACAACAGCCTTACCAAGAATCATACCTTCTGTAATAAATGTGCTGAAACCTTCATATCGCGAGGAACAAACAAGAAAATCTGCTGCCAAAATACATGGATATGGATTAGGTAAAAAACCAAGGAGGCTTACCGAGGCTGAAAGATTATTATCCGCGATATATTGCTCTAAACTTTCCCTTTCTTCGCCTTTTCCAAGAATCCACAAGTCATAGCTGAATCCTTCCCCAATAAGCAATTTATGGATCCTTAACAAACGATCGTAGCCTTTTTGGTGTGTTAGCCTGCCAACCGTAACAACAGTAATTCTTCGCTTACTAGGTATTTCGGACAAAACACAATTTGCTTGTTGGCGAATGCCCGTATCATCAACTGTGTTGTAAAGAACAAGTGTCTTTGAGGAGCAACAAAACAAACGATCAAAGCTTTCTTTTACATTTTGTGAAACGCAAACGATACGATCATATTTCTCGTACCACTTAGCAGCTTTTGAAATAAAACTATCTGCATCAGACATTTTCAATGATAGGTCACAATGAACCCAAGCAACTTTTTTAGCTGCATTATTGGTGGAAGATGCCATAATTTTGGTGGCGCCACACTCAAGGAAAGCAACCTCAATATCATAATTGTCCCGTATACGTAGCAGATAGGTTAGCCCAAAAGCAATCTCGCCCCGACAATGGAGCCGACTGAGAATACTGTTTTCCGAATAGCAGTATCGGTATCTAATACCTTTTTTAAGGAACCCATGCACGTCTGCTTTCCATAGTGTCTGAACGGTTATATCGAATTTGCTTTGATCCATTTCGTTAACTAGATTACAAAGGACCTTTTCCGCCCCGCCTGTTTGCAATTTCTCAATAAAGAACAGAATTTTAACCCTTTTCATTCTTCATGCTCCGCTCATATAAATCGCACAATTTCTTGGCAAAAATCTTGGAGTCAAATCCTTTACGCATGACAACATCCATGACAGACTGCTTTGTGGGCTTCTGTTTCGAAACGGCACATTCAATGGCGTCAGCCCATTGCTGGGCACTGGCAGCTTCTGGAAGCCACTTCACGGTGTCAAGACCAAAATCAACCTCATGTGAGAACGTGTCCGAAACAACACACTGTAGCCCAGAAGCCTGAGCTTCAATCAGTACCAGCGGCATACCTTCGTATTTGGAGGGGAGCATGAAGGCTTTTGATTTCCGCATCAATACATCAATGTCGCTTCGAATGCCGACGAGTATCATGTGATTATGGAGGCCTTTTTCTTCAATGGATTTGCGAACCTGCTGTTCATAATCGTTCCCGTCGTTCCCAGCGCAGAGAATGCGAATCTTCCTGCCTCGGCGTTTTAGCTCTGCAGCGATTTCCGCTGTGAAGAGCTGGTTCTTGACTACAGAAAACCGACCGACTTGAATGACGTTAATCCAGCCGTCATCTGCAAATTCTCCGGTTTCAACCGTGTCATATCGGTCCAGAAATTTCGATGTATCAACAGAATTGAAAACGAGGTGGTAATTGTCCTGCTTGGTGATACGGTCACCGTACAGAAACTTCCCGGCCAGAGTAGAGCAAGCAATGAAATCTGTAGCGTTCCACTGGATGAGCTTTTGCATCACCCCATTGTAGATCTTTCGCTTGATTGGCGTCTTTTCACCCAACCCGTTCCCGTCACACCAGTTATGCGCATGGACAAATCGATGCTTTACACCAGCCAGTCTCGCTGCCAGTAACACCATTCCACTGTGGAACAACTCATGAGAATGGACAATGTCATATTCACCATTCCTCATGACGCAATAAACCGCCTTGCAGTAGCGCAAAAAATGCTTCCCACCGGTAGGGGGGATGTGAATACATTTTGCACCTAAAGAAACAATTTCATCTTCAAAAAAAGGATGATCCGCAGTGGTAGTATAATCAATCTGGAATTTTTCTTTATCCGCCTGCCGGAGCAGATGCATGAGCTGATTTTCTATTCCACCCATATTCATTGTGCCCGTCAAAATAAGAACCCGGCAAGGTGTTTTTTCCATTGTGTTACCCCCCAACTAAGGCAAACAAAAAATGTAAAATGTTATTGCTTATTACTACTTTTTTCCCAACGATAGAAGAAAAGGAAGCCAACTGGTATACAAATTGCCGCAAGTAACGGCGCTCGACAGGCACGTATCAAATCTTTTAAACGAATGCCGGCGCGCTTTCCATAGCAGGCATACAGCAATCCGTTTTTAATCCGGCCTTTCAGACTGTTCTTCCGGTCCATCCGAAGATTGGAGGTGAACATACCACCCCGAGGATTCCGGAGTCTCAGCGCTCGGCCGGACTTGGTCAAACCACCTTCCAGGTACTCACAGATGTAGATCACGTCAGGTTGATAAACGCATTTGTGCGTGAAACTGACCTGATCCCACAACGCGGATTCGGCAAGAAAACGTTCCCCTTCATATTCCGGAAACGGATACTTCTTGAACAATTCCGCACGAATTACTTCGCAGCAGTCTGTTCTGATGTGCCGGATCCGAGGATACCGCATGATATCTACAGGAACGCCGTAATCCGCAACCTCACAGACGGGATGGCCTTCGTCTGTACCCTTCAAAAAAGTGACGATTCCAATCTCCGGATCCTGATCGTACCGCTTCCAGGCATCCACTACAGTTTGAACTGCGGAGCTTGTCAGAACATCATCGCTGTCCAATATCAGGACATAACGCCCCGTGATATATGGATGCGCTGCGTTCAGTGCGGTGTGCTTGCCTCCGTTTTCTTTCCGGAGGAATTGAATGCGGAACTGTTCCGTTTGGAACGCTTTCACAACATCTGCAGTTTGATCAGTGCTTCCGTCATCCACGAGAATCCACTCAAAGTCGTGATTGGTTTGCGACTCCAATGACCGATAGCAGCGTTCCAAATATGCCGCACGGTTAAATGTCGGCGTAATAATCGAAAGTGTTGGCATATCTCTCACCAGATTACCCGTTCCAACGGGACAAATAGAAGTCCTGGAGCCATCCCGCATTTTCACAGATGTCAAACCCATTTTGGCGGATTTCGCTGCTTTTATCCAGTCGCGGTGTGTGATCGAGGTTCAGGATCTCCTGCGCCCAGCGCTCTGCGCCATCTTCCAAGGGTAAAAAATGAACCAAATCGCTTGTTTTTACACATTCTTTTGGAATATTTCCTGAGAACACACACGGCAGACCGGCAGCCTGCGCCTCGACAGCAACGACACTCAGTCCTTCGTACAAGGAAGGCATCACAAACACATCCATCGCCTGCAGCAGCCGATTTACGTCCTTTCGGATACCCGTAAAGATTACATGGTCAGCTATCCCAAGGCGCTCACACTGTTCTGCAATTTCTGTTTCTAGACTGCCAGTGCCAACCAAAACCAACTTACAGTCTGAATGTATTTGTAACAAGCTGTGGAAAACTGCCACCAGGAAGGCGTGATTCTTCGCAGGGCTAAAGCGGCCGACATGGCCAATGACCAAGGTTTGGGAATCAATCCCCAACTCTACTCGGACTTCTGCCCGCGCTGATGGATTATAGACATATTTTGAAGAATCTATTGCATTGTTCAGAACAGTAAACTCATTGCTACCGAACATCCACCTACCAGCAACTTCTCCACACGCAAACAACTCTGTTGAGGATCGTGGTATATTGCGCTTATAAAACAGTTTTATAGGGTATTTGAGGTTTTTGTCTTGGCTGCTGCTATGTGCGTGGGCAATCCTAACAGGAACCCCGTGTTTTTTTGCGTATTTCAGGGGAATTCCAGCCATACAATCCAAATGAGAGTGCACAATTCGATACTCTGAATGCTCTGCAAAGAAGCGATCCAAGGCACGCAGGTAGCTCGGGCTCAGAGGGTTTAACCGGGGAAGCCGATGAATGACGCCACCCAATTCCAGTATCTCAGCGTCATAATCTGCCATATAATTCCGGTGCTCGAGGAAATCGAATTGTACTTTCGAGCGGTCAATGTGCCGATAGTAATTCATCAGCATCGTCTCCAAGCCACCGCGGGTCATTTGGGTCACGACTTGGAGTACACGGATAGGTTCTTTTGCTTCGCTTGTGCGCATAGCTTATCTACCCTCCGATTGCGTTGTCAATGCGTCAATCCATATTCATGCAGGATGACATCGACGATATGTTTTGCGTCGTACACTTGCAGTCTTTCCAGAATGTCAGGAGCGACTGTTTGGGCAGCCAGTCTGGAGGCGATTGCCTCCGCCATCGCCTCGTCATCGTTCAGCTTCACCAGCGTTCCGTATCCGCTCTGCTTGACCACGTCGGCATTGCCCCGGACGTCGGTGGCGATGATATAGCGGCCGCTGGCGGCGGCTTCAATCAGGTTGATGGGGAGACCCTCCTGGCGGCTGGAGGAGATGACGCAGTCGCAGGCGGCCAGAAGCTTATCGATGTCTCTTCGATAACCCAGGAATCGCACCATGTGGGAGATTCCCAGCTCCTGGCACTGCTGCTCGTATTCGCTTTTCAGAATCGGCTGGCCGGGCATAAGGGCGATGATGTTGGGATACCGCTCTTTGATCCTGGCCAACGCCCGGAAGATCATCGGCTGGTTTTTGCGGACTGACAAGTCAGCGGCGTAGAGCAGAATGAATTGATCCGGGGTAAAGCCATAGGACTCCCTGGCGCTCTTTTTTTCTTCCTCCGTGGCAACGTGGAATTTGCTGAGGTCAACCCCGACGCCGTCTACCTTTACAATCTTTCCGGCAGGGAAGTGCTTTGAGGTTGCCAGGTCATAGTCCTCTTGGTTGATGGTAATCAGAACGTCGGTATATCGGGCGAGGAACTTCTCAACGGGGTAAAACAGCAGCCAGTTTTTTCTGGAGGCACCCTTGTAGAAGTGGAAGCCATGGGCAGTGTAGAACACCTTTGTGCCGCGCTTTCGTTCTCTGCGGGCAGCCAGCCTTGTCAGCATGGCGCCGACGGGGGTGTGACAGTGAATGATATCGTAATGCCCGTTTCGGATCACCTTTTTCAAGGCCTTATAGGCGGCGATGTTCTTTAGGCTGTACGGGCTGCGTTCGAAGGGAACCTCAAAGGTCTGCTGGATTGCGGAGAGGTCGAGGCCTTTTTTGTCTGCGGAATTGTCATGAAACGCGGCGTGGACCTCATGGCCGTCTGCCACCAGCTGTTGGATGACGGGCATATGAAACTGCCCAATGTGGCTGCGCACAGTCGCGACATACAGAATTCGCATGAAAAGAACCCTCCCCAGGACAGATGGAACATGAACATACCAAATCCATCATATATCAACCTACATTATACTATAGTTCTCCACAAAAGGCAACTGGAATTATTGTTCTTTTTTTATTCGGCGTTTTACATAAAGAAAGATTAACCTGGAAATGTCTTACATGGTATAAAAACGGTGATTTATACTGCTGGGCAGTTGGGCTTGAACATTTAAGCAATAAATCTTGGAAAAGCGGGTGAAAATGGCGAAAAAGCTTGCCTGGGGGTCTTCTCAAAAACGGTCAACGGGTTTATAATGAGATTGACCGAGGCGGTTAATGGGATCGGAGAGAAATGATTGGAGAGGGAAGTGATGGGTCATGAATGAGAAGTTTTACGCGTTGCCGGAGAGCAGGCAGCAGGCGATATTGAACGCGGGGTATCGGGTGTTCGCCCACAATTCCTACAAGAACAGCCCCATGAGTGAGATCGCGGCGGAGGCGGGGATCAGCAAATCGCTGCTGTTTCACTACTTCCGCAACAAGAAGGCGCTGTACCTTTTTCTGTGGGACAAATGCGCGGAGATCACCATCGAATACATGACCCGCTGCGGCTGCTACGGGCAGAAGGACCTGTTCGAGAGCATGGAGCGAGGAATGCGGGCCAAGCTGGAGATCCTTCGCCGCTACCCGGACATGGGCAGCTTCACCATCCGGGCTTTCTATGAGAAGGACCCGGAGATCTGCGCCGCCATTCAGGAGAGTTACCACCGCTATTTCAATCTGAAGGCGGATCTGACCCGGCTGAATCTGGACCCGGCCCAGTTCATCCCTGGGCTGGACGTGGGGATGATGTACCGGGAGATGTACTGGGCCTCGGAGGGCTACCTCTGGGAGCTGGTCCAGAGCGAAAACGTAAACGTGGAGCAGATGGAGCGGGATTTCACCCGGCTCATGGCCTTTTGGAAGAGCGTCTATCTGCGGAAGGAGGCAGACCATGGAAGCGATTCAAACCAATAAGCTGACGAAATACTACGGCAAGGCCCGGGGCATCCTGGAGCTGGACCTTTCGGTGGAGCAGGGGGAGTTCTTCGGCTTCATCGGACCCAACGGGGCAGGGAAGTCTACCACCATCCGGACCCTGCTGGGGCTGATTACGGCCAGCGGCGGCAGCGCCCGGGTGCTGGGGAAGGACATTATAAAGGAGAAGCGGGAGCTTCTGGCCCGGGTGGGCTATCTGCCCTCCGAGGCCTTCTTCTACCCGGGGATGAAGGTCCGGGAGCTGCTGAAGCTCTCCGCGGAGCTGCGGAAACAGGACTGCGGCGCCGAGGCCAAGGTCCTCTGTGAGCGGCTGGAGCTGGATCCCAGCCGGAAGATCGAGGAGCTGAGCTTCGGCAACCGGAAGAAGGTCGCCATCGTCTGCGCCTTGCAGTCGAAGCCGGAGCTGCTGATACTGGACGAGCCCACGGGCGGCTTGGACCCCTTGATGCAGCGGGAGTTCTTTGAGATCCTGCGGGAGCGGAACCGGGAGGGGGCCACGGTGTTCCTCTCCAGCCACGTGCTCTCGGAGGTCCAGAGGAACTGCCGCCGGGCCGCCATCATCCGGGAGGGCCGGATCATCGCCTGCGACAGTGTGGAGGCCCTGGCGAAAACCAATGCCCGGCGGGTGCGCCTCCGGGGACAGGTGGAACTCAGCGGTCTGCCGGAGCTCCGGGACCTGCGGGAAGGCGAGGACGGGGTCAGCTTTCTCTACGGCGGGGAGCTGGATCGGCTGCTGGCCTGCCTGGCGGCGGGCCGCGTGACGGAGCTCTCCATCACGGAGCCGGATCTGGAGGAGATCTTCCTCCACTACTACGGAAAGGAGGGCTGAGCCGTGACGATTTTGAAGCATGAGCTGCGCCGGGGCCGGGCGGCCTTCTGGATCTGGACCGGGGCCGTGGGCTTTCTGCTGGCGATCTGCGTCTTTCTCTACCCGGAGATGAAGGGGGAGATGGAATCCGTGGGGGACATCTTCGCCTCCATGGGCTCCTTCACCGCCGCCTTCGGCATGGACCGGCTGAACTTTGGTACTCTGTTGGGCTATTACGCCATCGAGTGCGGCAACGTGCTGGGCCTGGGCGGAGCCTTCTACGCGGCCCTCACCGCCGCCTCCGCCCTCTGCAAGGAGGAGCGGGACCACACCGTCGACTTCCTGCTGACCCATCCCGTCACCCGAGTCCGGGTCCTGTGGGAGAAGCTGGGGGCCGTGGCCCTGCAGATCACCGCTCTGAACGGCATCATTTTCGCCCTGTCCGTGGGCTCCATGGCTGCCATCGGGGAGCCTGTCCCCTGGAAGGAGCTGGGGCTCCTGCACCTGGCCTATTATCTGCTGCAGTTGGAGCTGGCGGGAATCCTCTTCGGCGTTTCCGCAGCCCTGCGCCGGGGCGGCACCGCCGTGGGCCTGGGTGTGGCAGCGGGCCTTTACGCCCTGAATCTCATCGCCAACCTGACGGACTCCGCCGCCTTCCTGAAATGGATCACCCCCTATGGCTACTGCGACGGGGCTGCCATTGTCAACGACAAAAGCCTGGACTGGCCCAAGCTGGCCGTGGGAGCTGCATTTTGCGCAGCGGGGATTCTGTTCGCTCGGTGGTATTATCCAAGAAAGGACATCCGATAGAAGATACGCAAAACGCAGGGCGGGAAGGCACCCCGCCCTGCGTTTTGAATCCCTTACAGCCCTTCCTCCCGCAGGAAGGCGTAGAATTCCTCCTCCGCGTTCTGATCCTCCGGGCGGATCTTGCCCACGGGCATGGCGTAGAAGATGGTTTCCTCCCGGCAGTCAAGAGAGAAGGCCTCGTTGGCCACAGGAGGCTCCACGGCGGCGATGGCGCAGCCGCCCAGACCGATGGAGGTGGCGGCAAGGTACAGATTCTCCGTCACGTGGCCGCTGTCCATGAGGATTGGCGCGTGGGCCCAGATGCCGTA